>Ga0207658_10000737_pt1 | contig 28241 bp, 30 predicted proteins | sample KBSS33metaG_FD_184322 | JGI IMG/M metagenome (GOLD analysis project Ga0207658, IMG submission 184322) | Switchgrass rhizosphere microbial communities from Kellogg Biological Station, Michigan, USA - KBS S3-3 metaG (SPAdes) (version 2) | ecosystem: Host-associated > Plants > Roots > Rhizosphere...
GTCAGCACCCATCGCCAGGGCGGTGCGCAGAGTTTCCTGGGCCTTGGCCGGCCCTACCGAAACGGCGATGATCTCTTCGGCCTTGCCCGCTTCCTTGAGCCGTATGGCTTCCTCCACGGCGATCTCATCGAAGGGGTTCATGCTCATCTTGACGTTGGCGAGATCAACGCCGGTGCCGTCGGACTTGACGCGCGGCTTCACGTTGTAGTCGATCACCCGCTTCACGGGGACGAGGATTTTCATGCGAACACGTCCTCTCAAAACATGTGCGGCAATTTAACCGCGTAGTTAAAATCGATCGGGCCGCTATTGCGGTCCTTTGTGCGTTGCGTCAAGGCCGGACGGCCGGCTCGCCACACTGCAAGCCTTCATGCCGAAACGGCGGGGGTCGTGAAACCCCCGCCGTAAGCAGTCGTTCTTGATCGCGGCCGCATCCCCGTCGCCAGGGCGGCGTTCAGGCGACCTTCTTGACCTCGGCGACGATCTTCTGGGCGGCATCGCCCAGGTCGTTCGCGGCCACGATCGGCAGACCCGAGTTGGCCAGGATGTCCTTGCCCTGCTGCACGTTGGTGCCCTCGAGGCGCACCACTAGCGGCACCGAGAGGTTCACATCCTTCGCCGCGGCGACGATACCCTCGGCGATGATGTCGCACTTCATGATGCCGCCGAAGATGTTGACGAGGATGCCCTTCACGTTCGGGTCCTTGAGGATGATCTTGAACGCGGCCGTCACCTTCTCCTTGTCGGCGCCGCCGCCCACGTCGAGGAAGTTGGCGGGGAAGCTGCCGTTGAGCTTGATAATGTCCATCGTCGCCATGGCGAGGCCGGCGCCGTTGACCATGCAGCCGATGTCGCCGTCGAGCTTGATGTAGGCAAGGTCGTACTTGCTCGCTTCGATTTCGGCGGGATCTTCCTCGGTCTCGTCACGCAGCGCAAGGATGTCGGCGTGGCGGTACAGCGCGTTCGAATCGAAGCTCATCTTGGTGTCGAGCACGAGCAACTGGCCGTCCTTGCTTTCCACCAGCGGATTGATCTCGACCATGTCGCAATCCATCGCGAGGAACGCGGTGTAGAGCTGCTTCGCGAGCGTCTGGGCCTGCTTGTTGAGCTCGCCGGTCAGCTTGAGCGCGAACGCGACGGCGCGGCCGTGGTGTGGCTGGAAGCCTTCAGCGGGATCGATGGTGATCGTGGCGATCTTGTCAGGGGTGTTGTGCGCAACCTCCTCAATGTCCATGCCGCCTTCGGTCGAGACGATCATGGCGACGCGGCCAGTCTTGCGGTCGACGAGCATCGAGAGGTAGTATTCCTTGGCGATGTCAACGCCGTCGGTCACGTAGAGGCGGTTGACCTGCTTGCCCGCTTCGCCGGTCTGGATGGTGACCAGCGTGTTGCCGAGCATCTCCTTGGCGAAGGCCTCGACCTCTTCGATCGACTTGGCAAGGCGGACGCCGCCCTTGGCGTCAGGGCCGAGCTCCTTGAACTTGCCCTTTCCGCGGCCGCCGGCATGGATCTGGGCCTTCACGACATAGAGTGGACCGGGCAGCTGCTTGGCGGCGGCGACCGCTTCCTCGACCGAGAGAGCGGCAATGCCGGCAGGGATGCCGACGCCATACTTCGCAAGCAGTTCCTTGCCCTGATATTCGTGGATGTTCATCGCTCGGGTTCGCTTTCTACTGGAGATTTCCGGGGAGGCGCGGGATACCGGTGATATTGCAGCGCCGCATAAGCACATCCCTGCGTGCTTGAAAAGTCCCGTGACCCTTGTGATCCACGCGCTTGGCCCAGGGCGGCGTTGGCGCTACGGTCGGCTCATCCGATGATCGACCGAGACAGACTTGAAGCCATCGTGCACGAAGCCGGCCGGATCGCGCTGGCCGCGTGGCCCGGTGACGGGCACGCGCTGGATCATTGGGAGAAGGAGCCGGGAAGTCCAGTTTGCTCGGCTGACTTGGCGGTCGACGGTTTCCTGAAGCGCGAGTTGCGGGCGCTGCTGCCCGCTGCGGGATGGCTCTCGGAAGAGACCGTCGATGCGCCGGCGCGGTTGAACGATTCGCTGGTCTGGCTGGTCGATCCGATCGACGGGACGCGCGACTACATCGCCGGGCGCGACGGTTGGGCGGTGTCGGTGGCCTTGGTCAACACGCGTCGGCCCCTGCTTGGCTACTTGTTCGCCCCGGCACGGCGCCGATCGCAAGGCGGCGAGTTCTGGTGGGGCGAGGCGGGCAAGGGGTCCTGGCGCAATGGCGAGCGTCTGCGCGCCAGCGTCCGTGCTGATTTGGCGGGCGCCCGCGTGCCCGCAAAGAAGCTGGCGCGAGAGGACGAAGACCTCATTCTGGTGGCGCAGCCCAATTCCATCGCGCTGCGCATGGCCATGGTGGCCGCCGACGAGGCCGACCTGCTGGCGACGCTGCGCTGGGGGTTCGAGTGGGACGTCGCCGCTGCCGGCCTGATCGCGCGGGAAGCGGGCGCGGTCGTGACCGACGCCTTTGGCCAACCACTCAACTACAACAAGCACGATCCCCGCGCCTTTGGCGTGCTGTGCTCCGCAAACGGTATCCACGCCGCCGCGGTGGAGCGGCTGGCCGAGCGGGCGCGGCGCTTCTCGATCTGAGAGCGCCGCTGCGCGCCTTGCGAGGTTTAGTTGACGAAGTGCATGCGCGGGAACGTGTCCTGCAGCCGCAGCGCCGGGTAGGGATCGACGGTGTGAAAGAGGCCAAGCGAAGATAGCAGGCCGCGCCGCTGTAGGAAAATGACTTCCTGCGCCATCGGACTCCTGGCGAGTCAGGCCCTGCACTCTGTACGACCGCAACGAAAAAGGGGCGGATCGCTCCGCCCCTTCCCGGGTCCCGCAAAGGACCTTTGTCGTTGACTGCGGCTTACTTGCCGAAGCTCGCGAACTGTTCGTTGCCGACGAAGCCGAACTTCGTCACCGCCGAGGCCTTGATCACCTGGAGGACCTGCGCCGACAGCTCGTAGCTGGCGTCCGGCTCGGGCTGGAACTGCAGTTCCGGCTCCGGGTCCATGCGGGTGGTCGCCTGCAGCTGGTTCTGCAGCATCGGGCCATCGAGGGGCGAGCCGTTCCACAGGATCTTGTTGTCCCGGGTCAGCACGAGCTTGTTCTTCACCGGGTCGATCGGCGGCGGGTTCTGGTCCGGCGGCGTGGCCACCGGAAGATCGATATCGATCGAGTGCGTCGCAACCGGGATGGTGATGATGAACATGATGAGGAGCACGAGCATGACGTCGATCAACGGCGTCGTGTTCATATCCATCATCGGCGAGCCATCGTCCTTGCCGCCTGACATTGCCATGGGTTGGTACTCCTGTCCTTAACCGCGTCAGGCGTTCGGGTCGACCGGGTTGGTGATGAAGCCAACCGTCGGGTAGCCCGAAATCTGAACGTTGTAGATCGCACCCGCCACGCAGCGCCACGGGGCGTTGACGTCACCGCGGATGTGGACCTGGGGGATGAGATCCGGGTTGGCCATCAGTGCCTGCGGACCGCCTTCACGCTTCACGATCGCGTCGAGGCGCTTGAAGGCCTGGTCGCGCAGCTCTTCCGAAGTCACCGGCGTGACGTTGTTGAAGTAGATGCGGCATTCGCCGCCACGCGATGCACCTTCGAAGCCGGGCTCTCCCGCGCTGCGACCGGCACCGTCCGTGGTCGACACGGTCAGGAGCAGGTTCTCGACCTTGTCCTTCGATTCCGTGGCGACGACGACCGGGATCTTGAGCTTCTCGATCGTCTGGATCGCGACCGGGACCGCGATGAGGAAGATGATCAGCAGCACCAGCATAACGTCGACCAGCGGCGTCGTGTTGATGTCCGACATCGGCGTTTCTGCACCGCCTCCGCCCGTGGATATCGCCATAGTCTTATCCTAATCCTTGCGTTGGCCTGGGACGGGCGAGAGGCGCGATGCGCTTTCCCTCTCGCCCGGGTCCCCGGGAGTGCCGCGGCATGCGCGCGGCGCTTCCGTTGCTGCTTACGGCTTGACCGGAGCAGCGGCCGGCTTGGCGGGAGCGGCCGCCGGCCTGGCCGGGGCAGCGGCCGAAGCCGGCTTCACGGCACCCTTCGAGGTGATGTTGGCAAGGACGTCGTTCGAGAAGCCGGTCAGCAGCTCGGCGATGCGCTTGTTGCGGGCCTGCAGATAGTTGTAGGCAAGCACCGCGGGAACCGCGACGAGCAGGCCGAGGGCGGTCATGATGAGGGCTTCACCGACCGGACCCGCGACCTTGTCGATCGAGGCCGAACCGGCGATGCCGATCGCGATCAGGGCGCGGTAGATGCCGACCACGGTGCCGAACAGACCGATGAACGGCGAGGTCGCGCCGACGGTGGCGAGGAACGGCAGGCCCGATGCGAGGCGCGCGTTGATCGTCGATTCCGAACGGGCGAGCGAACCGTGCAGCCAGTCGTGGGCTTCGAGGCTGTCGGTCATCTTGGCATGCTGGTCCTCGGCGGAGAGACCATCGTCGACGAGCTGGCGCCAGGCGCTGTTCTTGTCGAGCTTGGAAGCGCCCTCACGCAGGGTGGGCGCGCGCCAGAAGTTCGCACGGATGACGCCGTACTGACGCAGGATCTTTGACTGCTCGAACCACTTGGTGAACAGGATGTAGAACGAGCCGAACGACATGACGCCCAGGATCACGACAGTAGCGACGGCGATGAAGCCGCCCTGCTTGAGCGCTTCCATGAAGCCGAACTTGTTCTGCGGCGCCGCGCCGGCGGCGGCCAGGATGTCAACGATAAGCATGCGATATACCTCTCAAGAAGAATGCAGGTGCGCCTGCGGGCCGCCGGCCCGCCAGCGGCCGACGATTAGGTAAGCTTGTAGCTGATCCGGGTGGAATAGGTGTCGCTGGTCGGGTTTCCGGCGCTGTCGATCGCCGGATTGAACTTGCCGAAGCGCTGCATGCCTGCGCAGGCGGCGGCATCGAGGTCCGGCGTACCGCTGGAGCTGGTGACGCTGCAGCTGGTGACCCGACCGTCAGGCCCGACCTGAACGCGCACACCAACCGTTCCTTCCTTCTCCTGCCGGAGTGCGGAAGGCGGGTATTCCTGGTTGAAACGCTGAGTCCAGTTGCCCTTGACCGACGCACCCTTGGCCTTCGACGGCGCAGGCGGCGGCGGTGGTGCCGGGGGCGCAGCCGTCGTAATGACGACCGGAGGAGCCGGGGGCGGCGTGATCACCGTCTGCACCGGCGGCGGCGCCGGATTGATGTTGATCGGCGGCGGCGGCGCCACGATCGGCGGCGGCGGCGTATCCTGCTTCGGAGGAGGCGGCGGCGGCTCTTCCTCCTTGGGTTTCTCTTCCTTGATGTCCACCGTGGTCACCTTGTTGATGACCTTCTTCGCCGCCTCATAGGCCAGGCCGGTGACAAGCGCATAGCCGACGAAGACATGGATCAAGGCGACAATGACAAGAGCAACAACCTTGTTGGTGCTCATCTGCTGGTCAGCGTAAGCCATTCAGACGCATCACTCCATATTACCAAGCCCCAAACCGTTCCTTCCGGACAAGTCCAAGGGCGTCCACGGCCGTCCCCCGGGGGAGAAGGCCATGACGAAACTTCAACTTACCCACCCTGACGGCTGACAGTCTGCCTTCCGTAATTGAAATGACGGCAAGCGAACCGTGGGGCTTTATCGTTTTTGTGCCCCAATTTCCCGATTTCCTTAGCGACAAGCCCCCCCCTGCGCAACGCCTTATCGCCACGGCGGAAGTTAACGGGCAATTCATGGCGGTTGCGGTCACAATCGCCCGGACGGATTTTGTGCAGGAGCCGGCCTGCGTCTATAAGATCCAGCATTTCCACGGAGTTTGCCCCCGATGTTGTTGAACATGCGCCTCTTTGCGATGTCCCTGACTGCCGCGGTGCTGGCAAATCAACCGCTTGCGGCCGCCACGCCGGCCGTTCCGCCGGCCGACGACGCGACGTATGCGGACGTGGTCGGGATGGCCGATTCGGCTGCGCTGGTCGCACAGCTGCAGGTGGTGAGCGCGACCCGTGTCGACGATGCGCGTGCGCCCGGACTTCGGTCCGGCTTCGGTCGCTTCTACGTCGAGGCGAGGACCAAGGCGCTGCTTGCGGGGAAGACCGGCCTGGGCGAATCGGTGCGCTACCTGGTCGACCTGCCGCTCGATGCCAAAGGCAAGCCGCCCAAGCTCAAGAAGCTGGACGTCTTCGTGTTTGGCCGACCGGTCGCCGCTCGACCGGGCGAGCTGCAGCTGGTGAGCCCACGCGCGCAGCTGCCGTTCACGCCCGCCAACGACCAGCGCGTGCGCGGCGTGCTGCGGGACCTCGTCGCGCCCGATGCGCCTGCGCGGATCACCGGGGTGCGCGAACTGCTCTACGTGCCGGGCAACCTTGCCGGACAGGGCGAGACGCAGATCTTCCTCAACACCGCAGACAGCTCGGCCGCCTCGATCACCGTGCGTCATGAACCAGGAACGGCGCCGCAGTGGGGTGCCTCGTTCTCCGAGCTGGTCGCCGAGCTGGGCGCCCCGCCCAGGCCCGAGACGATCGAATGGTATCGCCTCGCCTGCTTCCTGCCGAACAATCCGCCCCCGCGCGCCAATGTTTCGGGGAGCGAGGCGGACCGGCGTCAGGCGGCTGCCGACTATCGCATGGTGGTGGGCGAGCTCGGCGTGTGCGAGCGGACGGCGCGCTGATCGGCGGAGCTTGTCGCAACGTAGCCCCGAGCCGGTCCAGGCATCTTCGGTGCTTCCCATTCGCAGCGCCCTCGCTTACGGCGCGCTGCCGAAAGGGAGCATCATGGCCGAACCGCTCAATATCGCACTCGCCGGGCTGGGCACCGTGGGAACGGGCGTCGTCCGCCTGATCGAGACCAACGCGGAGCTGATCGCCCGCCGCGCCCGCCGCCCGATCCGCATCGCCGCGGTCAGCGCCCGCGACCGCTCCAAGGACCGCGGCGTCGACCTTTCGCGCTATCACTGGGAAGACGATCCCGCAGCCATGGCGGCCCGCCCCGACGTCGACGTGGTGGTCGAGATGGTCGGCGGCTCGGACGGTCCGGCGCTGGCGCTGGCGCGCAATGCGATTGCCGCTGGCAAGGGCTTCGTCACCGCCAACAAGGCCATGATCGCCCACCACGGCCTCGAACTCGCCGCCGCGGCCGAAGCGAAAGGCGTCGCGCTCAAGTTCGAGGCGGCGGTCGCGGGCGGCATCCCGGTCATCAAAGGCCTGAGCGAGGGAGCCGCGGCCAATGCGATCGAGCGCGTCTACGGCATCCTCAACGGCACCTGTAACTACATCCTCTCGACCATGGAGGACACCGGGCGCGACTTCGCGGATGTCCTGAGCGATGCCCAGCGCATGGGCTATGCCGAAGCCGACCCGACCTTCGACATCGAAGGCATCGACGCCGCCCACAAGCTTTCGATCCTCGCCGCGATCGCGTTCGGCTCGCGACTGCGCTTCGATGCGGTGGAGACGACCGGCATCAGCCGCGTCAAGGCGGCGGACATCGAGCAGGCGCGCTCGCTCGGCTACGTGATCCGGCTGATCGGACTGGCGGAGATAGACCGCAGCCAGGGCCATGCGCGGCTGTTCCAGCGCGTGCGGCCCCACCTGGTGCCCTGCGACCATCCGCTCGCGCATGTCGATGGCGCGACCAACGCCGTCGTCGCCGAGGGCAACTTTATGGGCCGGCTGCTGTTCCAGGGCGCGGGCGCCGGCGATGGGCCGACTGCGAGTGCCGTCGTCGCCGATATCATGGACATCGCGCGGGGCGAGAAGGGCGCCGCCTTCTCGATGCCCGCCGGCGAGCTCGAGGCGATGGAGCCCGCCGCGAGCGGCCACCGCCAGAGCCGCGCCTATATCCGCTTCACCGTCCCCGACAGGCGGGGCGTCCTTGCCGACATCACCGCAGCCATGCGCGATGCCGGGGTGTCGATTGAATCGATGCTCCAGAAGGGCGATCCGGATCAGGACGGCGAGGTGATCCTCGGCGTCGTGACCCACCAGGGGCCCGAGAGCGCGGTCAGCGAAGCGCTCGCCGTCCTCGAAGGCTCGGACAGCCTCGCCGCGCCGCCGCTGGTGCTGCAGATCATCGGCGGCTGACCGGCGACGTATTGTCCGGTCGCAGCGTGGGTGCCGGGCCCGCTCCGCCTCGGCCGCGTCATCCACCAGTCCGCGTCATCCCGGTCATTCCCGCAAAGGCGGAAATCCATCTCCGACGCCGTCGATTAAGCCGAGACCCGGAGATGGAGCCTCGCCTTCGCGGGGAGGGATGACGAAAGTGAGGACTGCCAAAGCCCGTGCGCGCGCGTCGATGCATGCAGCCCGCCGACGAACGGCAGAGGGCCCGCCGCCGACAGAAAGCGGAGCAGCCGCCTCACGGCGCGCGCAGCTCTCCCTTCGCGATCTTGTCGGCATCGGAGCCGGCGGGGGCCATCGGGATCGACTTGAGGTCGATGATGTAAGGCTGCTCCACCGAGCCGAAGCTGAAAGTGGGCTTGCCCTTGAAGATGCCCGCGCCGGCCACGTCCGGTGTGTGCAGCCGGCCGTCGCGCAACGCCTGGGGCGAGTTGGGATCGCTGTCCGCGGTCGAAGGGATGCGGTTCTCCTGCTCGTCAGGCGCGCAGACGACGATCTCGCCGGGCTGAGCGTTGAGCAGGCAGCGGCGGCGGGAGCGGTTGGGGGTCACCTGCCCGGTCGTCCCGAGCATCTTCTCGGCAATCGCGCGATCGTCCGGCGGGCCCTGCGAGGCGGCGCTCGCCGGGTTGCCTGCCGCTTGCGCCTGAGCCGCCATGGGTATGAATGCTGCAAGCGCGAAAAGATACGTCCAGCTTCTCGACAAGTTCAAGTCCTCTGTCTAAGCGGTTCGGACCCGTCCTCCCTGGATTACTCCGGAGTGAACATGCCCGATAACGCTACGCCTGCAAGTAAAGTCCTCGATCGCGTCTTGGTTCTCGAAATGGTGCGCGTCACCGAAGCCGCCGCGATCGCCGCATCCAGCCTCGTTGGCCGCGGCGACGAGAAGGCCGCCGATCATGCCGCAGTCGAAGCGATGCGCAAGGCCTTTGACGAACTGTACATGGACGGCACCGTCGTCATCGGCGAGGGCGAGCGCGACGAAGCGCCGATGCTCTTCATCGGCGAGAAGGTTGGCGGCGCGCAAGGAACGGGCCCCAAGATCGACATCGCCCTCGATCCGCTCGAGGGTACGACGATCTGCGCCAAGGCGGGTCCGAACTCGCTGGCGGTGCTGGCCTGCGCCGAAGAGGGCGGCCTGCTCAACGCGCCTGACGTCTACATGGACAAGCTGGCGGTCGGCCCCGGCTATCCCGAGGGCATCATCGACCTGGACAAGAGCCCGACCGAGAACGTCAAGGCGGTCGCGGCGGCCAAGGGCGTCAAGCCCGAGGACATCATCGTGTGCGTGCTCGACCGTCCCCGCCACGAGGCGCTGATCGCCGAGCTGCGCGGCCTGGGTTGCGGCGTCGTGCTGATTGGTGACGGCGATGTCGCCGGCGTGATCGCGGTGACCGACGAGAACACCACGATCGACATGTACATGGGCTCCGGCGGCGCGCCCGAAGGCGTGCTCGCCGCCGCGGCGCTGCGCTGCGTCGGTGGCCAGTTCAACGGCCGCCTGCTGTTCCGCAACGACGACGAGCGCGGCCGCGCCCGCAAGTGGGGCATCGAGGATCTCAACAAGATCTACAAGCTCGAGGACCTTGCAAAGGGCGACTGCATCTTCGCCGCCACCGGCGTCACCAGCGGCTCGCTGCTCGACGGCGTCAAGCACCTCAAGGGTGGCAAGATGACCACCGAAAGCGTCGTCATGCGCGCCAGCTCGGGCACGGTCCGTTGGATCAAGGGCGAGCACAAGACCCGCTGAGCCACGCGTTTCGCTTGAACTCACGAAGGCCGGTTCCGAAAAGGAGCCGGCCTTTTTCGTTCGAGGGGTATGGCGCGAAGCGCCCACGCGAGGGGGCTGCTGTGCACCGCAAATCGCCGCCACTCTCTTGCAATACGATGACGCACGGTTAGAGGCGGCGCCACACGCGGCGGGTGGCCGCGCTCGGGGATTCGCCATGAAGATCATGTCCGGCAACAGCAACATGCCGCTCGCCCGCGCTATCGCGGGGTATCTCGAGCTGCCGCTGACGGACGCCAGCGTGCGTCGCTTCGCCGACGAGGAGATCTTCGTCGAAATCCACGAGAACGTGCGCGGCGAGGACGTGTTCGTGGTGCAGCCCACCAGCTACCCGGCCAACGACAACCTGATGGAGCTGCTGATCGGCATCGACGCGCTGCGCCGCGCCTCGGCCAAGCGCATCACTGCAGTGGTGCCGTACTTCGGCTACGCCCGGCAGGACCGCAAGCCCGGCCCGCGCACGCCGATCTCGGCCAAGCTGGTCGCCAACCTGATCACCCAGGCCGGCGCCGACCGCGTGCTCTCGGTCGACCTTCACGCCGGCCAGATCCAGGGCTTCTTCGACATCCCGACCGACAACCTGTTCGCCGCGCCGGTGATGGCCGCCGACATTCAGGCCCGCTACGGTGATCAGGCGCTGATGGTGGTATCGCCCGACGTTGGCGGCGTGGTGCGTGCCCGCGCGCTCGCCAAGCGGCTGGACAATGCGCCGCTCTCCATCGTCGACAAGCGCCGCGACCGCCCCGGCCAGTCCGAGGTGATGAACATCATCGGTGACGTGAAGGGCCGCGCCTGCATCCTCATCGACGACATCATCGATTCGGGCGGCACCCTGTGCAACGCCGCGCAGGCGCTGATGGACGCCGGCGCGCTGAGCGTCACCGCCTACATCACCCACGGCGTCCTGTCCGGCGCGGCGGTGGCGCGAGTCACCAACTCGGCGCTCAAGGAGCTGGTGATCACCGATTCGATCCAGGCAACCGATGCCGCCAAGGAATCGGACAAGATCCGTATCCTGACGATCGCTCCCCTGATCGGCGAGGCCATCCGCCGCATCGCCGACGAAAGCTCTGTCTCCAGCCTGTTCGACTAAGCCAGCGGCGGCATCATTCCCATGGACGGCTCTGGCCCGGCGCGATGCGGTTGAGGGCTTCGAGCCGTCGCGCCTGCCGGGATTCCAGCGCAAGGGTCAGGATCGGTTGCGGCGTGCGCACGAACTGGCCCGGCGACATGCCGAACAGCTCCGTGAACTCGTGGATGAGGTGGCTCTCGTCGTAATAGCGCAGCGCCAGCTCCTCGCCCTCGGTGCTGTCGGCCACGCCGCGCAGATGGCTCGCCATGTCGAGCGCGCGGGCGCGGCGCAGGACCTGCTTGGGCGGCAGACCGAAGTCACGGCTGACCAGCCGCTCGAGCTTGCGCCGGTCGACCCCGCATTCCGCCGCCGCCTCGCTGACGGTCATTGCCGGATTGCGGAAGGTGATCTCCTCGAAGCGTGATACGATCGGGTCGGGCACGGGGCTGCCGAGATGCTCCACGCGCTTGCGCACGCGTGCTTCGAGCGCCTGCAGCCAGTCCTCGGGCGCGCCTTCCGGGTCGAGCATCGCCAGCAGCCGGTCTCCTGGGGGCGCCACCATGTCGATCGGCACCAGCCGGTCGAGGAACTCACCGATGCGCGGACCACGCAGGGCCGTACAAGCCCCCGGGCGCAGCGCCAGCCCCAGGCTGATGAAGCTGCCGGTGACCGTGACCGGCATCAGGTGCGAATGCGGCCCGAAGAACAGCGCCGCAGTGCCGAACGCCTCGGGCCCGGTGGCCGTCTGGGCCGTCCACTCGCCCGCCAGCTGGATGCGGAGGCAGGCAGTATCGTTAAACAGCCCGCAACTGAGCGTGTGCGATGCGGGCATGGCCACCTTGGTGGCATAGAGCCGAGCGATCCAGGGCGCGAGGTCTTCCGCGGGCGCACGATTGTAGGACAACGGCTGCCCGTCGCGTGTCACACCCTGTTGCGGCGCAATCGAAGGATCGATGGCCGGAAATTGCTTGCGCTGCATGCCCATTTAGCCGCGTAGCCCCCCGCCAGCAGATACGTGGCGCGACGACCTGCGGCAATGCCGTAAAGCCCGCGAAGCTGCGACAAGGCCTGTCATTTTCTTGCAAATGCCGCGATCGGCGCCGGGTCTTGACCGACGGGAGTGCTCGTGGGCACAGGTGGACTATGAAGCTCGATGACGATCTCGCCCTTGCCGTACGCCTGGCCGATGCGGCTGGCGACGCGATTCGCCCCTGGTTCCGCAACGTGCCTGATGCCGAGCGCAAGGGGGACGCCTCGCCGGTGACCGTGGCCGACCGCGCCGCCGAGGAGGCGATGCGCCGCATTCTCAAGGCGGAAGTCCCGCGCGACACCATCATCGGCGAGGAGTTCGGCACCGAGCAGGGCGGGTCGAACCGCACATGGGTGCTCGACCCGATCGACGGCACCGTCTCGTTCATCGCCGGGCGCCCCATCTTCGGCACGCTGATCGCCCTGCTGGTCGACGGCTGGCCGGTGCTCGGCGTGATCGACCAACCGATCCTGGGCGAACGGTGGATCGGCGCCAGCGGACGCGAAACCACCTTCAACGGTCGACAGGCACGCACCCGCCCCTGTCGCGGGCTGTCGGACGCGATGCTGGCCACGACCGGACCGCAGTACTTCGACGATCATCAGGGCGAGCACTTCATGGCGCTGGCCGCGCGCACCGACCACAAGCGGATGATGATGGGCGGCGATTGCTACAACTACGGCCTGCTCGCCAGCGGGCACATCGATCTCGTCTGCGAGGCCGGGCTCAAGCTGCATGACTGGGCGGCGCTGGTGCCGGTCGTGGAAGGCGCCGGAGGCACCATGTGCGACTGGAACGGCGAGCCGCTCAACATCGATTCCGACGGCCACGTGCTGGCGATCGGCGACCCTGCGCGCCTGGAGGATGTGGTCGAGGCCATGACCTGCCATCACTGAGCAGCGCCGTGGCCGCGCGGACCTGGCAGCTGTTCGTCTACGGCACGCTCGACCCTGCCGGCGGCACGCGCATGGGCGACTGGATCGCAGCGCGGCTCGTGCGAGCCGAGCCTGCATGCGTGCCCGGACGCCTCTTTGGTCTGCGTAGCGGCGACGGCTGGTTCCCGGCTTTGGCGCCGGCACGCGGTCCGGGGAGGGTGCGCGGTGTCCTGTGCACCCTGCGCCTGAACAGGGGCGAACTGGCGCTGCTCGATCGCTACGAAGGCGCCGAGTACCGCCGCATTGCGGTGCGGGCGCGCACGGCAGCGGGTTGGCGCTGCGCGCAGGCTTACCGGTGGCACGCAGCCTTGCCGGCACGCGCACCGGCGATCCCGGCCGGCGACTTCGCAGCCTGGCTGCGGCGCACGCGGCGCAAGCCGTTCGCGGCGCCTGGCACCTGCGCCTGAGGCGGGCTCCGACGCGAAGCTTGCCTTTCGCGCCCGCTCCCCCTAAAGGCGCGCCCTTCGATCGACACGGATGAGTCCCGCCTGCGCGGGATTCGCGGGTCGGCCTGGCGAAAGGGCTGCCACGGCCGGCGGGACGTGTCCCGACACAAGGAGACGAAAATGCCCAAGTTGAAGACCAAGAGCGGCGTGAAAAAGCGCTTCAAGCTCACTGCCACCGGCAAGGTGAAGCACGGCGTCGCCGGCAAGCGCCACCGCCTGATCAGCCACAACGGCAAGTACATTCGCCAGAACCGCGGCACCGAAGTGATCTCCGACGCCGACGCGAAGGTGATCAAGAAGTGGGCGCCCTACGGGCTGAACTGAGCAGGAGCGCTAGACAATGAGCCGTATCAAGAGGGGTGTTACCACCCGCGCCAAGCACAAGCGGATCCTGGACCAGGCCAAGGGCTATCGGGGCCGCCGCAAGAACACCATCCGCGTCGCGCGCCAGGCGGTCGAGAAGGCCGGCCAGTATGCGTACCGCGACCGCAAGGTTAAGAAGCGGACCTTCCGCGCCCTGTGGATCCAGCGCATCAACGCTGCCGTCCGCGCCGAAGGCCTGACTTACTCGCAGTTCATCCACGGCACCAAGCTGGCCGGGATCGAGCTGGATCGCAAGACGATGGCGGACCTCGCCATGAACGAAGGCGGCGTGTTTAGCACCGTCATCGCGCAGGCGAAGGCGGCCCTGCCGGCGGCGTAAGTCACCGCGGACACTTCGTTTCGAGCGTGATTGCAAGGGCGTGGTCGGCAGGTGCCGGCCGCGCCCTTTTCGCGTCCGGGCTGGCGTACGGCCCGCCAACCTTCGTCATTCCCGCGAACGCGGGAACCCATCCCCGGACCTTGCGGATGCGCGACACTTTCGATCCGTGCGTCTGTCTCATGGCCTGGCATCGCAATGGTACGCTCTACGTCGGTGTCACGTCGGACCTTGTGCAAAGGGTGCATCGGCACCGCGAAGGGTTGATAGGCGGCTTCACCAGCGACTACGGCGTGCATCGTCTGGTTTGGTTCGATGCGGCATGCGACGATGGAACACGCGACCGTGCGAGAGAAGCGATTGAAGAAATGGAACCGGGCGTGGAAAGTCGAACTCATCGAAACGGCCAACCCGGACTGGCGCGACTGGCGGTGGACACCGGTCTGGCGGTCTTGCCTCCGCGGCCGGTCACACGAGGTTGAGTGAGGGGATGGGTTCCCGCGTTCGCGGGAATGACGAAGTTTTTGTGAGGTGATGTTGTGCTCAAACTGGATCAGCTGAAAGCGGACATCGAAGGTGCGCCTTCGCTCGAAGCCATAGAAGCCTTGCGCGTGAGTCTGCTCGGCAAGCAGGGCTCCGTCTCGGCCCTGCTCAAGACTCTCGGTGCCATGAGCCCTGAGGAGCGGCAGGTCGAAGGACCAAAGATCCACGCCCTGCGCGAAGGCGTCACGGCCGCGCTGGCCGCGCGCAAGGCGGCGCTAGAAGCCGCAGCGCTCGATGCGCGGCTGGCGGCCGAGACGATGGACCTGACGCTTCCCGCGCCGCATCAGCCGCGCGGCTCCATCCATCCGATCAGCCAGGTCATGGACGAACTGGCGGAGATCTTCGCGGACCTCGGCTTCGCCGTCGCCACCGGGCCCGAGATCGAGGACGACTGGCACAACTTCACTGCGCTCAACATGCCCGAGAGCCATCCGGCGCGGGCGATGCACGACACGTTCTACTTCCCGGACAAGGACGAGGCCGGCCGGTCGATGCTGCTGCGCACGCACACTTCACCGGTGCAGATCCGCGCGATGCTGAGCCAGGGCGCGCCGTTGCGGGTCATTGCGCCGGGCCGTGTGTACCGGTCGGACAGCGATGCCACGCACACCCCGATGTTCCACCAGATCGAGGGCCTCGTGATCGACAAGGGCATCCACCTGGGGCACCTCAAGTGGACGCTGGAGACCTTCCTCAAGGCCTTCTTCGAGCGTGACGACATCGTGCTGCGCCTGCGCCCGAGCTACTTTCCCTTCACCGAGCCCTCGGTCGAGGTCGACGTCGGTTACTCGAACACCGGCGGGCGCCGCGTGGTCGGCGGTTCGGGAGACGCGCCCGGACATGCCTGGATGGAAGTGCTCGGCTCGGGAATGGTCAATCGCAAGGTCATCGCCGCCGGCGGGCTCGATCCGGACGAATGGCAGGGGTTTGCCTTCGGCACCGGAGTCGATCGCCTGGCCATGCTGAAGTACGGCATGGACGACCTGCGCGCCTTCTTCGACGGCGATGTGCGCTGGCTCTCGCACTACGGTTTCTCCGCGCTCGACGTGCCGACCCTGTCGGCCGGCGTCGGCACGCCGCTCTGAGGCGAAGGATCACGACATGAAGTTCTCGCTTTCCTGGCTCAAGCAGTACCTGGCGACCGATGCCACGGTCGAGGAGATCGCTGCCAAGCTCAATGCCATCGGCCTCGAGGTCGAAAGCGTGGAGGACCCGGCGGTCAAGCTCGAAGGCTTCCGCGTCGCCCGCGTGCTCACCGCCGAGCGGCACCCGCAGGCAGACAAGCTGCAGGTGCTCTCCGTCGATACCGGTGAGGGCGCTCCGCTCCAGGTCGTCTGCGGCGCGCCCAATGCGCGCGCGGGCCTCGTCGGCGTGCTCGGCCTGCCGGGCGCGACGGTGCCGGTGAACGGCATGGTGCTGAAGAAATCCGCTATCCGCGGCGTCGAATCGAATGGCATGATGTGCTCGACGCGCGAGCTGGAGCTGGGCGAGGACCACGAGGGCATCATCGAGCTGCCCGAGGACGCGCCGGTCGGTACGGCGTTCGCCGAATACCACGGTGCGGACCCGGTGTTCGACGTCGCCATCACGCCCAATCGGCCCGACTGCATGGGCCTGCACGGCATCGCCCGCGACCTCGCCGCTGCGGGTCTGGGCACCTACACGCCGATCGAGGTGCTCGACGTGCCCGGAACCTTCCCGTGCCCGGTCGAGATTCGCACCGAGGACGCGGAGGGCTGCCCCGCCTTCTACGGCCGCGTCATTCGCGGCGTGAGGAACGGACCGTCGCCGCAATGGCTGCAGGATCGGCTCAAGTCCGCCGGACAGCGGCCGATCTCGGCGCTGGTGGACGCGACCAACTACCTGATGCTGGTCGCCGGCCGCCCCGCGCATGCCTATGATCTGGCGAAGCTGACCGGCACGGTGGTCGCGCGCCGTGCAAAGGCCGGTGAGAGCGTCGTCGCGCTCAACGACAAGACTTATGCGCTCGACGAGACGATGACGGTGATCGCCGACGCCGCCGGCGTCCACGACATCGCCGGGATCATGGGCGGCGCGCACTCGGGCTGCACCGAGGACACCACCGACGTCCTGCTCGAGATCGCCTACTTCGACCCGGAGCGGATCGCCGCGACAGGGCGCAAGCTCAACCTGACCTCGGACGCGCGCAGCCGCTTCGAGCGTGGGATCGACCCGGGCTTCCTCGACAACGGCCTGGCGCACCTCACCGCGCTGATCACCACACTGTGCGGCGGCGAGCCCTCGGACGTGGTGCGCGCCGGTTCGCCGCCCGCGAACAAGAAAGTCGTCGCCTTCGACCCGGCGCTGACGGCGAGGCTCGGCGGCGTGCAGGTGCCGGAGGCGGAGCAGAGGCGTATCCTGGGCGCGCTCGGCTTCGCGGTCGGTGACGACTGGTCGGTCGTCGTGCCCGGCTGGCGTCCCGACATCGACGGCGCGCCGGACATCGTCGAGGAAGTCGTGCGCATCCACGGTCTCGACAAGGTCGAGAGTGTGGCGTTGCCGCGCGCAGATGGCGTGGCGCGACCCACCGCGACCGCGGCGCAGAAGCTGGAGCGCCGCTTGCGTCGCGCCGCCGCCGCGCGCGGCCTGCAGGAAGCGGTCACCTGGTCGTTCCTGCCCGAGGCGGAGGCCGCCGCGTTCGCCGACGGCGAGGCGTGGACCCTTGCCAATCCGATCAGCGAGGACATGAAAGCTATGCGTTCCTCGCTGCTGCCGGGATTGCTGATGGCGGCGCGCCGCAATCTCGACCGCGGCGCTTCGTCGCTCCGCCTGTTCGAGATCGGCCGGCGCTACTTGCGCGGCGCGGGCGGCGCCAGCGACGAGCGCCTGTCGCTGGCGGTGGTGTTGGCGGGCGAGAAGACGCCGCGCAGCTGGGCGAGCGGCAAGGCGACCTCGTTCGATGCCTTCGATGCCAAGGCGGAGGCGCTGGCGCTGCTGGCGGAAGCCGGCGCACCGGTCGACAAGCTGCAGGTGATGGGAGATGCCGGCGCGCAGTTCCATCCCGGCCAGTCGGGTACGCTGCGGCTTGGGCCGAAGACAGTGCTGGCGCGCTTCGGCATGTTGCATCCGGCGACCGCCCAGGCTTTCGACGTCGACGGACAGGTCGCGCTGGTCGAGCTGTTCCTGGAGGCGATCCCCGGTCGCAAGGGCGCGGCGGCATTCGCCCGTCCCTCCTATGCGCCCCCGGCGCTGCAGGCGGTGACGCGCGATTTCGCGTTCCTGGTCCCGGCGGCGACGCCGGCGGGTGACCTCGTGCGCGCAGTGACGGGCGCCGACAAGGCCAACATCGTCGCCGCCCGTCTGTTCGACGACTTCCGCGGCGCGGGTGTACCCGAAGGGCAGAAATCGCTGGCGATCGAGGTCACGCTCCAGCCGCTCGAGAAGAGCTACAAGGACGAGGACCTCAAGGCGATCGCCGACAGGGTCACCGCGGCCGCTGCGAAGGTGGGCGCGGTGTTGCGGGGGTAGTTCGCCCTTTTTCAATTTCGTCATCCCCGTCTTCGCGGGAGTGACGAAATTGGAGTAGCAGGAGCAATCCACCGCCGGAGAGAGCCCGCCGTGTCCGAACCCGACTTCGTCATCATCACCTCCGACGACCTCACCGCGCGGATCAACCCGCTCGGGGCAGAGCTATGGTCGCTCACCGACCGGCTTGGGCGTGAGCTGATGACCGATGCCGATCCGGCGTTCTGGACCGGCCACGCGCCGATCCTGTTCCCGATCGTGGGCGCGCTGAAAGCCAGTCGCTATCGACACCAGGGTGGTGAGTACGAGCTGCCCAAGCATGGCTTTGCACGAACTTCGACTTTCGAGGTCGTTGAGCGGGCCGCCGACAGCGCGGTGTTCCGCCTGTGCGACAGCGAGGCGACGCGAACGGCCTATCCCTTCGCTTTCGTGCTGGACATCGCCTTTCGCGTCGAGAGATCGGCACTGCACACGACGGCGACGGTCTCAAATTCCGGCACAGGTCCCCTGCCGTTCAGCTTCGGGTTTCACCCCGCCTTCGCGTGGCCGCTGCCGGGTGGCGCGCCCAAGGGCGACCACGCGATCGCCTTCGAGCGGCCCGAGCCGCAGCCGGTCCGCCGCATCGAGCCCGCCACTGGCCTGCTGCTGCCCGAACCATTTGCGACACCGGTCGAGGGGCACCTGTTTTGCCCGGAAGCGGCGCAGTTCCAGGCTGACGCGCTGATCTGGGACCATCTGTCCAGCCGATCGCTCACCTTCGGCGCGCCCGGCGGCACCCAGCTTGCCATCGCTTTCCCGGACACGCCGATGCTTGGCATCTGGCAGAAACCGGGCGCGAACTATCTGTGCATCGAGCCGTGGCAGGGCCATGCCGATCCGCTCGGCTATGGGGGCGATTTCGGCGCCAAGCCCGGCGTGGTATCGCTGGAGCCGGGTGCAAGCCGGTCCTTCCGGCTGGACGTGGCGGTGCTGACGGCGGATTGACGCCTCCCGAGCCGTCAGGCCGCACAACATGCAGGAGCATTCGATGAAGACCGTTCTCGTGACTGGCGCCACCTCAGGCATCGGCGAGGCGTGCGCCCGCGCCTTCGTCGGCGCGGGCTGGCGTGTCGCCGGCACCGGGCGGCGGGCCGAGCGTCTCGAAGCGTTGCGCGAGGAGCTGGGCGCCGACCGCTTCTTCCCCGCCGTCTTCGACGTGCGTGACGCAACCGCACGCGATGCCGCACTGGCCGCGCTGCCGGCGGAGGCCCAGGAGTTCGACTGCCTCGTCAACAACGCCGGCCTCGCGCTAGGCGCCGCCAAGGCGCAGGAGGCCTCGCTGACCGACTGGACGACGATGATCGACACCAACGTCACCGCGCTGGTCTCGCTCACGCACGCGCTGCTGCCCGGCCTGATCGCGCGCAAGGGCGCGATCGTCATGCTGTCCTCGGTGGCGGCGACCTATCCCTATACCGGTGGGAACGTCTATGGCGGCACCAAGGCCTTCGTCCGCCAGTTCGCGCTGGGGCTGCGCTCCGACCTGTCGGGCACCGGCGTGCGGGTAACCTCGATCGAGCCGGGGATGGTGGAAACCGAGTTCACCATGGTGCGCAACGGCGGCGACCAGGCCGCGTCCAACGCCTTCTATGCCGGCGTGAATCCGCTCACTGGCGAGGATATCGCCCAGACCGTGCTGTGGGTCGCCTCACTGCCACCGCACGTGAACATCAACACGCTGGAGCTGATGCCGGTGAACCAGAGCTTCGCCGGCTTCCAGGTCGCGCGGGAGGGATAGCGGGCGACACCTCTTCTTTTTCGTCACCCCGGCGAAGGCGAGGGCCCATCTCCCGCCTTCGCGGGCATGACGAGGTTGCAGCGCGAGCCCCTCGTGTTGCGCCACGCCCCCCGCGCCCTTAAAGGCGCGGACCATGACCAGTTCACGCCGTACCTTTGCCATCATCTCGCACCCCGACGCGGGCAAGACCACGCTGACCGAAAAGCTGCTGCTGCAGGGCGGCGCCATCCACCTCGCCGGGCAGGTCAAGGCGCGGGGGCAGGCGCGACGGGCGCGGTCGGACTGGATGAAGATCGAGCAGCAGCGCGGCATCTCGGTGACGTCCAGCGTGATGACTTTCGAGCGAGACGGGATCACGTTCAACCTGCTCGACACGCCGGGCCACGAGGACTTCTCCGAGGACACCTACCGCACGCTGACGGCAGTGGATTCGGCGATCATGGTGATCGATGCGGCCAAGGGTATCGAGCCGCAGACGCGCAAGCTGTTCGAGGTCTGCCGCCTGCGTTCGGTGCCGATCATCACTTTCATCAACAAGGTCGACCGTGAGGGCCGCGCCTGTTTCGACTTGCTCGACGAAGTGGCCGACACGCTGGCGCTCGACGTGTGCCCGATGGCCTGGCCGGTCGGCATGGGTGGCCAGTTCGAGGGCATCCTCGACCTCGCCACGCGCCGCATCAGCCGCCCCGAGGGGCCGAGCCGGGAGTTCCTCGGCAAAGTCGAGGATGCGCCCGCGCTGCCGCCGGAGGTCGCCGACGAGCTCGAACTGGCCGAGGCGGGCTATCCCGAGTTCGATGTCGAGGCCTATCGCGCCGGAGACCTGACTCCGGTCTACTTCGGCTCGGCGCTCAAGAACTTCGGCGTGGCCGAGCTGATCGACGCGATCGCCCGCCACGCCCCGCCGCCGCGCCCGCAGCCGAGCGAACAGGGCACGATCCAGCCTGACGACAAGGAAGTCACCGGCTTCATCTTTAAGGTACAGGCCAACATGGACCCGATGCACCGCGATCGCATCGCGTTCATGCGGCTGGTCTCGGGCACTTTCAAGCGTGGGATGAAGCTGACGCCCTCGGGCCTGGGCAAGCCGATCGCGGTGCACTCGCCGATCCTGTTCTTCGCGCAGGACCGCGAGATCGCCGACAGCGCCGAGCCCGGCGACATCATCGGCATTCCCAACCACGGCACGCTGCGGGTGGGCGATACGCTGTCGGAAAAGAACGACGTGCGCTTCACCGGCCTGCCCAACTTCGCGCCCGAGATCCTGCGCCGGGTCGCGCTCAAGGACCCGACCAAGACCAAGCAATTGCGCAAGGCGCTCGACGACCTCTCCGAAGAAGGCGTGATCCAGGTGTTCTACCCGGAGATCGGCTCGCAGTGGATCGTCGGCGTCGTCGGCCAGCTCCAGCTCGACGTGCTGGTCAGCCGTCTTGAAGCCGAGTACAAGGTCGAGGCGGTGCTGGAAACCTCGCCATTCGACACCGCGCGCTGGCTGAAGGGCACTGACGCGGCGCTGCGGGCCTTTGCCGATTTCAACAAGTCCAACCTCGCCAAGGACCGTGACGGCGACCCGGTGTTCATGGCGCGCTCGGCGTGGGACGTGAGCTACCAGCAGGAGCGCAATCCAGAACTGGCGTTTTCGGCCACCAAGGAGCGGTAAGCATGTCCCAGTTCCATCCTGCCATCACCGAGGACCATGCCGCGTTCATTTCACGCCAGCCCGTGTTCTTCGTCGCCACTGCCGCCGCGGACGGACGCATCAACCTCAGCCCGAAGGGCTACGACGCCTTTCGCGTGCTCGCGCCCAACCGCGTCGCCTGGCTGGACCTTGCCGGATCGGGGAATGAGACTCACGCCCATCTCGCAGCGGATGGGCGCATAACCGTGATGTTCTGCAATTTCGAACAGCCGGCGCTGATCCTGCGGCTCTACGGTCGCGGGCGCCCGGTCCTGCCGCAGGACGCCGAGTGGGAGCCGCTGGCGGCGCAATTCACGCTCCTGCCCGGGACGCGACAGATCTTCGATATCGCTGTCGAGGGCGTGCAGACGAGCTGCGGCTACGGTGTGCCGCTGATGACGCTCGAGCAGGAGCGAGCCACGCTGGTCAAGTACCACGCCAGGACCGATCCGGAAGCTTTCGTGGCCAAGGCCGAATCGCGGCGCATCAGCATCGACGGGTTGCCGACGCGATCTACCGATCGTTACATCACCGGCGAGGCGATCGTGGAACCTGGCCCGGCCTGACCGGTTCGGTACAGCGAAGTGCAGATCAAGGTCGCCAGCTACAACATCCGCAAGGCCATCGGCCTCGATCGGCGACGCGATCCCGACCGGATCCTGACAGTGCTGCGCGAGATCGACGCCGACGTGGTCGCGCTGCAGGAGGCGGACCGCCGCTTCGGCCGGCGCATGGCGGCCCTTCCGCTGGAGGCGATCCGCAGTTCCACCGATTACGTGCCGGTGCCGCTGTCGATGAAGCCAGACAGTCTGGGCTGGCACGGCAATGCGTTGCTGGTGAGGAAAGGCATCGATCTCATCGAGGCGGCGCCGGTGCCGCTGCCTATGCTGGAGCCACGCGGCGCGATCCGGGCCGATCTCGACGTCGGCGGCCGGCGCTTTCGCGTGATCGGCATGCACCTGGATATCTCGGGTCTGCGCCGGCGGCACCAGGTGCAAAGCGTGCTGGCGCACTGCGCCGGCTGCGGCCATCGCGCACCGACCGTCCTCATGGGGGACCTCAACGAGTGGGCGCCCCGCGGCGGCTGCCTGCGCGAGTTCGGCGCTGCGTGGGACGTGCTGCTGCCGGGCAAGAGCTTCCCGTCGCGCATGCCGCTGGCGGCGCTCGACCGCATCGTCGTCTCACGCGAGTGGACGGTGCGGGGCGCCGACGTGCACCACAGCGCGCTTTCGGCGATAGCCTCCGATCATTTGCCGATCTCTGCGGTGCTGGAGCTGCCTTAAAAATAGGCACATGCTCATGAATCGAGCGATCGGGCTACTCAACATCCCTGTTCGAGGCGTCCGCCGGGCTTGATTCTTACCGATTTATGAATTGGCACGTCCCTTGCAATGCTTAGCTCCAGCCGGCGCTGGGGCCGGTGGCTAACAGGGGATAGGCATGAAGTTCATCATCGCCATCATCAAGCCCTTCAAGCTGGACGAGGTTCGCGAGGCGCTTGGCGCGATCGGCGTCGCCGGCATGACGGTCTCCGAGGTGAAGGGCTTCGGTCGGCAAAAGGGGCAGACCGAAATCTATCGCGGCGCGGAGTATTCGACCAACATGCTGCCGAAGGTGAAGATCGAGGTCGCCGCGCCTGACGATCTGGCGCCCAAGATCGTGGAAACGATCCAGCAGGTCGCAAGCACCGAAGCCATCGGCGACGGCAAGATCTTCGTCCTCGACCTCGCTTCGGCCGTGCGCATCCGCACCGGCGAGGCGGGCGACACCGCGCTTTGAGGGGGATTTCCATGATGAACCGCAAGCTTATCGGCGGCATCGGCGCGACTGTCGCGTCGCTCGCCGTCTCCACCGCTGCCTGGGCGCAAGCCGCGGGGCCGATCAAGGCTTCCGACGCCGCCTTTGCCGCTGCCCAGGCCGGAATGGTCAACAAGGGCGACACCACGTGGATGCTGATCTGCTCCGCGCTGGTGCTGATGATGTCGATCCCTGGCCTGGCGCTGTTCTACGGCGGCCTGGTGCGCGCCAAGAACATGCTGAGCGTCTGCATGCAGGTGTTCATGATCGTCTCGGTCGCCGGTCTGATGTGGGCCTGCATCGGTTACTCGATGGCGTTCACCTCTGGCGGATCGCCGCTGCCCGCCGTCTTCGGCGGCCTGTCCAAAGCGTTCCTGATGGGCGTCGACGGCACCACCTTGGGCGCGACGTTCAGCAACAACGTCTACCTGCCTGAGCTGTCGTTCGTCGTCTTCCAGATGACCTTCGCCATGATCACGCCCGCTCTCATCGTCGGCGCCTTCGCCGAGCGCGTGAAGTTCTCGGCGCTGATGGTGTTCGTCGTGCTGTGGTCGATCGTCGTGTACTACCCGATGGCGCACATGGTGTGGTACTGGGCCGGACCGGACTACCTGGTCGATGCTCCCACCGACTACGGCCTCCTCTGGGGCTGGGGCGCGCTGGACTTCGCGGGCGGCACCGTCGTTCACATCAACGCTGGTATCGCCGGCCTCGTCGGGTGCCTCGTCATCGGCAAGCGCACCGGCTATCCCAAGGAGCCGATGCCGCCGCATTCGCTGGTAATGACCATGATCGGCGCCTCGCTGCTGTGGGTGGGCTGGTTCGGCTTCAACGCCGGTTCCAACCTGGAAGCCAACGGCGTCACCGCGGTGGCCTTCATCAACACCATGCTCGCCACTTGCGCGGCTGCGGTCTCTTGGTCGCTGGTCGAGCACTTCCACCACGGCAAGGCTTCGATGCTGGGCGCCGCAACTGGTGCCGTCGCCGGTCTGGTCGCGATCACCCCGGCAGCGGGCTACGGCGCGCCGATGACCTCGATCGTCCTCGGCTTCGTCGTCTCGCCGGTCTGCTACCTCTTCGTCGCCAAGGTGAAGAACGCACTCGGCTACGATGACAGCCTCGACGTGTTCGGCGTGCACTGCATCGGCGGCATCATTGGCGCCATCGCCACCGGCATCGTCGCAGCCCCGTCGCTCGGCGGTCAGGGCGTGTTCGACTACACGCAGTTCCCGGCGGCCTTCGATGCTTCGACCTACTCGATCAGCACCCAGGTGATCACCCAGATCAAGGCAGTGCTGTTCACCCTGGTCTACTCGGGTGTGCTCTCGGCGGTGCTCTATTTCATCATCGACAAGACGATGGGCCTGCGCCCGAGCGTCGAGGACGAGAACGTCGGCCTCGATATCTCGAGCCACGGCGAGCGCGCCTACAACATGTAAGCCAGTCACGAAATTGGCGGCGGCGGGAACTTCCTCCTCTCCCTCCCGTCGTCGCCACCCGGTGTTCCTCCTGCGAACACAAACTGAAAGGGCCGGAAGCCAGCCGCTTCCGGCCCCTTTTTTGTGGCCGCCGTTGTTGTCTCGATCAGTTGCCTGCGGCGAGCATGTCGATCAGCTGCCGGATCGGCGAGACATCGTAGCCGGCAGCCGCCGCCTTGGACGCGATCATGGCCGGACTGTCTCCAGCCTTCGCCCTTGCCAGCGCCCACAGCAGCGTCGAGCGGGTTCCGGAGCGGCAATAGGCAAGCACCGGACCCTGCGCGCTGTCCAGCGCCTCCGCCATGGCATCCACTTGCGCCTGGCTGAAGCCGGCATGGGTCACCGGTATCGCCACGTAATCGATGCCGGCCGCGCGGGCTGCCGCTTCGATCTCGGTTCCGGGCGTCTGGTCGTCGCTTTCGCCCTCGGGTCTGTTGTTGATGATCCGGGTGACGCCCAGCGCGCTGGCCTCGGCGATGGCCTCCGGCCCGATCTGCGGGCTCGCGTAGACAGTCTCGGTGATCTGGCGGAACATGGTGATCGTCTCCGGTATGGTGCGGCGCCCTATCAAGACCGGTTGCCCTTGCGGGGCAAGTCGAAACGCGCGGGCTTGGTTCGGGGCAGCGCAACCTGACGCCGCGATGAACAGTGCATGTATTTCCGTTCGCTATTGCCCGGGGACTCGTGTAAGAGCCATCATTGCAGGAGAGGTCCGGCCATTGCCGTCCGGTCGCTCGGCCTGATGCCTTGTGCGGATCGTCCACGCACCGGGCGAGTGCTTGAGGGGCGTAACGAAGGTTAGTTCGTAAACATGGGTTTTGACAGAGGTCGTCGCGGAAAGGGACGCGATAAGCGGGATTCGTTCGGAGGAGAAGGCGAGTTCGATCCGTTCTTCGCCGGGCAGGATCGTTTCGGCGGCGGTGACCGCTTTGGCGGCGGTGGTGATCGCGGTGGCTTCGGCGGCGGCGGTGGCGGCTTCAGCGGTGGCGGTGGTGGCGGCGGCTTCGGCGGCGGCAACCGCAGCGGCGGCGGTGGCTTCGGCGGCGGCGGTGGTGGCGGCTTCGGCGGCAACCGCGGTGGCGGCGGCGGCTTCAGCGGTGGCCCGCGTGGCGGCGGTGGCGGCGGCGGTGGCATGCCTGCGCAGGTCGTTGGCCAGGGCAAGGGCGTCGTGAAGTTCTTCAACGCGGCCAAGGGCTTCGGCTTCATCCAGCGCGACGAAGGCGGCGATGACGTGTTCGTCCATATCAGCGCTGTCGAGCGTGCCGGCCTCGAAGGCCTGGCCGAGGGTCAGCAGCTCGAATTCCAGCTCGTCGATCGTGGCGGCAAGGTCTCGGCCAGCGACCTCTCGGTCGTCGGCGATGTGATCCCTGTCGCCAAGCGCGAGCCGGCTCCGCAGCGGCAGCTCACGGGCGACCGGGCGACCGGCACCGTCAAGTTCTTCAATGCGATGAAGGGCTTTGGCTTCATCACGCGTGATGACGGCCAGCCCGACGCATTCGTCCACATCAGCGCGGTCGAGCGGTCCGGCATGTCCGGCCTGAACGAAGGCGACCGGGTGGAATTCGACATCGAGGTCGACCGACGAGGCAAGTACTCCGCGGTCAACCTTGTGCCGCATCAGGGTTGATCCGGCCTGCAATTCCCCCGGTGGTTTGACCGGGGGCCTGCAAAAGTCTAGATGCGCGCAAATGGCGGTCCGGCAGGGCCGCCATTTGTCGTTTGCGATCTTCACACACCCATTTTGTTTCGAGGATTTCCACATGACGATCACCCCGCTGATGCCCGTGTACCCCCGGTGCGGCGTGCGGCCGGTTCGCGGTGAGCACTGCCATCTCATCAGCGAGGATGGTCGCCGCTTCCTCGATTTCGCCAGCGGCATCGCGGTGAATGCGCTGGGCCATTCGCATCCCGGCCTGATCGGCGCTCTGCAGAAGCAGGCCGAGACGCTGATGCATGTGTCCAATCTCTACGGCAGCCCGCAGGGCGAGGCGATCGCGCAGCGGCTGGTCGACCTGACGTTCGCGGACACCGTGTTCTTCACCAATTCCGGTGCCGAGGCAGTCGAGTGCGCGATCAAGACGGCGCGCGCCTATCACCAGTCGGCCGGGAATGCCGAGAAGTACGAGCTGATCACTTTCAACAACGCCTTCCATGGCCGTACCCTGGCGACGATCAGCGCTTCCAGCCAGGACAAGATGCACAAGGGCTTCTTCCCGCTGATGCCCGGCTTCAAGTATGTCGAATTCGACGACCTGGAAGCCGCGAAGGCCGCCATCGGTCCCAACACGGCCGGTTTCCTGGTGGAGCCTATCCAGGGCGAAGGCGGTATCCGCATTGCCAGCGACGCGTTCCTGCAAGGTCTGCGTGCGCTGTGCGACGAGCACGATCTGATGCTGATCCTGGACGAAGTGCAGAGCGGCGTCGGGCGTAGCGGCACCTTCTACGCCTACGAGCAGTACGGCATCGCGCCCGACATCATGGCGACGGCCAAGGGCATCGGCGGCGGCTTCCCCGTCGGCGCCTGCCTGGCGACGGAGAAGGCCGCACGCGGCATGGTCGCGGGAACGCATGGCTCCACCTATGGGGGCAATCCCTTCGCGATGGCCGCGATCGGCGCCATCCTCGACGTCATTCCGGACGAAGCCTTTCTTGCCGAGGTGCGCGCCAAGGGCGAGCGCTTACGGGCCCGCATCGAGCAGTTCATCGGCAACTACCCCGATCTCTTCGACTCGGTACGTGGCCGCGGCCTGTTCATCGGCGTGAAGCTGAAAGTGGAGCCTCGCGGCTTCGTCGCCCACTTGCGCGACGAGCATCAGGTGCTGACGGTGTCGGCCGGAGACAATGTCGTGCGCGTGGTCCCGCCATTGGTGATCGATGACAGCCATATCGACGAGTTCATGGAGAAGCTGTCGGCGGCAGCGGCGAGCTACCAACTGGAACAGGTGGCCTGATGCCCCGGGACTTCCTGAGCCTCGCCGATGCCGGCGGGGACGCCATCGCGGCCATGATCAACGACGCGATCGATCGCAAGGCGGCGCGCGCCGCATGGCCGAAGGGCCGGGTCGATGCCGACGCGCCGCTCGCCGGGCATACGCTGGCGATGATCTTCGAGAAGAACTCGACGCGCACCCGCGTCTCGTTCGACATGGCGATGCGCCAACTCGGCGGCACGGCCCTCATCATGGACGCGGGCACGACGCAGATCGGCCGCGGCGAGAGCATCGCCGATACCGCGCGCGTGTTGAGCCGCATGGTCGATGCGATCATGATCCGCACCGACGATCACGCCAAGCTGGAGGAGTTGGCGCATTACGCCGAAGTGCCGGTGATCAACGGGCTGACCGACCTGTCGCATCCCTGCCAGACGGTCGCGGACCTGTTGACGATCGTGG
>Ga0207658_10000743_pt1 | contig 28083 bp, 28 predicted proteins | sample KBSS33metaG_FD_184322 | JGI IMG/M metagenome (GOLD analysis project Ga0207658, IMG submission 184322) | Switchgrass rhizosphere microbial communities from Kellogg Biological Station, Michigan, USA - KBS S3-3 metaG (SPAdes) (version 2) | ecosystem: Host-associated > Plants > Roots > Rhizosphere...
TGCACCACGTCCTTGTCGCGGATCTTCTTCATCACCTCGCGCCGGTTGTGCAGCGCGCCCTTCTTGGCGTGGGTGATGAGCTTCTCGGCGTACGGACGCAACGCCCGGGCCTTGGCATCAGTGGTCTTGATGCGGCCGTGCTCGAACAGCGAGGTGGCCAGGTTGGCCAGGATCGCCTTCTGGTGCGACGACGACCCGCCGAGGCGAGCACCCTTAGTGGGTTTGGGCATTGCAACTTCTCCTAATTGGGGCCGGCCCCCGTATCAGGTAGGGCCGGGACGGAATCTCTTGTTTAGAGCTGTTCGGTTTCGGCGTAGTCCTGGTCGGCGTCCAGGTCATAGCTGGCATCGCTGTTCCAGGTGCCGGTGGCCACGTCGTAGCCGGCGACCTGCGACGGGTCGAACGTGGCGGGGCTGTCCTTGAGCGACAGACCCAGCTGGTGCAGCTTGATCTTGACCTCGTCGATGGACTTCTGGCCGAAGTTACGGATGTCCAGCAGGTCCGACTCGGTCCGCGAGACCAGCTCGCCGACGGTGTGCACACCCTCGCGCTTGAGGCAGTTGTACGACCGCACGGTCAGCTCCAGGTCGTCGATCGGCAGCGCGAACGAGGCGATGTGGTCTGCCTCGGCCGGCGACGGGCCGATCTCGATGCCCTCGGCCTCGACGTTGAGCTCACGAGCCAGACCGAACAGCTCGACCAGCGTCTTGCCGGCCGAAGCCAGGGCGTCGCGCGGGGCGATCGAGTTCTTGGTCTCGACATCGAGGATCAGCTTGTCGAAGTCGGTGCGCTGCTCGACGCGGGTGGCCTCCACCTTGTAGGTGACCTTCAGCACCGGCGAGTAGATCGAGTCGACCGGGATACGGCCGATCTCGGCACCCGAAGCCTTGTTCTGCACGGCCGGGACGTAACCGCGGCCGCGCTCGACGACGAGCTCGACCTCCAGCTTGCCCTTGTCGTTCAGGGTGGCGATGTGCATGTCGGGGTTGTGCACCGTCACACCGGCCGGGGGCACGATGTCACCGGCGGTGACGGCACCCGGGCCCTGCTTGCGCAGGTACATGGTGACCGGCTCGTCCTCTTCCGAGGAAACGACCAGGCCCTTGAGGTTCAGGATGATGTCGGTGACGTCTTCCTTGACCCCGGGGACCGTGGTGAACTCGTGCAGAACACCGTCGATGCGGATGCTGGTGACCGCCGCGCCCGGGATGGACGACAGCAGCGTGCGCCGCAGCGAGTTGCCCAGGGTGTAACCGAAGCCCGGCTCCAGCGGTTCGATGGTGAACCGCGACCGGTTCTCGGCCAGCACATCCTCGGACAGGGTGGGACGCTGTGAAATCAGCATTTTCTATCTCCTTCTCGGCACCCGCTATTTGATGCCGGTTTGGTAGGTGCCCGCCCAGGCTTGGGCGGGCCACCATGACCTCGAATTACTTCGAGTAGAACTCGACGATGAGCTGCTCGGTGAGCGGCACGACGATCTGGGCACGCTCGGGCAGCTGGTGCACGAGGATGCGCTGACGCTCGCCGACAACCTGCAGCCACGACGGCACCGGACGGTCGCCGGCGACCTCGCGGGCGATCTGGAACGGCAGGGTGTTCAGCGACTTCGCCTTGATGTCGATGATGTCGTACTGCGACACCCGGTAGCTCGGGACGTTCACCTTGACACCGTTGACGGTGAAGTGACCGTGGCTGACCAGCTGACGGGCCATGCGGCGGGTACGGGCCAGGCCGGCGCGGTACACGACGTTGTCCAGACGGCTTTCGAGGATCTGCAGCAAGTTCTCACCAGTCTTGCCCGCCTTGCGGTTGGCTTCCTCGTAGTACTTGCGGAACTGCTTCTCCATGACGCCGTAGGTGAAGCGAGCCTTCTGCTTCTCCTGCAGCTGGGTGCGGTATTCGCTCTCCTTGATCCGCGCGCGGCCGTGCTGGCCGGGCGGGTAGGGGCGCTTTTCGAACGACTGATCGTCACCGACGAGGTCGACGCCGAGACGGCGCGACTTGCGGGTGGCGGGTCCGGTATAACGAGCCATTTTTCAGATCCTCCCTAGACCCGGCGCCGCTTGGGCGGACGGCAGCCGTTGTGCGGCTGCGGCGTGACGTCGGAAATCGCGCCAACCTCGAGGCCGGCAGCCTGCAGCGAACGGATCGCGGTCTCGCGGCCCGAACCCGGACCCTTCACGAAAACGTCGACCTTCTTGACACCGTGCTCCTGTGCCTTGCGGGCAGCGTTCTCCGCGGCGAGCTGCGCGGCGAACGGGGTGCTCTTGCGCGAACCCTTGAAGCCGACGTGGCCCGACGAGGCCCAGGCGATGACGTTGCCCTGGGGATCGGTGATCGAGACGATGGTGTTGTTGAACGTGCTCTTGATGTGAGCGGCGCCGTGCGGGACGTTCTTCTTTTCCCGGCGACGAGTGGGCTTGCCGCGCTTGGCAGCAGCGCCGGCTTTCTTGGTGGGTGCCATTTACTTACCTGGCCTTCTTCTTGCCGGCGATGGTGCGCTTCGGGCCCTTGCGGGTACGCGCGTTGGTCTTGGTGCGCTGGCCGCGCACGGGCAGGCCACGACGGTGGCGCAGACCCTGGTAGCAACCGATCTCGATCTTGCGACGGATGTCGGCCTGCACCTCGCGGCGCAGGTCACCCTCGACCTTGAGGTTGCCTTCGATGTAGTCGCGCAGCTGGGTCACCTGATCGTCGGTGAGTTCCTTGGTGCGCAGGTCCCGGTCGATGCCGGTGGCGGCCAGGATCTCCTGGCTGCGGGTACGGCCGATGCCGTAGATGTAGGTCAGCGCGATCTCCATGCGCTTGTCGCGCGGGAGATCAACGCCCATGAGGCGTGCCATCAGGCAGTGTTCCTTTTCGTTGCGGAGGTCTGATCCCAGTCCGTTCCCCGTCTTTTTCGGGGTCCGGCCTCCGTGCCGGACGTGGTTGAGGGCCGTCTGCCCTCAGTGGTACTGGGAGGTCTGCATTCAGTTTTGGGTGGTGACTCAGTAGGACTGAGTTAGCCCTGCCGCTGCTTGTGCCGCGGGTCAGAGCAGATCACCATGACCCGGCCGTGGCGGCGGATCACCCTGCACTTGTCGCAGATCGGCTTGACGCTCGGGTTCACCTTCACGACTTAGCGATCCTTTTCTCGGTTCTGAATTGGTGTTGCTGGGCGCTTACTTGTATCGGTAAACGATGCGGCCACGGGACAGGTCGTACGGAGAGAGCTCCACTACGACACGGTCCTCGGGCAGGATGCGGATGTAGTGCTGCCGCATCTTGCCGCTGATATGGGCGAGCACCTTGTGACCGTTCTCCAGCTCAATGCGGAACATCGCATTGGGCAGAGGCTCGATCACGCGACCCTCGACCTCGATGGCGCCGTCTTTCTTGGCCATACTCTTTGGTAATCCTCTGGTTCTTCGGTTTCGTATCTCATACGCCCGTGCTTGGCGCAGAGCCCACCCCGGCTACAAGAACGTGGACTTAATGCCAGGAAATTCCGGGGAACTTCAGAACAGAGCACGCAAAGAGCCGGCGCAGAAGCTGCACCGTTGGTCCACGATACCCGCTTGGACCCCCGGGACCAAAATCCGCGAAGTGCTCAGCCAGACCCCAGGTGGGCGCATCGTCTTCGCAAGTCAGGGCGCATAATGAACAGCGATGACTGGACCCGCTTCCCCGGCCCGCAATCCGGTGATTCTCACCGTCGATGATGACCCCGCAGTGTCCCGGGCTGTCGCCCGCGACCTGCGCAAACACTACGGCGAGCGCTATCGCATCGTGCGCGCCGAATCTGGACAGGACGCGCTGGTCGCGATCAACGAGCTACAGCTGCGGGGCGACACCGTGGCGATGTTCATCGCCGACTACCAGATGCCGGAGATGAACGGCATCGACTTCCTGGAACTGGCCATGGACGTGTTCCCCCTGGCCCGGCGCGTGCTGCTGACGGCATACGCGGACACCCACGCCGCGATCAACGCCATCAACCTGGTCGACCTGGACCACTATCTGCTCAAGCCGTGGGACCCGCCCGAGGAGAAGCTGTACCCGATCATCGACGGCCTCCTGGAGGCCTGGCATGAGGTCGGCGACCGCGCCGTTCCGCACACCAAGGTGATCGGCCATCGCTGGAATCCCCGGTCCTGGGAGGTCCGGCAGTTCCTCGCGCGCAATCAGCACTATTACCGCGCCTATGCGTCGGACGAGCCCAAGGGCAAGCAGCTGTTGACGGCCGCCGGTCTCGACGGGCTGGAGCTGCCCGTGGTGATCTCCGAGCAGGGCGAGACGCTGGTCCAGCCGACCGATGCGCAACTTGCCGAGATGCTCGGCCTGGCCACCACCCCGTCGCTGGAGATGTACGACCTGGCCGTCATCGGCGGCGGCCCCGCCGGCCTGGCAGCTGCGGTGTACGGCGCGTCGGAAGGGCTGCGCACCGTCCTGATCGAACGCACCACCACCGGTGGCCAGGCAGGCCGCAGTTCGCGGATCGAGAACTACCTGGGCTTCGAGACGGGTATCTCGGGCGCCGAGCTGACGACGTCGGCACGGCGGCAGGCTGAGCGCTTCGCCGCCGAGGTCATCACCACCCGCGAAGTCGTCGGCCTGGACGTCTCGGCGCTGGCCAGCAAGACGCTGACCTTCAACGACGGCCGGAGCATCACGGCGCGGTCGGTCATCCTGGCCACCGGCGTCGACTACCGGCATCTGCAGGTGAGCGGCTGTTGGGAGGACCCCGACAGCGTCGGCAACAGCTACGTCGGCAACGGCGTCTTCTACGGCGCGTCGGTGTCGCAGGCCTCCGAATGCGCGGGCGAGGACGTCTACATCGTCGGCGGCGCGAACTCAGCAGGCCAGGCCGCGATGTTCATGTCGCAGCAGGCCAAGTCGGTGACGCTGCTGGTGCGTGGCAAGTCGCTCGAGGCGTCGATGTCGTACTACCTGATCCAGCAGATCGAGAACACGCCCAACATCAGCGTCCGGACCTGCACCGAGGTGGTCGACACCTGCGGCGAGGACGGCCACCTGACCGGGCTGTGGCTGGTGAACAACAGCACCGGCGAGCGGGAGCATGTCGAGTCCACGCGACTGTGCTGTTTCATCGGCGCCACCCCGCGCACCCAGTGGCTGGAGAACGCCGGCATCGCCCGCGACGACCACGGCTTCATCCTGACCGGACCGGATCTCAAGGACGTCTGCGGCTGGAACCTGGACCGTCCACCGCACCACTTGGAAACAAGTGTGCCCGGTGTGTTTGTTGCAGGTGATGTCCGCGCTGAATCGGCCAAACGGGTCGCGGCCGCGGTCGGCGAAGGCTCGATGGCTGTGATGCTGGTCCACCGGTATCTGGCGGAAACGTAGGAGGAGACCGGTATGGGCGAGACGTGCGCGCGTAGTGAACTGAAAACGCTGTTCCTGTTCGAGGCACTGACCGATGAGCAGTTGGACACGCTGTGCGCCAACGGTCACATCGCGACGTTCGAGCCCGGCCCGGTCTGCACCGAGGGTGAACCGGCGACCTGTTTCTACGTCATGCTCGACGGCGAACTGGTCATGTCGATGAAGTCCGGGGGCATCGACATCGAGACCAACCGCACCTCGATGCGCGGCGTGTACTGCGGCGCGTGGTCCGCCTACATCCCCGACGAGCAGCCGGTGTACGAGGCGTCGGTGCGGGTGACCAAGCCGTCGCGGTTCTTCGTGCTGGACGCCAACGCCTACGCCGACTTCATGCGCAAGGAGTTCCCGATGGCGGTGCACCTGCTCGAGGGGCACAAGGTCGGCGGCCGGCGCGGACGCCAGATCGTCGGGCAACGTGAGAAGCTCCTGGCCCTCGGACAGTTGTCGGCCGGGCTGACCCATCAACTGAACAACCCTGCCGCCGCCACCGCGCGCGCCGTCGCCGACCTGCACGACCGGATCGGCAAGATGCGGCACAAGCTGGCCATGCTGGCCGACGGCCAGGTCAGTCCGCAGTCGCTGCGCGTCCTGGTCGGGATCCAGGAGGGCATCGCCGATCAGGTGCTCAAGGCCAGAAATCAGGAGCTGTCGGCCATCGAGGCATCCGACCGCGAAGATCAGATCGGCGAATGGCTCGAGGACCACGACATCGCGGCCGCCTGGGACTACGCCCCCACCTTCGTCGACGCCGGGCTGGATGTCGCTTGGCTGGAAGGTATTTCGTCCTCCATCGGCAGTGCGGACACGTCCGCGACGCTGCAAGGCGCGTTGGGCTGGTTGAAGTACACCATCGACACCGAGCTGCTGATGTGCGAGATTTCCGAAGCCAGCAAGCGGATTTCGACGCTGCTGGCCGGCGCCAAGCAGTACTCCCAGATGGACCGGGCGCCCTACCAGAACGCCAACGTGCACGACCTCTTGCGCAGCACGCTGATGATGTTCGGCGACCGCATCGGCAAGGACGGCACCACCTGCGTCAAGGTGGTGAAGGAGTACGACCCGGCGCTGCCCGAATTGCAGTGCTACCCAGCCGATCTGAACCAGGTGTGGACGAACATCATCGACAACGCCCTCCAAGCCATGAAGGGCTGCGGCGTGCTGACGATCCGCACCAACCGGGCCGGCGACGACACCGTCCGGATCGAGATCAACGACAACGGCCCGGGCATTCCGCCCGACGTCATCGAGCGCATCTTCACCCCGTTCTTCACGACCAAACCATTCGGCGAGGGCACGGGACTCGGGCTCGACCTGGCGTGGCGAATCATCTGCGAAAAGCACCACGGGAACATCTACGTCGAATCAAAGCCGGGCGACACGACATTCATCGTGACGCTGCCGGTGCACGCCCCGGCACCGGAAGAATTTCCCGCAGTGGCAGCGGGATAGTTCGGCTCACCGCGCGCCGAACGGAATAGCCATCCGCGCCCGGGAGTTGCCGCAGAGGTGACCAAACCAGACCTCGGGCGCTACGGCGTATTCGGACGCGGCGCGACGCCGCAACAGGCAGCAGAAATCGAAGCGCTGGGCTACGGCGCCATCTGGGTCGGGGGATCCCCGCCCGCGGAACTGGACTGGGTCGAGCCGCTGCTCGGCGCGACGGAGCGACTGAAGGTCGCGACCGGCATCGTCAACATCTGGACTGCGGCGGCCGGACCCGTCGCCGAGTCTTTCCACCGCATCAATACCGCGTATCCCGGCCGGTTCCTGCTCGGCATCGGCGTCGGGCACCGGGAGGCCATCGCTGAATACAAGAAGCCGATCGATGCGCTGAACGAGTACCTCGACAAACTCGACGAGTACGGCGTGCCGAAGGAACACCGGGTGGTGGCCGCGCTCGGCCCGCAGGTGCTCAAGCTCTCGGCCGGGCGCAGCGCCGGCGCGCACCCGTACCTGACCACCCCGGAGCACACCGCCCAGGCTCGTGAATTGATCGGGCCGGACGCGTTCCTGGCGCCCGAACACAAGGCGATCCTCACGACGGACGCCGACAAGGCCCGGGCCGTCGGCCGCCAGGCGTTGGAGATCTACCTCAATCTGAACAATTACCTGAACAGCTGGAAACGGTTGGGGTTCACTGACTCTGACGTCGCCAAGCCCGGCAGCGACCGGCTCGTCGACGCGGTGGTCGCCTACGGCACGGTCGACGCCGTCGCCGCCCGGCTGAAGGCGCATCTCGACGCCGGCGCCGATCACGTACCGGTCCAGGTGCTGACGTCGCCCGAGAACCTGGTGCCCGCACTGACCGAACTCGCCGGCCCGCTGGGCCTGCGGTAACTGGAGGGATCACGCATGAGCAAGCTGGACCTGGGCCGCGTCGGAGTGTGGACGTTCGGCGCCCCGAAGCCCGAGCAGGCCGCCGAGATCGAGAAGCTGGGGTACAGCGCGGTGTGGCCGGGCGGCTCCCCCGCCGCCGACCTGGCGTTCGTCGAGCCGCTGCTGGCCGCGACCGAGAAGCTGCAGGTCGCCACCGGCATCGTCAACGTGTGGACCGCCCCAGCCGCGCAGGTCGCCGAGTCCTATCACCGGATCGAGGCCGCGTACCCGGGCCGTTTCGTATTGGGCGTCGGCATCGGCCATCCCGAGCACACCAAGGAGTACCGCAAGCCCTACGACGTCCTCGTCGAATACCTGGATCAGCTGGATGCGGCCGGTGTGCCGGTGGCGCGTCGCGTGGTGGCGGCCCTCGGCCCGAAGGTGTTGCGCCTGGCTGCCGACCGCAGTGCCGGTGCACACCCGTACCTCACCACTCCCGAACACACAGCCGAGGCGCGCAAGGTCATCGGACCGGATGCGTTCCTCGCGCCCGAGCACAAGGTGGTGCTGACCGACGGTTCGGCCGAGGCCGCCGAGGAGGCCCGGGCCATCGGCCGCCAGACCGTCGACTTCTATCTGAATCTCAGTAATTACCTGAACAATTGGCGCCGGCTCGGCTTCTCCGAGGACGACATCGCCAAGCCCGGCAGCGACGCGTTGATCGACGCGGTGGTCGCACACGGCACACCCGATGCCATCGCCGCACGGCTGACCGAACATCTCGATGCCGGTGCCGATCACGTGACCATCCAGGTGCTGGGTGGCTGGGACAAGCTGGTGCCGACGCTGACGGCGCTGGCGGGTCCGCTGGGCTTGCGCGGATAGCGCCGGCGCTCAGCGCTTTTGACCTTGGCCGTCCTGCTGGTGGTCCTGCTGCTGCAGGATGCGGCGCAGCCAGTACCAGTGCTGCCGTTGCAGTGTGGGCTTCGGAGTCTCGGTAGCGGGCGGCGCGGCAGTCGGCTGAGTGGGCGTGACGGCCTTCGGCGGAGCGACAGCCGGGACGGCGGCCGAAATGACGACCGGTGCCGGCGCCGGAACGGCCACATGGTCAGCGGTCGGCAGCGGGGCCGGTGCGACGTACGGGGCCGATTGGGTGTGGTCGGCGATGGCCAGGGGCGTCGATGCAGAATCGTTGCCGCCCAACATGATCGCACCGACCGCGGCGACCACGGTGACCCCGCCGAAGAGCATGCTGACGATCATCACCCGGCTGATTCGCGGCTTCGCGGCCGCCGCAACTGGGGCGGGCTCAGGCTGGACCACGGCTTCTTCCGGTTCTGCTGCTGACCAGGCCAGCGCGCCGAACGGCATCGTCGTTACCCCATACAGCGTTCCGCTGGCGGGGTCGGACGAGTACTCCAGGTTCGGGAAGGTGTCGGTCATGGCAGTGGACATGGCGTGCTCCTGTGTCGTTCTCGCGGTCCCGTTTGGGCTGCGCTCATAGGTAGGAGCAGCGCAGTACCCGCGTGGGGACAACTTTCGGCGAGCTTTTCTTCTCGGCTCGAGATCGGCCGGACTAGTAGATGATCGGCGGCTGCGTCGTCGTCACCGGTGCCGGCTCGATCGGGCCCACGGGGCCCTGCGGCAGCGGCGGCCGCGGCCGGGGTGGCTTGGGCGTGCCGATCGGTGTCGTCGGGGTTGGCGACGGGAGCGGCTCGGTGATGACGGGCGGCGCCTGGCTGGGCGACGGCTGTTCGGAGACGACGGGCGGCCGCGGATGGTGCGGCGGCAACGGCCGCGGCGACGGCTGGGGCGTCACAACCGGCGGCAGGACCGGCGGCAGCGGGACCGGCGACTGCTGCGGCGGCTGCACTGTCTGTGGTGGCAGGGACGTCGGCGGCTCGACCGGAGCCGTGACGACGGCCGTCGGAGTGGCCGGCGGCGGGGGCGCGACCGTCGTCGTCGCCAGGTTTTCGGACGTGGTGCCGGGTGACGAGGTGACGGAGGTGGTGACGCCCTTCGGGCTGACGGGCGCATTGGTTTCGTACCGCCAGGCGATGGTCAGCGCCAGCACGATCAGTGGAATGCCGATCAGCAGTGACATCGTCAGCATCACGCGACCCCTGGGCGGGGATGTCGAGGGTTCCGGGTCGGCCCCATCGGGCGCGGCGAACTGCTCGGTCGGCGCATCGAGCAGCGCACTCTGCGCTTGAGTGGGTGCGCTGCTCAGGTTCGTGGTGCTGGACGTCAGCTGAATCCGATCCAGCGTGCGGTCCCGCAGCCAGGTGGGCGCCGGGATGAACAGCGGTGTGCCGCCGAGCAACGCGACCGGGTTGACCATGCGGCGTCGGTCCTGATCGCACGTCGGGCAGCTCTCGATGTGACGGGCGATCCGCTTGCGCATCAGGATGGTGAAGGTCCCGTCCCACCCCGCGAGGATCGCGCCCAACTCCGGGCAGTTGTTGCCACTCTGGCCACGGCGGGCGACCAGCAGCGCACCCAGCGAGCGTTCCATGGTGTCGCGGAGGCGCTGCATGATCTTCTTGGCGCTGGCGGTGCTGACGCCGAGCGCCTCGGCGAGTTCGGGGCCGTCCAGTCCGTGGCGGTAGCCGAGCTCCAGCACCGCGCGGTCCCGGTCGGACAACCCGCCGGCCGCCTCGGCGACGAGTTTGGCCAGTTCATTTCGGGCCGCCAGGGTGTCCGGTCCGGCATCGCCGGACGCCTCGTCGGGCAGTTCATCGGACGGTTCTTCGCGGCGCCGCTGCCGGATCCGGCGCAGCGCCTCGTTCCGGGCGATCGCATACAACCAAGGGCGGAGCTTGTCGGGCTCCCGCAATTTGTCCAAAGCTGTTGCTGCAGTGCAGAACACGTCCTGGACGCAGTCCGCGGCGGCGTCGCGATCCCGCACCATGCCCACGCAGAAGTCGTGGAGCCGGTCGGCATAGCGGTCGTAGATACCGGCAAACGCCATACGGTCGCCCGCCAGCGCGGCGCCGACCAGGTCTGCGTCGCTGACGATGTCCCAATCTGGCACTGCGGTCATGAGACGGGCTCCCGTACCGAATCGATCGCCGGTATGCACTGATGCTAGACCGGCGAAGGCGAGCTGGTTTGCCGAATCAATGAGCATCGGCGTTGGCTTCAATGAGAGGAACGAGAGCAGCCCGGACCCGGTTCAATACGGGACCCGGCTGCGTCTCGAATCCGCGCGGGCGGTGTGCCGTCACGGCCAGTCAGTGATGGTCGTGGTCATGGTCGTAGTGCTTCCAGTCCCAGTCGTGCCAGTAGTAGAAGTCGTGGCAGTGGTCCCAGTCCCACCACGCCCACGAGCAGTACTCGTACCCCCAGTGCTGGGGCACCGGGACGGACGGCTGCGCCTGGGCGGTGCCCGCCGTCATGCCCAGCGCGGCAAGGGCCATGCTGCCGGACAACAGGGCTGCGGCGGCGGCCCGCTTCGCAAGAGACTGCCGCTTGGCGGGAGTGTTGTTGATGCTCATTTCGTGCTCCTTGTTTGATGTCGCAGGCGCCCCGTGCGGGCTCTGTCATAGGTAGGAGCGCGACCCCCGGACTCCGGGGACACTTTTTTCGGAGAATCCGAATCGCCACGAAAAACTCGTCAGCCCCTGCCGCCGACGGGCATGAGCAAGCACTGCGGGGCACCCGCACGCGGAGCACTGTCGATAGCCCCTTGCCAACACCCGTCGCGAATTACTAGGATATGCAAGTATCTCGCCTAGAGCCGAGACCCAAAACTCTGCACACCTTGGACGGATGTCATGACCACCCAGATTCCGCACTTCATCAATGGCCGGCGCACCACCGGCGAATCCACCCGCACCGCCGACGTGCTCAACCCCAGCACCGGCCAGGCCCAGGCCGAGGTGCTGCTGGCATCGGCAGCCGACGTCGACACCGCGGTGGCGGGTGCTGTTGTCGCACAACGTGAATGGGCGTCGTGGAACCCGCAGCGCCGCTCGCGCGTGCTGATGAAGTTCATCGACCTGGTGAACCAGAACAAAGAGGAACTCGCGCGCCTGCTGTCCCTCGAACACGGCAAGACCTTCGATGACTCGCTCGGTGACATCCAGCGCGGCGTCGAGGTCATCGAATTCGCCGTCGGCATCCCGCACCTGATGAAGGGCGAGTTCACCGAAGGCGCCGGAGCCGGCATCGACGTCTACTCGATGCGCCAGCCGCTCGGCGTCGTCGCCGGCATCACGCCGTTCAACTTCCCCGCCATGATCCCGCTGTGGAAGGCCGGACCGGCACTGGCTTGTGGCAACGCCATCATCATCAAGCCTTCCGAGCGCGACCCCTCGGTGCCGCTGCGCCTGGCGGAGCTGTTCATCGAGGCGGGCCTGCCGGCCGGTGTCCTGCAGGTGGTCAATGGCGACAAGGAAGCCGTCGACGCCATCCTGGCGCACCCGGACGTCAAGGCCGTCGGCTTCGTCGGCAGCACCGACATCGCGCAGTACATCTACTCGAACGCCGCCGCGAACGGCAAGCGGGCGCAGTGCTTCGGTGGCGCCAAGAACCACATGGTCGTGATGCCCGACGCCGACCTGGACCAAGCCGTCGACGCGCTGATCGGCGCCGGTTACGGCAGCGCCGGTGAACGGTGCATGGCGATCAGCGTCGCCGTCCCGGTCGGCGAAGAAACCGCAAACCGGCTGCGCAACAAGCTCGTTGAGCGCGTCAACCAGTTGCGGGTCGGACACAGCCTGGACCCGAAGGCCGACTACGGGCCCCTGGTCACCGGCGCGGCCCTGGAGCGGGTGCGGGGCTACATCGCTCAGGGTGTCGACGCCGGCGCCGAGCTCGTGATCGACGGCCGCGAACGCGCCAGCGACGACCTGACGTTCGACGATGCCGACCTGTCCGGTGGCTTCTTCCTCGGCCCCACCCTGTTCGACCACGTCACCCCCGACATGTCGATCTACACCGATGAGATCTTCGGCCCGGTCCTGGTGATCGTCCGCGCCCACGATTACGAGGAGGCGCTGCGCCTGCCGTCGGAGCACGAGTATGGCAACGGCGTCGCGGTGTTCACCCGTGACGGCGACACCGCCCGCGATTTCGTCTCGCGCGTGCAGGTCGGCATGGTCGGCGTCAACGTGCCGATCCCGGTTCCGGTGTCCTACCACAGCTTTGGCGGCTGGAAGCGATCCGGCTTCGGCGACCTCAACCAGTACGGGACGGCGTCGATCCAGTTCTACACCAAGGTCAAGACCGTCACGGAGCGCTGGCCGTCGGGCATCAAGGACGGGGCCGAGTTCTCGATCCCGACCTTCAAGTAAGGCCCCGGCGTTGAGCATCGATCTCTTCGGATTGGACGACGACGAACGCGTGATCGCCGAGACGGCGGCCGCGTTCGCCGAAAAGCGCCTGGCACCAAACGCTTTGACGTGGGATGCCGACGAGCATTTCCCCACCGATGTCCTGCGGGAAGCGGCCGAACTGGGCATGGCGGCCATCTACTGCAGTGACGACGTGGGTGGCAGCGGGCTGCGACGGCTGGACGGGGTGCGGATCTTCGAGCAGCTTGCCACCGCCGACCCGACCATCGCCGCGTTCCTGTCGATCCACAACATGTGCGCGTGGATGGTGGACAGCTACGGCACGCCGGAACAGCGCAAGACCTGGCTGCCGAAGCTGGCCTCGATGGAGGCCATCGCCAGTTACTGCCTCACCGAGCCGGGCGCGGGCAGTGACGCGGCGGCCTTGCGTACCAAGGCCGTTCGTGATGGCGACTACTACGTGCTCGACGGCGTCAAGCAGTTCATCTCCGGCGCGGGCGTCTCCGACGTCTACGTCGTGATGGCCCGCACCGGCTTCGGCGAAACACAGTCGGGCCATCGAGGAATATCCGCGTTCATCGTCGAAAAGGACACGCCCGGACTGAGTTTCGGTGCCAACGAGGAGAAGATGGGCTGGCACGCCCAGCCCACCGCCCAGGTGATCCTGGAGGGTGTGCGGGTGCCCGCCGAAGCCATGCTCGGCGGCTCGGACGGCGAGGGCACCGGCTTCTCCATCGCGATGAACGGCCTCAACGGCGGGCGCATCAACATCGCCGCCTGCTCCCTGGGCGGGGCGCAGGCCGCCTATGACAAGGCGCTCGGCTACCTGGCCTCGCGCGAGGCATTCGGCGGGGCCCTGATCGACGAGCCGACCATCCGGTTCACGCTCGCGGACATGGCGACGGCCTTGGAGACCTCACGAAACATGTTGTGGCGGGCGGCAACCGCGCTCGACACCAACAATCCGCGCAAGGTCGAACTGTGCGCCATGGCCAAGCTGCATGTCACCGAGGCCTGCTACACGGTGGCCGACCAGGCCCTCCAGTTGCACGGTGGGTACGGCTACCTGCGCGAGTACGGATTGGAGAAGATCGTCCGCGATCTCCGGGTGCACCGCATCCTGGAGGGCACGAACGAGATCATGCGCGTGGTCATCGGGCGGGCCGCCTCGGGCGGCGCGCGGAAACCCGCTTAAACAGACAACTAGGGAGGACCATCCGATGGCGACGATTGCATTCCTGGGCCTGGGCCACATGGGCGGCCCGATGGCGGCGAACCTGCTCGCGGCCGGGCACACCGTGCGCGGCTTCGACCCGGTTCCGGCCGCGGCGCAGGCGGCACGCGACCATGGCGCGACCACGTTCGGCAGCGGCCCCGAGGCGGTCGCCGGCGCCGACGTCGTCATCACCATGCTGCCCAATGGCGACCTGGTGAAGAGCTGTTACGCCGAGGTGCTGCCCGCTGCGGCCCCCGGCGCGCTGTTCATCGATTCGTCCACCATCTCGGTCGACGACGCCCGCGAGGTGCACCGCCTGGCCGGCGAGCACGGCTTCGCCCAACTGGACGCCCCGGTGTCCGGCGGCGTGAAAGGAGCGACGGCAGGCACGCTGGCGTTCATGGTCGGTGGCGAGCCCGAGGCCTTCGAGCGCGGGCGCGCGGTGCTCGAGCCGATGGCCGGCAAGATCATCCACTGCGGCGATCCGGGCGCCGGCCAGGCCGCCAAGGTGTGCAACAACATGGTGCTCGCCGTCCAGCAGATCGCGATCGGCGAGGCATTCGTGCTCGCCGAGCACCTCGGCCTCGACAAGCAGTCGCTGTTCGACGTGATCACCGGGGCGACGGGCAACTGCTGGGCCGTGCAGGTGAACTGCCCCGTCCCCGGGCCGGTACCCACCTCGCCGGCGAACAACGAATTCCGGCCCGGTTTCGCGACCGCCCTGATGAACAAGGACCTCGGTCTGGCGATGGCTGCAGTGCGCTCGACGGGGTCGTCCGCACCCCTCGGTAGCCACGCTGCGGACATCTACGCAAAGTTTGCCGCCGAGCATGCCGATCTCGACTTCAGCGCGGTAATCAATCTGCTGCGTCAATGAGGTCGCCTCATCATCACCGCACGTCACAGTGGTATTCGTTAGTTAACTGTGACATCGCGCGCGTTAGGGCATAGGATGCGTGGGTCGCACAGGGAGGATTCGCGCCGCATGACTTTCAAATATTCCGCCAAGGGGGCCACAGCCTCGGCTACGGCGATTGCTGTGGCGTTTTTCGGGGCGGGCGTCGCCTTCGCATCGCCCGGCCCGTCGAACCCAGGCAACCCGGGCGCCGACCCGGCGCAGCCGACGCAGACGCAGCAGGCCAGCAAGAACAACGAGTCGGCCACCACCCCGTCGGGTGATGTCGGCACGGCCGGCAGCAAGACCGTCTCCAGCTCGACGTCGAGCTCGACCGCCGGTCACACCGGCAAGACGGCGCGCAACAACGACAACGGTCTGGACTGGGGTGACGACTGGAGCCTGGGTGGCTTCCCGCCGATCAACCTGTCGAGCATGCAGCCGCCGGAGGCGACCGTCGCCGTGCCGCTGTCCCTGGGCCTGCCCGGCCTGAGCCTGCCGAGCCTGGTGCTCGACGCCGGTCTCGGCGGTCTTGTCACGGGCCTCGCCGGTCTGCTCGCGAGCACCGCATTCCCTGCGGCCGCGTCGCTGCAGGCCCCCGTCGCAGCTGCCGCGGCTCCGGCCGCGACCGCCGCCACCTTCGGCACGCTGTCCGCCGTCGGCGACATCGCGAAGGTCTCCTCCGCGGCCGCCGCTCCCGCCATCGCCGCTCCGGCTCTCGCGGCACCGGCCGTGGCTGCTCCGAGCCTCGGTGGCCTGCCGGCGCTGGGTCTGCCGGCCATCGGCGCGCCGGCCATTGGTTCGCTCAGCGCTCTGGCAGCGCCGAAGCTGCCCGGCATCGGCATGCCGAAGCTCCCGTCTGCCGGTCTGCCGGAACTGCCGGACTTCACCAAGCTGGGTGCCCCCAAGCTGCCCAAGCCGGAAGACCTGCCGCATCCGGAAATCGGCATGCCGAGCCTCAAGGGCATCCCGCACCCCGAGATCGGCCTGCCGAAGGTCGGTCTACCGAAGATCGGTTTGCCCAAACTTCCGTGGCCGTTCTGATCTGAACCACAAAACGAGGCGGGCAGCCGCCCCGCCTCGACAATCGAAAAGCTGTGAAGAACTGGTGGTCAGCCCTGGGCTGACCACCAGTTCTTGTGTAGGCGCTCGCACCCGGCGGCCAGCAGGCCGTCGTACTCTGCGCGCACCTGGACCGCCCCGGGGAAATCCTGGCCGGCCGAGTAACCGGTGGTGACCACCAGCGTCGCCAGCTTGGCGGCCCGCGCTGCGCGGAAGCCACGGGCACCGCTCGCCACCGCCAGCGCGCTCTCCGGCGCCAGGCCCAGCTCCCACAGCGCATGGCCGTGCAGATCGGGTTCGCGGGTCGGACGCGGCAGATCGTCGGGCGTCACGATCGTCTCGGCGATGCCGTCGCCCAGCAGCTGACGGACCAGCGGGTCCACCCACGACCGGCTGCCGGTGCTGACCACGGCCACCGCTACCCCGGCGCCGAACAGCCCGGCCACGAGATCGGCGAGGCCGTCGCGCGGGCTGACGTCGCCGTCGAGGACCGCTGCCTCGAACAGGTCGGTCTTGGTGCGGTACACGTGCGCCGCGATCTCGGTGCTGACGCGCCCGTAGCCGCTGCGGCGCAGTGCCGAAGCGACGCGTCGCTGTTCGTCGGCGATGCGGACCAGCCGGCCGTATTCGGTGACCGACCAGGAGATATCCAGTCCGTGCTCGGCGAACGCGGCGTTGAACGCCACCCGGTGGGCGTCACGCTCGACATCGGCCAGCGCACCGTCCAGGTCGAAGATCACCGCACGCAGCGGGTCGATCACGGCATGGGCCGGGCGTGCCACATCCCACCAGAACGTACGCTCCGCACAACTCACCGACATGCCTACAATCGTGTCCCACGTCACACGTCCCGGACCTCCCCCCAATGGGGGATTGGACGGGCGAGATTGCGGATCAACTTTCTGCGGCAGTCCACAGCCGGTCCTCCCGACCAGCGCCGAATCGCCGCTCTAAGGTGTTGCCATGACCACCAGCGAGAAGCCGAAGGCGGATCGCGCATGACGGCAGAGCCCCGAGCCGACGCCGCGGCGCCCGTACGGCTGATCCTGGTCGACGACCACGAAATGGTCATCGAGGGCCTCAAGGCGATGCTGGCCGCGTTCAGCGACCGGGTGCGGGTCGTCGGCCAGGCGGTCGGGGCCGAACGTGCCGCCGCGGTGGTCGACGAACTGCAGCCCGACATCGTGCTGTGCGACGTGCGGATGCAGGGCGCCAGCGGCCTGGACCTGTGCCGCGAGCTGCGCGAACGCGATCCGGATCGCAAGGTGGTCATGCTGTCGGTATACGACGACGAACAGTACCTCTACCAGGCACTGCGGGTCGGGGCGTCGGGCTATCTGCTCAAGAGCATCAGCAGCGACGACCTGGTCCGTCAGCTCGAGCTGGTGCCGGCGGGGCGACGGCCATCGACCCGAGCATGGCGGCGCGGGCCGCCGACACCGCCGCCCGCATGCAGCGCGACGAGTTCTGGCCCGGTGCCCGGCAGGGCCTCACGCAGCGCGAAAGCGAAATCTTGTCCTTCGTGGTCGATGGCCTGTCCAACCGTGGTATCGCGACCCGGCTGGTGATCGGCGAGGAAACCGTCAAGAGTCACCTGCGGTCCATCTACCGCAAGCTCGACGTCAGTGACCGCGCCGGTGCGGTCGCCACCGCGCTGCGGGAAGGCATCTACCGGTGACGCCGCGCACTGGTGACGAGCGCTCGCGCGAGGAACCGACCAGCAAGGTACTGACCGCCGACCGGGAGCTGGCTCTGCTGCGCGAGCTGATCCAGGCCGCCTCGAGCGGACCGGGCGTCGAGCCGCTGGCCGCGGCGGCCGCCCGGATGATCACCGCGGCGACCGGCACCGACGTCTGCTTCGTCCACGTACTCGACGACACCGAACGGTCGCTGACATTGACGGGCGCCACCCCGCCGTTCGACCAGGAGGTCGGCAAGATCCGGCTGCCGCTGGGCGAAGGTGTCTCGGGGTGGGTGGCCAGCAATCGCGAGCCGGTGGTGATCAGCCACGACAAGGAGTCCGATCCGCGGTACCGGCCGTTCGAATCGCTGCGCGGCAGTGACTTCGCATCCATGGTGTCGGTGCCGATGGAGACCGACCCGGGCGGGCTGGTCGGAGTCCTCAACGTGCACACCGTCGACCGCCGGGAATTCACCGCCCGCGACGTCGAACTGCTGCTGGTCATCGGCCGGCTGATCGCCGGAGCCATGCATCAGGCGCGGCTGCACCGCCAGCTCGTCGCCCGCGAACGTGCCCACGAGAACTTCGTCGAGCAGGTCATCGAGGCCCAGGAGATCGAGCGCCGCCGGCTGGCCGGCGATATCCACGACGGCATCTCGCAGCGGCTGGTCACGCTCTCCTACCGGCTCGATGCGGCCAGCCGGGCTGTCGGCTCGGACGCGGCCGTCGCGGCCGAGCAGCTCACGTTGGCGCGCGAACTGGTGGACCTCACCCTGGGTGAGGCCCGCGCCGCCATCGGCAACCTGCGCCCGCCGGTCCTCGACGACCTGGGACTGGCCGGCGGCCTCGCCAGCCTGGCGCGCTCGATCGGCCAGCTCGATGTCGACGTGGAGCTGGCCGACGTCCGGTTGCCCGACCACATCGAGCTGGCGCTCTACCGCATCGCGCAGGAGTGCCTGCAGAACGTCGTGAAGCATGCCCACGCCAGCAATGCGCTGTTGAAGTTCGCCGCCGACGCGGAGCACGCCCGGCTCGAGATCATCGACAACGGCATCGGTTTCGACACCTTCGAGCGTCCGCTGGGCGCCGACGAGACGGGCGGCTACGGGTTGCTATCGATGGCCGAGCGCGCCGAGATCGTCGGCGGCCGGCTGAACATCCGGTCCCGGCCCGGCTCGGGCACCATCGTCACCGCCACCATCCCGCTCGCCACGGTGCGCGAGTAGGTCAGAAGTCTCCGGCGGTGCGGCGCAGGGTCTCGATCGCCTCGACCAACGCGGCGGACTGCGCGTCGGACATCCCGACGTCGGCGAACACTTCCTTGTTCAGCGTCACCGTGGCGTCCTCGACCGTCGAGCGGCCCACCTCGGTCAGCCGCACCAGCGTGGTCCGGCCGTCCGTCGGGTGCGGCACGCGCTCCACGAGTCCGTCGGCCTCGAGCCGCCGGATCGCGTGGGTGACGCTGGTGACGTGCACCTGCAGCCGGTCGGATGCCTTGGTGATCGGTAACGCGCCGCTGCCGCTGAAGGCCAGCAGCCGCAGCAGTTCGTAGCGGGAAAAGCTCAGGTCATAGGGCCGCAGCGCGGTCTCCACGCGGGCCAGCAGAATCTGGTGGGCCCGCATCACCGACGTCACCGCGACCATGCCGTCGGCAACGTCGCCCCAGCCGGCCCGCTCCCAGTTTGCCCGGGCCCGGGCGATGGGGTCACTGCTCACTGCTCATTCATACCGCACGGCACATTCCCCGTCGCTCCGCTCGCCCAGGTGGCCGCCGGTTCCGACACGGTCAGGCCGTGGCGCTGGTCCCGTCCACCGCATTGCGGATGGCCGCCAGCACCGCGCGTGACGACCTGCGGTCCCCGACGGTGATCCGGACGCCGCCGTCGGCATAGCTGCGCACCCGCGGGCCGTCGGCGCCGAACTCCCAGGCCCGCGCCCCACTCGGCAGGTAGACGAAGTTGGCGTGACTGTCAGTGCAGTACACCCCCATCGACCGCAACCGCGCCCGCAGAAATGCGCCTTCCGCGGCGATCAACCGGATGCGTTGGCGCAGTTGATCTTCCGCATCGTAGGAGGCGGCGACGGCCACGAGCCCGGTGATGCCGATACCGAACGGCAGCTGCATCCCCCACAGCTGGCGCGCCAGCGACGGCGCACACACGCCGTAGCCGATGCGCAGGCCGGCCAGCCCATAGGCCTTCGAAAAGGTCCGCACCACAACCAGATTGGGGTACCGCACCACGAGCGACGGGAGGTCCAGGCACAGCTCGGGGGCCAGGAACTCGACGTACGCCTCGTCCAGCAGGACGACGGTGCCGGACGGCACCTGGTCCAGGAACCGATACAGGTCGGCTACCGACTCGACCGTTCCGGTCGGGTTGTGCGGGCGGCAGATCACGACGACCCGGGCCCGCGCCGCGGCTGCCGCCATGGCGTCGAGGTCGTGGTGACCGTGCCGGTCCAGCGGCACAGTCACCGACCGCAGTCGTGCCATCTGCGCGAAGATCGGGTAGCCGTCGAACGTCGGTGACGCCGTCACCAGCACGTCACCGGGGCGGGTGACGGCCTGCAGCACCTGCATGATCACGCCCGTGGCACCGGCGCCGACCACCACCTGTTCGTCGGCAACGCCGGCCCGGCCCGCGATCAGCGACCGCAACCGCTGCGGCAGGAACTCCGGGTAGCGGTTCATCGCAGCAATCGACGCGGTCAGCGCGGCCCGCACCCCGGGCAGCGGTGGGAACGGATTCTCGTTGAGCGCCAACGCCAACGGGTCGTCCGCGGCAGGCAGCGAACCGACCGCATCGGCCAACGCGCAGGTGGGCGTCATCGCTGTCCGCCCCAGCGCACTGCGGCCGCACCGGCGAAGTCACCGGCGTGCGCGAAAGCCGCCATCATCACGACGTCACCCGCGCCGACCTGTCCCTCGGTGATCGCCCGGTCCAGGTTGACGGGTACGCCCGCGGCGAACAGGTTGCCGCACTCATCGAAAGTATCGCGGTGCTTCGACTCGGGCAGTTCCAGGGCCTCACGCCAGTTCCGCAGGAACACGCGGTTCGGCTGGTTGGTGACCAGCAGGCCGATGTCCTTGGGCGCCAACCCGAGCCGGTCGCACACCGCGTACGCCACCTCGGGAACCTGACGGTTGCCGCGGGCCAGCACCTTGGTGATCTTGCTCTCGGTGAAGCCGATGCACCCCTCGCCCGGCCCTGCCTGCCACCATTTGCGCGGCGGATCGACCGCCATGGTCATGTCGCCGGCGTACTCGCCGTAGGTGCGGCATTCGACGTCGAGGATCGGCGAAACATTCGAGGCCGCAACGAGTCCCACGGCGGCACCGTCACCGGGCACGGCGGCCTGCGCTTTGGGCCGGATGGTTTCCTGGTCGAAGACCTGGCCCGCCGCGTTCTGCGCCACCGCCACCAGCGCGGTGCGCCCCTCCCCGGACGCGATCAACTGCCGGGCCAGCTTCAGGCCCAGGATGAAGGCCGCGCATCCGCCGTTGTGCAGGTCGATAACCCAGTTCGGTTTCATGCCAAGCCTATTGGCCATGCCGCCACCGCCCCCGTAGAACGGCATGTCGGGCAGCTGCGTGTGGGTGATCAGGATGTCGACGTCGGCGAGGACGTCCGAGCCATGCCGGTCGACGATGCCGGCGGCGGCACGTTCGACCATGTCGATGGCTGTCTCGTCGGGCGCCACGTGGTGCCGGAACTTCGGTGCCCGGAACATCAGGTTGTCCCGCAGGTCGTCTGAGTCGGCGAACTGCGCGTAGTAGTCGGCACTGATCGGCTCGCCCGGGAGATAGGTCGAGACATCCAGAAGACTGACGGCAGGCTGCTCCATGTTTTCGCTCACTTCATCCAGGCCGGGGTGATCGGCAGACCGTTGTGGTGCCGGTACTCGGCAATCGCCTTGAGGTTGTCCAGTTCCAGGCGGTGGCCCGCTCCGAACATGTCCCAGAAGTCCCCGACCCACACGGGCCGCTGCGCGGGCGCGGTCTCCGGGTACGGGTTGTTGTCGTAGAACGGGTGGTGGCAGTTGGTCCACAGCACCACCGAGCCGGGCTTGTTCAGCACGGTCTGCGCGTCGACGACGCGCATCAGGTAGATCATCCACAGGTGCTGGCCCTGATCCCAGGCGCAGTGGTAGTCGACGGTCATCGCGTCGCGGTTCGCCACTGTGCGCGTGTAGATTTCGGTCTCCGAGCCCAGCCGGTCGTAGGCCAGCCACAGACCGGGCTCCTCGGTTTCGGTGAATCCGCGCAGGCTGTAGGTCCACTCCTCGAGGCTGCGGGTGTCCGACAGGTACTCGAACAGTTCGTCCGGCGGGCAGTCGATGTAGTCGTTGACGGTGCAGTAATCACCGAAGACCACGTCGTGCGGGTACACCGACCGCATCATCTCCATGATGATGGGCGTGGCCTTCTCCCGGGGCGCATTCTCGATGCGCGTCACCCCGGCCAGGGCCTCCGAGTTGGGTAGGGCGATGTCTTCAAGCGCGGGCAGCGACATGCTGGGAGCTCTCTTTCTGCGTCTGTTGGGTGGCTGTATCGAGAAATGGTGCGAACGTGGGTATTTCGTCGGCGGAGCATTCGATGCTGACCACCGATGGCCCGTGCCGGCCGAGCGCTTCGGTCAGCGCGCCGGCCAGCTGCGGCAGCTCGGTGACGTCCGTCGCGTGCAGGCCGGGGAACATCGCGGCCAGACCGGCGCCGAGCCGGGCCGGGGTGAAGCGGTTGTAGCTGTAGCGGTCGCCGTAGAACAACTGCTCGCGGGTGACGCACATGGCATGGGCGTTGTTGTTGAACAGCACGAAGGTGATCGGCAGCCGATGCTCGACCGCGGTGTGCAGCTCCATGCCGTGCATGAAGAACGAGCCGTCACCGGCCACGACCACCGTCCGGTACTGCGGCCCAGCGGTTTTAGCCCGGGCGAAGCACATGCCGATGCCGGCGCCGAAGCTGTAGCCCATACCGCCCATGCCGAGTGCCACCACGAAGCGCCCGGCGCGGCGCACCGGAAGTCCGTGCACCGTCGAGGCACCGGTGTTGCCGGCGTCGACCACGATGTCGGTGCCGTCGGGCAGCAGCTCGTCGAGCAGCGCGACGGTGTCGCGGTACCGGATGCCCGGGCCCTCGTGCAGCGGCGGCTGAAGTTCGGTGTGCGGCAACGGGTCGAGGACCCGAAGCCCGTGCGGCCGGCCGGCTCCCGTCAGTGACCGCGTCAGCGCCGTCAGCGATGCCCGCAGGTTCGTCGAATTCACGTGTGTCGTCGGGACATACGGCGGTTCCGCACCGAGCGAGACCGTCTGGACTCCGGCGAGGGCACCGTCGAGACCAGCGCGCGCCGTGACTGCCAGCCGCGTCCCGATCACCAAGCAGACCGCGCTGCGGGAGATCGCGTCGACGACACGAGGATGACCCATGACGCCGGTGACGCCCAGCCACGACGACTGTCCCAGGCCCGGTGAGCCGCTGACGTCCTTGGCGTCGGGCACCGTGGCCACCCAGGCCCGCAGGACCGACCGCAGTTCCTCGAGCTCACGGCGGGCGTCATCGCGGGCCACCTGCTCGCCGGCGATGATCGTGACCGGTCCCAGCGCCCGGCGTAGTACCTCGGCGATCGGGCCCGGATCGGCCAGCAACGAATCCTGCACAGCGACAACATGATTGACCACGTCGATCATCGCCTGCTGAACGTCCTTCGGCAGCAGCAACACCGCCGGGCCGCCCCCCTCGGCCGCGGCCAGCGCCTCCGCCAGCGCCGGCACGATGTCGTCGGGTTCCGTCACGCGACGGCAGTACACCGACACCGCCGAGAACAGCGCCACCGCATCGAGTGACCCGGAGCGTCCGCTGGTGTCCTGGAAGCTGCCGCGGCCGTCCATGCCAGTGGGTGCCTGTCCCACCAGGGCCAGCACCGGCACTCGGCTTGCCAATGATTCACCCAGTCCCGCAACCAGATTCAGTGACCCACCACCGGAAGTCGCGGCCACCACCCCGACGCGGGACACCGCACGGCTGTAACCGTCGGCCATGGTGGCCGCCGAGAACTCGTGCTTTGCCAGGATCGCGGTGATGTCATCCCGAAGGAACGCCGCGTCGAACAGGTCCTCGATATTGGCCCCGTCGACACCGAAGAAATACTCGGTGCCCGACGCCGCAAGTTGCGTGATGATGTGGTCCACCACCCGATGCCTGCCGACCATCTGCCACCTGCTTCCGCTCGTCTAACCAAAGACACGAAGCGGAGCGGCGAATGGTTCAACGCCACCGGGAAAAATTACAGATTGCGCTCCAGCAGCACCTTGCCGTTGTCTGCGGAAACCAGTTGTACCGCAGCAATTTCCGAAACCTGCATCGGCGTGTTACCGCTCGGCAACGCAGTGGCACCGGACATGCCGAACCACGTGGCGATCTGGTTGCGACTGCCGTCGCGACCCACCACCACCATACCCAGGTTGGTCGGAGGTGCAGCCGGTCCGCTGGACCAGTCGCCGTAGCTGCAGGCCATGTCGATCCGCGTACCCCAGCCGAAGCTGCTCAGTGCGATGGTGGCGTTGAACGGAGTAGGTGCCACGTGTTGCATGGGCAGCTGCGCGACCTGCTCCTGGCTCTGGCCACCGCCGAAGAACTCCGGCCGGACGACGGCCACCACGCCGACCGCCAGCACCGCCGCGGCCAGGCCGGCAACTGCCGTCGTCACCCAGCGGGTCCGGCGCCGGCGCCACCGCACCTTGGCCAACACCGAATCGAGCACCTCGGGCCGCAACGGCGGTTCGGGCTGCTCGGCACCGATCTCCTGCACGTCCGCCAAATCCAGCAGGCCCAGGAGGGCCGGCATGCCGCTGAGTTCACCGACCGCGTCCCGGCACCGGGCGCAGGTCTGCAGGTGCGCCTCGTACTCGCGGCGCTCCGCACTGGACAGCGAACCCAGCACATAGGCGGCGTCCCAGGTTGCGTACCGGTCGCCGTCAAAGGGTCCGATGGACTCGATCAGGTGTGCGCTCACCGAGTCACCCCCATTTCCTGCAGATTCAGGCGTAGCGCCCGGACCGCGTAATGCAGCCTCGATTTCACTGTGCCCTCGGCGATCTGAAGCTCCGCCGCGATCTGTGCGACGCTCAACTGCCGGTAATACGCGCGTTCGATCACGGCACGATGGTCGACGGAGAGCTGGCTCAGGGCGCCCCCGAGCAGCATCCGATCCAGAGCGGTATCCACTTCATCGGTAGCTGCCGGGTCCGTCCGGTCGTCGGCCTCCACCACCTCCGATGAGGTGGTCTCATGCCGGCGCCGGGCGCTGCGCTGCTCGTCGATGATGAGGTTGCGGGCGACGGTGTAGAGCCAGGCCCGCGGAGACTGGTCGGTGTCGGACACGACATCGGGGTGCCGCCACGCCCGCAGCAACGTTTCCTGCACGACGTCCTCGGCCCGCGCCGAATCCTGTGTCAGTCGCAGGGCATAACGCCAAAGGGCGCCTGCGTGCTCGTCGTAAAGCACCCGCATCATGGCGGCCTCCGGATCGCTCATGCACCAACCTCCGTCATTGACACGAGATCAGGGGCGATCCGGTTCACCGGATCAGTCGCGTAACAGCGTCAAGATTCGGGGTCCGTCCTCGGTGACAGCAACGGTGTGTTCCCAGTGTGCGGCACGCGAGCCGTCCTTGGTGACAACTGTCCACTCATCTTCGAGAATGACCGTCTTGGTGCTGCCCAGGGTCAGCATCGGCTCGATCGCCAGCACCGAGCCGGGCTCCAGGAACGGGCCCCGGCCAGGTGAGCCCTCGTTGGGCAGGAACGGGTCCATGTGCATCTGCTGACCGATACCGTGACCGCCGTAACCTGCGACGATGCCGAACTTGCGGTCATACCGGGCAGACGCGGCGTGGGTCGCCACCTCGATGGCGTGCGAGACGTCGGTCAGCCGGTTACCGGGCACCATGGCGGCGATGCCCGCCTCCATGGACTCACGGGTCGCGTCGGACAGCTTCTGATCGGCATCGATCAGCGGGCCGACGCCGAACGTCACGGCCGAGTCGCCGTGCCAGTCGTTCAGGATGGCGCCGCAGTCGATGGAGACCAGGTCACCGCCGGCGAGCACCTCGTCGGCGGTCGGGATCCCGTGCACCACGCGATCGTTGACCGACGCGCAGATGGTCGCGGGGAACCCGTGATAGCCGAGGAACGACGGAATGCCACCGCCATCGCGGATGACGGACTCGGCGATCTGGTCCAGCTCGAGAGTGGACATCCCGGGCGCGGCGGCTTCACGAACAGCTTTCAGCGCTGCAGCCACCAGCGAACCGGCAGCCGCCATCGCGTCCAATTCGCCAGGAGTCCGCTGGGGGACGACCTTGCGGCCGCGTCGGGGTAGACCAATCATCGATGACTACTTCAGTTGGGTAGGTGGCTCAGCTACCGAGTGCCTGCAGTGCGCGGGCGAAAACCTCATCCAGGCTGCCGACGGCGTCGACCGACACGAGCTCGTCCCGGTAGTAGTCCAGCAGCGGGGCGGTCTCGTCCCGGTACACCTTCATGCGGTTGAGGATGACCTCTTCGGTGTCGTCGGCGCGGCCGCGGCTCTTCAACCGGGTCAGCAGCTCGGACTCCGACACGCGGAACTCGAGCACCGCGTCGAGCTTCAGGTTGCGCTTGGCCAGCATGTCGCGCAGCGCGACGGCCTGCTCGACCGAGCGGGGAAAGCCGTCGAGGATGAACCCGGCGGCGGTGTCGTCGGCGTCGAGGCGGTCGTCGACCAGCGCGTTGGTCAGCTCGGCCGGGACCAGGTCGCCGGCATCGAGGTACTTCTTGGCCTCGACACCGAGCGGGGTGCCCTTGCTGATGTTGCTACGAAACAGATCACCCGTGGAGATCTGCGGGATGCCGAACTTCTCGGCCAGCTTCTCGGCCTGAGTGCCCTTGCCTGCTCCCGGCGGTCCCAGCAGAACCATTCTCATTTGAGGAACCCTTCGTAGTTGCGCTGCATGAGCTGGCTCTCGATCTGCTTCACCGTGTCCAGACCCACGCCGATCATGATCAGCACGGCCGTACCACCGAATGGCAGGTTCTGGGCGCTGCTGCCGCCGCTCTGCAGGAACAGATTAGGCAGCACCGCGATCAAACCGAGGTAAATCGAGCCTGGCAGCGTGATCCGGCCGAGGACATACCGCAGATAGTCCGCCGTGGGCTTGCCCGGCCGGATGCCCGGGATGAAGCCACCGAACTTCTTCATCTCGTCCGCCCGCTCATCGGGGTTGAACGTGATGGACACATAGAAGTACGTGAAGAAGATGATCAGGCCGAAGTAGATCGCGATGTAGACCGGATCAGCCGGGTTCGTCAGGTACTTGGCGATCGCCTTGGACCACCAGCCGTTGGAGGCGTTCGGGTCGCCCGCGGTGACCAGCTGGGTGATCAGGTGCGGGATATAGATCAGCGACGACGCGAAGATGACGGGGATGACGCCGGCCTGGTTGACCTTCAAGGGCAGGTAGGTCGAGGTACCGCCGTACATCCGGCGGCCCACCATGCGCTTGGCGTACTGCACCGGGATACGGCGCTGACCCTGCTCGACGAACACGACGCCGACGATGATGATCAGCGTTGCGGCCACGACCGAGGCGAACACCACGCCACCACGGCTCTCCAGGATGGACTGGCCTTCGGACGGGATACGGGCGGCGATGCCGGCGAAGATCATCAGCGACATGCCGTTGCCGATGCCACGCTCGGTGACCAGCTCGCCCATCCACATGACCAGGGCGGCGCCTGCCGTCATGACCAGCACGATCACCACGAGGGTGAAGATGCTCTGGTCCTGGATGATGTTCAGGGTGCAGCCCTGCAGCAGGTTGCCGCTGGCGGCCATCGCGACGATCGAGGTGCCCTGCAGAACTGCCAGTGCGATCGCGAGATAACGCGTGTACTGCGTCATCTTGGCCTGACCGGACTGGCCTTCCTTCTGCAGCTGTTCGAAGCGCGGAATGACCACGACCAGCAGCTGCACGATGATGCTCGCGGTGATGTAGGGCATCACGCCGACCGCCAGCACCGACAGGTGCAGCAGCGCACCGCCGGAGAACAGGTTGATCAGCGAGTAGACCTGCGCCGCGTCACCGCCGCTGACCTGCTCGATGCACTTCTGCACGTTCGGGTAGTTCACCCCGGGGGACGGCAATGCAGCACCGGCCCGATACAGGACGACTACACCCAGCGTGAA
>Ga0207658_10000749_pt1 | contig 27980 bp, 17 predicted proteins | sample KBSS33metaG_FD_184322 | JGI IMG/M metagenome (GOLD analysis project Ga0207658, IMG submission 184322) | Switchgrass rhizosphere microbial communities from Kellogg Biological Station, Michigan, USA - KBS S3-3 metaG (SPAdes) (version 2) | ecosystem: Host-associated > Plants > Roots > Rhizosphere...
TGCCGCATTCCGCCTGCGCGTCGGTAGGCATGGCGTTCTCGGATCTGCTGCTGCAGCCTCCCTATTCGAAGCAGGACATCGCATCCGAGTTCCGCATCGACGTCATGCGACGAAAAACCGTCGCGCTGGCAATCACATGGCACTATGCCGGCATATTCGCGCGGCAGCCCAAATTCGGCCGGCTGGCAGGATCGATATCGTCCTGGCATGCCTACCAGAACGACCTCAGATTTTTGCGGAGAACGATCGAGCTTGTGCAGAAGCGCGGGGCCAACCTGCTGATCTGCCTGCACGACCGGCACCGTTACGATCCCCGGTTCCTCGAGATGGTGTACTCAGTCGCCGGAGAAAGCGACATGGTCGAGATTCGCTTTAAGAGCGAGCATCCCGACAACCTTGCTGACCTGCTCGTCGCGGACGTCATGATCTCGAACCTGTCGTCGTTCATCAGCTATTTCTATGTGCTTGGGCGTCCTGCCATCCACATTCTCCCCGCGCAGGGTGATGTGGTCGAACGTGCCACCATGCTTTTCTCGCGGTTCCGGATGAATATGCGGGTGCGCAATGGTTCCGCCTGGATGCTGGACCCGCGCGACGTCGGAGGATCCACGGCGGCAAATAGCGAGGAGGCTCTCCAGCAGCTCAAGGCAGTGCTGCACGAACCGACCTCCGGAGAGAAAGCGACAGCTTGGCTGAGGCGTCATGTCCCGCTGGTCGATGGCAAGGCGGCCGAGCGCGCGCATCATTTTCTTCGGCAGATGGCGGGCGGCAAAGACCATCATGAGCTGAGCCAGTTTTCCTCCGGCTGAGTGCCGTTCTTTATGTAAAAGCTATGCGAAGTTTGGGCCTTGCGTCTCGCATCCCTACGGCCCGCCGCCCTAATCAATGGATACCACAGCTTCGTTTCCGCGAAGCCAACCGGTGGAATGGGGCGCATCTCGGTGCAGGTGCGACGTGAATGCTGCGCCCGATCTCGCGTGGAGAACATGATGCAGGACGTGCTTTGGATTGCGGCGATCGTCGGGTTGCTCGCGGCGACACTCGCTTATGTCCGACTTTGCGACAACGCGTGAGGACTGGGATCATGACCGTCGATTTGTGGCTCGCCGCAATCACCGCTGCAGGCCTCCTTCTCTATCTCGTGGCCGTGCTCTTGCGGCCCGAGCGTTTCTAATCGGGGCCGGACATGACCGTCCAAGGTTGGACTCTCATCATCGCGTTGGTCGCTATCCTGCTGGCGATCACCAAACCCGTGGGCATGTGGCTGTTCGCTCTCTACGAGGGGCGCCGGACCCCGCTGCATGTCGTGCTGGCTCCTGTCGAGACGGGCTTCTACCGGCTCGCAGGTATCGACCCGAGCGAGGAGCAGAGCTGGCGGCGCTATGCCGTTCACATGCTGGTGTTCAACGCGGCGCTTACGCTCTTCACCTACATCCTGTTGCGCATTCAGGCTTTTCTGCCGTTGAATGGTCTGGGCTATGCGGGGTTGCCGCAGCATCTCGCCGCCAATACGGCCGTCAGCTTCGCCACCAATACCAATTGGCAGAGCTATTCGGGGGAGGCCACGATGTCGAACCTCTCCCAGATGATCGCGCTCGTCATCCACAACTTCGCCTCAGCCGCGACCGGAATTGCGCTGGCCTTTGCCTTTTTCCGGGGCTTTGCCCGGCGGCAGGTTTCGACCATCGGCAATTTCTGGGCGGATTGCACTCGCATTACGCTCTACCTGCTGTTGCCGATCTGCATGGTCTACGCTCTATTCCTGCTGGCGAGCGGTGTGCCGCAGACGCTGGCGGCTTCGGTGGATGTGATGACGTTGGAAGGCGTCAAGCAGACGCTCGTGCTTGGGCCGGTGGCTTCACAGGAAGCGATCAAGATGCTTGGCACCAACGGCGGCGGCTTCTTCAACGCCAACTCGGCACACCCGTTCGAGAATCCAACGGCGCTCACCAACTTCGTGCAGCTCTCGATCTTCGCGGTGGGTTTCGGCCTGACCTGGACCTTCGGCAAGGCTGTGGGCAATACCCGGCAGGGCTGGGCGATCCTCTCCGCGATGATCATCATCTTTCTGGCCGGCGTGATCGTTGTCTACGCGCAAGAGGCCGCCGGCAATCCGATCCTCCACCAGCTCGGCATTGCCGGCGGCAATATGGAGGGCAAGGAGGTCCGCTTCGGCATCGCGGCCTCCGCGCTCTTCTCGGCGATCACCACGGCGGCGTCGTGCGGCGCGGTCAATGCGATGCATGACAGCTTCACTGCGCTGGGCGGCATGGTCCCCATGTTCAACATCCAGCTTGGCGAGGTTGTGGTGGGCGGCGTCGGCGCAGGCATTTACGGCTTCCTCCTGTTCGCGATCCTGGCCGTGTTCGTGGCTGGGCTGATGGTCGGGCGCACTCCGGAATATGTCGGCAAAAAGATCGAGAGCCGCGAGGTCAAGCTCGCAGTGCTCGCCATCGCGGTGCTGCCGTTGATCATCCTCGGCTTCAGCGCGATCAGCTCAGTGGTGGCGCCGGGGCTGGCGGGGCCGCTCAACAAAGGGCCGCACGGCTTCTCGGAAATTCTGTATGCCTTCACGAGCGCAGTGGGCAATAACGGCTCCGCCTTCGCCGGGCTGAGCGCAGCGACCCCTTATTATGATGCGATGCTGATGATCGCCATGTGGATCGGCCGCTTCTTCGTGATCGTGCCGATGCTGGCGATTGCGGGATCATTGGCGGCCAAGAAATACACGCCGGAGACCGCCGGGTCTTTTCCGACGACCGGGCCGCTATGGGTGGGCCTCCTGGTGGGCATAGTGCTGATCGTGGGAGGCCTGACCTTCCTGCCGAGCCTCGCGCTGGGCCCCATCGCCGATCATCTTGCGATGATCCGCGGCCAACTCTTCTAACCAGGACGTAGCGACATGGCGCGCACCGCTGTTCAATCCATCTTCACGCCGGAGCTGATGCTGCCCGCGACCGGGGAGGCATTTCGCAAGCTCAACCCGCGCGAGCTGATCCGCAATCCGGTGATGTTTACCACCGCCTGTGTGGCCTTGCTGCTCACGATCCTGCTGGTCGCGGGGCATGACAGTCTGGGCTTCGGCTTCAAGATCCAGCTCGTGATCTGGCTGTGGCTGACGGTGCTGTTCGGCACCTTTGCCGAAGCGCTCGCCGAGGGCCGCGGCAAGGCTCAGGCCGCCTCGCTTCGTGCCGCCAAGGCGGAGCTCACCGCAAAACGCGTGAATGGCAAGAGCGTCGAGGTCGTTCCCGCCAGCGTGCTCAAAGCGGGTGACATCGTCTTCGTAGAGACAAACGATCTCATCCCCGCGGACGGCGAGGTGATCGAAGGGGTGGCTTCGGTTAACGAATCGGCGATCACCGGCGAGAGCGCGCCGGTCATCCGCGAAGCGGGCGGCGACCGTTCGGCGGTTACCGCCGGGACGCGCGTCATTTCGGATCAGATCAAGGTGCGCGTCACTGTCGATCCCGGACAGGGGTTTCTGGATCGCATGATCGCGCTCGTCGAAGGCGCCGAACGGCAGAAGACGCCCAATGAGATCGCGCTCACCATCCTGCTGGTGGGCCTCACCATCATCTTCCTGATCGCGGTGGCTACTATTCCGGGCTTCACGGCTTATGCCGGCGGCAGCGTACCGATCGCGATCCTCGCGGCTCTGCTGATTACGCTCATTCCGACCACGATCGCAGCATTGCTTTCGGCAATCGGCATCGCTGGCATGGATCGGCTGGTCCGGTTCAACGTACTGGCCAAATCGGGCCGCGCGGTTGAGGCGGCGGGGGACTGCGACACGTTATTGCTGGATAAAACCGGTACGATCACGATCGGCGATCGCCATGCCAGCGAGTTCAGGACGGTAACGGGCGTCTCCGCCGCCGAGCTTGCCGATGCCGCGCTTCTCGCGAGCCTCGCCGACGAAACGCCCGAAGGCCGCTCGATCGTCGCGCTCGCACGCGAAAAGTTCAATGTGACGACCGCAACCCTGCCTGAAGGGGCGGAGGTCATACCGTTCACGGCGCAAACGCGCATTTCGGGAATTCAGATTGGATCCGCCATCATCCAGAAAGGCGCGGTGGACTCGGTGTTCAAAGCCAATCCGGGTTCAGGCGAGGGGGCTGCGGCCAGCGAGTTGCGGCGCATGACTGATGAGATCGCGCGTGCCGGCATGACTCCGCTGGCAGTAGCTAAGGACGGCCGTATCCTGGGCGCGATCGCCCTCAAGGACATTGTCAAGGCAGGCATACGCGAACGGTTCGGCGAACTGCGCCGGATGGGCATCCGGACGGTGATGATCACCGGCGACAACCCGTTGACCGCCGCCGCGATCGCGGCCGAGGCGGGCGTCGACGATTTCCTCGCCCAGGCCACGCCCGAAGACAAGCTGGAGCTGATCCGAAATGAGCAGCAGGGCGGTAAGCTTGTCGCAATGTGTGGAGACGGAACCAATGACGCCCCCGCGCTGGCACAAGCCGATGTGGGCGTGGCCATGAATACCGGCACGCAGGCCGCGCGCGAGGCGGGCAACATGGTCGATCTCGACAGCGATCCCACCAAGCTCATCGAGATTGTCGGGCTCGGAAAGCAGCTCTTGATGACACGCGGGGCGCTCACGACCTTTTCGGTGGCGAACGACGTAGCCAAATATTTCGCGATCATCCCCGCAATGTTCATTGCGATCTATCCCGGCCTCGCTGCTCAACATCATGGGGCTCGCCACGCCGCAGAGCGCGATCCTGTCGGCGATCATTTTCAATGCCCTGATCATTCCGTTGCTGGTGCCACTTGCGCTCAAGGGCGTGAAGTACCGCCCGATCGGGGCGGGGCCGTTGCTGCGCCGCAACCTGGCGATCTACGGCGTCGGCGGTCTCGTGGCTCCTTTCATTTGCATCAAGCTTGTCGATCTCGTCATCAACGGCGTTGGCCTTGTCTAGGAGATATCGCGATGGGCAATGAATTTTACGCCGCGCTGCGTCCTTCACTGGTGCTCACCTTGTGCTTTGCGGCCTTGCTGGGAATATTCTACCCGCTCCTGATATGGGGCGTGGGGCAGCTTGCCTTTCCCTCCCAGGCCAATGGCAGCCTCGTCAGCAAGGATGGCGTCGTGATCGGGTCGACCGTAATCGGGCAGGCTTTCGTCTCCGATCGCTATTTTCAAACGCGGCCGTCGGCTGCCGGCAAGGGTTATGACGGCCTCGCATCCTCCGGTTCCAACTTCGGCCCGACCAGCCAGGCACTGGTGGACCGGATCACGGGGGATCTCAAAAAACAGCACGACCAAGGCATTGCAGGTCCGCTTCCCGCTGATCTCATCACCGCCTCGGGTTCTGGCCTGGATCCCGACCTTTCACCGGCGGCCGCCCTCATTCAGGTGCCGCGGATCGCCAGGGTACGCAATCTGCCGGAAGCCCGGTTACGCGCCTTGGTCGAACAGTCCGTCGATCAGCCCTTGTTGGGCTTCATCGGCGAGCCGCATGTGAACATATTTGAACTCAATCGACAGCTTGACGGGATTGGAGCAAACTCCGTCCGGTGAACACGCGGCCCGATGAAATCGAACGCCCGAGGCCCGAGGCGTTTCTGCGCGAGGCGGCGCAGGAGGGGCGCGGCCGCCTGAAGGTCTTCCTGGGCGCGGCGCCGGGTGTCGGCAAAACCTACGAGATGCTGTCCGAGGGGGCGTCGCGCCGGAGAGGGGGCGTCGACGTCGTCGTGGGCGTCGTAGAAACCCACGGCCGGACAGAGACCGAGGCTCTTACGCGCGACCACGAAATCGTCCCGCGCCGCGAGGTGGATTATCAGGGGCGGCAGCTGACCGAAATGGACGTGGACGCCATCCTCGCACGGGCGCCGCAGCTCGTCCTCGTCGACGAACTTGCACATATCAATGCGCCCGGAAGTCGGCATCCCAAACGCTATCAGGATATTGAGGAACTGCTCGACGCCGGGATTGATGTTTATTCAACGGTCAACATTCAGCATCTCGAAAGCCTGAACGATGTGGTGGCATCGTTTACGCGCGTTCGCGTTCGGGAAACGGTGCCGGATCGCATCCTCGAAAGCGCCGAGATCGAGGTGGTCGACATCCCGCCCGATGAGCTGATCGAACGGCTCAAGGAAGGCAAGGTCTATATCCCGCACGAAGCGACGCGGGCGCTCAATCACTTTTTTTCCAAATCGAACCTGTCAGCGCTTCGCGAGCTGGCGCTGCGGCGGGCGGCGCAGGCGGTGGATGCCAAGATGCTCGATTATCTGCGCCAGCACGCGCTGGCCGGAACCTGGGCGGCGGGGGAAAGGGTGGTCGTGGCAGTCAATGAACTGCCGGAAGCCGAGCTGCTGGTGCGCGCCGCCAAAAGAACCGCCGACGCGCTCAGCGCGCCATGGACCGCTGTCCATGTCGAAACCCCGCGAAGTCGATTGCTGAACGAGGAAGAGCAGAAGCGGCTGGGAAGCGTGCTCAATCTTGCCAGCCAGCTTGGCGGATCAGTGGCATCCATACCCGCATCGTCAGTCGTCGCCGGGATCAAATCCTACGCGGCCGAGGCAAGAGCGACTCATCTGATCGTGGGGAAATCTTCGCGGTCCCGCTGGTTCGAGCTGCGCCATGGGTCGATCGTGGACCGGCTGGTTCGCGAAACGCCGGGTGTCGCGGTGCAGGTGCTGCCGCTCGGCGTTGTCCCGGCCCGGCCACGAGGGGGGATCAATCGCGATCGTAACTGGGGCGATCCGAAAGGCTATGCGCTGACCGTGCTCATGACGGCGGCGGTCACTGCGTTCGGCAGCGCACTCTTTCACATTCTCAATCTGGCCAATGTGGCGCTGCTCTATCTGCTGCCCGTGATGTTTGCGGCGAGCCTGTTCGGGTTACGGGCGGGGATCTTCGCCGGGCTGGTCTCGACCCTTGCCTACAACTTTTTCTTTCTCCCGCCGACTGGCACCTTGACCGTCAGCAATCCGGAAAACATTATAACGATCATCGTGTTGCTGGCCGTCGCGGTCGTCACCAGCCAGTTCGGTTCCCGCCTGCGGGCGCAGGCCGACCTTGCCGCCACCAGCGCCAAACAGAATGCAGCATTGGCGGGCTTCGTGCGGCAGCTGACGGCAACCAACAATGATGAAGAGCTGATGCAGGCGATTTGCGCCGAGATTGCGCGCCTTTTCAATGTGCGTGCCGTCTTGCTGGTGAATGGTGACAATGGACCGGAGCTTCGCGCGGCTTTTCCGCCCGAGGACCGGCTCGACACGATTGAGATGGCGGCGGCGCAATGGGTGCTCGAGCGCGGGCAATCGGCGGGGCGCGGTTCGGACACGCTGACGGCATCGGACTGGCTTTTCCATCCGCTCAAAACCTCGGGCCAGATCCTGGCCGCCATCGGGCTGGCGCGCGACGATGGCCGCGATCCAGTGCGTTCCGATCAGATCGGGTTGCTGATGAGCCTGCTGGACCAGGCGACGTTGGTGTTGGAGCGGGTACGGCTTCAGGACGAGATGCGCGATATCGCGCAGCTCAAGGAGCGTGACCGGTTGCGCGCGGCGCTGTTGTCGTCGGTCAGCCACGATCTTCGGACCCCGCTCACCGCCATCCTGGCGGCGATTAACGAAATGCGCGGCAAAGCACCGGTTGAGCTGGTGGACACGGTCGAGAGCGAGGCGCAGCGCCTCAACCGCTTCGTGGCCAATCTGCTCGACATGGCAAGGGTGGAAGCAGGCGCGCTCAAGCTCAATATCGAGCCGGTCGATCTGACCGACGCCATTGCCTCTGCAGTGCATGACACCCGCCGTATCCTCGGCGACCATCCGATCACGCTCAACGTTTCGCCAGAATTGCCGCTGGTCCGGGTCGATCCGCAGCTCTTTCATCACTGCCTGATGAATTTGCTGGACAATGCCGGCCGCTATGCAACGCCGGGAAGCCCTATCACCATCAGCGCCGCGCGCGCGCCAGGCTTGCTCACATTGTCCGTAACCGACATTGGGCCCGGGCTACCGGACGGAAAGGAACAGGAAGTGTTCGAGACGTTCAGGCGGCTTGAAGGGTCCGATCGTACCAAAAGCGGCACCGGGCTGGGTCTTGCGATCGTGAAGGGTTTTGCGGAAGCGATGGGTCTGGCAGTCGAAGCCAGCAACCGGCCAGATCGCAGCGGGGCATGCTTTGATATCCGTTTCCCGGAGCCGCTTCTCGTTCGCGAACAGCTCCAAGGCACGAACGGGTGACGGCGGCTGCTACCGTCCTGATCGTCGATGACGAGGCGCCGATCCGGCGGCTGCTGCACGGCACGTTGACACGCGCGGGCTTCGCAGTCTCCGAAGCAGCATCGGCGCGCGAGGCGGTGGAACGGCTTGGCGACGAGCCCGAGGCCGTGCTGCTCGATCTCGGCCTGCCGGACCGCGAGGGGATGGAGCTGGTGCCCATCATTCTCAAGCAAAGCAAAGCCGCCGTCATCGTCATTTCCGCGCGCGAGGCGACCGACCAGAAGGTGCTGGCGCTCGATCTCGGCGCAACCGATTATGTTACCAAGCCTTTTGATACCGACGAGCTGCTTGCGCGGCTGAGGGCAGCGCTCCGTAATCGCCTGACCGCGGGCGGCGGCCGTTCTCATATCGAGGTGGGCGACGTGGTGATCGACCTGCTCAATCATCGCATCACCAAGGCTGGCAGCGAGGTCCATCTCACGCCCAAGGAATTCGATGTGATCGCCGAGCTTGCCCGTTTTCCCGGACGGGTGATAACCCATCAGCAGCTCCTGGCGGCCGTATGGTCCAACGATTATGACCGTCACATCGAATATCTGCGGGTCGTGATCCGCAATATCCGCCAAAAGCTGGAGGATGATCCGGCCCAGCCGAAGCTGGTCGTGAACGAGCTTGGCGTCGGCTATCGGCTGATGGGGATCGACAACTAAATTTCGATCTGGGAGCCCAACTCAACCACGCGGTTGGTGGGCAGCTTGAAATATTCCATCGCGCTGGTCGCGTTGCGCATCATCCATGCGAAAAGCTGTTCGCGCCAAAGCGCCAATCCGGGATGATCGGTCGCGATCAAGGTCTGCCGGCTCAGGAAGAAGCTGGTATCCATCATCGAAAAGGGCGTGCCGCATGCGTCGACCTGGCCCAGCATCTCAGGGATATTGATGTCGTCCATGAAACCGACATGAAAGAAGATACGATAGAGACCCGCACCGACGGCCACCACGCGGATCCTTTCAGCTCCGACTATGTGCGGCACCTGTTCGGTCACGATGGTGAGAATGATAACGCGCTGGTGAAGCACCTTGTTGTGCTTGACATTGTGCAGCAGCGCCGAGGGGATGCCGTCCGGGGCGGCCGAGAGAAACACGGCTGTTCCGGCGACCCGCTCGAGCTTCGGCGCCGCGGTTTTGACGAATAGGTCGATCGCCATCGATCCTTCGGCGAGCCGCTCGCGCATGAGCTTTCGTCCCGCAGCCCAGGTCGTCAAAAGGGTGAAAGCGATCGCCGCGACCAGCAGCGGGAACCAGCCGCCATCTGGAATCTTGGTCAGGTTCGAGGCGAAATAGGCGGCGTCGACGATCAGGAACGTTCCCGTCACCAGCGTCGCCACGATCGGGTGCCAGCGCCAGACCGTCCAGGTCAGGACGCCGACCATGCAGGCGGTGATGAACATCGTACCGGTGACGGCGATCCCATAGGCCGCAGCAAGGTTGGATGAGCTGTGGAAGCTCAGAACCAGCAGGATGACCAGGACCAGCAGCCCCCAGTTGACCAGCGGTACATAGATTTGTCCCGCCGCAGTCTCGCTCGTGTGGTCAATCCGCATGCGCGGCAGGAATCCGAGCTGGATTGCCTGCTGGGTAACCGAATAGGCCCCTGAGATGACCGCCTGGCTGGCGATGATCGTGGCGATCGTCGACAGGATCACGAGCGGAAGCCTCGCCCATTCCGGCGCCATCAAGAAGAACGGGTTTTCAACCGCGTGCGGCTGCGCCAGCAACAGCGCGCCCTGGCCCATATAATTGAGCATCAGGCACGGAAAGGCGATGGCAAGCCAGGACAGGCTGATCGCGTGGCGCCCGAAATGCCCCATGTCGGCATATAAAGCTTCCGCACCTGTCACGGCGAGAACGACCGAGCCGAGCGCCAGAAAGGCGAGCGGGGGGTTCAGCGCGAAGAAACGGAAGGCCCAGACCGGATTGACGCTCCCAAGAATTTCGGGGTGCCTCATCAATGCACCGAACCCCAGGACAGCCAGCACGAGAAAATAGACGACCATGATCGGGCCGAACAGGACCCCGACCCGTGCCGTGCCGTGAAACTGGATGGCAAACAAGCCAGCCAGGATGAGCACGGAAATGGGGATCACGAAATGCCCAAGTCCTTGCTCAACGACCGTCAAGCCCTCCACTGCGGAGAGAACCGAAATGGCTGGGGTGATGATCGCATCGCCATAGAACAAGGCCGTCGCGAGCACGCCGAGCATGATCAGTCCGCCGCTCCATCGCAGCTTCACCGAACGCGTGATGAGTGCCAGCAGGGCGAGACTGCCGCCTTCGCCGCGATTGTCGGCCCGCAGGATGATCAGGACATATTTGATCGTAACCACGATCGTCATCGTCCAGAAAATGAGCGACAGCACGCCGAACACATGCAGCCGATCCACCGGCAGCTTGTGATGCCCGATGAAGCTTTCCTTCAGCGCATAGAGCGGCGAGGTGCCGATATCACCGAAGACGACGCCCAGCGCGCCCAGCGCCAGCGCGGGAAGGCGTCCGTGCGGCTGAGGCGTAGCGGCGGAATTTGCGTTGGCCGATGGAGGGGAGACCCTGATGTCCAGATCGATTGACCTTATGCAGCGCTAGCCGGCGATGCGCCGCTACATGATATATTTTCGAGATGCAAAGCATGGCCCGCGCATATGTTTTCCATATGTTTGAGCTTGAGGCCACCCGTGCGAAGCGCGCTAACGCCTCGTTCGCCAGCGGCTCGAGACCGCCACTTCGTCAAATATATGGGCGCCCAAGCACAGCATCACGCTCCCGGAGCTGGCGGCCGCGAACGCTACGAGGGCGAGGATATAATCAAGCACGCTGGCCACGTGGCCTTGCATATGAGCAAGATAAAATAACGCGTAGGTCATGGCGGCGCTAAGCGCGATGAGCAGCAGGCCGATCAATCTGAGGCCGAGATCGGACGGCAGTTTCTTGCCATCGCGGCGAGATTGCATGCTGCGACGATCATGTTCGTCGCGTGCCACCGCTTCTTCGGTTCTTCCATCCGGCAGCGATGCCGCGTCATTGGCACTTGCCAGGACATCGTTGCGGAAAGGATCCTGGCGGCCTGGTGCGCCCGGTAAATGCAGCCCCGAGGCGACATAAGCTCCCGAGTAACTGGCTCGAAATTTCGTTTCCATGACGCACGCCTTATTGGGACAGCCGCGAATCTATGGGCCGCGGGATATGGAATCGAGACGACCAAATCCGACGCCGCATAGTTTTGGCATAAGTTCAGACGCGACTGGCGGATGCCGAGCGCTTGCGGGCTCAGGCCAAACCGACTCCGCCTTAAGATCGGCTGACGGCCATCTGTTCAGCACCGCACATTGGTGAACCTGAAGGCGATTTCCTTGTTGTTACAAGTCGATACGGGTCGAGCCGCGATGACAGTACTTACCGCAACCCTCTCGCGTGTCCTTGTCGAGCGAGGCACGGTATTAACGATCGATGGTACGCCCCGACCCAATGATATGCTGCGTATCGTCCATGAGAACGGCACACATTCAGCAGCATTCGTCGAGGCTCTCGCCGGCGATCGCCTGGTATTGATGCTTCTTGGAAATCGCGCTGCATTTCGGTGTCAAGCAGGCGAGAAGGGCGGATCAACGTGGGTTGCAGACTAGGCCGGTTCCATCCCAAATCATCAACAGCCGCACTGCCTCTCCTTAGGCTGATGCGTCCGCCCGACCAGCGGAACCTGGACTGGTCGGGCGGACGCCAGGATCAGATTAAGTCATGCGCTTGTTAGCGTTGAGGAGACAGATCATAGTCTCTGTATAGTAATAACGAACAATAACGCTGGTATTTTAGCTAGGAAAATCGTTACGCTTGCTATACGTAATTCTACCTATGAGAGGTGATAATAGAGGTTTATCTAACGTTATCCGTCAAATGGTCATCATCAATTAACGAAACCCAGCTATCATGCGTGACATCTGGAGAAGGACTGATGACTATTCGTGTTTTGGTGGTCGACGATTCCCTCACAATAAGGGCGATGGTCGAACAGGTGCTCAAGGGGGAGCGCGAGCTCGAAGTTGTTGGCTTGGCCTGCAACGCGCAAGAGGCCGAAGCCTGTATTGGCCGCCTCCATCCTGACGTGATCACGCTCGACATCGCAATGCCTGGAATGGATGGGCTGCAATTTCTGACCGATGTGATGGAGCATCACCCTCGGCCGGTCGTGATGGTTTCTTCCTTGACGGGCGCGGGCGCCGCAGCTTGTGAAGAGGCTCTGGCTCGCGGAGCGGTTTCCTGTTTTCACAAGTCGCATATCGTGTCGAAAGCCAAGGACTTCATCAAGACAATCAAGGCCGCTCATCGGGTGAAGCAGACGCAACCCGAGCGCTTCTATCACAAGGCCTGCCCGAATTGATCGCGCGCGGTTCCGACCACCGAATTCGCAGTCAAAATGCCGAGATCCCGAACCAAGCGGACCCACAACGCAAAGCCCCACCCTACGGCGAAACGAGAATGCAACATTGGTGGTGGACGCACCAGGGCTCGAACCTGGGACCCGCTGATTAAGAGGCAAACCAATTAGGGCCGGCTTTGTCCGAATGCTTCCTTGTCTGTCCATCTTGGTTCGGGGGCCAACCGGCCAATTACCAATAGTTAGCTTCCGGGAAGGCCGGTCAAGCTGATACGCGGCAGCCATCGCTTCTTGCCCGCGCAGACGGGCCTGCCAGTGCGCAGCCGGACAGCTGTGTCGTGAGAACGTTACAGCACTCGTCAGGCTCCGGTCACTTCCGAGGCGCCTTAATCGTATGCCAGCGTTCGATTGAATGTTCGGTGTATCCCCGTTATCCATCGGTGTAGAGCGAGCAATGAGGGTCGTTGGAACGAGGGAGAGATCATGCCGAGCCATCGACGTCCGATCTTGCAGCTGATCTCGCGGCGTTCGACGCGTTGGTTAGCCGCTTCTGGTATGCATTTCGCCGACATGGCCTCTGACCTCCGTTCGACGTTGTCCGACCGTCAGATCAAGCTGACCGGGGATGGCCGCCCATGATCCTCACGCGTCGCAATGCCCTGACCGGTATCGGGCTTGCCGGCCTTAGCCTTGCCTCGTTCGTGCCTGCTTTGGCGCGCGGCGAGCGAGTCCGCGCCGCCGGCAACCCAATCATCCCCGGCCGCGGCGTCTGCGATCCGCAGGTCCGCGTGTGGGACGGCGAGGCGTGGCTCTACGCCACCCACGACGCCGATCCCGCTGCCACGGGTTTCGTGATGCGCGACTGGCAGGTTTGGCGTTCGCGCGACCTGGTCGACTGGTACCACGCCGGCACGCTGCGACCTGAGCAGACCTATTGGGGCAAGCCCAGCGACCAGTGCTGGGCGACCGACGCTGCGCGCAAGGACGGGCGTTACTATCTGTATTTCTCGCGCGGGCCGAAGGAGATCGGAGTGGTCATCGCCGACCATCCGGCGGGGCCGTGGCGCGATCCGATCGGCAAGCCGCTGATTGCCGAAGGGCTGGTCAAAACAGAGGCGCGCGATCCCGGCGTCCTTCAGGACACGGATGGCGCGAACTACCTCGTCTTCGGAACGTTTCAGTATTTCGTCGCGCGGCTTGGCGAGGACATGGTCTCGCTGGCCGAGCTGCCGCGCCCGCTGAAGGTTGAAAAGGCCATCGGCCCTTATGCCAAGGGCCTGACCGACGACAAGCCGTTCCTCCACCGCCGCGGCGACCTCTACTATCTGTCGTGGGGAAGCTATTATGCGATCGGACGCAGTCCCTACGGTCCGTTCGAAACGCAAGGCTCCGTGCTGAGCGCGGCAACGACCGACCCCGAACTGCGTCTCGTGCGCCCGGGCGTACGTTACGACCAGTTGAATTACGACCGGCACGGCAGCTTCTTCGAATTGAACGGCCAATGGTATTTCGCCTGCAACGACCAGGCAACGCCGGGGGCGACGGAGCATTACCGCAACAGCGTGATTTCCTACGTCCATTACCGGGCCGATGGTACGATCGCCCCGGTCCGCCTCGATACGGTCGGCGTCGGCCAGTACGACGCGCGCCGAGGAATAGCGGCGGCGGACTTCTTCGACGCGCGCGGTGGCGCGGTTGCGCATCGCGGTGGCGACACGTTCGTGCTCGACCTCTCTCCCGGCGGGTTCGCCCGCTATCCTGGAGTGCGCGGCGTCACCGGCGTGCTCACGATCATGGCGGACGGGCCGCTGGAGATCCGGCGCGGGAACGCGCAGGGGCGTTTGCTGGGGCGCGGGCAGGGGCGGGTTGCACTGGCTGGCGCCCGTGCCACCGAGAATCTATGCCTCGTGAATATCGGGTCGGCGCCGATCCAGGTCGACCGGCTCACCTTTGAAGGGGCCTGATGCGCAACGGCTCGCGGCCCTCGCCGCTGCCACGATGCTGGTCGGTCCGGCTTCCGCCTCCTCCTAGCTCGACATCCTTCTGGGCGTGCTGGACGATGTCGGCTTTTTCAACCTAGGCGCATTCGGGTCCGAAATCCGCACTCACGCGCTCGACGCGCAAGCGCTCATGCCCGGTGAGCCCGCGCTATGGCACCTAGATGATACGCGCTCGGCTTTGGGGTTCGCTTGAAAGTCGCTCGATCGACGGCGACCAGGCCGAATGTCGGCTTATATCCGGAAGTCCATTCGAAATTGTCGAGCAGCGACCAGTGGAGATAACCGAGGACGGGCACGCCGTCCCCGATGGCACTCAGCAACCCGGCCAAGGCGCCGTCGATATAGCGGATGCGCTGCTTGTCGTCCTTCGTGTTGATACCATTCTCGGTCACGCAGACAGGCTTGCCGGTCTTCTCATGCGCGTAGCGCACCATGTTTCCCAGACTCGCCGGATAGAATTCGTCGCCGCCTCCGTTCCTCTCGGCTTCCGGGGGCGCCGGTACCGGTCCTTTGGCGTCGACGAGCGTACGACCGTAGTTCTGCACGCCAGTGAAATCGCCGGTCTTCCGGATCGCCTCTAGCCAGGGCCCATAGGCGTCACTGCGGGCCTCCTCGACGCGACTGTTGGCTCCCTTGCCCTGGAAATCGACCATGGAAAGGGTGACCCCGACAGGGAGGCCACTCCGTTCGGCCTTGATCGCGCCATAAGCGGCCTCATGCGCTGCGATCAAGTTCGGGCGCATCTCGCGCGAACCCCCTCCCATCGATGTGACGAAGCGATTGGAACCGGTGGCCTTCGCCGCAGCCGCGGTCATTTGCTCGGCAATCGGCTTGATCTGCCCCATCATCGCGTCCATGCCCGGCATCCAGTCGACGACTTGGAGCCCGTTGGGTTCGTTGAGCGTCATCGCGATCTCTATTCCGGCAGCAAGATGCTTGGCCGCCCGAGCGCAGAAGCGCGCGAAGAGCTGGGGCGAGTCTGCGTTGCTCCAACCTCCGGCGGCCGCGAACCAGCGCGGGCAGGCCCAATGGTTGAAGGTGACTGCCGGCTTTACGCCGTTCCGGCGGCAAGCGTCGATAACGCGTTCGTAATGATCGAACTCAGCGTTCGAGAACACGCCGGCCTCCGGCTCGATCCGAGCCCATTCCAGAGAAAAGCGATATGTATCGAGCCCGAAGGATTTCAGGAGCGCGATGTCCTCCTCGTAGCGATGATAGGAATCGCAGGCGTCCCCTGAGCGCTCGGCGAAGAGCGTCGGCTTCACATGCTCGAGCACCCACAGATCAGCCCCGACCATATTGCCTTCGATCTGATAGCCGGATGTCGCAGCACCCCACATGAAGCCCGCCGGATACGTCGCTTTGCGATTGCCGCTCGCCGGTGCGGCCGCAGCCACAGCTTCGGCCAGCCCGGATGCCGCGACAGCGGCTGCCGCGGTCAACAGGGATCGTCGCGTTATTGTGCTATCGCGCTCCATTGTCGGTCTCCTTCAAATCAGTCCCATGCGCAACCACCCCGTTCGAGGGAGAAGCCTCCTGCATCATCGCTGCACGCGCTTTGCCCTCAGGCAGCGCCGGGCCGACGCCGGCGCTAGGCAAATCTTGCGCCACTGGGTCATCCTTGTCCTCCCAAGGCATTTATTTATAGCGGTTCGAACCCTTGCCATTCATGCATTCTGCTTCGGTCGATAAGGGCGTCATCTCTCCAGATATGCGTAATCTTATCGGCGCTAAGCTATAATGTACAATCACAAGATTGCACAATTAACACGGCTTTGCGTAGGAGGTGTGCCTGCGGTTTATCCGGCCGCAAAGGCGAAGCTCGCCGGCTTGATCGCTGGCGCAGGGCTCGCTGCACCTTCGTTGCCGCGGATAACTGCGCGAATCAGCTTGCTACCGGCCGCCGGTTCCGGGTGCTCAACATCTCGATGATGTGACGCGCCAGTGTCTGCGGGGGGTGGCGACACGCCGATCTCGGGCAGCGCGTGGTCTGGGCCGATACCAGGGATTTTGCGGAGCAGTTGATAGTCGCCATGTTCGGCAAGCCTGGCATGGGCGAGCCGCTCGATCTCGTCGCTCTGTTGGATAAGGCTGCGGCCCTGCGCGATGACCATGCGGAACATGGTCGCCCGCCCAACATAATGATCATGCAGAGGCCGATCATCCAATCTGGCGCGCATATTTGCGCAAGAGATAGGAAGGCGTGCAACTCCATGCATGACAGAAGCTGTTCACATGGAAGTCGTTATACGGCGCTACGCGCGGGTTGTCCGGCGCATAGGCTTCCCAGAACGTGTCAGCTCCGGCCTTCAGCATGCCCCCCCAATAGGCCCGCATCATCTTGAGTGCCTCTGAATTGTGACCAGCAATGAACAGGGCCTCGGTGACATAATGGGTCAGGTAGGGGGTGCGGGATTGAACGACGTCGGGGTGGCGAAGGGCATTGAGGAGTCCGGCAGACTGCATTTTGCGTGTGCCAACGCTTGCCAGAGTCATCCATGCCTGGGAGGCTATTGATATCTGTCGCTTGCTTCCGCTGGTGAAAAGCTGCATTTCTGAGGACCAGAAAGCTTTTATTGCGGCGGCTTCGGCTCGCGCGATGTCGCCAGGAAAATCGCTAACCTCTGCTAAAAGGCCAAGCTTTTTGGCCAGCGTCATCACGCGCTTCAAGGCATAGATGTAGACGGCATGGATCGCGGCGTCGCGGTCGAGCTTTGGATTCCAGTCAATGAAGGCCGTAACACCCTTTGCGAACCTTATCCCACCATCTTCACCAATCATTTTACCAACAAGACGGACTTGCGCGAGCGCGATCGACCACAGTTCACGACCGAATGCCAGATCGTTCGTCGCATCGACATAATCCGCCAAGGTGACGGAGAAGAGGGCACTGTAATCCAACATGAATTCCGGCGCCTGCATGGGTCGAGGGTATTCGAAGACGTTGGCCGGCAGCAGGCTATCCTCGCGAGGGAAAGCCGCGAGGAGATATAAGGATCGCTTTACAAGATCATTATTGGGAAAGGTCACATAGCTCGTCAGCGCCTGGAGCCGAAGATCACCCGTCCACAACCTTTGGTCCCGCCTCGGGCCATCCTCGAAGACAGTCTGCATGCAGTCGCGCAGGGTCGCGGCGGCCACGCGGTCCATTTCATGCAGGTCCGCCGGCAATCGCTTCGGGAGAGCGGGAACCGTTCCCGTCGCTGATGTCAACGCATGCGCCCGGACATTACGCAACGCGATCTTACGCCCGACTGGTAAGCCGAGAAGTTCGATCTTCACGAAACGAAAGGCATAGCGCCTCGGCAGACGGACAGACGAGGGGACAAGGTCTATTGTCACGACCTCTTCCGGCAGCCAGCTTTCGGACAACCATCCTTTGTAGGGGTAGAAGGGCTCTGCTATATCGGGGATGACTTCACCAAAGGTGAAGCGAAGCCGGACAGGCGCGCCTATCGCTTCGCCGATATTCTCGATGTCGAAGGACAGGTGGCCGGCGCGATGCCCCCCAAAGTCGATGATGAGGGTATCGCCTTTCTTCTTCAGCAATCGGGATGCGATAGCGTCGGCATCTCCGACTTCCTCGATCCGCCAGCCTAGCGCCTGTGCAGCATCCTTGACGGGACTTACCAAGGCGAGTGGCGTTTGGACAAACTCGTTAAGGCTTGGCTTTAGTTGCTCGGCTTTTTCCAGGAAGGACTGACTAGCTGATGAGGTCAACGACGGGATCGGCTGCGCTGACACCGAGACGGGGGCCAAAGCCATCGCCACCGCTCCATGGGGAACGGCCGACAACAAGTTTCGCCGCGTTATCTCCATCATAACCCTCAACTTTCATCGCTTTTATCAAACCAGATCACGCGCACCGGCAGTTAGGGACGGTGGCGTCAGAGCCGGAATTGAACTGAAGGGGCGGTTACCTGGCCTCAACCAGCTCGATCAGTGCAATGCCTTCGGGCGGCAGGTCGATCGAGAGCGTGCCGCCTTTGCCGAGCTGCCGCGTTTCGGGAGCGGCGATTTCGGCGGATGCGCGAATCTGTTCCACCTGCGCGGGCGTCGGATATTGTGGCGAGCCGAGCTTGCGCCACATCGGGAAGGGTGAGCCCCGTTCCATGTCGACATAGCTGATCCGCGAGGCGGCCCCCGCGGCGGCGCCACGAAAGACGATGTCGAGCGACTTGGGCACGCCCGACACGGTGCGCGTGCTGCTCATCCCGGGAAGCCCCGCGGGCTGCTGCACATCGGCGAGGTTCCAGACCATGACGGAAGCGCCCTCTGCCGTGCGCGAAGCGAGCGAGGGACCGGTCGATGCCAGACGGCGCGTGCCCAGGCGGTTCATCAGCTTATAAGTGTTGAACTGCGGCTTTGCGATGCTGCCGCGCGCCAGCATGCCCCAGCCATTGTCGCCTTCCTTCAGAATGAAGTCGAGTACCGCGACTTCCTCGTAGCAATTGCTCATCGTCCATTGCGACATGGCATGACAATAGGACAGGCAGTTGGTGACGACATGGGCGATCATCGCCGGGCTGTCCGACGACCACTCGGACAACCACAGTTCGGCGCCCTTGTAGCGGGTCGCGTCTATCTGGCGGCGGACCATCTGCATCGCGGCCGGGATCACCTGATTTTGCTTGAGGGCGCGATCCTGGCCAAAGACATGTTTTTGGTCATCGCCCGGATAAAGATGCGTACTCACAAAATCGAGCGGACAGTCGTTTTTGGCGCAAAAAGCGAGGAAAGGCTCGATCCATTGAACAGCCGATGTCGATGGGCCGCCGACCTTTAAGGCCGGATCGACCGCCTTCACGGCAGCAGCGGTTGCTTTGTAGAGCTGAAAATAATCGGCCTGCGTGCCGGAGAAGAAGAAGACCAGATCCGGTTCGTTCCAGACCTCGAAATACCATTGGCGCACCTGTTCGCGGCCATAGCGGTCCACCAGATGCTGGACGAAGGCGGTGATGAAGGCGGACCAGTCGGCGAGCGAGGTAGGGGGCGTGATGTTGGCGCCGTAAAACCCGAACTTTCTGGTCCCGCTCGCCAGTTTGCGCGGCATGAAGCTCAGTTCCACGAAAGGCTGGACGCCGCGGGCGAGGATACCGTCATAGACGGCGTCGACGTTCTGGAAATTGGGCTTCGCGCCGGCGCTCCACACGCCAAGCTCATCGGCGAAGATGCCGTGGAAGCGGACGCGCTCCAGCCCTGCCTCCTTGTGGAAGCGGTCGAGATCCTTGCGCCAGTCCTCCCGCAAGGTTATCGCGGCGCGGTCGGAACCGGCGCAGCGCGACCAGATATGCTCCAGCGGACCGATCTCGCGTCGCAGATCGACGGTTACTGTCTCGCGATTCATTTGAGCGAAGGCGGGACGACCCAGGGCGGTCGCTGTCGTCAACACCGCGCCCGCTTTGACAATGTCGCGTCGCTTCCACATTTCCTCTCTCCCAATCTGCTTCTAGTTCGATCCGTCCCATAGTTATCGACACAGCGGCTCTGGACGAACCTCACGATGGCTCATCGCGACATATGAGGTCTGGGCAGCGTCTCCAGCATCGTGGGCAACTTCGATCCCATATCGTCCTTCACGAACGCTCCATCTCTGCAACTTCTGGTCGAATTCCCCGATTAACCGGGGATCAGCGGTGATGGTCACCATCGTCGATTCTCCAGCTTTCAGATAGGGCTTAGTCCACCCGATCAAGCGCTTGGTGCGTCCCGGCGGCGAGGCATAGCCCTGTGGAACGTCGGCCCCATCACGATCCCCAATATTTGTTCCGCGAAATCGGACCTTGAGTTGACGGCCGCCGGTCGCCTTCAATCTGTCATAGCGGAATGCCGAATAGCTCAGACCATAGCCAAAGGGATAAAGGGGCTTCGCGCCGGTTTTTTCGAACCAGCGATAGCCGATGTCAGAGCCTTCCGGATATTCGACGTCAAAAGGCATTCGGTCTGCCTGAAAGCCGAACGCCCGACGAACCTCGGCACTGGCGCGTGGTATATTCGAACCCGAAAGGACGGGCAGTGGTAGCTGCTCCAATCGGGCGGGCCAGATTACAGGAAGATGGGCGCCCCAATCAGACATGACGAAACCCCGAAATCCCCAGTCCCGCCTCAAGACGTCCAGAAGCAGGAATTTGTCTTCACAGGCGTAGACGCCATTGACACGATTGTAGGAGCACATGACCGAACCGGGCTTTCCGATCTCGTTCGCGATTTCGAACGCGAGCAGGTCGGTTTCGCGCATGGTCTGCTCGCTCATGTTGACCGACTAGACCGCCCGGCGGTTTCCTGGTTGTTGAAAGCGAAATGCTTGACCGTCGAAATGATCTTGTTGCTCTGAATACCTGCAATCGATCTACCAGCGAGTACGCCCGCGAGTAGCGGGTCTTCGCTTATATATTCGAAGTTGCGACCAGCACGCGGGTCGCGGATCAGGTTTGCACCCCCGCCCAGGAGGATGCCGTAACCGGCTCGACACCCGATCGGTCTTTGCCCTGGTGGAAATGTCAGCATCGATCTCCGTCATGGCGGCGCCGAGATGTTGGGTCTGTGTCAACATCATCGTAAAGGAATTGCAGGCCCGTCGCTGCACTGCATGTGCTTAGCCGCACGCAATACCGCTATTCCGGCCCTTGAAATCGAACACGGCCGTACAATAAGGAGAGCTATTGGTTGGTGTCAAGCCATGGCGAGGAATGCGCTAGCGCGCGTAGCGGAGTGGATCGAGCGGCGCGAACACTCGCAAAGTCGGCGGGTGTTGCCTGTGAGCAGGTCAGGGTTCAACCACCTTGTCATGCTCGCCTTGCTGATCAAAAGGGAGGCTAGCCGATTGGCCTCCCTGGAGGATTGACTTTCGAGACAGGGGCTTGTGCGAAACAGCTCAGCGATGAACAGCTGTGCAGGACCGACCGATTGCATGACCGAAGGAAGACCATGACGATGGATACCCCCATGCAGTTGTCGCGCCGGACGCTTCTGCAGGCATCGACCGTCGCCGGTGCGTTCGGTCTTGCTCTTCCGTCATTCGCCGCGCCAGCGCCTGCTGGTCGAAGGCAGCTTCAGGCCGATTTGCGCGACCAGCCGTTCGACGATGACTGGGTCTTTCGCAAGGGCGACGGGCAGGGCTGGGCTGCTCCGGGCCTGGACGAGGGGGCCTGGCGACACCTCCATCTCCCTCATGACTGGAGCATCGAGGATCTGGCCGACAGCGACGCGGCACTGAACGGGGTGATCCGGGATGCCGATACCGCGCCCCTGTGGCAGAAGGTCACCCGGTCACCCCGTCTGATCGGCCCGTTCGATGCGCGTCTGAACGACAACCAAGCCTATGCCCATAGCGCAAGTGGTGCGCCGACGGCCTATACCGTGGGCGGGATCGGCTGGTATCGCAAAAGCTTCACGCTGCCCCCGCTTGGAGCGGATGCGCATGTCGAGCTGGTGTTCGATGGCGTTTATATGAACGCCCAGGTCTGGCTCAACGGCAAGCTGCTGGCCGAGCAGCCCTACGGCTATTCCCCTTTTGCCGTCGATCTGGCCCCCGCGCTCAACCGGACGGGCGAGAACGTGGTGGCGGTGCGTGTTGCCAACATTGGCCGCAACAGCCGCTGGTATTCGGGCTCGGGTATCTATCGGCATGTGCGGCTGAACATCGTGCGCGGCGCCAGGTTCGAAGAATGGGGACTGACGGTCACCACGCCCGCGATCGCGCCCGAGGCGGCGGGCGTGCAGGTGAGTGCCAGGACCGTGGGCGCCACTCCTGAGACCAGGCTGATAACGCGCATCCGCGACGCGGCTGGGAGGATCGTGACTGAAGCCAGCGTCGCGGTGGCAGACCAAGCCCGGCTGCAGATCGCGCGGCCGCGGCTCTGGTCTCCGGAGAGCCCGACGCTCTATCAAGTGGAGTGCCTGTTGACGGACGGGGCCCAGGTGCTCGATCGCATGATCGCCCCGCTGGGTATCCGCCGGATCGAGGTCGATGCGGTGCAGGGCTTTCGCATCAACGGCAAGCCCTACAAGCTGCGCGGCGGCTGCATCCACCATGACAACGGTCTGCTCGGCGCGGTCGCCCTCGATCGGGCCGAGGAACGCAAGATCGAACTGCTGAAGGCGCGGGGATTCAACGCGGTGCGATCCTCGCACAATCCGTGCTCGCCCGCCTTGCTGCGAGCCTGCGACCGGCTTGGCATAATGGTCATGGCGGAGAGCTTCGACATGTGGCGCGTGTCCAAGAACCCCGACGACTACAGCCAGCATTTCGACGGCTGGTGGAAGCAAGACCTGACCGCGATGGTCCGGCAGGCGGCCAATCATCCCAGCGTCGTGATGTGGAGCATCGGCAACGAAATTCCCGAGCGCGGCGAGCGGGACGGGGTGGCTACTGCCAAGATGCTGGCGGACGAGGTGCGGCGTCTCGATCCGACCCGGCCAGTAACCCAGGCCGTGCCCGGCTCGGCCGGGCCGGCGGTCACCCGGGCGGACGGGAAACCGGACGAAGCGGCGTTCCAGCACCTCGACGTTGCCGGGTACAACTATCGGCTCTCATCCTATGAGCGCGACCACGCCAAGTTTCCCGATCGGGTCATGGTGGGGACCGAAAGCTTTCCTAAGGACGTCGACAAGGTCTGGCGGCTGACCGACGCCTCGCCGTTCATAATCGGCGACTTCGTCTGGACGGCCATGGATTATCTGGGGGAAGCCTCGATCGGCAGGACCGGGCTGAGCGGCGATGCGCTAGGCGGCGAGGAGTATCCGTGGTTCGGCGCGGGCTGCGGCGACATCGACCTGATCGGGCAGCAGCGCCCGCAATCGCTCGCCCGCGATGTGGTCTGGGGAGTGAGCGCGCTCGAAATCGCGGTCCAGCGGCCCATACCGGAGGGCAAGAAGGAAGTGCCGTTCCTGTGGGGGTGGCGCGACGAACTCCTGAGCTGGACCTGGCCGGGTGCGGAAGGGAAAATGCTGTCGCTGTCGGTGTTCAGCAAGGCCGACCGGGTGACCGTCGCCCTGAACGGCAGGGTGATCGCGGATCAGGAAATGGACGCCGCAGCCGGCGCAATCTTGCAGATTCCGGTTCGCTACGAGCCGGGCACGCTGGTGGTCACGGCATTCGCTCGAAGCAAGCAGATCGGCCGCCGGTCGCTTGAAACCGCCGGACCTCCCGCAGCCCTGCGTCTCACGACCGACCGCAAGCGGATCCGCAACCGCCGCGACGACTTGGCCTATGTCACGGTGGAAGTGGTGGACAAGGCGGGACGGCTCGTCCCCGATGCGGTGCAGGTGCTCCGCGCGACTGTTGTTGGTCCGATCGAACTGGCCGCCTTCGGCAATGCCAATCCCCGGGGACTAGCCAGCTTCAACCAGCCGGTTGCAAAGACATGGCACGGCCGCGCCGTTGCGATCCTGCGGCCCGCCGGCGATGCCGGCGCAGCCATGATCCAGATCGGAGCTGAAGGTCTGCCGAACGCACGTGCGCCGGTGACTGTCTCTGGCGCCTGAAGGTCAGAGTTGAATGGGAGATCTCTGATTAGGTCAAAGCTCCGGTTCTTGCCCCCGGCGCTGCCCCTTTCTTGGGTGAGCGGAACAAGTGGATGCCCGCTGTTGCCCAAACCCGCCATATTCAGGCCCCTCGGCATTGAACCACACCACCCGGTCGCGACGATCTGGAGCGTGACGCCGCCGACCCGCGCCGCCTTGCTGCGGCTCGAGCCTTCGTAGATCGCCGCCAGCGCCAGGAGCTGCCCCACCTGCTCCGCGTCACAGCTCGTTCGAGGCAGCTTGCGCAGCGCCGCCCCGTCATAGTCCGACCACAACCTTGCAGCCGCCGCCATCGCAAACCTCCAAAAGCCCGCTATCTTGAATTATGTTCGGCCTCGCTTGGGAGTCCCCGTCGTGAGTCAGCCCCTCGGAGACTTGGTTTGACTCGGTCGTTGGGTGGAAATCAGAACATCCGCCTATCCCGATTCCAACCAAAGCCAACCGTCATGGCTCAATTTGAATGCTTCGCCCGAGCTACCTAGACTAAGCGCGCGGCCGAAGGGCCGTTGCTCGATAAACTTTAGAGTATTGATTTAAAAGGAGGTTTGGTGGACGCACCAGGGCTCGAACCTGGGACCCGCTGATTAAGAGTCTGAGTTTCACAATAAATTATCTTTATTGGGTGAACGCGATCGCGATTGGCTGGATCGACCGCATGACCGTCGAGGAAACCCGCCAGTGGGTGCCGGCCGGCCGGCCCGAGAAGTTCGAGACGCAGATGGAGATGACGCGCGCAATCCTTGACCAGATGGAGGGGTTGGTCCGCTTCCACCGTCCAGGCACGCTCGAGGAGAGGGGCAACCTCGCCGCCTTCCTGGCGTCGGACCATGCATCGTACCTGACCGGCCAAATCATCGACTTCGACGGGGGTGCGACGCTCTGGCGCGGCGTCGATCCACGCGATGGTGCCAAGTGGCGGTCACCGAAGAAAGGGTGTATCAAGGGTGCGGCTGAAAAGCCGCAGCAGTAAGGAGAGGTCAATGGCAATCCCAACACCAACCGCCGATCTTTCGCACGAACTCATCTCCTCCCGCCGCATCGAAGGGACGCCGGTCTACAATCAGGCGGGCGAGCGGCTCGGGGAGGTTCACTCGGTCATGCTCGACAAGCGCAGCGGCCAGGCCGCCTATGTGGTGATGGCGACATCCTGGTTCCTGGGCGGAACGGCGCGCGTCGTGCCGCTCGAATGGAACAAGTTCGATTATTCGGCCGACCGCCGCGGCTATGTCGTCACCCTCGCGCGCGATGAGATCGATAGCTATCCCGCGATGGCGCTGAATGAAGCCGATCGCCCGGTGGCGGAGGCGGCGGCGCGATAAAGGCGAGTGCGACGGGATCCCTGCACCCCTCCTTATCGGCGGGGGAGGGGCAGCGGCACGCGTCCCGCAGCGAGCCATCCTCGTTTCGCGCCCGGCGAGCCGCCACGTGTCGCTGCCGGCTGAGCGCACCGCTTTACTGGTGAAGTCGCCTTCCTCCCAATCGGCCTGACGCAGCCTGCATTCGGAACTCGCGTCGCGGCCAGACCCTGCCGGACGGAAGGTCCTTCGGACGGGAAAGGGTTGATCGCCAAGTGCCATGGCCGGGAAAAATTTGCGAATGCCGCAAGCCGAAACGGTCGCGCCCGGCGCCCGGCGATCTGCCCCTGGAAAGCCTGAATGTCGGCTAGGGCGCGATCCTTCTGCGCCTGCGACGCTTCAGGCTTCCAACGAAAGGCGAACATATGAATGAACATGAAAGTCAGTTCCTCTTTTCAGGCAGAGCGAAGACGACGAACTTCCGATAGGTTAAGACGTGGGAGAGGCGAGTTGAGGCAAGATCCATAACACGGTCGGCCGCAGGATCAGTAGCTCTCGCGACGTCTGCGGCACGTGGTTTCCCCGCAGGCCAGGGCCCATTGATGTGACCGGCATGGTCCTCACGCGCCGCAGTGCCCTGAGCATCTCGGCAGGAGCGCCGCAAGCGCTCATGCTCGGTGAGCGCGCGCTATGGCACCTAGATGATAGGCGCTCGGTTTTGGGGTTCGCTTGAAGGTCGCTCGATCCACGGCGACCAGGCCGAATGTCGGCTTATACCCGGAAGTCCATTCGAAATTGTCGAGCAGCGACCAGTGGAGATAACCGAGGACGGGCACGCCGTCCCCGATGGCGCTCAGCACACCTTCGAGCCCGCCGCGGTCCACTTCAAGGCTACGGGGCCGCAAGCAAACCGCTCGAGCGGACCGTCCAAGACCCATCGCTCGGAAATCCCGGCGCGTGGCGCCGAGGCGCTCCGTCCCAACCGGCGGCCATCATCGCGGTGGCATAAAGCAAGGAGGCGTTGCCGGGCAGGTAAGCTTGAACTAGGTGCGGGTACTGGGGATTGTGCCCGTTCGCGAGATAGTGGTTCTGTTCCGCGTCCACCATCAGGACCTCGATCGCAAGCTCGGGTTCGTCCAGCCGCGCCGCCGTCATGGCCGTCATGGGAAACGCCCAACCGATGCTTCTTTTCCAACCCCGGTCGAGCAACTTACGTAAAGTCCGCCGCATGGTCTCGCGATCGACACCGCTACCGTCCAGCATGCCCAAGCTCCCAAGGACGGTATGCAGCGTTGTGTCCGTCGCCGTTTCGCCGGTGACATAGACGCCGTCGCGCATCGCCAACGGCGGCATGTGCGCAAGCACATGATCCCATTTGGGATCGCGCGGCATGCCGAGGCGCTCGCGCCATTTCTGCGCGGTGGCCAAGCCGAAGCGCCACTGGCAGAGTTCGAAAGTCGGATTCCACTGATGATCGTGGTCGTGGTAATAATGCTCGGTGGAGTCCGAGAGTGGCGGACCCAGCCGATATTGGCCTTTGCGCGCATCCCAGGCGATGAACGACCCCATGAACCGGGCGGTCTCGAACACGATGCGGCTGTAGCGGTCGAGCGTCGCACGATTGGGGTGCGCGCGGTAGGATAGTTCCGCGCAGGCGATCGGATGCGGCTGTTGCCAGATCAGATAGGCTTCGAGATAGGAGGGTTTCAGGTCCCCCTCCGGCCCGACACATTTCGGCCAGCGCGCGCCCTCATAGCCTTGCCGCTGCGCCATAGCCTGCGCCTTGGGCATGATACGCGTATAGAAGCCGAGACTTCTCTCAAGCAGCGGACTGCGCCCCCATAAGGCGAAGTGCGCGGTATGGAGCCAGTACATCTCGAGATGAGGCTTGCCGAACCATGTGTTGTAGGTCAGGCCCGATTCCCCTGGCGGCATGCTTCCGCACGATTGGATGCGCGTCAGATACTGAGACAGGATGATCCGCCGTTGCAGCTCCCGCGCGCGGGGGTCCTTGCTTTCGGAAAGATCGATCGATCCGCCCGTGCTCCAGAAATTCGCCCACATGGCGGACGACCTTTGCACCGTCTCGGCAACGCTCGGCAGGTCGCGCCCGATCTCCGAAGGAGAAAAGGCCGCGACGAACGCGATCTCTTGCTGCCCGCGATCCGCTGCCAGCTCGAAGTCGTGCGGCCCGGTCTGGGAAAGCGACACGTTCTCCGACCAGGACATCGCGGCGAAATACCGGTCGCCGTCCAGCACGCGAGCGAAATCGGCGCGGCGGCGTCCAACGCGGATCAATATGGTCCGATGCTTCTCGGGATGGTTCCAGGTGGCGCCGTCCCCCGAGAAGCATGGAAATGTCCAGAGCTCGCCTTTGCCGTGCGCGGCCCCCGGGCCGTAGGGAAATTTGACGCCGACCGCCAACTGCCCTTTTGCAACGAGCGGCGATACGATGCTGACCGCAATGAGACCGAGTTCCGGGTGGCACACGGTCGTCACCTGCACCATCTCGCCGTCGAACTTGAAGCGGCTTGTGATCGTGCCG
>Ga0207658_10000753_pt1 | contig 27873 bp, 27 predicted proteins | sample KBSS33metaG_FD_184322 | JGI IMG/M metagenome (GOLD analysis project Ga0207658, IMG submission 184322) | Switchgrass rhizosphere microbial communities from Kellogg Biological Station, Michigan, USA - KBS S3-3 metaG (SPAdes) (version 2) | ecosystem: Host-associated > Plants > Roots > Rhizosphere...
TCACATTCATGACGCAGCCCCTATATGGGGTCCTGCCGGTTTCGGCCGGCTATGACGATAAATTGCCCCGTGCAATAGATGCAGCGGACCCGGGGGCGGTACCCGGCGGCTCCACCATCACCCGTTCCGCTTCGCGCGGAACAACCCTGTTGTCGCAGGGGTGATGACGGGGCCGAACTAGGATCGACGTGTGTTGAAAAGCGGTGTTTTCGTCCGGGCTGAGTAACCCGTTAAAGGCTCAAAACTCATAAGTGCCAACGACAACGAAGCACTTGCTCTCGCGGCGTAATTCTAGGGGCTAACGCCCTGAAGTTACAAAGTTAGAACACGGTTGGACCCACCGGGTAACAGAAGCGGATTCCAGGGGCCCGGGGTGAGCCTTGCAACAGAATCACCCCACCTGCTTTTCCCTGACGGCACATCAGACAGGGAGCATCCCATGAGCTATTCCGGAAGCTGCCATTGCGGCGCGGTGACCTTTACCGTCGAGGGCGACATTCCCGGCGAGGCGATCAGCTGCAACTGCTCGCACTGCCGGCGCAAGGGCTTCCTGCTCACGTTCGTCCCGCGCGAGGCGTTCCGCATCGACAGCGGCGAGGACAACCTCACCGAATACCGCTTCGCCAGCCGCCGGATCGCGCATCAGTTCTGCGCCACCTGCGGCTGCCAGGCGTTCGCTCAGGGGCAGGGCCCGGACGGTAAGGACATGGCTTCGATCAACCTGAGGTGCGTTCCCGACGCTGACCTAGAATCGCTGAAGATCCAGCATCACGACGGCGCAAGCACCTGATCCGCGAGATGGGATCGCGGCAGCGAAACTAAGCTGCTTTGCTGCTCCCAGCCGTTTCCATTCGAGCAAGTCGCTCGGCTTTCTCGTAGCGGATGCAGTCGAGGATCTTGCCGCCGGCCATGAACACCGCGCCGGTGCAGGCCAGAAACAGCAGCTTGCCGCCAAACCCCGGGAATCGCGTAAGGTACACGCTGCCGCGCTCCACCGCGCCGAGCGCCAGGGCGTAGATGATCATGTACGCCTCCCAAGGCGTCTTGATCGTGAACAGGCGACCGATCTTGCGGAACATTCTCATCCTCGTGTCTGGTCCCTGTTTCAGCAACGTCCGTGCCAGCCCCTCGTTCCCGCCGAGTCTTACGGTTAACACCGCCTTCCTTGTAAGCCTTACCGACGGTTGGTGTAAGGCGGTTCAAGAGCGGCCGGCGTCCAGCCGAGGGACAGATCGGCGCCCACGCTGTTGCCAAGGAGAGACCCTTGCGCCATAGGCCGTCATTCCTTCCCCAGGGCAGACTGACAACCGTTGTGACCGCTGCGTTTCCAGCTGGAGGCGCGGTGCTCAACCAGTGCGAGGAAGTATGACGGACAGGATTGATCGTTCCGGGCTGCAGGTCGATGCGCAGCTCGCGCGTTTCGTCGAGGACGAGGTTCTCGGCGCCATCGGGCAGGACGCGGGCACGTTCTGGGAAGGGTTCGCGGCGCTGCTGGGTGAGTTCGCCCCCCGTAACCGGGTGCTGCTCGCCAAGCGCGACGCGCTGCAGGCGCAGATCGACGCGTGGCATGTCGAGCGTGCCGGCAAGCCGCTGGACCAGGGCGAGTACCAGGCCTTCCTGCGCGAGATCGGCTATCTCGTGCCCGAGCCCGCCGCCTTCTCTATCGGCACCACTGGCGTCGACCCTGAGATCGCGACGATGGCCGGCCCGCAGCTCGTGGTTCCCGTGCTCAATGCCCGATTCCTGCTCAACGCCGCCAACGCGCGCTGGGGCAGCCTTTACGATGCCTGGTACGGCACCGACGCGCTCGATGCCGCTCCGGCGCAGGGCAAGGGCTACGATCCGGTCCGCGGCGCTGCCGTGATCAAGGCGGGCCGCGCCTTCCTGGACCAGGCGGTGCCGCTCAACAACGGCTCCTGGACCGACCTCGACGATCCCGAAGTGATCGAACTCGCCAACGAACGGCAGTACGTGGGCGAGACCGAGGCGGGCCTGCTGTTCAGCAACAACGGCCTGACGATCGAAGTCCAGTTCGATCCCGACAGCCAGGTCGGCCAGAGCGACGCCATGGGCATCTCGGACATCGTGCTCGAGGCCGCCCTGACCACGATCGTGGACCTCGAAGATTCGGTCGCGGCCGTGGATGCGCAGGACAAGGTCGCCGCCTACACCAACTGGCTTGGCGTGATCCGCGGCGACCTGACCGATACGTTCGAGAAGGGCAGTCAGACGATGACGCGCGAGCTGGCTGGCGACAAGGTCGTTACGCTGCCCAACGGAGAAGAAGCGCTGCTGCCCGGCCGCTCGCTGCTGTTCGTGCGCAACGTCGGTCACCTGATGACCAACCCGGCGATCCTGCTGGCCGACGGCAGCGAAATCCCCGAGGGCATCCTCGATGCGGTGATCACCAGCGCCATCTCCAAGCAGGACGTGCTGGGCGCGACGAAGTACGGCAACAGCCGCGAAGGCTCGATCTATATCGTCAAGCCCAAGATGCACGGGCCCGAGGAGTGCGCCTTCACCAACGACATGTTCGATGCGGTGGAAGACCTGCTCGGCCTGGCGCGACACACCATCAAAGTCGGCGTGATGGACGAGGAGCGCCGCACCTCGGCCAACCTCGGCGCCTGCATCGAGGCGGTGAAGAACCGCATTGTCTTCATCAACACCGGCTTCCTCGACCGTACCGGCGACGAGATCCACACCTCGATGCGTGCGGGCCCGATGATCCGCAAGGCCGCCATCAAGGGCTCGGGATGGATTGCCGCCTACGAGAAGCGCAACGTCGCGATCGGCCTCAGGCACGGTCTTTCCGGCATCGCGCAGATCGGCAAGGGCATGTGGGCCGCGCCCGACAAGATGGCCGACATGATGGAGCAGAAGATCGGCCATCCCAGGACCGGCGCCAACACCGCCTGGGTGCCGTCGCCCACCGCCGCCACGCTGCACGCCATGCACTACCACCAAGTCAACGTCTTCGGCCTGCGCGAGGAGATCGCCGCGCAGCCCGTGCCCGGCCTCGACGAACTGCTGGCGATCCCGCTCGCCGGCGGTGCCAACTGGTCCGAGGAGGAAGTGCGCGAGGAGCTCGACAACAACGCGCAGGGTCTGCTCGGCTACGTGGTGCGCTGGATCGATCAGGGTGTCGGTTGCTCCAAGGTGCCCGACATCGACGACGTCGGCCTGATGGAGGACCGCGCGACGCTGCGCATCTCCAGCCAGCACATGGCCAACTGGCTGCTGCACGGCGTTTGCAGCCAGGACCAGGTCATGGATTCGCTCAAGCGCATGGCCGCCAAGGTCGATGCCCAAAACGCCGGCGATCCGCTGTACGAACCGATGGCCGGCAACTGGGACACCTCGATGGCCTTCCAGGCTGCCTGCGACCTCGTGTTCAAGGGTGTCGAGCAGCCCAACGGCTACACCGAGCCGCTGCTGCACGCCTGGCGCCTGAAGAAGAAGGCGGCCGCCTGACGCCGCCCCGGCCGCCGAGGCGCGGGTTTCCTTGACTTCGGCAGGGGCGGCGACTATCTGCCACCCTTTCCGAAGTTACCGATTTTGCAAGTGGAGTGCCCATGGCGCGCGTTACCGTCGAAGATTGTGTCGACAAGGTCCCCAACCGCTTCGACCTCGTCCTGCTCGCCGCGCAGCGCGCGCGTGAGATTTCGGGCGGCGCCGAGCTGACCATCGATCGCGATCGCGACAAGAATCCGGTCGTCGCGCTGCGCGAGATCGCCGAGCAGACCGTGCGTCCGGACAACCTCAAGGAGACGCTGGTCTCCTCGATGCAGCGCGTGCTGCCTGAGGACGACGACGAGATGGACGAGATCGGCTCGCTGAGCCAGTCGGCCGAAGCGCTGCGCATTACCGCTTCGGCGCCGACGCGCAACACGTCGCTTGGCGGAGATTATGACGGCTGATCCTTTTCGTTGACTGACCGAATCGGGAAGTCGACGATTGGCAGGTGGCCGGCCAGAACAAGACCAAGACATTGCCGCGCATCGCGCGCAAGCCCAGGGGACCGCTCGACAGAGCCGGTCCCCTTCGTGCGCCTGGACCTGAGAGCGATGCGCAAGGCAGCGTCATCGCCGTCTACAGCGTCAAGGGCGGTGTCGGTAAGTCGACGCTGGCCGCCAACCTCGCCTGGTGCGCCGCGCAGGCCGGACGACGCACCTTGCTGTGGGATCTCGATGCTGCGGGCGGGGCCGGGTTCCTTCTGGGTGCAGAGCCGGAAGCGCATGGCGACGCCGCGGCGGATCTTTTCGCCCGGTTGCGCTCGCCCAAACGGCTGATCCGTGAAACCGCGTTCGAGCGTCTCGACCTGCTGCCGGCGGACGAGTCCATCCGAGCGCTCGACGCGCAGCTGCTGCGGCTGGGCAAGCGGCGGCGGGTGGCCAAGCTCGCCGCCGAGCTGGCCGAGCAATACGACGTCATCATCCTCGACTGTCCGCCGGTGCTGAACGAGCTGTCCGCGCAAGTGATGCGCGCGGCCGATGCGGTGATCGTGCCGCTGCCGCCTTCGCCATTGTCGGCGCGGGCGCTCGACCTGGTGAAGCAGGAAATCGCGACCCATGGCGTGCAGCGGCCGCCGATGCTGCCGGTGCTTTCGATGCTCGACCTGCGACGCGCGTTGCACCGGGAAGTGCGCGAGGGCAATCCGGGCTGGCCGGCCGTGCCCTACGCCAGCGTGGTCGAGCAGGGCGCGGTGCGGCGCCTGCCGGTCGGCGCCTTCGCTCCGTCGAGCCCGGCGGCGCAAGCCTTCGAGCGGCTGTGGCAGGCGATCGCGGCACGACTGGAAAGCCGCGCCGCGAACAGGTAACTTCGCTTGCGAGGGGCGGAGAGCTATGCCGCCTCGAAGGGGAAAGCATGAGCGGGATCGGCGAAGGACTGGCGGAAGCCGGGCAGGGCATTGCCGTGGCAGCGGCGATCGAAGGCGTCGGCGGCGGATCAGGGACTGGAGGCGTCGGGGACGGGCATACGCACGAGAGCGCCTGCCTCAACTGTCGCACGAGGTTGGTGGGATCGCACTGCTATGCCTGCGGCCAGGCGGCGCATGTCCACCGCACGCTCGGTGCGTTCTTCCACGACTTGCTGCACGGCGTCTTCCATTTCGAGGGCAAGATCTGGCGCACTTTGCCGCTGCTGGTGGCACGGCCCGGCCGGCTGACCCGCGAATACATCGACGGGCGCCGCGCGAGCTACGTCTCGCCACTGGCGCTGTTCCTGTTTTGCGTGTTCCTGATGTTCGCCGTGTTCCACGCGATCGAGGGCACGGAGGGCGAGGAGAAGCCCGGCACTTCGGCGAACGTCGAGAGCATCGACGCCGGAATTGCGCGCCTGCAAGGCGATCTGGCCAAGCTGCGTGCCGAGCGCACGGCCGCCAATAAGGCTGGTCGCTCGACCCAGGCGATCGAGGAGCAGATCGACGGCAAGCAGGACGCCCTGGATTCGCTGCGCGACATAAAGACCGACTTGCCCGGAATCGCGACAGGGCCCGGAAGGGCGGAAAGGAGCGCATCGAGCAAGATCAGCAGCAGCTTCCCGCGCATCCAGAAGGCGATCGAGAAATACAAGGCCAACCCTGACCTTGCCGCCTACAAGCTGCAGGCGTCCGCCTATAAGTACAGCTGGGCGCTCATCCCGATCTCGGTTCCCTTCGTGTGGCTGCTGTTCCCGTTCAGCCGCCGCTTCCACCTCTACGACCATGCGGTCTTCGTCACGTACTCGCTGTGCTTCATGACGCTGCTGGTGATCGGGGGGATGGTGGCGGGATGGCTCAATGCCGACGGCCTGGCCGCCGCGTTGGTCATGGTCCCGCCGGTCCACATGTTCCTGCAGCTGCGCGGCGCCTACGGGCTGCGCAAGCGCAGCGCCTTGTGGCGCACAGTGCTGCTCCTGTGGTTCGCCCTGAGCGCGCTGATGATCTTCTTCGTGGCGATCATGGCGCAGATGACGTTCTGACCCGAACGCGCGGGCTTACCATCCAGGCACGCAAAAGGGGCGCCGGTCGCATGTCCGACGCCCCTTTCTTGCATTCTCCCTTAGGGAGATCGATCGGCCCGATCAGGCGCCTTGCGGTGCCTGGCCGCCCGACAAGCGGCGGCCGGACTTTGGGATGGACGACCCGGTCGCCGGGCGTGGCACGACGGTGCCGCGGGGTGTGTCGATGCGATCGATCTTGCCGTGGTCGATGAGCTGCTTGATCTCGTCGCCGGTCAGCGTCTCGAACTCCAGCAGAGCATTGGCGAGCAGGTGGAGCTGCTCTTCGTTGCCGTGCAGGATCTCCGTGGCGCGGCGATGCGCGCCTTCGACGAGGTCGCGGATCTCGCTGTCGATCAGCTTGTTGGTCTCGCCCGAATTCATCGTGCGCTGCGAGCCGCCATAGCCCAGGTAGCCTTCCTGGGTCTCCTCGTACTGCAGCGGCCCGAGCTTTTCGGACATGCCCCACTTTGTGACCATGCTGCGCGCCAGGTTGGTCGCGTACTTGATGTCGGACGAGGCACCGGACGAGACCTTGTCGTGGCCGAAGATGATTTCTTCCGCGACACGGCCGCCCATGGCGACGGCCAGATCGGCGTGCATCTTGTCACGATGGTACGAGTAGCGGTCGCGCTCGGGCAAGTGCATGACCATGCCCAAGGCGCCGCCGCGCGGGATGATCGTCGCCTTGTGGATCGGATCGTGCGCGGGCTCATGGACGATGACGAGCGCGTGACCGGCTTCGTGGTAGGCGGTCATCTTCTTCTCTTCCTCGGTCATGACCATCGAGCGCCGTTCGGCACCCATCATGATCTTGTCCTTGGCGCCTTCGAACTCGTGCATCGCGACCAGGCGCTTGTTGCGCCGTGCTGCCAGCAGAGCCGCCTCATTGACGAGGTTGGCAAGATCGGCGCCCGAGAAGCCCGGCGTCCCGCGCGCGATGACGCGCGGGTTGACGTCGGGAGCGAGCGGCACCTTCTTCATGTGCACGGCCAGGATCTTCTCGCGCCCGTCGATGTCGGGCACCGGCACCACGACCTGACGGTCGAAGCGGCCCGGCCGCAGCAGCGCCGGATCGAGCACGTCCGGGCGGTTGGTGGCGGCGATGATGATGATGCCTTCGTTGGCCTCGAAGCCGTCCATCTCGACAAGGAGCTGGTTCAGCGTCTGTTCGCGCTCGTCGTTCGAGTTGCCGAGGCCATGGCCACGATGGCGGCCGACGGCGTCGATCTCGTCGATGAACACGATGCACGGCGCGTTCTTTTTGGCCTGTTCGAACATGTCGCGCACGCGGCTGGCGCCGACGCCCACGAACATCTCGACGAAGTCGGAGCCCGAGATGGTGAAGAAGGGCACGCCAGCCTCGCCGGCGATGGCGCGTGCCAGCAGCGTCTTGCCGGTACCCGGCGAGCCGACCAGCAGCGCGCCCTTGGGGATCTGGCCGCCGAGCTTGGAGAACCGCGTGGGATCGCGCAGGAACTCGACGATCTCCTCCAGCTCCTCGCGCGCCTCGTCGATGCCGGCGACGTCCTCGAAAGTGACGCGGCCCTGGCGCTCGGTCAGCATCTTGGCCTTGGACTTGCCGAAGCCCATCGCGCCCGATCCACCGCCCTTCTGCACTTGTCGCAACGCGAAGAAGGCGATGCCGACGATCAGCAGGAACGGCAGCGTCTGTGCAAGGATGTAGAGGAGCAGGCTGCCCTGTTCGGCTTCCTTGCCCGAATACTTGACTTCGTTGTCCTGCAACAGCTGCGTCAGCGCTGCGTCGCCTTTGACCGGCACGGTGGTGAAGGCATCGCCGTTCTTGAACTTGCCGTCGATCCGATCCTCCGCGATCTCGACCGACGCGACCGAGCCTTCCGCCACTTTAGAGCGGAAGTCGGAATAGGGGATCGCAGGGCCTGTGGTGCTGCGCGTCCCGAACATCGAGACGACGATGAGAAGCGCGAAGAAGATGCCTCCCCACACGAGCAGGCTCTTGACCCAGGGATTGCCGCTAGGCTGGTCGTCGTTCATTGTCGGGGAACCGTCCTTTCGGCGTGCAATGTAGGCTCTGCTGGCTGAATCTCAAGTTAGCGCTGGCGTCCACAGTGATCGATCCTGCGGATTGCTGTTCAGGCGTTCTCAGCCAGCCGCGATGAGGGCACGCGCAGCGTCATCCGGGCGCCACATTCCTGGGTCTCAATCGCATGGCGGGCGCCGAGCTGCTGGCTCAGCACGCGCGAGATGCGAAGGCCGATGCTGTCGGTGCTCGCCGCATCGAACCCGGGCGGCAGCCCCGCGCCGTCGTCGGTGACGGTCAGCACGATTTCCTCCTGGCTTCGTTCCACGCGGACCGCGATCAAGCCCTCGTCCCGACCGGCAAAGCCGTGCTCGAGCGCATTGGCGATCGCCTCTGACAGGATCAGCGCCATCGGCACCGCGCTGTCCGGCCGCATGACGATGCCTTCGTCGGCGTCGACCTGGCAGCGGATGCCGGCATGGCTGCTCGAGGCCATGACCTTGCTCGACACTTCTTCGAGGAACACGTCCAAGGGGACGAGTGCGCCGTCATGCCGGTAGAGCTGGCGCTGGATGTTGCCGATCACCTGCAGCCTTGCCGCAGCGTCGGCGAGCGCCTTCTTCGCCGATGGCTCGGCAAGGTTGCGCATTTGCAGCGAGAGAACGGCGCCGACCATCTGCAGATTGTTGCCGACGCGGTGCTGCAGTTCCTGGAACAGCACTTGCGCCCGTTCGACAAGTTGGCCGCGCTCGTCAGCGAGGGCGCGGACATCCTCCTGGGTGGCATGCAACGTGCCGTTGGCCCGCTGCATCAGATGAACGAGCGTGATGTCGATGCAGCACACGCCCCAGAAGAACAGCATCGCCATGATCGTAGGCGAGTCGGTGGCGAAGGTGTAGCGCGGGGAGATGAAGAAGTACCATGCGGACAGGCCACATAGCACGGAAGCCAGCACCCCGGGCCAGGCGCCGAACAGGAACGCCGAGAGGATCACGGCGGGAAAGAAGCTGACGAAAGGATAACCGGAGGGAAACAGGCTGTCGGCGCCAAACCGCGCGGCCAGCGCCAGGAGGTACAGCAGGATCGTGGCGCCGTAACGCAGCGCTGGGCGGTCGGCGAAGAGCGGCAAGCGCTGGATAAATTGCGTCAGGTTGTCCAAACGGCCCTCTCGACATCGCAGGACGGGCAACGAGGCGTCCGGGCCGTGCTTTCTGCTAAGCGTAAGCGGTCACGAACGGCCCGCCTCCTTTAGGGCAAGACGCGCAGGGTGCGCCACAGTTCCATGAGGCGGATCGGTGCAGAGGTGAACGGGGCAGGGCCCGACGGTCGGGTGGCGGCGGAGGCGGGGCCGTTGCCGCCATAGGCTTTCTCTGCCGTCAGGCTGTTTTTCTTGTCGTCCGAAACAGATCGCGACGCGTCAGCCTTCTCGACGGTGCGTGCCAAGCGGCGTGCAATTTGCGAAAACGCACGGTATCCGGCGCGTTTCGATCACCGGCCGCACTGGCCCGGGAGCAGTCCGCCATGACGTCAGAATCGCGCATCCATCCGGTCTACTCTGCCATGGACCGGACCGTTTTCGATGCGATGTCGGCGCTGGCCCGTGAGCATGGGGCGATCAACTTGGGCCAAGGCTTCCCCGACGGGCCGCCCTTGCCCGCCCTCATCGCCGCTGCGCACACAGCGCTGCGCGAGAAATCGAACCAGTATCCGCCGGGCGCCGGTCTGCCCGAGCTGCGTACGGCGATCGCGGGCTGGTACGCGCGCGAGCAGGCTCTGCCGATCGATGCCGAGGACGTCGTGGTTGCCTCAGGCGCCACAGAGGCGATCGCCGCGGCCGTGCTCGCGCTCGTGCGGCCGGGCGACGAGGTTATCCTGTTCCAGCCGGCGTACGATGCCTATGCGCCGATGGTCCGCCGCGCGGGCGGAGTTCCTGTCTCGGTCCTGCTTAGCCCGCCTGCGTTCGCCTACGAGGAACCGGCACTGCGGGCGGCGATCACCCCGCGCACGCGGGTAGTGTTGTTCAACGACCCGCTCAACCCTGCCGGCACTGTCGCCAGCAAGGCCGAGCTGGCGACAATCGCTCAGGTCTGCGTCGAGCATGATCTTGTCGCGATCTGCGACGAGGTGTGGGAGGCGGTGCGCTTCGACGGCTTGCCGCATCGCTCGCTGATGACGTTTCCCGGCATGGCCGAGCGCGCCGTGAAGATCGGCTCGGCGGGCAAGATCTTCGGCCTGACGGGCTGGAAGATCGGCTGGATGGCAGCCCGTGGCGAGCTTGCCGTGGCGCTATCGCGGGCCCATCAGTTCCTTACCTATGCGACGGCCGCGCCGCTTCAGTGGGCGGTCGCGGAGGGACTCACGCTGCCGGCCGATGCCCTTTCCGATCAACACGCAGGCTGGGCCGCCGGGCGCGAGCGTCTGAAGGCTGGGCTGACGCAAGCCGGCTTCGCCGTGCTTCCCAATGCGGCGACGTGGTTTCTCTGCGTCGATCTCGCCGCCTCCGGCATCGCGCTGAGCGACCGCGAGTTCACCGAGCGCCTCGTGCGGGAGGCCGGGGTAGCGACGATCCCGGTGTCCGCGCTCTATGAAGCCGAAATGCCGCCGCGTGGCATCGTCCGCTTCTGCTTCACCAAGCCCGATGCCGTACTCGACGAGGCGGTCGAGCGGATGGCGTCATGGCGTCGGACTTGAAAGCGCTTCGGAGGTAGAGACGCGGAACGGACGAGGGGGGTGCTAATCGGCGCGCGGCGCCTTCTTCACGACCTGGCCGGCCCATTCGATCTCGCCGGCATCTGGCGCCTGCTCCATGTCAGATTGCGGCGGGACTACAGTCGCGCTCGATGCTTCGGTCTCGGCAGGATCTGAGCCTTGCACACCGCCCACGTCGTCAGTGACTTTGTTGGCGGCATCGGCAGGGAGCGCAGCCTTGTCAGCGGCAGCGTGTTCGGGCGAGCGGTTCTGTGGCATGGGGGCATCTCCTGGAAAGACTACCCAACGCCGCCCCGCTGTCCCCGTTCCGCCCGAGCACGGCCGAAGCGCTCAGGCGTTCAGCCCGCCGTTCACGCTGATGACCTGGCCGGTGAGCTTGGCCGCACCGTCGCTGCACAGGAACAGCGCCAGCGGAGCGATGTCCTCGGCGGTCGGAAGACCCAAACCCGCCCGCCGCGACGCCTTTGCCATGCGCTCGCTGCCCATCCGTCGTGCACTTTCACTGCCCTCGACGAAGCTGGGCGAGATCACGTGCGCGCGGATGCCGTCGCGCGCCGCTTCCATCGCCAGGTTGCGGATGAACCCAATCGTGCCCGCGCGCGCAGCTCCGATCAGCGTCTGGCGCGGCGCTGCGTAGATGCCCGCGTCCGACACGAAGGCGATCAGGGTGCCGCCCTCCTGCGCCAGGAAATCGTAGGACGCATGAGCCAGCCGCTCGACCCAGCCGACCGAAACGTTGAGGAAATCCCCGAAGGTCTCGGGCGAAGTATCCGGAAACAGGCCGGTAATGCCGAGCGGGCCGGTCGCGGTGCAGTCGATCACCGCGTCCAGCCGGCCGTAGTGCTCGCCGACTTCTGCGATCAACGTCTCGGCCGCGTCCTCTTCCCAGATGTCCGCGATGAAGCCGTCGATCGTGCCCAGGTAAGACAGCCCGGTGAGCAGCGCCTGGATCTTCGCCTCGGTGCGGCCGTGGATTGCCACCCGCCAGCCTTGCGCCAGCGCCAAGCGAGCGATCGCGCTGCCGACCGATCCCGAGCCGCCGGCGACCAGCATGACCCGTTGATCGGCGTCGCGCGTTGCCATTGCCGCCGCGCCGTCAGTCGTTGTCGTAGGCGGCCCGCAAATCGTCGGGCGCGAGGTCGGAGAACTTGGTGATGCGCGCCTCGAACCGCAGTCGCACCTTGCCGGTGGCGCCATGGCGCTGCTTGGCGATGATCAGCTCGGACAGGCCTGTGATGCGCTCCATCAGCGAGAGCCACTCGGCGTGCTTGGCGTGGACGTCGGCCGGATCGCTTTCGGTCGGCTCCTTGGGCTCGATCGCGCGGGCGTAATAGTCCTCGCGATAGACGAACCAGACCATGTCGGCGTCCTGCTCGATCGAGCCCGATTCGCGCAGATCCGATAGCATCGGGCGCTTGTCTTCGCGGCTTTCGACCGCACGACTGAGCTGCGAGAGCGCGATCACCGGCACGCTCAGTTCCTTGGCCAGCGTCTTGAGCCCGCGCGAGATTTCCGAGATCTCGTTGACGCGGTTGTCGTTGGCGCGGCCAGAGCCCTGCAGCAACTGCAGGTAGTCGATGACGATGAGGCCGATGTCGTGCCGGCGCTTGAGGCGGCGGGCGCGGGTGCGCAGCGCGGCGATCGAGAGGCCCGGCGTATCGTCGATGTAGAGCGGCAGCTCGGCCAGGCGCTGGCTGGCGAACGAGAGCTGCTGGAAGTCCTCGCGGCTGATGCGGCCCACGCGCAAGGCTTCGGAACTGATCCCCGACTGCTCTGCCAGGATGCGTGTCGCCAGCTGGTCGGCGCTCATTTCCAGGCTGAAGAAGGCCGTGGCCGCGCCCACCGACTTTTCCGGCGCGATTCCGTCGGCAAGATCGCGCTGGAGGCGGGAAGCGGCGTTGTAGGCGATGTTGGTGGCGAGCGAGGTCTTGCCCATGCCCGGACGTCCGGCGAGGATGATGAGATCGGAATCGTGCAGGCCGCCGATCTTGCTGTTCAACGAGTCGAGACCGGTGGTCTTGCCCGAGATATGGCCGCCCGAGTTGAACGCCTTCTCGATCGCCTGGATCGCAGTACGGGTCGCCTGCCCAAAGTTTTGCGCCTCGTTGCTGCCTGATGCGCCCTCGGCCACTTTGTAGAGTGCCGCTTCCGCCTGCGAGATCTGCTCGAGCGGCTCGACCGACTCCGAGGTGTCCATCGCCCCTTCGACGAGGTTGCGGCCGACTGTGATAAGCTCGCGCAGCAGCGCCAGGTCGTAGATCTGCTCGGCCAGTTCGCGCGGAGCCAGCAGGCCCTGGCCGTCCGCCGTCAGCCGCGCGAGATAGGCAACGCCGCCCAGCGCCTTGAGCGACTCGTCTGCCTCGAAATACGGGCGCAGTGTCACCGGCGTGACCACCGCTTTGCGGTCGAGCAACTGTAGCACGCGGTCGTAGATGCGGGCGTGGACCGGCTCGAAGAAGTGTTGCGGCCCCAGCTGGGTCGGAAGCTCCTCGATCACCCGGTTGTCGATCAGCACCGCACCCAGGAAAGCGGCTTCCGCCTCGACGTTGGACGGCAGGGCACGCGCGGAGACTTCGGTCGGTGAGGTGGCAATGAGCGAGGCGAGGGTCATAAGCCGCGCACCATGATCGCCGCGGCGAGCTGTCGCAAGCGGCATGCCTATCCATTTTAATCCACAGGATGTGGAAGGCTTGCCCGGCCGGCCCGCGAGCGCGTAAAGGCCCTTGCGACCATGGCGGACCCGCGTATCTCCCACATCGAGCTCGACGAGGCGACCATCCTGTGGCGCAACGCCGATATCGAGCAGGAGCGGCGGATCGCGATCTTCGATCTGATCGAGGAAAACGCCTTCAAACCAGTGCGCACCTTCGCCGCCGGGCGCCAGGGACCCTATCACCTGCGCCTGTCGGTGCGTGACGGACGGCTATCTTTTGAGATTACGGACGAGGCGGGCGCCCATCTGGAGTCGCTGGTGCTGGGCCTCGGCCGCTTCCGCCGCCCGATCCGCGAGTACTTCGCGATTTGCGAAAGCTACTACCAGGCGATCCGCAAGGCGACGCCGCAGGAGATCGAGACGATCGACATGGCTCGGCGCGGCATTCACAACGAGGCGGCCGAGCTGTTGCTGGAGCGGCTGGAGGGCAAGGTCGAGACCGACTTTCCCACCGCGCGGCGGCTGTTCACGCTGATCTGCGTGCTGCACATCCGCGGCTGAGGAGGGGCGATTCCGTGGCAGGCAAGGGCGCTCGCAGGAGCGCTGGCAGGGGCGGCGGCACGACGCGACGGCGTGGTTCCGGACTGGTGCTGCGCTTGGCGGGCGCGCTCGCGCTGGTCGCAGGGGTCGGCGGCGCCTGGGGCTGGTGGCACTTGCGCCACTGGACGCCTGAGCGCTCGGCGTGGCCCATGCAGGGCGTCGAAGTCGGCGCGCAAGATGGCGAAGTCAGCTGGAAGTCCTTGAAGGCTATCGGCGCGGATTTCGCCTATGTCGACGCCAGCGCCAGCGCGTTCGCGCGCGATCCTCGCTTCGTCGCCAACTTCGAGGCGGCGCGCGGCGCCGGGCTGCAGGTTGGCGCGGTCCACCGCTACGATCCCTGCCAGCCGGCGGGGCCACAGGCGGGCAACTTCGTCACCGTCGTCCCGCGTGATGCCGCGCTGCTGCCGCCGGCGGTGGAGCTGGACCAGGTCGCGGACGGCTGCCCCGTAAAGGTCAGCGACGCGCGGGTCGAAAGCGAGCTGATGACTTTCCTCAACCAGGTCGAGACGCACACCGGAAAGCCGGTTATCCTCAAGGTCTCGCCCGCTTTCGAGGCCCGCTACGGCATCGCCGCGCGGCTCGATCGCAACCTGTGGTTGGTGCGCGACCGGTTCCAGCCCGGTTACGGCGGCCGGCCCTGGACGCTCTGGACCGCCAACGCCGCGCTCGCCAACGAGATTGCGCAAGGCGGCCTGCGGTGGGTAGTGGTGCAGCCATGACCGGATTGGAAGTCACGGAGCGGCATGCGCTGATGCTGGCGGCGCGCGATGCAGCGACGCGTGCCTACGCGCCTTACTCGAAGTTCCATGTCGGCGCCGCGCTGATGCTGGCGGATGGCTCGATTGTCACCGGCTCGAACGTCGAGAACGCCAGCTACGGCCTCTCTCTGTGTGCCGAGACTGTCGCTGTCGGCAAGATCCTGTCGAGCGGAGATACTGGCCAGCGCCTCATCGCGGTCGCGGTGACCGGCGGCGCTCCCGGGGCGGCGGGTCGGGGCGCCGTGGTCACGCCTTGCGGCCGTTGCCGGCAGATGCTCAACGAAGTCGCGCAGCTGGGCGACACCGATCCGCTGATCCTATGCGACGGCGCCGACCAGGTGCTGGAGCTGCGCCTCTCGCAACTGCTCCCCCACGCGTTCGGACCAGCCAATTTGAAGTGAGGCCACGGTTAGGTCAGCGCACGGCCTGACGATCAGTGATCTAGCCGCTCTCGCGCTCCACCAGCCATTCCAGCAAGGCGCCCAGACAATCGCGGCCGAGTTGTGCGGATCGCTCCGGACTCCATCCCTGGCGCGGGTCCGCCGCAGGGTTGTGGTCCTTGAACGGCATCTCCAGCGTCATCGATACCGCGCTGAAGCGTTCGGCCAGCTGGTTGGTCGACATCGTCAGATTGCCCGCGCCGGGGCGGGTAAGCGGATAGCCGAGGCGCGTCTGGAAATCGGGAGTGCGGCGTTCGAGCAGCTCGGCATATCGGGAATAGCCGGCCTGCTGCGCCTCCTTGAGGGAGGGGATACCCTCGAACCCTGCAAGGAACACTGCAGGGATCGCCTCGTCACCATGAACATCCATCGCGAAATGGACGCCAGTCGCGTCCATGGCGTTCCGGATCGCGAGGACCTCGGGCGAGCGCTCCGCAGTGGGCTCGTGCCATTCCCGATTAAGGTTCACCCCGGCAGCATTGGTGCGCAGGTGGCCGCGGCGAGACCCGTCGGGATTGGCATTGGGCACGACGTGGAACCGGCAGCGCGTGCGCAGTTGGCGGGCAAGCGCGCTCGCTGGATCGCTCAGCAGTTCGAGCGCACCTTCCATCCACCACTCGGCCATGGATTCGCCGGGATGCTGGCGCGCATAGAGCCAGACCTGGACCGGCCCGGTGCCCATCACCAGGCAGTCGATCGGCTCGCCGTCGAGACTGGTACCCAGCGTCCTGTGCTCGACGCCGTCACGAGCGGCGATGCGGCTGACGAGGTCGTGATGGCGCTCCATCGAATAGGGAGCGAAATAGGCGAACCAGGCCGTGTCGCTGAGCGGCGTGTGGCGGATCGTCAGGGTGCCGCCCTCACGGCTCTCGTCGAACTCAGTCTCGGCGCGTCCCCAGAACTGCCGGTCCTCCGATACGCACGCGGCATAGCCGGGCCAGCCCATCGGATAGGCCGAACCGTTGAGCCCGGTGATGCGCAGCACCAATTCGCGGCCTGCAGCACCGCTTACGCGGAAGTGAAACCACTGGAAGAAGTCGGAATCGCGGTCGCGCTTGATCGAAAGGCGCGCTTCTGCGCCGTCGATGGCAAGGACTTCGACGTTGCCGGAATCGAAGGCGGAATGGATCTGGATGTGGCTCATTTGACGAGTATGGTTTCCCCTGAACGGCCCGGAAAGTCCTTGAACAGCGCTTCGGCCATCTTGGCCGAGCCGAGCGATGTCTGCGCCAGCGGAGAATCCGCGCGCACTGTGAAAGCCGCGCGTCCCTCCCACAGCGACTTGCCCGAAGGCCGCTCGCGGATGGTGACGGACAGCCGGGTGCCGACCTGCTCGGGCGGCGGACCCGACAAGTCGATGCCCAGGCCGAGACCCACGCCCGAGCCGTAGCCGCCGGTCGCGCCGCCGACGCCGACAGAGACCGGCCCACGGCTGCGTTGCGGCTGGAAGCGCTGGCGCTCCAGGTTCACGAGCGCCACCTGCGGGGCGGCAGCAACAGTGCCGGGCAATGGCTCTCTGTAGCCCAGGCGGGTCAGCTCGCGGCCGACAGCGGCGGCGTAGGCGCGGAACTCGAGATCGTCCGGCTGGCCGGGTGCCGGCTCGACGCGGATCACGCCGCGCGCAAACTGGGGCGCATCGAGCGCGATGAAGCGCGTGACCTCGACCGGGCCGACGGGTGCCACGCAACCGGATAGGGCCGCAGGCAGAGCACAAGCGAGCGCCAACGACCGGAGTACCGCGCCGGGCTTGCACCGCGCTAAGCTATCGAAGGGCATCTATCCTCTCCTGGCGGCCCGCCCGCCCGGTGCCGGACCCACGATGTGGCCTGCGTGTCGCCCAGTTGCAAGCGACACCGGTTGCAAGTGGCAGCGGCTTCAGTCCTTGGCGTCGATCGCGTCGGCTTTGGGAAACTCGTCGAACAGAGCGGTGGCCAGCTTGGTGGCGATGTTGCCGTCGGTCCACTTGGAATCGCCCTCGCGCGTGGCGATCGTCGCGTAACCTTCCCACAGCACGGCGCCGCTCGCCTTGTCGACGATGCGGGCGTCGAGCCGGGTGGAGACGAGTGCGGTGCGCGGCTTCGTCAGGTCCACATTGATACCCAGCCCGTATGCCGATCCGCGCGTGCCCACCTCCATCGCGGCCGTGCCGCTGACAGGGCTGCGCTTCTCCTCAGCGGGGGTGAGGACTTGGCGGCTGATGCGTAGCGTCGCCATTTGCGGCTGCGGCCCCTCCGGGTGACGGGTGTCGTAGCCAGCGCCGACCAGCGCATCGACGATGGCCGCCTCGAAGGTCCGGCGCAGGCCTGGCTCGACCCACGGACCGTCGCCAGCTTCGGAAGTGACGCCGACGGGACCATGACCAAGCTGCTCGGCTTGCGGGCCCTTCACCACGAAGCGGCTGACATCGACTTGGCCTTCGCGTGGGTCGCGGCTGTGGCGGGCGTTCGGTGGGATGATCGAATCGTTCCAGCCCCCGCCGCCGCGACGGCCCCAGGCTGGTCCCCAACCGCCGGGGTAGGCCTGCACCGAAGCGGCCGAAAGGAGGGCAAGCAGGATGGCGGCGGTCCGTGCGCCTCGAATTGTTGTCATCGTGGTGCCTTGTTCCGTATCTCGGATGGTCCGCCGCTGGCAGTGATGCACGCTCGCGATTGCCCGGCGATGAACGATGCCCTGTCGAGGATCTCAGGTGATGTGGACAACCATACGAAGCGGCATTCGTCGGCGCAATCGCAAGCTTTGCCGCCGCTCTCGTGCTTGACTTTGCGCAGGGCTGCCACTAACGGCGCCACTTCCATTTCCGGCGGTCGGTAACCGCCTGGCCTACGGACGAGATAACCATGAAGATTCGCAACAGCCTCAAGTCGCTCAAGGATCGTCACCGGGATAACCGCGTGATCCGTCGCCGCGGCCGCACGTATGTCATCAACAAGACCAACCGCCGCTTCAAGGCCCGCCAGGGTTAAGGTACTGCGCCCGCCCATGATGGCGGGCGAACACCGGCGGACGGGTTGGCGTCCTGCATAGCAGACCCCCGCCATGTTGCGGGGGTCTTGTCATGTCTGCGCTCGCCAAGCCGAATGCAATCGAAGCGGTCGTGTTCGACGTCGGCCGGGTGTTGGTCGAGTGGGACATGCGCCTGCTTTTCGCCAAGCTGATCGATGATCCGGAACGGCTCGACTGCTTCCTGGCGAACGTCGTCACGGAGACTTGGCACTTCGAACACGATGCCGGCCGCGACCTGGGCGAGATGGTCGCCGCTCGTAAGGCCGAGTTTCCAGGCAACGACGATCTGCTCGACGCCTATGCCACGCGCTTCAATGAGACCATACCCGGTCCGGTGCCCGGCAGCCATGCGATCGTTCGCGAACTCGCGGGCAGGGGCGTGCCGCTGTTCGCGATCACCAACTTCGCCACGTCGTTCTGGCGCGCTTTCCGAGCTGGGGAGCCACTGTTCGACCTGTTCGGCGACATCGTCGTTTCGGGTGACGAGAAGATCGCCAAGCCCGATCCGCGCCTGTTCGATCTCGCGGCTGCGCGTTTTGGCCATGAACCCGCAGCAATGCTGTTCATCGACGACAATGCCGCGAACGTCTCCTCCGCCGAGGCGCTGGGTTGGCAAGTGCATCACTTTCGCGATGCGCTCGCCTTGCGGGCCGAGCTGGTCGGGCGCGGCCTGCTGGAAGGCTAGCGCGTCCGGTCGGGGCTTCGACAGGCTCTGCCTGGGTGGGTCGATGGGTGCCGCCCATGACCGCCGCCTCGGACCGAAAGACGGATTTATTTCGCAGGTGCAGCGAGAACGCTTGGCAACTGCGGATTCCTGTTGCATCAAATCGGTGGAACGGGAGTCACAATGCCAGCTGCCAACGCGGGTAATTTCGACGAAATGTTGAGTGCGGACGGGTCGGTTCGCCCCGCCTATGCTGATTTCCGCGAGTGGTTCGACAGTCAGGACAAGGGCTGGCTGCGCCGGCAGGATGCCGAGGCGGAGCGCTTCTTTCGCCGCATCGGCATCACCTTCAACGTCTATGGCGAGGCGGACGGCGAAGAGCGCCTGATCCCCTTCGACATGATCCCCCGGATCATCACCGCCAGGGAATGGCGCAAGCTGACGCGCGGGATCGAGCAGCGGGTGATGGCGCTCAACGCCTTCCTGCAGGACCTCTACCATCGCCAGGAGATCATCCGCTCGGGCCGGCTGCCCATCGAGGCACTGCGCAACAACGATGCGTTCCTCAGTCAAATGGTCGGCTTCACGCCCCCGGGCGGGGTTTACACCCACATCGTCGGCGTCGATCTCGTGCGCACCGGTCCGGACGAGTTCATGGTGCTGGAGGACAACGCCCGCACGCCGTCAGGTGTCTCGTACATGCTTGAGAACCGCGAGACCATGATGGCGATGTTCCCGGAGCTGTTCACCAAGATACCGGTGCGCGCCGTGTCGGACTATCCGCGCCGCCTCGCTCGTTCGCTGAGCGCCTGTGCGCCGCCTGCCTTCTCGGGCAGCGGCCGGCCGACAGTGGCAGTACTGACGCCGGGCATTTTCAACTCGGCCTACTTCGAACATGCGTTCCTGGCCGATCAGATGGGCGCAGAGCTGGTGGAAGGCAGTGACCTGCGCATCGTCGATGGCCGCGTCGCCATGCGCACGACCACCGGCTACAAGGCGATCGACGTGCTCTATCGCCGCGTCGACGATGACTTCCTCGATCCGCTGAGCTTCAACCCCACCTCGATACTGGGCGTCGCCGGGATCATGGACGTCTACCGCGCAGGCGGCATCACCATCGCCAATGCGCCCGGCACCGGCATCGCCGACGACAAGGCGATCTACAGCTACATGCCCGAGATCGTCGAGTTCTACACCGGCGAGAAGCCGATCCTGCAGAACGTGCCGACCTGGCGCTGCTCGGAGCCCGATGCGTTGGCCTATGTTCTCGACAACCTCGCCGACCTCGTGGTCAAGGAAGTGCACGGGTCGGGCGGCTACGGCATGCTGATCGGGCCGACCTCCTCAAGGAAGGAACTCGCCGACTTCGAGGTGAAGCTGCGCGCCAAGCCGGGCAACTACATCGCCCAGCCCACCCTCTCGCTCTCGACCGTGCCGATCTTCACCAAGGAGGGCCTGGCGCCGCGCCACGTGGATCTCCGCCCATTCGTGCTGGTCTCGCCCGACGGGATCGACATCACCCCCGGCGGCCTCACGCGCGTCGCGCTCAAGAAGGGATCGCTGGTGGTGAACTCCTCGCAAGGGGGCGGGACCAAGGATAGCTGGGTGCTGGACGAATAATGCTGGGACGGTCCGCCAACGGCATCTACTGGATGAGCCGCTACCTCGAACGGGCGGAAAACACCGCGCGCCTGATCGACGTGGGTTTCCATCTGGCGCTCACCCGCAGCAGCAAGGAATCGCAGGAAGAGGAGTGGAAGTCGGTCCTGACCACCACCGGCCAGGTAGATGCATACTGCGCGCGTCACAGCGACTTTGGCGGCAACCAGGTTTTCAATTTCCTTCTGCGCGACCGGGACAATCCTGGCTCGGTGCTGCAGATGGTGGAGAACGCGCGCACCAACGCGCGCATGGTCCGCAACTCCATCACCAATTCGGTGTGGGAAGCGACGAACGAAGGCTGGATGGCCGTGCGCGAACTGCTCGCCCGGCCCGTGCGCGAGACCAACCTGGGTGAAGTCCTCACCGCGATCCGCCGCCAGGGCACGTTGGTACGCGGTGCGCTGGAAGGAACGATGCTGCGCAACGAGGTGTTCAATTTCGCGCGCATCGGCACTTTCATCGAGCGCGCCGACAACACTGCGCGCATCCTCGACGTGAAGTACTACGTGCTCCTGCCCTCGGTCGCATGGGTCGGGTCCAGCCTCGACAACGTGCAGTGGGACACGCTGCTGCGCTCGGTCGCCGGCAACCGTGCGTATTCCTGGCTCCACGCGCATTCGATGGACCCGCGCGGCATCGCCCGCTTCCTGATCCTCGACGGTCAGTTTCCGCGCAGCCTGGTGTTCTGCTATGACAAGATCCGTAGCAACATGGCGGGTCTCGCCAAGGAATACGGACACGAGGTCTCGGCGCACGAACTGCTGCGCGAAGCGGGCGCGAACCTGCACCAGACTTCGATCGAAGCGATATTCGAGGGCGGCCTTCACGAATTCCTCCAGGCCTTCATCGGCAAGACGATCCAGATCAGCGGCGCCATCGCCGCCGACTACCGCTTTTCCGAGTAGGAACCGCAGCCCGTGCTCCTGACCGTCAAACACACCACGCGTTACGGCTTCGCCGGTCAGGTCGCCCACGGCTTGCAGCGGTTACGGCTCAAGCCCAAGTCGACCCATGGCCAGGAAGTGATCGACTGGCGCATGGAGCTGGCGGGCGCGCGGCCAGAGGCGCACTACGAGGATCAGCACCACAACCAGACCGAACTCGTCTCGATCCTGCCCGGTGCGCCCGAGGTGGTGATCACCTGCGAGGCGACGGTTCGCACGATGAACAACAACGGGATCACCGGCCAGCATTCGGGCCATATGCCTTTGTGGTGCTTCCTGCGCCCAACTCCGCTGACGCGTCCAGGCCTGAAGGTGCGCCAGCTGGTTTCCTCGGTGCCCGCCGAGCGTACCGACACCCTGGCGTTCCTTCACGCGCTGTCGGACACCATCGCTGCGCAAGTGGAATACATCGGCGGCAGTACCACCGTCGACACCACTGCGGAGCAGGCGCTGGCGGCAGGCAAGGGCGTGTGCCAGGACCATGCGCATATCTTCATCAGCGCCGGCCGGCTTCTCGACATTCCGATGCGTTATGTCGGCGGCTACTTGCGCATGGACGACCGTGTCGAGCAGGACGCCGGACATGGCTGGGCCGAGGCGCATGTGGCGGGGCTCGGTTGGGTCGGCTTCGACGTGTCCAACGCGATCTGCCCGGACGAACGGTACATCCGCGTAGCCACCGGTTGCGACTATAGCGAGGCCGCGCCGGTTACAGGTATCGCAGTGGGAGCTGGGGAAACCCGACTCGACGTTCATTTGTCAGTCGAGGAGAAGCTGGTAAGCCAGCAGCAGCAGCAGTCCTCCCAAGGAGGACAGCAGCAAAGTCAGGGCGGCTGAGATCGCCAAGCGCTCGGGGGAGCGTGGATAAGGCAAGGGTTGCGGGGGTTCAGTGGTTCGATGACCTATTGTGTTGGCATGATGGTGGAGCGCGGGCTTGTCCTGATGAGCGACACGCGCACCAATTCGGGCGTCGACAACATCTCCACCTTTCGCAAGATGTACCATTGGTCGATTCCGGGCGAGCGCATCATCTCGGTGATGACCGCCGGCAACCTCGCCACCACCCAGGCGGTGATCAGCCAACTGGAAGAGAGGTCCAAGGCGCCATCCGAGCGGCATAACTGCCTGCTCGAGGCGCCGACGATGTTCAAGGTCGCCTCGATCGTCGGCAATCTGCTGCAGGACGTCATTTCGCAGCGGGCGGCGGACAATGGCCAGACCGCCGCTGCGGGCACTTTCAGCGCGACGATGATCGTGGCCGGCCAGATCAAGGGCATGGAGCCTCGGCTGTTCCTGATCTACCCCGAAGGCAACTTCATCGAAGCGAGCTTCGACACGCCATTCTTCCAGATCGGTGAGACCAAGTACGGGCGCCCGATCCTGATCCGCGGCTACGACCGGCGGATGAGCTTCGAAAGCGCGGTCAAGCTGATGACGGTTTCTTTCGATTCGACCCTCAAGGCCAACCTCTCGGTCGGCCTCCCGCTAGACCTGCTGGTAATCGAACGCGATCGCTTCGCGCCGCGCCACGAGCGGCGGATCGACGGCAGCGATCCCTATTTTCGCGCGATCTCGACTGGGTGGAGCGAAGCGCTACGGGCCGCTCTCGATGGTCTGCCGGACTACCGCATGGAGCCGCGCCTGCATGACGCGGCAGGATGGAGCGGCGCCGGCAATTGACCGGCACTGCGCCCGTCTACGGCGGGTCCCAGACCCGCAGCAGGGGCCGACGCGGTGATCCAGAGGACTGTTCCTCCAGTTCAACGCCGTGCGGCTCTACAACCTGCCGCTCCGACCGGACTCGCGCACTTGCTGCTATCGACGTAGCCGGCCAACTCAATGGCGCCAGAACAGGGCAATGGATGCCACGTGGTTCATCCGCATGCGGCCCCCGCTCTGGTTCACTGCCTGGTTGAGGTAGCCGACTTCGATCGTCGATGCGCCCGCGAGCCCCAATTCTGCACCCACGAACGTCCTCAACTGATCGAAGCCGCCGCGGGCGCCCCAATCGGTGGAATTGAGCGCGACGAACGCCTCGGCCGAGACGAGGGCGTTCGCCGCATCGCTTCCTTCGTGCAGCGGTTTTTCGTAACGAACCATCTCGCGCAGGCGCCAACCGACGTCGTGCCCGTCGGATCGCCAGCGCTGCTCCAGTCGCGTGCGGGAGGACAGCTCCCCGCCCCAGGGTCTGCCGAGCGTGGCGCTCAGCTGTTGAAAGCTGCGCTCCTCGTTGGCATCGCGGCCGCCCGCCACCGGCACCACGACATGTGCGTACCCTTGGTACAACGTCACGTCCGGAGACAGCTTCCACCCCACCGCACCGCGCAATATCAACTGATCGAGGCGAGAGACGCCGTCGCTACCGCGAGGCTGCACTTCGGCGAAGTAGACCACATCACCCGCGATCGGGCCCATTACCGTCAGGTTGGCCCATACCTGCTCATCGTGCGCGGTTTGGGCGTAAGCCTTTTGGGGCAGGGCAGCATGGAGAGAAGCGGCTGCCGCAGCAACCGTGAGAAAGGTGAGGCGCATGGCGCTGCGCCCTATGGCCGCACTGTTGCCGCGCTATTGCCCGCGTGTCAGCGCTTGTTGTGCGGCATCGCCTCAGTAGCAAGGCGGAAGCATTTCGCTTTCAACTTTCCTCTCCGGCCAACCGCGGTCAGCTCGGAAAGCCGCGCCGGTCGGCTAGTTGCCCCCTGGTTCTTGCTGCAACTCGCTCTGGACCCGCTGGGCAGCGGCATCGGCTCGATTTCGCGCTTGTGCGGCCGCATCGCGCACTGCCTGGCTGGCTTGCGCCCGCGTCTGGGCGCTGGGCGTAAGTGGCACGTTGCTGTTCTTGCCGTCGGGTCCGGTCAGGCTGAGGCCGTTCTGGTCGAGCCGCACGTCGATCGGCTTGCCGTCGACGGTGGTGCTGAACACCGCGCGGCCGTCCTCCACGTGCAGGTTGTTGCCATCGCCGAGCGGGATGTCGCCGGCATCGGGGACGTCGAGCGGCTGCACCGGGCCTTCGGGATCGGCGCGACGCGGGGCAGGAGCGGCGGTCTCTCCCAGCGCCTGCTTCATGAAGTCGCGCCAGATCCGTGCCGGCACGCTGCCGCCGTGAACATCGCCCAAGGGGGTGTTGTCGTCGTTGCCAACCCACACTCCGACCACCAGTCCGCCGGCATAGCCTACGAACAGGGCATCGCGATTGTCCTGCGTCGTCCCGGTCTTGCCGAAGTTGGGATGGTTGAGCATCGCCGCCTGGCCGGTGCCGCGGTTGACGGCCGCACGCAGCATCTGCTCGATCGCCTCGTGCTCGTCATCCGAAAGGCTCTTGCGGCGGTCGATGATGCGGTCGAACCAGCCTTGCTCAGGCTCCGGAAAGGCCGTCGGCCGCACCGGAAAGCGGTTGGCGGCAACGCCGGCGTAGGCGCTCGTGAGCTCCAGCAGCGTCATCGTCGAGGTGCCGAGCGGCAAGCTCGGATCGCCTTCGGGCAGCGGCGAGGTGATGCCAAGCTGGCGTGCGGTGCGTATCACAGCCTCGTCGCCGACCTTGCGATAGAGCCGCACCGCGGCGACGTTGCTGGAGCGGGCGAAGGCATCTTCCAGCGTGATCTCCTTGGAGTAATGGCCGCTCGCATTGCGCGGGCGATAGACGCCGGTGGTGATCTCGCTATTGTCGATCTCGTCGTCGGGCCGCATCCCCTCGCGCAGAGCGGCAAGATAGACGAACAGCTTGAAGGTCGAGCCCGGCTGCCGCTGCGCCTGGGTGGCGCGGTTGAACGGCGAGGCGGAATAGTCCTTGCCGCCGATCATCGCCACCACCTCGCCATTGGGCCGCATCGCCACCAGCGCGACTTGCGCCTTGCCGAGCGGAGCCCGTTCAACGGCGCGGCGCGCCGCAGCCTGCAGGCGCGAATCGAGCGTGGTCGTCACCGTCTCACTGGCGTAGCCGCCCTCGCTGATCGCGCGCGCCTGCGGCAGTGCCCAGTCGGCGAAGTAGGTGCCGGTCGGCAGTTCGCTTTCGCGCCGGACGCGCAGGCGGGGCGGGGCTGCGCTTGTCGCCTCTTGCTCGGTGATGACGCCGGTCTCGGCCATTGCGCGCAGAACCACCCTCATGCGTTTTTGGGCCAGGGCGTAGTTGTTGGTCGGCGCATAGCGGGAAGGCGCCTGCATCAGCCCTGCCAGCATTGCCGCTTGCGCCACCGTCAGCTTTTCGGGCGCGCGCGAGAAGTAGTGCTCCGAGGCGGCACGCAAACCGTAGGTATTGTCGCCGAAGTAGGCGTTGGAGAGGTATCGCTCGAGGATCTCGTCCTTGGTCAGCCACGCCTCGAGCCAATAGGCGATCAGCGCCTCGCGCGCCTTGCGCGTGAGGCTGCGCTCGGGGGTGAGGAAGGTAAACTTGGCAAGTTGCTGGGTGATCGTACTGCCACCCTCGGTGCGCCCGCTGGTCAGATTCACCCAGGCGGCGCGTGCCATGCCGCGATAGTCGATGCCCCAGTGCTCGTAGAACCGCCTGTCTTCGATGGCTAGGAAGGCACCAGGCACATGCCGGGGCAGCGCGGCGATCGTCACCGGCTTGTCGACCACGGCGCCGTTGCGCGCGATCGGCGTGCCGTCGGCTGCCAGCACGGTGACCTGCGGCGGCGAGATCGGCTTCAGGGACTTCGACAAGGGCGCGGTCACCAGCAGCCACCCGACGAGCAGGATGAACGCGACGATGAGCCCCGCCATAATCCGCGCAGCCCACCAGCGCCGCCGATGTCCCAGCCACAGTCGCCTGACTGGCGATGTCGCGGGCACAGGTATCGCAGGCCGCGCACCCGCACCCGCCGGCAAGGCCAGAGGATCGCCGGTCAGCAAGTCTTCATCGTCATCGAGAGGATCGGAAGGGTGCGTGGCCATCGTCGCTGCAGCGTCTAGCCCATATCGCCGCGGATGGGGACCTTTGTGCGACGAACGATCAATAGAACCTTGCGAACAACTTGCGAGGGTTGTTTCGTCAGCTCGTCATCGGCAAAAGTCCGCGCCGTCCGCTTCGAGGTGGAAGTGGTTCGCATGAGCGGCGTTGTAGCCGGGCCCTAGCGTCGTGCCGAAGCGCTTGCAGGCGCTGTCGTGGACCACGCGCAGGAAGCGGCGTTCGGCTGGCGTACCGCCGTTCCAGTCATCGAGCACGCTGACGCGATGCCCGTCTGCCAGCACGAACGCGGAGACATCGATGGCATTGGCGGTCGCGTGGCCCGAGCGACGGCTGGTGCCAGCAACGTTGCGGCACGAATAGCTGCCGAAGGTCTCGATCTTCACCAGCCGGCTGCCCAGGATCTGCTCTGCGGCACGGTTGACGCCGAAGCGCGCCCAGCCGGAGAAGGTGCTCGCCATCGAGCAGGTGACCGGCCCGAGGTTCGACAGCAGCACCGAGGCCGAATCGGTGGTCAGCGCCACCAGTTGCACGGTGCCCACATTCGAGCATCCGGTGGAGAAATAACGATCGGTCAACGGCGTGAACGTCGCCTGCTGCAACCCGAGCTGCGACAGGCACTGGCGGTATTCGGGGCGAGGGCCGATGGTGCGAGATGGCTCCCGCATCGCCTGTCGCCTGGGCGCCGGTGGAGCATCGACGCAGCCGGCCAAAGCCGCGGAAAAGGCGGCCATGATGGGGAGGGTAACGAGTATCCCACGCATGACACCGATGTGCCTGCAGATGGTTAACACCGGGTTACCAAGCGTTCTCCTCTCGTCGCAAAGGCAGTATCACGCAGCCTCGGCGACAGATTTATTGCACGCAGCATTCCCGTTCAGGGCGATTGACATCCACCCGGACACGATTAGACGCGGCGCCGGGCCACGCGGTCCCAACGCCGCGCGTGCTCTCTGCAAGGAGAGACTACATGACTGATACCCAGCTTCCGGCGCACAAGCCTGCGCGTCCTTATTTTTCGTCCGGCCCCTGCGCCAAGCCGCCCGGATACGCCCCCGAAAAGCTCGCTACCGAATCGCTTGGCCGCTCGCACCGCGCCAAGATCGGCAAGTCGCGCCTGGCGTACTGCATCGACCTGATGCGCGAGGTGCTTCGGCTGCCCGACACCCACCGCATCGGCATCGTCCCCGGGTCCGACACTGGCGCCTTCGAAATGGCGATGTGGACGATGCTGGGTGCCCGCGGCGTGACCACGCTGGCATGGGAAAGCTTTGGCGAGGGCTGGGTGACCGACGCCGTCAAGCAGCTGAAGCTCGATCCGGCCGTGATCCGTGCCGACTACGGCCAGCTTCCCGACCTGACTCGGGTGGATTGGAGCACCGACGTCCTCTTCACCTGGAACGGCACCACTTCGGGCGTGCGCGTACCCAACGCCGACTGGATCCCGGCGGATCGTGAAGGCCTGTCCTTCGCCGATGCCACTAGCGCGGTGTTCGCCTACGACATCGACTGGACCAAGATCGATGTCGCCACCTTCTCATGGCAGAAGGTTCTGGGTG
>Ga0207658_10000754_pt1 | contig 27858 bp, 24 predicted proteins | sample KBSS33metaG_FD_184322 | JGI IMG/M metagenome (GOLD analysis project Ga0207658, IMG submission 184322) | Switchgrass rhizosphere microbial communities from Kellogg Biological Station, Michigan, USA - KBS S3-3 metaG (SPAdes) (version 2) | ecosystem: Host-associated > Plants > Roots > Rhizosphere...
GTCTTCCACGCGATGAACCTTGCCACCGCCGGCGGTGACGACACCCTTGTAACGTTCCAGCATCGCCGGAACCTGTTCGCTTTGATCCGGGTGGATCAGCAGAACGATTTCATAATGACGCATTCAGACTCCTTGTGGTTCGCTCGGCCAGCTGTTGATGAAAGCGGGGCCAAGGCAGTTGAGCCACCCCGAAGCGTCAGACCCGGGTGTGGCAAGGTGAGCCGGCAATTATAGCCGGCTTCGCCGTCGCCGGTAGACGAGCGCTCAACCGGGGCCCGGCTGGCGCAGACCGAGCACGAAATCGCGCAGCGCGGCCGACGGTCGCGGCGTCACCAGGCTGACCAGCACGCAGGCCGCGAACCCCAGCGGCACCCCGAACACGCCGGCCGACACCGGCAGGATGCCGAACCACAGGTCGATCGGCGCGCTCACCCGGAACAGCCCGCGCAGCCAGGCCTCGTTGCGAATCAGGTAGTACAGCGTCAGCGCCAGGCCGCTCACCATGCCGCACAGCGCGCCCCAGCGGTTCGCACGGCTCCAGAAGATGCCCAGCACCAGCGCCGGGAAGAACGCCGATGCCGCGATCGAGAAGGCCGCGGTGACGAGGAACAGGATGTCGGCCGGCCGCTGTGCCGCCACCGCGGCGGCGGCCAGCGCGGCGACCAGCAGCAGCACCTTCGATACGGTGACCCGCCGCGCCGCCGACGCGTCCGGCCCGAGCAGCTTGAAGTACAGGTCGTGTGACAGCGCGTTGCCGATGGTCAGCAGCAGACCGTCGGCGGTCGACAGCGCCGCGGCGAGCCCGCCCGCGGCGACCATGCCCGAGATCACGTAAGGCAGCCCGGCGATCTCTGGCGTGGCCAGCACGACGAGGTCGCTACCGATGCGGATCTCGCCGAGCTGCAAGATGCCATCGTGGTTGATGTCGATCACCGACACCAGCGACGGGTCGACGCGCGTCCACTCGGCGATCCACGTCGGCAAGCGGTCGAACGGCAGGCCGACCAGGCCATTTAAGACCTCGAACTTGACCAGCACCGCCAGGGCCGGCGCCGTCAGGTACAGCAGCAGGATGAAGAACAGCGACCAGGCCACCGATTCGCGCGCCGCCCGCACCGAAGGTGTCGTGTAGCTGCGCATCAGGATGTGCGGCAGCGCGGCCGTGCCCACCATCAGGCAGAACACCAGCGCGATGAAATTGCGGCGCGACTCGTCGAACGTCTTGCGTTGGGTCGCGTCGCCGGCGGGGTCGCCGGCGAACTGCTGGGCGTGCAGCGGCATGCCGGCGAGCGGCTGTGCACGCTGTTCGTCGATGGCCTGGGCCCGCGTCCAGGCCTCGCGGGCGAGTGCCTCGGTCTTGGGCTGGGTCGCGAGCGCCTTGTCGGCGGCCTGGATTTCGCGCAGCGGCGCATTCGCCGCCTTCAGTTCGCGGCTGCGCCTTTGCGCCTCGGCGCGGTCCGTGACCAGCGCAGCCGGAACGTCCTTGAGCTTGTTCGCGTAGGCGTCGGCCCGGGCCTTGAACAGCGCGCGCACCTCGAGCTCCTTCGGGTCGCGCAGCAACTGCTGCTCGCGCTCGCTGACCTTCGCGAGCTGCTGGCCGACCACGAGCTGCGGGACGGGCACGCCGGTCTGCTTGATCGACAGCCAGGCCACCGGGATCATGTAGGCGATCACGAGGATGATGTACTGCGCAACCTGGGTCCAGGTCACCGCGCGCATGCCGCCAAGGAACGAGCACACCAGCACGCCGCCGAGGCCGAGGAAGATGCCGAGCACGAAGTCGACGCCGGTGAGCTGCGTCGTGATCAGGCCGACGCCGTAGATCTGCGCGACCAAGTAGACGAACGAGCACAGGATCGCGGCGAGCAGCCCGATCAGTCGCGGCAGCCGGCCGCCGTAGCGCGCGGCAAGGAAGTCCGGAATGGTGTACTGACCGAACTTGCGCAGGTACGGCGCGAGGAGCACCGCCACCAGCACGAAGCCGCCGGTCCAGCCCATCACGTAGGCCAGCCCGCCGTAACCCTGCAAGTAGAGCGTCCCGGCCAGGCCGATGAACGAGGCGGCCGACATCCAGTCGGCGGCCGTGGCCATGCCGTTGTACATCGCCGGCACGCGGCGCCCCGCGACGTAGTATTCGGCCGCATCCGTGGTGCGGCTGACGATGCCGATCGCCGCGTACAGGCCGACGGTGGCGAGCAGGAAGACCACGCCGATCCAGCGCCGCGGCAGCCCGGTCTGCTCGAGCACCGCCAGCAGGCCCACGAACGCAATGAAGCCGATCGTGTAGCGCAGGTAGATGCGGTCGAGCCGGCGCCGGAAGGCCAGCGCGTCGGCGCCGGCCACGCTAGTCGTCGCCGGCGACGTCATGCTCGAGGTCGAGTCGGTGCATCAGACGGGCGTAGACGCAGACCAGCGCGAGGTAGACGAGCAGCGCGCCCTGCGCCGCCACCCAGAAGCTGAACGGCCAGCCGAACACGCTGCCGTTCAAATCACGCGCGAAATACGTGACCCCGAAGGTCACGACTAACCAGATCGCGAGCAGCCAGGCCGTGACGCGCTGGCCCGCGCGCCAGCGCCGGCGCGCACGCTCAGCGGCCGGCATGCCGGAGCACGGTGCGGTGATCGAGCCATTTCAGCATGGCCTATTGTGCAATCTCGCACCCGCCCCGAGGCGCGGTGCAGCCGCCTCAGGACTCGGGGATTCCCACTAGAAGCGGGCGCTCCCGCGCTTCAGTGCACCACGCGCTCGAACGCGAATTCACCGTCCTCGAAGTCGACCGGGATCACGTCCTTCGGCCCGAAGCGCCCTTCGAGGATCAGCTTCGCGACCGGGTTCTCGACGCGCCGCTGGATCTCGCGCTTCAGCGGCCGCGCGCCGAACACCGGGTCGAAGCCGGCCTTGGCCAACTCGCTCAACGCGCGCGGCGAGACCTCGAGCTTCATCTCCATCTTCTCGAGCCGCGCCTCCAGCACCTTGAGCTGGATCTTCGCGATCTCCTGGATGTTCTTTGCGTCGAGCGCGTGGAACACGACCGCCTCGTCGATGCGGTTCAGGAACTCGGGCCGGAAATGCTGCTTGACCTCGACCCACACCGCCTCGCGGATCGCCTCGCTGCTCTGCCCCGCCATCTGCATGATCTGGTGCGAGCCGAGGTTGCTGGTCATCACGATCACGGTGTTCTTGAAGTCGACGGTGCGGCCCTGGCCATCGGTCAGCCGACCGTCGTCAAGCACCTGCAGCAGCACATTGAAGACGTCCGGGTGTGCCTTCTCGACCTCGTCGAGCAGCAGCACGCTGTAGGGCTTGCGCCGCACTGCTTCGGTCAGATAGCCGCCCTCGTCGTAGCCGACATAACCCGGCGGCGCGCCGATCATGCGGGCGACCGAGTGCTTCTCCATGAACTCGCTCATGTCCAGGCGAATCAGGTGATCCTCGCTGTCGAACAGGAAGCCGGCCAGGGCCTTGCACAGTTCCGTCTTGCCCACGCCGGTGGGGCCGAGGAACAGGAACGAGCCAGTCGGGCGGTTTGGATCCGACAGGCCCGAGCGCGAACGGCGGATCGCGTTCGCGACTGCAGTGATCGCCTCGTCCTGGCCGATCACGCGCTCGTGCAGCTTGGCCTCCATCTGCAGCAGCTTCTCGCGGTCGCCCTGCATCAGCTTGGACACCGGGATGCCGGTGGCGCGCGCCACGACCTCGGCGATCTCCTCGGCGCCGACGGTCGTGCGCAGCAACTGCGGCTTGCCTTTGCCCTTGCCACTTGCGCCCTTCTTCGCCTCCTTGGCCTGCGCGTCCTTCAGCGTCTTCTCCAGCGTCGGCAGCTGGCCGTACTGCAGCTCCGCAACCTTGTTGAAGTCGCCCTTGCGCTTCCATTCCTCGATCTGGAACTTGACCCGGTCGATCTCTTCCATCAGGTGCGCCGAGCCCTGCGCCGCGGCCTTCTCGGCCTTCCAGATCTCGTCCAGGTCGGCAGCCTCGCGCTGCACGCGGCTGATCTCTTCCTCGATCAGCCCGAGGCGGCGCTGCGAGGCTTCGTCCTTCTCGCGCGTGACGGCGGCGCGCTCGATCTGCAACTGGATCAGGCGCCGGTCGAGCTTGTCCATCGCCTCGGGCTTGGAGTCGATCTCGATGCGCACCTTGGACGCCGCCTCGTCGATCAGGTCGATCGCCTTGTCGGGCAGGAAGCGGTCGGTGATGTAGCGGTGGCTCAGCTCGGCCGCGGCGACGATCGCCGGGTCGGTGATCTCGACGCCGTGGTGCACCTCGTACTTCTGCTGCAGCCCGCGCAGGATCGCGATCGTCGCTTCCACGGTCGGCTCGCCGACGAGGATCTTCTGGAAGCGTCGCTCCAGCGCCGCGTCCTTCTCGATGTACTTGCGGTACTCGTCGAGCGTGGTCGCGCCGATGCAGTGCAGTTCGCCGCGCGCCAGTGCCGGCTTGAGCATGTTGCCGGCATCGATCGCGCCCTCGGCCTTGCCGGCGCCCACCATCGTGTGGAGCTCGTCGATGAAGACGATGGTCTGGCCTTCGTCCTGGGCGACTTCCTTCAGCACGCTCTTGAGTCGTTCCTCGAACTCGCCGCGGAACTTGGCGCCGGCCAGCAGCAGCGCCATGTCGAGCACCAGCACGCGCTTGTTCTTCAAGGTGTCCGGCACCTCGCCGGCGACGATGCGCTGCGCCAGGCCTTCGACGATCGCGGTCTTGCCCACGCCCGGCTCGCCGATCAGCACCGGGTTGTTCTTGGTGCGGCGCTGGAGTACCTGGATCGCGCGGCGGATCTCGTCGTCGCGCCCGATCACCGGGTCGAGCTTGCCCTTGCGGGCGCGCTCGGTCAGGTCGAGCGTGTATTTCTTCAGCGCCTCGCGCTGGCCCTCGGCGTCGGCGCTGTCGACCTTCTGGCCGCCGCGCACCGCCTCGATCGCCGCCTCCAGGGCCTTGCGGTTCAGCCCGTGGCCGCGCACGATGCCGCCCAGATCGGTCTTCGCATCGGCCAGCGCGAGCAGGAACATCTCGCTGGCGATGAACTGGTCGCCGCGCTTGCCGGCCTCCTTCTCGGCCGCCTGCAGGAGTGCGCCGAGATCGCGGCCCGGCTGCACGACCTGCCCGCTGCCCTGCACCTGCGGCAGCCCCTTGATGGCGGTGTCGAGCGCGGTCTTCAGCGCGGCGCTGTTGGCGCCGGCGCGGTCGAGCAGCGCCTTCGGCCCATCGGCCTGGGCCAGCATCGCGGCCAGCAGATGGGCCGGCTCGATGTAGGGGTTGTCATTCGTGACGGCCAGGCTCTGCGCGTCTGCGAGCGCTTCCTGGAACTTGCTAGTAAGTTTGTCGATTCGCATGGGGAAGATCCTCCGATTGCGTCGGACATGAGGTGGATGATCTCCATTTTCAAGCCGCCGGCTCGACCCGGCTTGCGCTCAATCAAGCAAGGCGTTCAGCGCCGCATAGCCGAGCGCCGCGCAGGCCAGCGACCCGAGCAGATGCGCTGCGGTGTGGCCGAGTGCCAGCACGAACTGGCCGCGGTGCAGCAGCACCAGGGACTCGCCCGAGAACGACGAGAAGGTTGTCAGCCCGCCGAGAAAGCCGGTCACCAGCAGCAGGCGCAGCAGTTCGTTCGGCGTGCGTTCGAACCAGCACAGCGCGATGCCGATCAGCAGGCCGCCGACACAGTTGACGAGCAGCGTGCCAAGCGGAAAGCCGGCCCACTGCGCGTTCAGCCAGAGTCCGGTGAGCCAGCGCGCGAGCCCGCCGACGGCCGCGCCGATCGCGACCGCCAGTACCTGCGCCCAAGGCCAGGCACCGATCATGGCGCAGTCGGCGCGTTGCCTGCGCTGATGCCCCAGCGCGCGATCGCCGCGTCGTCGCTGCTGCGCGCATCGACCCAGCGCGCGCCCTCGGGCGTCTGTTCCTTCTTCCAGAACGGCGCCTGGGTCTTCAGGTAGTCCATCAGGAACTCGCAGGCCTGGAAGGCCTGGCCGCGGTGCGCGGAGGTGACCGCGACCATCATGATCTGGTCCAGCGGCTGCAGCAGCCCGACGCGATGGATCACCCGCGCGGCGCGGATCTCGAAGCGCTGCAGCGCCGCGTCGATCATCGCTTCGATGGCGCGCTCGGTCATGCCGGGGTAGTGTTCGAGTTCCATCGCACTCACACCGAGACCGTCGTTGCGATCGCGCACCGTGCCGATGAACGACGCCACCGCGCCGACCGCCGGATCGCCCGCGCGCAAGGCCGCGACCTCGGCGCCGAGGTCGAAGTCGGCGGTCTGGATCGTCACGCGCACTGCGAGCAACTCAGCCTCCGGTCACCGGCGGGAAGAACGCGAGCTCGGCGCCGTCGGCCACGGCCGCCGCCTCGTCGCACAGCACCTGGTTCAGCGCACTGCGCAGCGCGCGGCCGCGGGCCAGCGCGCTGGCATGCGCGCCGCCGCGTGCGATCAGTGCGTCGCGCACCGCACCGACCGTGCTGCCGTCGGCGACCTCGACCGATTCGCCCGCGCCCAGCGCTTCGCGGATCGACGCGAAGTAGCGCACGGTCAGCCTCATGCCAGCCACTCCGCGAACGCGATGAACTCGACCTCGTCGCCCTGGCGGATCGCCTGACCGCTGGGGTTGTCGACCACGCCGTCGCCCCACACCGCGGAGGTCAGCACGCCCGAGCTCTGATTCGGGAACAGGTCGAGCCCGCCGCGGCCGTTGTGCCGCACGCGCAGGAACTCGCGGCGCTTGTCGGGACGCGGCCAGTCGAAGTCGGCGCGCAAGGCGGTGCGTGTCGGCGTCAGCGCGGTCGCGCCCTGCAGCCGCAGCAGCACCGGCCGCACCATCAGCAGGAAGGTCAGGAAGCTCGACACCGGGTTGCCCGGCAACCCGACGATGTAGGCCGACGACCCGTCGGGCCGGTTCACCGCGCCGAAGGCGAGCGGCTTGCCGGGCTTGATCGCGATCTGCCACAGCTCGATGCGGCCCTCGGCCTGGACCGCGGGGCGCAGGTGGTCTTCCTCGCCGACCGAGACGCCGCCAGAGGTGACGATCAGGTCGTTGCCCTGCGCGGCGCGGCGCAGCGCGTCGCGCGTCGCGTCGAGGCGGTCGGGCACGATGCCGAGGTCCGTGCAGTCGCAGCCCAGCGCCTGGATCGCGGCGCGCAAGGTGAAACGGTTCGAGTTGTAGATCGCACCGGGCTTCAACGGCTCACCCGGCATCGCGAGCTCGTCGCCTGTCGAGAACAGCGCGACGCGCGGGCGGCGCGTGACCGTCAGCGTCGCGGCGCCGACGGTCGCGGCCAGACCGAGCGCCTGCGGCGTCAGCCGCGTGCCGGCGGGCAGCACCACGTCGCCCGAGCGCACGTCCTCGCCGCGCCGACGAATCCATTGGCCGGCGCTGGGCAGTGCATTGATGCGCACCGACTCGCCGACCACTTCGCACTGCTCCTGCATCACGACCGCATCGGCGCCGGCAGGCACCTGCGCGCCGGTGAAGATGCGCGCGGCGCTGCCGGGTTGCAGCGGCTGGCCCACGACCCCGGCGGGAATGCGCTGGCTCACTGGCAGCAGCGCACCGATCGCCGGCACGTCGGCGCAGCTCAGCGCGTAGCCGTCCATCGACGTGTTGTCTTGCGGCGGCACGTCGAGCGTCGAGCGCACGTCGGCACGCAGCACGCGGCCCAGCGCGTCGAAGGTCGACAACGCTTCTTGCTCGGTCGCCGGCATGGGTGACACGGCCTCGAGCAGGCGCGCCAGGGCCTCATCCAGGGTCAGCATCGGCGCGCGTTCCGGCTTCATGCTCTCAATCAAGTGTGATCCGCAATGAAGGACTTGACCTGCGTCGCATCCGCTGGCATCACCGTGAAGCGCTTGGGCAGCCGCTCGATGCCCTGCATCGCGGCAGGCCGCTCGGGCTCGCGGCCGATCGCCTCGACGATCGTCTCGGCAAACTTCGCCGGCAATGCGGTCTCGAGCACGATGGTCGGCACACCCGGCAACTGGTGCTCGCGCGCGACCTTCAACCCGTCGGCGGTGTGGGTGTCGACGACGTTGCCGAAGCGCGCGTGCGTGTCGCGGATCGTCGCGAGCCGGTCGGCATGCGTGCTGCTGCCGGAGACGACGCCGTAATCCGCGATGCGCGCGAATTCCGCCGCGGTGATCGTGAAGGACGCGTGACGGTCGAGCTCGGTCTTGAAGAGCTGGCGCGTGCGTGCTGCGTCCCGCCCGACCAGGTCGAACACGAAGCGCTCGAAGTTCGAGGCCTTCGAGATGTCCATCGACGGGCTCGAGGTCTCGTGCGTCTCGGCGCTGGCTCGCACTCGGTAGGTGCCGGTGCGGAAGAACTCGTCGAGCACGTTGTTCTCGTTGGTCGCCAGCACCAGTCGGCGGATCGGCAGGCCCATCATGCGCGCGACGTGGCCGGCGCAGATGTTGCCGAAGTTGCCCGACGGCACCGCGAAGGTCACCGCTTCGTCGTCACGTGATGTGGCCTGGAAGAAGCCCGCGAAGTAGTAGACCACCTGCGCCAGCAACCGCGCCCAGTTGATCGAGTTGACGGTGCCGATGTGGTGGCGACGCTTGAACGCGAGGTCGTTCGAGACCGCCTTGACGATGTCCTGGCAGTCGTCGAACACGCCTTCGATCGCGATGTTGTGGATGTTCGGGTCCTGCAGGCTGAACATCTGCGCCTGCTGGAACGGGCTCATCCGGCCCTTGGGCGACAGCATGAAGACGTTCACGCCTGCCTTGCCGCGCATCGCGTATTCGGCGGCGCTGCCGGTGTCGCCCGAGGTCGCGCCGAGGATATTCAGCACCTGGCCGCGGCGCTTCAGCTCGTACTCGAACAGGTTGCCCAGCAACTGCATCGCCATGTCCTTGAACGCCAGCGTCGGGCCGTTCGACAGCGCCTGCAGGTACAGCCCCGCCTCGAGCGTGCGCAGCGGCACGATCTGCGTCGTGCCGAACACCGCGGCGGTGTAGGTCTTCGCCGTCAGCGCGCGTAGGTCGGCAGCGGGAATGTCGTCGATGTACAGCGACAGGATCTCGAATGCGAGCTCGTGGTACGGCAGGGCGCGCCAGCGCGCCAGCGTCTCGGCATCGACCTTCGGGTAGTGCGCCGGCAGGTACAGACCGCCGTCAGGCGCGAGACCCTCGAGCAGGATCTCGCAGAAACTGCGCTGGCTCGCGTCACCGCGCGTGCTGAGGTACTTCACGCCAGCTCTTCCTTGCGGATGCGCACGATCGGCGCGAGCACCGTCGGCAGCGCCTGCATCAATGCGATCGCCCGGTTCATGCGGCCTTCGACCGTGTCGTGGGTCAGAATGATGACGTCGGTCTGCGCTTCGCCTTCGGCCGATTCGCGCTGCAGCAGCGCGTCGATCGAGATGTCGCTCTCGGCCAGGATTGCGGTGATGCGCGCGAGCACGCCCGCCTGGTCGGCCACCTGCAGACGCAGGTAGAAGGCGGTCACGACCTCGTCGATCGCGAGGATGCGCGTATCCTGCAGCGCGCCGTGCTGGAACGCCAGGTGCGGCACGCGGTGGTCGGGGTCGGCGGTGTGCAGCCGGGTGATGTCGACCAGGTCGGCGATCACCGCCGAAGCAGTCGGCTCGGCGCCCGCGCCCTTGCCGTAGTACAGCGTGCTGCCAACCGCGTCGCCCTGCACCATCACGGCGTTCATCGCGCCTTCGACGTTCGCGATCAGCTGTTTCGCGGGCACCAGCGTCGGGTGCACTCGAAGCTCGATGCCCTCGACCGCGCCGCTGCGGCGCTTCGTGATGCCCAGCAGCTTGATGCGGTAGCCGAGCTGCTCGGCATAGCGGATGTCGGCGGCGTTGAGCCTGGTGATGCCCTCGACGTAGGCCTTGTCGAACTGCACCGGGATGCCGAACGCGATCGCGCTCATGATCGTCGCCTTGTGCGCGGCGTCGACACCCTCGATGTCGAAGGTCGGGTCGGCCTCGGCGTAACCCAGGCGCTGGGCCTCCTTCAGCACCACGTCGAAGTCGAGCCCCTTCGATCGCATCTCGGAGAGGATGAAATTGGTCGTGCCGTTGATGATGCCGGCGATCCACTCGATGCGGTTGGCGGTCAGGCCCTCGCGCAGCGCCTTGATGATCGGGATGCCGCCGGCCACCGCGGCCTCGAACGCGACGACCACACCTTTCGCACGCGCCGCGGCGAAGATTTCTGTGCCGTGCACCGCCAGCAGCGCCTTGTTGGCGGTGACCACGTGCTTGCCGGCGGCGATCGCCTCCATCACCAGCGCCTTGGCAATGCCGTAGCCGCCAATTAACTCGATGACGATGTCGATCTCGGGATTGGCGATGATTTCACGCGCGTCGCTGACGATCCGCGCCGAGTCGCCGACGATGCGGCGCGCGCGTTCGGTGTCCAGGTCGGCCACCATCGCGATGCGAATGCCGCAACCGGCGCGGCGCTGGATCTCTTCCTGATTGCGCTGCAGCACGTTGAAGGTGCCGCCGCCGACGGTGCCGATGCCGAGCAGCCCAACTTGAATCGGTTTCATGGTGCAGTTTCGAAAAGAGCTTCGGTGAGGAGTCAGTGCGAATGGCGCTTGCGGTAGTGCTCGAGGAAGCGCGCAATGCGGCCGATCGCCTCAGTCAGGTCGTCGGAATTGGGCAGGAAGACGATGCGGAAGTGGTCCGGCGTGGCCCAGTTGAAGCCGGTGCCCTGCACGATCAGCACCTTCTGCTCCGAGAGCAGGTCGTAGGCGAACTGCTGATCGTCGGCGATCGGGTAGACCTTGGGGTCGAGCCTGGGGAACATGTACAGCGCCGCCTTCGGCTTGACGACGCTGACGCCCGGTATTTCGCTCAGCAGCTGGTACGCCAGGTCGCGCTGACGGCACAGCCGCCCGCCGGGCGCGACCAGGTCGTCGATGCTCTGGTAGCCGCCGAGGGCGGTCTGGATCGCGAGTTGCCCGGGCGTGTTCGCGCACAGGCGCAGCGAGGCCAGCATGTTCAGGCCCTCGATGTAGTCGCGCGCATGGCGCTTCTCGCCCGAGACCACCATCCAGCCCGAACGGTAGCCGCAGGAGCGGTAGTTCTTCGACAGGCCGTTGACGGTGACGAACAGCACATCGTCGGCGAGCGAGGCGATGCTGGTGTGGGTGTTGCCGTCGTACAGGGTCTTGTCGTAGATCTCGTCGGCGAACACGATCAGCTGGTGCGTGCGCGCGACCTCGACGATCTCGCGCAGCACGTTCTCGGGGTACAGCGCACCGGTCGGGTTGTTCGGGTTGATCACGACCAGCGCGCGCGTGGCCGGCGTGATCATCGCCTTCATGTGCTCGATGTCGGGCAGCCAGCCCGTCGATTCGTCGCAGCGGTAGTGCACCGGCGTGCCACCCGACAGGCCGACCACCGCGGTGTACAGCGGATAGTCGGGCGACGGGATCAGCACCTCGTCGCCGTCGTTGAGCAGCGCGTTCATGCCCATCGCGATCAGCTCGGAGGCGCCGTTGCCGAGGTAGACGTCGTCGATCGTCACGCCCGCGACATGCTTCTGCTGGGTGTAGTGCACGACCGCCTTGCGCGGCGCGAACAGGCCCTTGCTGTCAGTGTAGCCGGCCGAATGCGGCAGGTTGCGGATCATGTCCTGCACGATCTCGTCGGGCGGCTCCAGGCCGAACGCGGCGACGTTGCCGATGTTCAGCTTGATGATCTTGTGGCCCTCTTCTTCCATCTGGCGCGCCTTGTCGAGCACGGGCCCGCGGATGTCATAGGCCACGTTGGCGAGCTTGCTCGACTTGACAATCGGTCTCAAAAGGCCTCCTGGAGAATTGCTGCGGCGCAAAACATACAATTTAACCACAGGGGTTCGCACCGCCCGACGTGTGCGCGCACCTTGACAACACCCGAGACTGCCCCCGCCGCCGCCGTGAAACTCCAAGCCGACCGCATCGAAGGCCAGAACGCCATTGCCCGCCACGGCAGCGAAGGGGTGCTTGTCAACGGTGTCGAGCATCGTCGCAGCGTGATCGTGCCCTGGACCGGTGCGGTGGCGCCGTGGCCGGTGGACCGCTTCGAGGCCCTCATGCCGGCGCATTTCGCCGACCTGCTGACGCTGGCGCCGGAACTGGTGATCTTCGGCAGCGGCGCGAGAATCCGCTTCCTGCGGCCGGCCTTGCTGAAATCGCTGATCGAACGCCGCATCGGCGTCGAGACGATGGACACCGCCGCGGCCTGCCGCACCTACAACGTGCTGCTGGCCGAGGGCCGATCGGTGGTGGCGGCGCTGCTCTTCGAGCCGGCGCCGACCGTCGGCCAGGGTTGACCGGCGCGTCGGGCGCGCCCCGGCAACGTTTATAATCTGGGGCTACGCCTTCACCGGCGCAACCAATCAGAATACTCCATGACGCCAGCCCTCAACAAACCCCTCCCGGAATTTGAAGCGCTCGCGACTGGTGGCGTGAAGTTCACGCCACAAGCCTTCGCCGGCAAGATCGTCATTCTGTATTTCTACCCGAAGGACAACACCCCAGGCTGCACCACCGAAGCGATGCAGTTTCGTGACCACCACAAGGAATTCGTGAAGGCCGGCGCGGTGGTATTCGGCGTGTCGCGCGACAACATGGCCTCGCACGACAAGTTCAAGCAGAGCCTGGAACTGCCCTTCGAGCTGATCGCCGATACCGAAGAGAAGCTGTGCCACATGTTCGGCGTGGTCAAGAACAAGATCATGTACGGCAAGAAGGTCAAGGGGATCGAGCGCAGCACCTTCCTGATCGATGCCCACGGGGTCCTCAAGGGCGAATGGCGCGGCCTGAAGGTCGCCGGCCACGTCGAGGAAGTGCTGAAGGAAGTCAAGGCGTTGAAGAAGGCCGGCTGAGGCCGCGTCACTCCCTTCGAAGCCGGCCGGGTGCCGGCCTTTTGCTTTCCGGCGCCCGGCACTTCGCAGTGCGCCGTGCATCATCGAACTTGTGCATAATGGTCCGCATGCCCGGACGTTCCGAACTGCGCATCCCGACCAAGCCGCCCAGCCGACTGCGCGGCTTTTTTGTTTCCTGACCGCCCACACCCACCGATGCCACTGCCCAAGCCGCCTGCCAAACGAGCCTCCCTCCTCAGCGCCGCCGACTTCGACTCCCAGGCGGCCCCTCAACCCGGCAAACGCCCCCAGAAGACCCGCGCGGCGCTCGAACCCACTTCCCCCGCCATCGTCGAGCTCTACGACGCCGCCGCCGGCGCGGGCGCAGCGATCGCGAAGACCGTCCCGGTGATCCCGGCGGCCCGGCCGCCGGTGGCGCCACGCCGGCCGCAACCCGAGGCGCGTGCGCGCAAGCCACGCGGCAATGGTCCGGCCACGCTGTTCGTGCTCGACACCAATGTGCTGATGCACGACCCGAGCTCGCTGTTCCGCTTCGAGGAACACGACATCTATTTGCCGATGATCACGCTCGAGGAACTCGACGGCCACAAGCGCGGCATGACCGAGGTGGCACGCAACGCCCGGCAGGTCAGCCGCGATCTCGATGCGCTGGCCGCGAGCATGCCCACGCGCGACGCCTCGGGCATGTCCGACGGCCTGTCGCTGTCGCGCACCGGACACCGCGAGGCCGGCGGCAAGCTGTTCTTCCAGACGAACCTGATCAATGTCACGCTGCCGGCGGGGCTGCCGCAAGGCAAGGCCGACAACCAGATTCTGGGTGTGGTGCAGGCGCTGCGCGAGCAGCAGCCGGGGCGCGACGTGGTGCTCGTGTCCAAGGACATCAACATGCGCATCAAGGCGCGTGCCCTGGGCCTGCCGGCCGAGGACTACCTGAACGACATGACGCTGGAGGACGGCGACCTGCTGTACACCGGCGTGCTGCCGCTGCCCGCCGATTTCTGGGACAAGCACGGCAAGACGATGGAGAGCTGGCAGCAGGGTGGCCTCACCTACTACCGCATCAGCGGGCCGATGGTGCCGGTGCTGCTGATCAACCAGTTCGTGTACCTCGAAGCGCCGGGCGCCGCACCGCTCTATGCCAAGGTCACCGAGATCACCGGCAAGACCGCGGTGCTGCGGACCCTGAAGGAGTACACGCACCAGAAGAATGCCGTGTGGGGCGTGACCGCGCGCAACCGCGAGCAGAACTTCGCGCTGAATCTGCTGATGGACCCGGATTGCGACTTCATCACGCTGACCGGCGCCGCGGGCACCGGCAAGACGCTGATGACGCTGGCCGCGGGCCTGTCGCAGGTGATGGACGACCGCCGCTACACCGAGATCATCGTCACGCGCGTGACCGTGCCTGTGGGCGAGGACATCGGCTTCCTGCCCGGCACCGAGGAAGAGAAGATGAGCCCGTGGATGGGCGCGCTCGACGACAACCTCGAGGTGCTGTCCAAGACCGACGGCGGCGCCGGCGAATGGGGTCGCGCCGCCACCAACGACCTGGTGCGCAGCAAGATCAAGATCAAGTCGCTCAACTTCATGCGCGGCCGCACCTTCCTGAACAAGTTCGTGCTGATCGACGAGGCGCAGAACCTCACGCCCAAGCAGATGAAGACCTTGATTACGCGCGCCGGCCCGGGCACGAAGATCGTCTGCCTGGGCAACCTGGCGCAGATCGACACACCGTACCTGACCGAGGGCAGTTCCGGCCTGACCTTCACGGTCGACCGCTTCAAGGGCTGGCCGCATTCCGGCCACGTGACCCTGGCGCGCGGCGAGCGTTCGCGCCTGGCGGACTTCGCCTCCGAGGTGCTCTGATGATCGGCAGCGCGCCGCACCCTGCTGCGGTGGCGGCGACGCTGTCGAACTGGCACCGGATGGTGGCCTCGAAGGACCTGTCCGAACTGCCGTCGCTGCTGCACGCCGACGCGACCTTCCGATCGCCGATGGCCTTCAAGCCCTACGCGAGCGCGAAGGCTGTAAACCTGATCCTCGCGACCGTGATCGGCGTGTTCGAGGCCTTCGCGTACCACCGCGAACTGGCCACCGACGATGGCCTGAACGCCGTGCTCGAGTTCAGCGCGCGCGTTGGCGACAAGAAGCTCAAGGGCATCGACCTGATCCGCTTCGATGCCGAGGGCAGGATCGTCGACTTCGAGGTGATGATCCGCCCGCTCAGCGGGCTTCAGGCGCTCGGCGACGAGATGGGCCGACGCATCGGCCCGTTGCTCGCGGCCCTCAAGACCCCGAGCTGATCAGCAACTTCGCGAGCGCGTGGTATGCCGGCAAGGTGGTCGGGTCGATGCCCATGTTGCCGGCGATGTGGTGCGAGGCGAAGCGCGCGATCACCATCTCGGCTTTCGGGTCGATGTACACGCCCTGGCCATGGATGCCGCGCGCGCAGTACGCACCATGCTCGTTGTGCAGCACCCACCACATGTTGCGGTAGCTCGCGCCCGGTAGCGTGACGTAGCCGGCCTGCGCGAAATGCGCGGGGTCGCCGCCGCCGCGGATGTCGACGATCGCGGCCTTCGGCACCACGCCCTGGCCGTTCCAGACCCCATCGTTGCGCAGCATCTCGCCGAAGCGGGCCAGATCGCGCAGGCAGCAGTTGAAGCCGCCGCCGGCGAACTCGGTGCCGGTCGGGTCGACCATCAGATGACCGTCCTGTTCGGCGCCGAGCCGCGACCACAGCCGCTGCGACAGCAGTTCGCTGAGCGGCTGGCCAGTGGCGCGCCGCAGCACCCAGCCAAGCACGTCGGTGTTGACGGTCTTGTAGGTGAAGCCCTGGCCGTGCGCGCCGTCCTGCCGCAAGGTCGCGAGGAACTCATAGAAGCTCGCCGGCCCGATCTGCGCGGGCGTGCGCGGCAGGATGCCGCCGGCACGGCCATGCTGCCAGATGCCGGCCTCGGGGTCGCTGTAGTCCTCCGAGTAGTGGATGGACGTGGTCATGTCCAGCACCTGGCGCAGCGTGGCGTTGCCCAGGCCGCTGCCGGCGAGTTCGGGCACGTACGAGCTCACCGGCGCGGCGGGGTCGAGCCGCCCTTCGGCGATCAGCGAGGCCGCGATCGTGCCAAAGAACGACTTCGTCACCGACCATGCGATGTGCGCTCGCTGCGCGTCCAGCGCGCCGAAGTAGCGCTCGTGCACGATGCGGCCACGGTGCAGCACGACGATGCCGTCGGTGTAGTTCGCCGCGAGCGACTGCGCCCAGCTCATGGGCTCGGTGCGCCCGATCGGCCGGAACGTCAGGGCGTCAATGTCGTCGCGATCGGCGCGCGGCAGCACCGCGATCGGCCCGCTGCCGCGCGCGACATTGGTCGTCGGCACCAGTCGGCGGATGTTCGAGTAGGCCCAGCGCAGCTTCGGGAAGCTGTACATCCCCTCGTCGTCGAAGCGCACCTGCTTGTCGAGCGGGGGCGGCGAGCCCTTCATCCAGCCGAGGCGGTTCGGGTCGCTTTCGATCGCGTCCAGCGGCTCGTTGGGGGCGATCGGTGGGCTGGCAGCGTGGTCGGGCATCGTGGCGGCTGGGGACGTTCAGGTGGTGGCTGGTGATTCGACGAGTGCCATGATCTGCTGCAGCGCCGAGGGGTCGTCCATCGTCGTCAGATCGCCCGGATCGCGATCCTCGCAGACGGCCTGGATCGCCCGACGCAGCATCTTGCCGGAGCGTGTCTTGGGCAGCAGCGCGACAAAGTGGACCCGCGCCGGCCGCGCGAGCGCGCCGAGCTGCCGGTCGACGGTCTTCATGATCTCGCCCTCCAGCTTGAGCCGCGCGGTCGCATCGGCCACTGCGTCGACGTCCCTCGGCACGACGAAGGCCATCGCGACCTGGCCCTTCAGCGCATCGGCGACGCCGACGACCGCGACCTCGGCCACACTCGCATGGCTGGAGATGCTCTCCTCGATCTCGCGCGTGCCCAGGCGGTGTCCGGCGACGTTGATCACGTCGTCGGTGCGGCCGAGGATGAAGTAGTAGCCATCGGCGTCGCGCGTGCCCCAGTCGAAGGTGCTGTACAGCAGGCGGCCAGGCTGCTGTTCGTCATGACTTGCCTGCCCGCCGAAGTCGCTCCAGTAGGTCTTGACGAAGCGCTCGTCGTCGCGCCACACCGTCTGCATGCAGCCCGGCGGCAGCGGCCCGGCGATCGCGAGCACACCCTTGCGGTTCGGCTCGGTGATCTCGGCGCCATTGGTTTCGTCGATCAGCTTCACGTCATAGCCGTACATCGCCACGCCCGGGCTGCCGAATTTGCTCGGCGCCGCCTCGACGCCGTTGGCGATCGTCAGGATCGGCCAGCCGGATTCGGTCTGCCAGTAGTTGTCGATGATCGGCCGGCCCAGGCTCTCGGAGATCCACTGCGCCGTCGGCTCGTCCAGCGGCTCGCCGGCGAGGAACAACGCGCGCAGCGAGCTCAGGTCGTACTGGCTCAGGAATTTCGGGTCCTGCTTCTTCAGCACGCGCACCGCGGTCGGCGCGCTGAACATCGCCGTGACCTTGTACTTCTCGACCAGCTTCCACCAGATGCCGGCGTCGGGTCGCGTCGGCAGGCCTTCGTACATGATCGTCGCCATGCCGGCGATCAGCGGCCCGTAGACGATGTAGCTGTGGCCGACGACCCAACCGATGTCGCTGGTCGAGAAGTAGGTCTCCCCCGCGTTGCAGCAGAAGATGTGCTTCATGCTCGCGGCCAGCGCCACCGCGTAGCCGCCCGTGTCGCGCTGCACGCCCTTGGGCTTGCCGGTGGTGCCGCTGGTGTACAGCGTGTAGCTGGGCGTGGTCGAGTCGAGCCAGACGCAGGGCACGACCGCATCCAGGTGCTGCGCGCTCAGCGCCGCGTAGTCGACGTCGCGGTCGGGGACTCGCTCCATCGCCGCCAGCCCGCGGTCGACGAGCAGCACATTCTCGGGCTTGTGCGCGGCCAGGCGGATCGCTTCGTCCAGCAGCGGCTTGTAGGCGATGACCTTGCCGGAGCGGCTGCCGGCGTCGGCGCTGACGATCACGGTCGGCTGCGCGTCGTCGATTCGGTTCGCCAGGCTGCCGCTGGCGAAACCGCCGAACACCACCGAATGGATCGCACCGATGCGCGCACAGGCCAGCATCGCGAACGCGGCCGGCGCGATCATCGGCATGTAGATCAGCACCCGGTCGCCCTGCTTCACGCCGAGCGCAAGCAGACAGGCGGCCATGCGTTGGACTTCGGCGTGCAATTCGCGGTAGCTGTAGACCCGTTCCTCGTCGGTCTCGGTCGAGACCCAGATCAGCGCGTTCTGGTCGGGCCGATCGGCGAGGTGCCGGTCCACCGCGTTGTGGCACAGGTTGGTCCGGCCACCGACGAACCAGCGCGCAAACGGTGGTTTGCTGTAGTCGCAGACCTGGTCGAAGGGCTGCTGCCAGTCGATGAGACGGGACTGTTCGGCCCAGAAGCCATCGCGGTCGTCGAGTGAGAGGCGATGAAAGTCGGCGTAGCGCGTCATGGTCGGGGGCGTCTGTGGTCGGAAGTCAGATCTTGACGACGATGCGCCCGCGCACCTTGCCCTGCATCAAGTCGCGCGCTTTCTCGATCGTCGACGCCAGCGGCACCACCTCGGTGATCGCGGCCAGCTTGGCGGCGTCCAGGTCGACCGCGAGCCGCTCCCAAGCGCGGCGGCGCGCCGCAAGCGGCGCCATCACGCTGTCGACGCCAGCCAGCGTGACGCCGCGCAGGATGAACGGCATCACGGTCGCCGGCAGGTCGAAGCCCTGCGCGAGCCCGCAGGCCGCAACGACACCGCCATAGCGCGTCTGCGCCAGCGCGTTGACCAGCGTGTGGCTGCCCACGGCGTCGACCACCGCAGCCCAGCGCTCCTTCTGCAAGGGCTTTCCGGCCGCGCTCAACTCGGTGCGATCGATCACGTCGGCAGCCCCCAGCGCGCGCAGATAGTCGGCCTCGCCCGGCTTGCCGGTGGCGGCGATCACGCGGTGGCCCAGTTGGCTCAGCAAGGCCACCGCGACGCTGCCGACACCGCCGGTCGCGCCGGTCACCAGCACCTCGCCATCGCCGCCCTTGACGCCATGGCGCTCGAGCGCCAGTACGCACAGCATCGCGGTGTAGCCAGCCGTGCCGATCGCCATGGCCTGCAACGTCGAGAACGCCGCCGGCAGCGGCACCAGCCAGTCGCCCATCAGCCGCGCCCGCTCGGCCAGGCAGCCCCAGCGTGTTTCGCCGACGCCCCAGCCGTTGTGAACGAACCGGTCACCCGGCTTCCAGGCGGGATGGCTGCTCTCAAGGACAGTACCGGCACCGTCGATCCCCGCCACCATCGGCCACGCCCGCACCACCGGACTCTTGTTGGTGATTGCCAGGCTGTCCTTGTAGTTCAGGGTCGAATGCTCGACCTGTACCAGCACGTCGCCCGGCGGCAAACCGGCCTCGTCGACATCCTTCAGCGAAGCCTGGAAACCGGATTCTGGCTTTTCGAGCAGCACGGCCTTGAACATGATCACTCCGTTGAAGATGACCGCACGATAGCGCAAGCACGGCGCTTTTGCCGCCACGGACAAGCCCTCGCCGGATCTCCTTCTCACATCACAAAACTACGCCAAGTAATTGTCGGGATTGAGATTTCTTCACGTTGACTGGCATCGCCCACTGACCTATGCTGCGGGCCATGTCGAAATTTCGGTACCGCTGGCCACTGCGGGCTCGCCGCCTCGCGGGTCTGAGTCTGGCGGCACTGCTGGCGCTGCCGGCGCTGGCCGCACCGGCCGACTTCGCGCCCTTGCCGCCGGCCGCCGCCGCAGCATCTGCCGCCGACGCGGTCAACCGCTTCCTCGTCGAGAGCGGCCTGATCGCCCCGGTCGCGGCGGAGCCGGTGGCCGCGGGGCCCGGATTCGTCGCGCAAGTTCGCGACAAGGCCTCCGACATGGTGCTGACCGCGATGAACTTTCTCGGCGTGCGCTACCGCCGTGGCGGCGACAACGCCGACAGCGGTTTCGATTGCAGCGGGTTCACGCGCCAGGTCTTCGAGACCAGCCTCGGGCTGGTGCTGCCGCGCCGCGCCGACGAGCAGGCCAAGGCACCCGGGCTGCTCGCGATCAAGCGCGACGAGCTGCGGCCCGGGGACTTGGTGTTCTTCAACACGCTGCGGCGCACCTTCTCGCACGTCGGCATCTACATCGGCGACGGCAAGTTCATCCACGCGCCGAAGCCGGGCGGCGAGGTGCGTGTCGAGGACATGCGTTTCGTCTATTGGGCCAAGCGCTTCACCGGTGCACGACGCGCCGAACCCGTGGCCGAGCAGGCCGCCGCCGAGTTGCCGTCCGCGGCGATAACGCAGACCCTGGCGCCCGCGACCACGCTGCGCTGACGCGGCGAAAGGAACGGCCCGCCACAGCCGCATCGCCTGTGGGGCCGGCGCCGCGAGGCACAATCGCCGCATGGCCGACAAAGTGATTCCGCTCGCCGATCACCGCTACGCTGCAAGCGTGCCGCGCATTCCGTCGGATGCGGCGGCACCTTCCGGCCTGCTCGGTGATGCACTCGGGCGCCCGCTGCGCGACCTGCGCATCTCGGTCACCGACCGCTGCAACTTCCGCTGCAGCTACTGCATGCCGAAGGAGGTCTTCGACAAGCAGTACAGCTTTCTTCCGCATGCCTCGCTGCTGAGCTTCGAGGAGATCACGCGTGCCGCGCAGATCTTCGTCGCCCACGGTGTGCGCAAGATCCGCCTGACGGGCGGCGAGCCATTGCTGCGCAAGAATCTCGAGGTGCTGATCAGCATGCTCAGTGCCTTGCGCACACCCGACGGTGCGCCGCTCGACCTGACCCTGACCACCAACGGCTCGGTGCTGGCCCGCAAGGCCAAGGCGCTGAAGGACGCCGGCCTGCAGCGCATCACCGTCAGCCTCGATGCACTCGACGATACGGTGTTCCGCCGCATGAACGACGCCGACTTCCCGGTGCACGAAGTGCTGGCCGGCATCGACGCGGCGCAGGCCGTGGGGCTCGGGCCGATCAAGGTCAACATGGTCGTCAAGCGCGGCACCAACGACGACCAGATCCTGCCGATGGCGCGCCACTTCAAGGGCTCGGGTTCGGTGCTGCGCTTCATCGAGTACATGGATGTCGGCGCGACCAACGGCTGGCGCATGGACGAGGTGCTGCCGTCCAACGAGGTCGTCGCGCGCATCCATGCCGAATTGCCGTTGCAATCGATCGAGCCCACGATCCTGGGCGAAACCGCCGAGCGCTGGCGCTATGCCGACGGCGGCGGCGAGATCGGCGTGATCTCCAGCGTCACGCAGGCCTTCTGCGCCGACTGCAACCGCGCGCGACTGTCGACCGAAGGGAAGCTGTTCCTGTGCCTGTTCGCGAGCCACGGCCACGACCTGCGCGCGCTGCTGCGTGGCAGCTACAGCGACGCGCAGATCGCCGCCGCGATCGGCCTGATCTGGCAACAGCGCGCCGACCGCTACTCGGAGCTGCGCAGCGCCGGCGTGGCGATGGCCGAAGGCGAGCGCCGCGTCGAGATGCACTACATCGGCGGCTGAAGGCGGGGCGCCCGGATGAGTGCAGCGTTCTCGATCCGCCCGCTGCGCCCGGATGATCTGGCCGCCTACAAGGCGCTTCGCGATTCGATGCTCGCCGCGCACCCGAGCGCATTCACGTCGGATGCGACCGAGGGCCTGGCGCGCACGCCCGACAGCTATCGCTCGCGTCTCGGCCTCGAGCGCGCCGAGGGCGGCCAGTTCACGCTCGGCGCGTGGGACGGCGCCGCGCTGCTCGGCGCGATCAGCTGCGAACGCGATGCCCGGCTCAAGGTGCGCCACATCGGCCACATCGTCGGCATGATGGTGCGCGACGAGTGCCAGGGGCGCGGCATCGGCCGCGCGCTGCTGGCCGACTGCATCGCCCAGGCACGGCGCGCCGCGGATCTGGAGATGCTCACGCTGACGGTGACCGCCGGCAACGAGCCGGCGATTTCGCTGTACAAAGGTTTCAACTTCGTGCGCTATGGCAGCCTGCCCCGCGCGATCTGCGTCGCGGGGCAGTACCACGCCAAGGACCAGATGGTGCTGGCGCTGTAGCGGGGAGCCTCAGCGCGCCGCCAGGCGTCGCCAGGTTTCGGCCACCGAATCCGGGTTCAGCGAGATCGAGACGATGCCTTCGTCCGCGAGCCAGTCGGCGAAATCCGGGTGGTCGCTCGGGCCCTGGCCGCAGATGCCGACGTACTTGCCGGCAGCGCGGCAGGCCTTGATCGCGCGCGAGATCAGGAACTTGACGGCCGGGTCGCGTTCGTCGAAATCTTTCGCGAGCAGTTCCATGCCCGAATCGCGATCGAGACCGAGCGTGAGCTGGGTCAGGTCGTTCGAGCCGATCGACATGCCGTCGAAGTGTTCGAGAAACTCCTCGGCCAGCACGGCGTTGCTCGGGATCTCGCACATCATGATGATGCGCAAACCGTCGGTGCCGCCGTCGGCCGCGCGCTTCAGGCCACGGTCGGCCAGCATGCCGATCACCGCCTTGGCCTGCGCCAGCGTGCGCACGAAGGGCACCATGATCTCGACGTTGGTCAGCCCCATGTCGTCGCGCACCCGCTTCAACGCCTCGCACTCCATCGCGAAGGCCTCGCCGAAGGCCTCGCTGACGTAGCGCGACGCGCCACGGAAACCCAGCATCGGGTTCTCTTCCTCCGGCTCGTAGCGCGAGCCGCCGATCAGCTTGCGGTACTCGTTGCTCTTGAAGTCCGACAGGCGCACGATCACCGGCTTCGGCCAGAACGCCGCGCCGATCGTCGCGATGCCCTCCGTCAGCTTGTCGACGTAGAACGCGCGCGGCGACGCGTGGCCGCGGGCCACGCTCTCGACCGCCTTCTTCAGGTCGCTGTCGATGTTCGGGTAGTCGAGGATCGCCTTCGGGTGCACGCCGATGTTGTTGTTGATGATGAACTCGAGCCGCGCCAGTCCGACGCCGCTGTTGGGCATCTGCGCGAAGTCGAACGCGAGCTGCGGGTTGCCCACGTTCATCGTGATCTTCACCGGGCAGGCCGGCAGTTCGCCGCGCTGCACGTCGCTGACCTCGGTCTCGAGCAACCCGTCGTAGATGTAGCCGGTATCGCCTTCCGAACAGGCCACCGTGACGAGCGCGCCCTCGGTCAGCACCTCGGTCGCGTCGCCGCAACCGACCACCGCCGGGATGCCGAGTTCGCGCGCGATGATCGCCGCGTGGCAGGTGCGGCCGCCGCGGTTCGTGACGATCGCGCTGGCGCGCTTCATCACCGGCTCCCAGTTCGGGTCGGTCATGTCGGTGACGAGCACGTCGCCGGCCTGCACCTGGTCCATGTCGGCGATGCTGTGGACAATGCGCACCGGCCCGGTGCCGATCTTCTGGCCGATCGCGCGCCCCTCGGCGAGCACCGTGCCGCTGCCCTTGAGCTTGTAGCGCTGCTCGAGCTTGCCCTCCTGCTGGCTCTTCACCGTCTCGGGTCGGGCCTGCAGGATGTAGAGCTTGCCGTCGGCGCCGTCCTTGCCCCACTCGATGTCCATCGCCCGGCCGTAGTGCGCTTCGATCGTCAGCGCGTAGCCGGCGAGTTCGGCCACGTCGGCGTCGCTGAGCGAATAGCGGTTGCGCTGCTCGTGCAGGGTGTCGACGGTCTTCACCAGGCGCCCGCTCGCGGCCTTCTCCTCGGGCGAGGCGAACTCCATCTTGATCAGTTTCGAGCCGAGGTTGCGGCGGATGATCGCGTGCTTGCCGGCGCGCAGCGCGGGCTTGTGCACATAGAACTCGTCCGGGTTCACGGCGCCCTGCACCACCGTCTCGCCCAGGCCGTAGCTCGAGGTGATGAACACGACCTGGTCGAAGCCCGATTCGGTGTCGATCGTGAACATGACGCCGGCCGCGCCCAGGTCCGAGCGCACCATGCGCTGCACACCGGCGGACAGCGCCACGTCGCTGTGCGCGAAGCCCTTGTGCACGCGGTAGCTGATCGCACGGTCGTTGTACAGGCTCGCGAACACCTCCTTCATCTTCGCGAGCACCTCGTCGATGCCGACGACGTTCAGGAAGGTCTCCTGCTGGCCGGCGAACGAGGCGTCGGGCAGGTCCTCGGCCGTCGCGGACGAGCGCACCGCGAACGAGGCGTTCGGATGGCCCGCCGTCAGCTTCGCGAACTCGGCGCCGATCGCCGCGTCGAGTTCGGGCGGAAACGGCGTCGCCTCGATCCAGTGGCGGATCTCGGCACCGGCTTCGGCCAGTGCGCGCACGTCGTCGGTGTTCAGGGTCGCCAGGCGCGCTTCGATGCGCTTGTCGAGCCCCGCGTGCTGCAGGAACTGGCGGAACGCATGCGCCGTGGTGGCGAAGCCGCCCGGCACGCGCACGCCCGAGGCGGCCAGTTGGCTGATCATTTCGCCGAGCGAGGCGTTCTTGCCGCCCACCGACTCGACGTCGGTCATTCTCAGGTGTTGAAACGGGGCGACCAGGGCGGTCGCCAGGGGGTTGCTTGACATGACAAAGCTCCGGGATGGTGAAAAACGGGTGCTTCATGGCCCAGGCCCGAGCCGTGCTCGAGGGCGGGGGGCACCACCGGCGCCGGGCGCGCACGCGCGAACCCCGGCGAGGGTCGGGTGCAGCGGGCCATGGCGTTCATCGGGGGGGCGGGCGGGAAGGATGCGGCCGATTTTACGGTCGAACTGCCTATCATCGTCGCCAGGCCCACTCTCGCCTTCACTGCACCACACCATGGCCCAACGCACCGTGTTCTTCATCTCCGACGGCACCGGCATCACTGCCGAGACCTTCGGCAACTCGATCATGTCGCAATTCGCGGTCCGGTCGCGGCATGTACGCCGCCCCTTCATTGACACCGCCGACAAGGCGCACCAGGTGCTGCGCGAGATCAACCACACCGCCGACAGCGAAGGCCAGAAGCCGATCGTCTTCATCACGCTGGTGAACCCGGAGATCCTCGCGATCCTGAAGGATGGCAGCGCCGGCGTCGAACAGAAGGGCCTGGTGCTCGACATGTTCAACACCTTCATCGAACCGCTGGAGGCCGAGTTCGCCATGACCTCGAACCACCGGGTCGGCCGCTTCGCCGACGTGTCGAAGAGTCAGGAGTACACCGATCGCATCGAGGCGATCAACTTCTCGCTCGCGCACGACGACGGCCAGTCGGCGAAGAACCTGGCAAGTGCCGACGTGATCCTGGTCGGCGTCAGCCGCAGCGGCAAGACGCCGACCTCGTTGTACCTGGCGATGCAGCACGGCATCAAGGCCGCGAACTACCCGCTGATCCCGGAAGACTTCGATCGCGGCGCCATCCCATCGATGCTGGCGCCGTTCAAGAAGAAGTGCTTCGGCCTGACGATCGACCCCGAGCGCCTGAGCCACATCCGCAACGAGCGCCGGCCCGGCAGCAAGTACGCCGCGGTCGAGAACTGCCGCTACGAAGTCCGCGAGGCCGAGACGATGATGCGCCGCGAGGGCATCGCGTGGCTGTCGTCGACGCACAAGTCGATCGAGGAGATCGCGACGACGATCCTGCGCGACCTGCGGCCGGACCGGTTGATGTACTAGCCGCGTCGCCGCACGGATTCGTACAAGCACACGGCGGCGGCCGCCGCCACGTTGAGCGATTCCTCGCCGCCCGGCTGCGCAATGCGCAGCGTCTGCGCGCAGCGCCGCAGCAGCGCCGCCGACACGCCCTGCCCTTCGTGGCCCAGCACCCAGGCGCAGGGCCATGGCAGCGATGACTCGTGAATCGTCAGCGTCGCGTGCGAGCTCGTCGCCAGCAGCGGCACCTGCAGCGGCGCCAACGCATCGGCATCGATGCCCTCGACCAGCCGCAGCCCGAAGTGCGCGCCCATGCCGGCGCGCAGCACCTTCGGCGACCACAGTGCGGCCGTGCCCCTGAGCGCGATCACCTGAGGGAAGCCGAAGGCCGCCGCACTGCGCAGGATGTTGCCGACGTTACCGGCGTCCTGCAGCCGATCGAGCACGACGCTGGGTGTCGTCGCATCGAGTTCGCCCGGGCCCGACCAGGGCAGTGCAAACGCGAGCGGCGGCGGCGATTCGAGTGCACTCAGGCCGGCCATCAGGGCCTCGGGCACGACCGCGACGGCCGCCGCGGTACCGGCCAGCGCGCGCAGCGCCGGTGTCTGCCAGCCGGCTTCACTGATCACCGCCTGCGCCGCCACGCCGCCGCGCTGCGTGAAGGCGGAACAAAGATGCTCGCCCTCGATCCAGACCTCGCCCAGCTTGCGATAGGCGACCGGGTCGGCGGCGAGCTTGCGCAGTCGCACCAGCAGCGGGTTGTCGCGCGAGCTGATCGCTCTGATCGGTGAGCTCATCTCACAGCAACGCGCGCACCGGCGCGAAGCTGCGGCGGTGGTGCGGACACACCCCGTGCGCCTTCAACGCGGCCAGATGTTCCGGCGTCGGGTAACCCTTGTGGCCATCGAAGCCGTACTGCGGATGCTGCTGGTGCAGTTCCTGGCACAGCCGGTCGCGGAAGACCTTCGCGAGAATCGACGCCGCCGAGATTGCCTTGATCTTCGCATCGCCCTGGACGATCGCCTCGGCCGCGATCTTCAGCACCGGCAGCCGGTTGCCATCGACCAGCACCTTGTTCGGCCGCAGCCGCAGCCCTTCGACCGCGCGGCGCATCGCCAGCAGCGTGGCCTGCAGGATGTTCAGCGTGTCGATCTCCTCGACGCTGGCCTGCGCGATGCTGAAGCACAGCGCCTTCGCGTGGATCTCGTCGTACAGACGGTCGCGCACCCGTGCGCTCAGTTGCTTCGAGTCGTTCAGCCCCTTGATCGGTCGCAGATCGTCCAGGATCACCGCGGCCGCCACCACCGGCCCGGCCAACGGGCCGCGGCCCGCCTCGTCGACGCCGGCCAGCAGGCCCGGCGCGTCGAAGACCAGGCCGAGCTGCTCAGCCCGCCAGAACTTTTTCGATCGCATTCGTGGCCGCCTCGGCGGTGTTGCAGCGCAGCTCGCGGTGCAGCGCCTCGAATCGCAGGCGCAAGGCGTCGCAGCGCGCCGGGTCGTCCAGCCATTCGAACGCCGCCTGCGCGAGCGCGGCCGGCGTCGCATCGCCCTGCAGGAACTCGGGCACCGCAAACTCGTTCAGCAGGATGTTCGGCAGGCCGACCCAGGGCTGGTAGTTCATCCGCTTCATCATCTGCCAGTTCAGCGCGTGCATCACGTAGGTGATGACCATCGGCCGCTTGAACAGCGCCGCTTCCAGCGTCGCGGTGCCGCTGGCGATCAAGGTCACGTCGCAGGCCGCGAGCGCCTCGTGGGAGCGGCCGTCGAGCAGGTCGATCGCGATATCGGCCGCGAACTGCTTGCGCAGTGGCTCGACGACATGGCGCAGCCCCGGCACGACCGGCAGCACGAAGCGCAGGCCAGCACGCTGCCGGTGCATCTCGGCCGCCGCCTGCAGCAGGCGCGGCGCGATGTACTGCACTTCGGCGCGGCGGCTGCCGGGTAGCAGCGCGACGACGGTGGCGTCGTCGGCCAGCCCCAGGCTCGCGCGCGCGCCGGCGCGCGGCACCTCCAGCGGGATCACATCGGCCAGCGGGTGGCCGACGTACGCGGCCGGCACGCCCTGCTTGGCGTAGATCGCCGGCTCGAACGGGAACAGGCACAGTACCAGGTCGGTCGCGCGCCGGATCTTCTCGATGCGCTTGCCGCGCCAGGCCCAGATCGACGGGCTGACGAAGTGGATCGACTTCATGCCCTGCGCCTTGAGCTTGGCCTCGAGGTCGAGATTGAAGTCGGGCGCATCGATGCCGACGAAGATGTCGGCGCGATCCGCCGCGTCGGCACTCAGCAGGCGCTCGGTCAACTGCTGGCGGATGCCGGAGATCTCACGGTAGTGGCTCAGCACCTCGACATAGCCGCTGACTGCCAGCTTCTCGTGCGGCCACCAGGCCTCGAAGCCCTGCGCCACCATGCGCGGGCCACCGATGCCCTCGGCCTGCAGGTTCGGCCAGCGC
>Ga0207658_10000764_pt1 | contig 27551 bp, 30 predicted proteins | sample KBSS33metaG_FD_184322 | JGI IMG/M metagenome (GOLD analysis project Ga0207658, IMG submission 184322) | Switchgrass rhizosphere microbial communities from Kellogg Biological Station, Michigan, USA - KBS S3-3 metaG (SPAdes) (version 2) | ecosystem: Host-associated > Plants > Roots > Rhizosphere...
CCGGGCGCGACCTTCATCGTCACGCTGTCCATCGCCGTGAAGGCGCCGAACCGCTTGGTCAGCTCGAACGTCTCGAGGGCGAGCGCGCCGGTCGGCGGCGAGATGGGGTCGAGCGGGGCGGTCATGGCGTGCACAGGGTGGTCGTGGGTCGGGGTGTCCGGACGCGTCAGTCAGCCGAGCGCTTCGAGCACGGCGCCCGACGACGCCACGACTCCGAAGACGCCGCCCTGCATCGTCACCATCTTCAGCGCGGCGAGGTGGTTTCCGCGGTCGGTCGCGGCGGTGCAGTCGGCGAGGACCAGGCACTCGAAGCCGCGATCGTTGGCCTCGCGCATCGTCGTCGAGACGCAGACGTCGGTCGTGATGCCGGCGAGGAGCAGGTTCGTGATGCCGCGCGTGCGCAGGATCAGCTCGAGGTCGGTCGCGCAGAACGATCCCTTGCCGGGCTTGTCGATGACGACCTCGCCGGGCAGCGGCGCGAGCTCGGGAATGATCTCCCAGCCCGGCTCGCCGCGAACGAGGATGCGGCCGCACGGGCCGGCGTCGCCGATGCCGCGGCCGCCTTCGCCGATCCGGCGCGAGCGCCAGCGCTTGTTCGCGGGCAGGTCGGCGAGGTCGGACCGATGGCCCTCGCGCGTGTGGATGACCGGAAATCCGAGCACGCGCATGCGTGCCAGCAGCTTTCGGATCGGCTCGATCGGTGCGCGCGTCAGCGCCAGGTCGTAGCCCATCTTGTCGACGTAGCCGCCGACGCCGCAGAAGTCGGTCTGCATGTCGATGACGACGAGCGCAGTGTTGGCGGTGCGCAGGTCGCCGTCGTAGGGCCACGGGTACGGGTCGGCGGAGACGACGGGAAACGTCGTGGCGACGGGATCGGCGAGCGCGCTCATCGTCGTCACGCCGCCCGGCGCGCGCTCGGCAGCGGCTCGGGCAGGAGGTTGTCGGGCGCGTGCACGCGCGTCGGCGCCGCGAAGCCGCACGATGTGCCGTCGACGTGCACGACTTCGTCTTCCCACGGCAGGCGAAAGCTTCCGTTCACCATGTCGTGCATGAACGTGTACGGGCAGTCCATCGCGCCGCCCTTCACCGCGACGTAGCCCCGGTGCCAGAGCTGGTACGGGTTGTTCTCGACCGCCCAGTGCTTGCGCGCCTCGCGGATCAGGTCGGGCCGCACTTCGCAGGTGATGATCTCGTCGGGCCGGCGGCTGCCCTCGACCATCACGGTGCCGTCGAAGTTGCAGAACATGCCTTCGCCCATCGAGTCGAAGCTGCCGTCGCTTCCGCACAGGCACACGCTCGCCGTCACCATCAGGTTCTGGAACGCGTTCGCCTGGTTGGTGATTCGCCAGCTGTGGGCGATCGGCGCGGTGTAGCCGGCCGTGCGCAGCATCACCTCCGCGCCCTGGTAGGCGCACTCGCGCGCCATCTCCGGGAACATGCCGTCGTGGCAGATGACGAGCGCGAGCTTCACGCCCTTCGGTCCGTCGATCACCGGAATGCCGACGTTGCCCGGCTCCCACGCCTCGACCGGCACCCAGGGATGGAGCTTTCGGTAGTAGAGCGCGACCGCGCCGCGATCGTCGATGACGATGCCGGTGTTGTAGGGGTTGCCGTTCGGGTTGAATTCCATCAGCGAAAAACAGCCCCAAAGCTCGTGCTCAGCGCACGCCGCCTTGAACGCGGCGACTTCGGGCCCGTCCATCCGGCACATCAGCTCGGGCGCGGTGTTCATGGACAGGCCGTGCAGCGCGTACTCGGGGAAGACAACGAGGTCGAGGCCGGCGTTGTTGCGGCGCGCCTTGCCGACCATCGCGACGATCCGACCGGCCTGCGCCGCGAGCTGCGCCGGCGTCTCGACGACCGGCAGCTGCAGCTGCACGAGGCCGATGACGACGCCGTTCGGCGACTTGTTGAGACCTCCGAGACCGCTCATGAGCCTGCTTCCTATTTCACCGACGACAGCTCACCCGGGCTGCCGCGCGCGACGCTGCCGGGCCGGCAGCTGATGACGAGGATGACCAGCGTCAGCACGTAAGGCACCGCGGCGAAGAGGTAGTAGCCCTGGCTGACACCGATCGATTGCAGCGCCGGGCCGATCGCGCCGGCGCCGCCGAAGAGGAGCGCCGCACCGACGCAGCGCAGCGCGCTCCAGCGCGCGAAGATCACCAGCGCGACCGCGATCAGGCCCTGGCCGCTCGAGATGCCTTCGTTCCAGCTGCCGGGATAGAAGAGGGTGAGCGACGCGCCGCCGAGGCCGGCGATCGCGCCGCCGACGACCGTCGCGGCGATGCGGATGCCGTCGACCGAGTAGCCGAGCGCCTTGGTCGCGCTCGCCGAATCGCCGGCGAGGCGAACGAGCAGGCCCCAGCGGGTGCGACCGAAGCCCCAGTGCATCGCGATCGCCAGGACGATGCCGAGCGGCAGCAGCGGATTGACCTGGAGCGCCGCCTGCACCACCGGCGAATCGCTCCAGCCGCCGAGCGCGAGCGCCGGCAGCTGCGCCGCCTGCGGCTGGATCAGCGGCTTGCCGAGGTAGAACGCGAGGCCGGTGCCGAACAGCATCAGCGCGATCCCGGTGGCGACGTCGTTGACGCGCGGCAGCGAGCAGAGCACGCCGTGCAGCAGCGCGAGCGCGGCGCCGGCGCAGGCGGCCAGGGCGACACCGATCCAGGGCGAGCCGCTCAGGTACGCGCCGCCGAATCCCGCCATCGCCGAGAAGACCAGGACGCCTTCGAGGCCGAGGTTGATGCGACCCGACTTCTCGGTGAGGCACTCGCCGAGGCTCACGAACAGGAACGGCACGCCGACGCGCAGCGCGCCGCCGACGATCGCCGCGAGGAACGGCACCAGCACGTCGCTCGTCATGCGACGCCCTCCTTCGCCGCCGCGACCGGCGCGGCCGGCTCGACCGGCTCGGGCGTCACGCGCTGGCGCCAACGCTTCGCGACCGCCGCCCAATCGACGCTGCGCAGCGCTTCGCTCGCGAGGATGAGCACGAAGGCGATTCCCTGCAGCACCTGCACCGACGCGTCGGGCAGGCCGAGCCGGCGCTGCAGCAGGCTGCCGGCGGCACCGAAGCCGCCGAACAGGATCGCGACCGGAACGATCGCGAACGGGCTCTGGCGCGCGATGAACGCGACCAGGATGCCGGCGTAGCCGTAGCCGGCGATCAGCGATGCGTTGGCGTTGGTGTGGACCCCAGCGACTTCGACCGCACCGGCGAGCCCGGCAGCGGCGCCGCCGAGGCCGCATGCCAGCAGGATAAGCCGGTTCGCCGGCAAGCCGACGAGCTGCGCGGTGCGCGGATTGCCGCCGACGACGCGGACCGCAAATCCACCCGGCGTGAAAGCGAGCCAGAGGCCGAGGCCGATGCAGGCGACGACGCCGAGGACGAGGCCCCAGTGCACATCCGAGCCGGCGATCCCGCCTATCTGGAGCGTCTCGACGAGCGAACGCGTCGACGGCTTGTTGAGCGTCCTCGGGTCGCGCAACGGCCCTTCGACGAGTTGCTTGAACAGCGCGATCGCGGTGTAGGCGAGGAGCAGGCTCGAGATCGTCTCGTTGACGCCGCGGTACTGGCGCAGCGCGCCCGCCAAGGCGATCCACGCCGCGCCAACGGCCATGCCGGCCAGGCACAGCATCGCGCTGCCGACGACGTTGCCCGGCAAGGGAATCGCGTAAGGCAGCACCGCGGCGGCGAGGCCGCCCAGCACGACGGCGCCTTCGCCGCCGATGATGATCAGGCCAGCGCGCGCCGGCAGCGCAACGCAGAGGGCCGTGAGCATCAGCGGCGCGGCGCGCTGCAGCGTGTTCTGCCACGAGAACCAGTCGCCGAACGCGCCCTTGAACAGAATCGTCCAGGTCTCGACCGGGCTCGCGCCGCCGAGCCACACGAAGCCGCCGAAGAGCAGCAGCGCCGCCAGCAGGGCGCCGACCGGCAAGGCGACGTCGAGCGCCTTCACCGCGAATCCGGAACGATCCTCAGGCCGAGCCAATCACGCCTTCGACCAGGTAGTTCATCTTCTCGAGCTCGACGTCGGTCTGCTTGATCGTCTTGCCGGAGGTGATGACGGTGGCGCCCTTGTTGTCCTTCAGGCCGGCGGAGCCGCCGGCGAAGATGTCGAAGGTGCCGGCCAGCATCTTCGCCTTCACGTCGTCGGCGTTCTTCTTCGCCGCGTCGCTGACCATCGGGCCGTACGGCGACATCTTGACGTAGCCTTCCTTCAGGCCGCCGCGCAGGAAGTTCGGATGCGGCGTGCCGGCCTGCGCCGCGTCGATCACCGTCTTGTACGCGGTGAGCCAGTTCCATTCGGCGCCGGTCAGGTAGGCGTTCGGCGCGAGCTTGGCCTGGCTCGCGTGGTAGCCGCAGACCATCTTGCCGCGCTTGGCGGCGGTCTCGACGACGACCTTGGGGCCGTCGACGTGCATCGTGAAGACGTCGACGCCCTGGTCGGCGAGGCTGTTCGTCGCCTCGGCTTCCTTCACCGGCATCGACCACTCGCCGGTGAAGATCACCGTCGTCGTGATCTTCGGATCGACCGAGCGCGCGCCCATCGTGAACGCGTTGATGTTCTTCAGCACCTGCGGGATCGGCTTGGCGGCGACGAAGCCGAGCTTCTTCGACTTCGACATGTGGCCGGCGATGACGCCGTTCAGGTACTGGCACTCCTCGACGTAGCCGAAGTAGCTGCCCGCGTTCTTCGGGTTCTTCTCGGTCCACAGGCCCCCGCAGTGCGAGAAGCGGACGTCGGCGAACTTGGGCGCGATCGCCAGCACGTGCGGGTCGAAGTAGCCGAACGACGTCGGGAAGACGACCTTGGCGCCGTCCTGCTGGATCATGCCGGTCATCGTCTTCTGCACCGCCGTCGTCTCGGGAACGTTCTCTTCCTCGACGACCTTGATGCCGGGCAGCTTCTTGATCTCGGCGGCGGCCTGCGCCTGCGCCTGGTTGTAGCCGAAGTCGTCGCGCGGGCCGACGTAGATGACGCCGACGGTGAGCGGCTTGGCCTGCGCCAGCGCTGCCTGCATCGTCCAGGGCGCGAGCGTCGCGAGCGAACCGGCGGAGAATTGCGCGAGGGCGCGGCGGCGGCTGGAATCGTGGCGATCGGTCATGGCATTCCCTTGCTGGTGGGGTGATGCCGCGTGCCGGCCTGACTCTGGTGCACGCGGCGGTATACCAGCCACGTTCTGCAAGACGTGTGCCACCGGCGACGCTGCGCACCGGCAGCGTTGCGGAGAGACTTGCGCGGGTTGCGCCGCTCAGGGCGGCGCAACCCGAGTCGGCGCGGCGATCAGGGCGGCGGGGTGCGCGGCGTGTACGTGGCCGACGGACACTTGCCGTTCGGGTGCACGTTGTAGATCGATCCCTTGACGCGCTTGCGCACCGCGCTCGTGCCTTGTCCCTGGGTCCCGATGATGTCGATCGACACGGTCGAGTAGTCCTTGCTGCCCGTGTTCGCCTGCACCGACAAGTAGCAGACCTGGCTCACGGTGTTCCAGAAGCCTTTCTTGCTGCTCGCTGTGCCGATGCGCTCCCACGCACCGGTCGTGCACGCGGCGTTGGTGCAGAGGTAGCCCCACGACGCCGCGGCGATGTGCGCCGTCGTGCAGTTGGCCTGCGTCAGCGGCGTGTCGGCCCACTCGCCCTTCAGCCACAGGTACTTGCGCTTGCGTTTCAAGTCGCCCTGCGGCCCGAAGGTGACGGTGTAGCCGCCGCACGAGCCGCCGTAGGTCGCGTTCGGCGACGACGCATGGAACTGCTGGGTGAATTCGCACTGCGTCTCGACGTTCGGGACCGGGCTCGACGGGAAGGCGTCGGCGTTCTGCGGACCGGAGCACAGGCCGTAGGTCGCCGCCGGCTGCGGCGCAGGGGTCGTGCCGAGCGGCTGCTCCGACGACGACAGCGTGCCCGTCGACGGTGCGCCGAGAGCGACGAGAGGGACGGCGAGCAGGGCCCAAGTCACGAGGGTGATCCGCATGTCTTCTCCGCTGAGTGACGGCGGCTCGGATGCTACGCGCCGATGCTGCGGTTGTCCGGACAACGCCGGGCATCCGGCAATTGCGCCGCGCCCGCGTTGCCGGTACACGTGTGACCTGCACCAAACGGAGGAGAGACCATGGCCCATCGCACCGCCTTGAGCACCCTGCGGGCGCTCGCCTTCGGCGTGCTGTCACTGGCTTCGTCGCTGGCCTTCAGCCAGGCGGCGCGCCAGTTCAGCTTCGCCTACGACCAGCCGCCGACGACCGCCTACGGCATCGCTGCCAACATCTTCGACGCCAAGCTGAAGGAGCTCTCGGGCGGAAAGATGAGCATCAACCAGTTCCCGGGAGCGCAACTCGGCCAGGAGCCGCAGATGCTGCAAAAGCTGCGCGCCGGCGACATCGACTTCGTCGTCACGTCGACCGCGAACGCGTCGACGCTGGCGCCGCAGGCCGGCGTGTTCTCGCTCCACTTCATCTTCCGCGACCAGGCGCACCTCGCCAAGGCGCTCGCCGATCCGGCGATCGCCGCCGAGTTCCGCGCCCTCATCAAGGACCAGGTCCAGGGCGCGCAGGTGCTCGGCCTGCTGACGATGGGCCTGCGCAACATGTACAGCAAGCAGGAGGTCAGGTCGGTCGACGACATCAAGGGCAAGAAGGTGCGCGTGCAGGCGACCAAGACCGAGGACACCCACTTCCCGGCCTACGGTGCGCAGACGGTGCACATGCCCTTCGGCGACGTCTACACGTCGCTGCAGACGGGCGTCGTCAACGTCGCCGAGAACGGCATCAACGTCTACCTCGCCAACAAGCACTACGAGGTCGCGCCGATTCTCTCGATCACCGAGCACGAGGCCAACAACAACTGCATCTGGGTCAGCGACAAGACCTGGAACAGCCTCACGCCGGAGCAGCAGCGCTGGGTGCAGGCAGCGGCCGACGAAGTCTCGAAGACCGAGCCGGCGATGGCGCTCAAGCTCGAGAAGGACTCGGCCGACAAGCTCAAGTCGATCGGCGTCAAGGTCGTCGAGAACGTCGACAAGAGCGGCTTCATGAAGGCGGCCACTCCGGTGCAGGACCAGCTCGCCGCCGAACTCGGCCCGCATGCGGTCAAGCTGCTCAAGATGGTGCGCGAGCTGAAGTAGCGCTGCTCGCCCGTGCGTGCGGCGGCGCCAAACCGCTGCACGCTTCTTCCTCCGACGACGAGATTCCCGGATGGCCGACTACCGCGCCCTGATCCTGCAACGCCATCGCCAGCTCAAGTGGAAGGCCTTCGACTGGGTCGAAGCCGTCCTGATGATCCTCTGCGGCGTCTGCATCTCGATGTTCACGCTCGCGGTCTTCCTCGACGTCGTGACCCGCACCCTCGGCGCGCCCTGGCTGTGGCTGCAGCAGGTCACGACCGCCTTCTTCGCCTGGGGCGTCTTCGTCGGCATGGCGGCGGCGACCCGCCGCAACGACCACTTCTACCTGACCGAGATCACGAAGCGGATGACGGGCGCGCCGCGCCAGACGATCGAGATCGTCAACCGCCTCATCGTCCTGGTGGTGGCCGTCCTGCTGATCTGGTGCGGCACGCAGAACGCGCTGCTCGACCTCGGCAGCTACCGGATGCCATCGCTGATTCCGCTGACGGTCTACACCGCGATCGTCCCGATCGCCGGCGTCCTGATCTTCCTGTTCACGCTCGAGCAGCTGATCTGCGGCTGGCAGAACGGCTTCGAGGGTCCCGAGGACCGCGACGACACGCGCGAGGCCGTGCTGTGAGCGCCGCCGGTGTGCTCATCCTGATGACGCTGCTCTTCCTCGGCTTCGGCTACATGGGCGTGCCGGTCTCGTTCGCGCTCATCGCCGGCGTCCTCGTCGCGACGGCGTTCACGCCCATCAGCATGCAGTCGATGGTCGGCCAGCTGTTCCACGGCATCGACTCGGAGACGCTGCTCGCCGTACCGTTCTTCCTCCTCGTCGGCGAGCTGATGGCGTCGTCCGACGTCGCCACGCGGATGATCCGGCTCTCGCAGACGCTCGTCGGCCACCTGCGCGGCGGCCTGGCCCAGGTCGTGACGCTCTTTTCCATGTTCTTCGCCGGCATCTCGGGCTCGTCGACCGCCGACGTCGCCGTGCTGAGCCGGACGATCGCGCGCGACATGGACAAGGAGGGCTACGACCGCGCTTTCACCGCGGCGCTGATCGCCTCGGCGTCGACGATGGCCAACCTCATCCCGCCGAGCATCATGGCCGTCGTCTACGGCGCGACCGGCAACGTCTCGATCGGCGGCCTGTTCCTGGCCGGCGTCGTGCCCGGCGTCCTGATCGGCATCGGCCTGATGATCTACAGCTACTTCTGGGGCCCGGTCGGCGTCCTCAAGAAGCGCGCGCCGCTGACCGAGGTGATCGTGGCCGCGCGCGGCTCGGCGCTGCCGCTCGTGATCCCGGTGATCATCATGGGCGGCATCCTGAGCGGCTGGTTCACGCCGACCGAGGCGGGAATGATGGCGGCGATGTACATCCTGGTCGTGCTCATCCCGGCGCTCAACCGCGGCCACGTTCGCGAGCTGCCGCGCGACTTCATGTACGCGGGCCTGCTCTATTCGCTGCCACTGGCCGCCGTCGCGGGCGCCTCGGCGTTCGGCTGGATGGTCGCCTACCTGCGCGGGCCCGACATCGTCGCCGGCTACATCACCGGGTTCGCGGGAACGAACGGGGCGATGATCATGTTCCTGCTCGTCTGCGTGTTCATCATCGTCGGCGACTTCATCGACGCGGTGCCGGCGATCATCATCTTCATGCCGATCATCAACAAGCTCACCGAGGTCGGCAACCTCAAGCCGCTCCACATGGGAGTCGTCATCATCACGACGCTCGTCTTCGGCCTGATCACGCCGCCGTACGGCCTGTCGCTGCTGGTCGCGTCGAAGTACGTCGGCGTCGGCTTCGGCAAGGCGGTGATCCGCTCGCTGCCGCTCTACGTCGTCTTCCTGCTGACGATTGCCTTCGTCGTCCTCTTCCCCGACGTCGTGCTCTGGCTGCCGAAGCAGTTCCTGCCGGAATCGGTCGGCTGCTTCAAGGCGCCGGGCGGCTCGGGATTCATCTGTCCTCCCTGAACCGAGCGAGGTCCGACCATGCATGCCTTCGCCGCTTCCCAGGCGCCTTTCGGCGTCCGCCCGCTGACGCCGCGCCTCGGCGCCGAGATCTCAGGCCTCGACCTCGCGCGCGGCATCGCCGCCGATGACTTCCGCGCGCTCTACGACGCCTTCCTGCGCTACCAGGTGCTCCTCTTTCCGCCGAACGAGCTGCCGCCGGGAGCGCAGGTCGCCTTCGCGCGCCAGTTCGGCGAGGTGCAGGTACACGTGATGTCGATGTATCACGCCGACGGCTTCCCCGAGCTGTACCGGCTCTCCAACCTCGACGCCAACGGCAAGCCCGACGGCAAGCATCCCGACAAGGGAACGCTCTACTGGCACACCGACGGCTCGTGGCGGCGCGTCACCGGCCAGGCGACGATCATCTACGGCGAGATCGTTCCCGCGACCGGCGGCGAGACGCACTTCTGCGACATGTACGGCGCCTACGACAGGCTCAGCGACGCGTGGAAGCGGCGGATCGCGGGGATGCGCGCCGTCCACAATCTCGACTTCTCGCGCACGCGCCGCCACGGCACCGACCTGATGACCGAGGCGCAGAAGAAGGAGGCCCCGCCGGTCGAGCATCCGATCGTCCGGCGCCATCCGGAAACCGGCCGCACCTGCCTCTACCTCGGCGATCACGCCGAATCGATCGTCGGCATGGCGTACGACGAAGGCCGCGCCCTGATCGACGAGCTCAACGCGCTCGCCGTCCATCCCGACCTGACCTACGAGCACCGCTGGCAGCCGCGCCAGCTGATCGTCTGGGACAACCGCTGCGTCATGCACCGCGCCACCGAGTACGACCCGAAGACGCAGGCACGCGTGGTGCGCCGCTGCACGGTGCTCGGCGAGGAGCCGGTCGGCGCGACGGCGGCGTAGCGCTCCCGCTGTCGCCGGGCGGCGCCGGGCGACGCTTCAACTTTCTTCACGCGCGTTCCGGCACGAACGGCGTTTCCGAGGCGCGCGCTTCGCCGACAATCGCTGCATGCTGAACGGCCTCGACAAATTCCTCCTTTTCGTCGCCCTGCCCGCGGTGGTGATCGCCTCGCTGATCGAGGCGATCGTCCTCGCCCGCCTGCGCTCGTACGACTGGCGCGCCAGCGCCGTGTCGCTGTTCGACCTGTTCGCGCGCGTCGCCGTGCAGATCTTCCTGCCGCTGTCGATCGCGACGCCGCTGATCGCGCTCGCCTACCAGCACCGCATCGGCAACATCGCCCTCGACAGCGTCGGCGCCTTGCTCGCGCTCTTCATCGGCCAGGAGTTCTGCTACTACTGGTTCCACCGCGCCGCGCATCGCGTCCGCTGGTTCTGGTGCAACCACGCGGTCCATCACTCCGCCAACGAGCTGAACCTCTCGGCCGCGTACCGGATCGGCATCCTCAGCCGCGCCAGCGGCAGCGCCGTCTTCTACGTGCCGCTGATCTGGGTCGGCTTCGACCCGAAGGTCGTCTTCGCGATGCTGTCGCTCAACCTGCTCTACCAGTTCTGGATCCACGCGACCTGGATCCCCAAGCTCGGCTGGCTCGAGTACGTTCTCAACACGCCGTCGGCGCACCGCGTCCACCACGCCGCCAACCTCGAGTACCTCGATGCGAACTACGGCGGCGTGCTGATCGTCTTCGACCGCCTGTTCGGCACCTACCGCGCCGAGCGCGACGACGTGCCGTGCCGCTACGGCCTGGTCGTGCCGATGACCGGCTACAACATCCTGCGCATCGAGCTGCACCAGTGGCGCGCGCTCGCCCGCGACCTGCTCGCCGCGCGCAGCCTGCGCGCGATCGTCGGCCACCTGGCGATGCCGCCCGGCTGGCGTCCCGACGGGCGCGGCGCGACCACCGAAGACCTGCGCGCCGAAGCCGCCCGCCTGGCGACTGGCGCAGCGGCCACCCCTGCGGTGGGTGGAGCCGACAAGCCCGCCGGGGGCCCGGCCTCCGGCATCGCCACGGCCTGAGTCGGCGGCCGCGCCTCGGCGCAGCGTCGCAGGGCGAGCCAGGTCGAGGTCAGCGCGCGGCGCGCTCGCGCGCGGCCTGCAACGTGTGCAGGGTGATCTTCCTCACCTCGGCCTTGCTCTGCTCGATGTGCGTCTTCAGCAGCAGCTGCGCCTGATCGGCCTTCTTCTGCATGACGGCGCGCAGGATCTTTGCGTGCTCGACGTAGGTCGCCTCGATCCGGGTCGGGCGTGTGAAGTCGAGGTGGCGAATGATGCGGATGCGCTCGGTCACGTCCCAGTGGACGCGCGCCGTCTCGTCGTTGCCGGCGGCGCGGACGAGCGCGGCGTGGAACTGCTCGTCGTGCAGGCCGACGCGACGCGGATCGACGAGCCGCTCGGCGGGCGGAACGAGCCAGATCGCCTTCAGCTCGGCGAGCTCGGCCGGCGTGTCGGCGCGCGAACACAGGCGCGCGATGCTCGCCAGCTCGAGGATGACGCGCAGGTCGTAGAGCTGCTCGAGGCGGCCGAAGTCGATCGGCAGCACGTACCAGCCGAGCTTCGACTCGACGCCGAGAAATCCCTCGTCGCGCAGGCGAAACAGCGCCTCGCGCACCGGCGTGCGGCTGACGCCGAGGCGCTGCGCGAGCTCGGTCTCGGAAAAGCGGTCGCCGGCGACGAGCTGGAAGTCGTGGATCTGCGCTTTCAGCGCGTCGTAGACGTGATCGGCGAGCTTGACCACGCGCGCCGGCGCGTCGCTGCGGCGCTGTGCCTGCATCGTCGCGACGCTCATGGCGCGAGGTAGCTCACGTGGGCCGCGACGACACGCCATCCGGCGGCAAAGCGGACCCAGGTCTGGCTCTGCCTTCCGACGGCAGGATCGCCGTCGCGCCGGAACTCGGTCATCGCGTTCGCGAAGTCGCGGCCGAAGGTCGTGATGACGGTCGCCGCGAGGGTTCGCGCCAGGCCGGTGCTCGGCCGCGCCGCGCGAAAGGCGCGGATCGCGTCGATACCGACCAGGTTCTCGCCGGCGCCGTAGCGCACCGTCGCCGGCGACGCCCAGAACAGCTCGTCGAGGACGTCGATGCGGTTCCTCACCAGGGCGTCTTCGTAGCGCGCGAACACCGCCGCCATTTCGGCGACGACGTCGGGCAGGTTGATCTCGGGATCGGTCATCGCGGTGCGGTCAAGGCAGCGAGCGGCGCTCGAGCGACGCCGGCCTGCTGCAGGGGTGGGCCACGCGCAGGACCCGGTCCTCGCGCCACGGCGCGCCGATGAACTGCACGCCGATCGGCATGACGTCGAGGTCGTCCTTGACCGCGAACGGAACGCCGAAGAGCGGCATCGTGCGGCGGAGCGCGGCCGCGTCGCTGCGGCGCGCGGCGCGCACTTCGAGCGATGCGACCTGGCTCTCGATGCCGGCGCGGTCGACGAGCGCGATCCAGACGCCCGGCGGGCTTTCGGTCTCGAGGCGTCGCTGCAGGGCGAGGAGCGGCCCGCGCGGCGACGCATCGCGCCCCGATGCGGCGATCCAGTCGTCTATCGTGAGCAGCGTCGGATCGGCCATGCAACGGTCTGGTGCGCCCTGGTATACCGAGGCGTGTACTGCACGAAATGTGCCGGCCTTTCTGGCGATACTTGCCGCCCCATGACCGAACTCAGCCCCGAGGTGCAGCGCCGCCGCACCTTCGCCATCATTTCCCACCCCGACGCCGGCAAGACGACGCTGACCGAAAAGCTCCTGCTCTTTTCCGGTGCGATCCAGATTGCCGGCTCGGTGAAGGCGCGCAAGGCCTCGCGCCATGCGACCTCGGACTGGATGGAGATCGAGAAGCAACGCGGCATCTCGGTCGCGTCGTCGGTGATGCAGATGGAGTACCGCGGCGCGGTCATCAATCTGCTCGACACGCCCGGCCACCAGGACTTCTCCGAGGACACCTATCGCGTCCTGACCGCCGTCGACGCGGCGCTGATGGTGATCGACGCTGCCAACGGCGTCGAGCCGCAGACGCGCCGCCTGCTCCAGGTCTGCCGCGCCCGCAACACGCCGATCCTCACCTTCGTCAACAAGATGGACCGCGAGGTCCAGGAGCCTCTCGCCTTGATGGACGAGATCGAGCGCGAGCTCGGCATGAGCGTCGTCCCCTTCACCTGGCCGGTCGGCATGGGCAAGCGCTTCCACGGCGTGATGGACCTGCGCGCGGCGCAGATGCGCGTGTTCGCGCCCGGCGAGGACCGCAAGGGGGCTGACGACGAGATCCTCGCCGGCATCGACAACCCCGCCTACGCCGAACGCTTCGGCGACGAGTACGCGCACGCCAAGAACGACATCGACCTGCTGCGCGATGCCGCGCCGGAGTTCGACGAAGCCGCGTTCCTCGCCGGCCGGCAGACGCCGATGTTCTTCGGCTCGGCGATCAACAACTTCGGCGTGCGCGAGGTGCTCGATGCGCTCGTCGACCTGGCGCCGCCGCCGGGCGATCGCACCGCGATCCAGCGCACGGTCGCGCCCGACGAGGCGAAGTTCAGCGGCGTCGTCTTCAAGATCCAGGCCAACATGGACCCGGCGCACCGCGACCGGATCGCGTTCGTTCGCGTCGCCTCGGGTCACTTCGAGCGCGGCATGCGATTGAAGGTCGTTCGATCGGGCAAGGAGCTCCGCCCGAACACGGTCGTCAGCTTCCTCTCCCAGCGGCGCGAGCTCCTCGACGAGGCTTATGCCGGCGACATCATCGGCATCCCGAACCACGGCGTGCTGCAACTCGGCGACACGCTCACCGAAGGCGAGGCGCTGCAGTTCACCGGCTTGCCGTTCTTCGCGCCCGAGATGTTCCGCTCAGTGGAAGTCGCCGATCCGCTGCGCACCAAGCAGCTGCGCGCCGGCCTGACCCAGCTCGGCGAGGAAGGCGCGATCCAGGTGTTCCGGCCGGTCGCCGGCTCGGTGCTGCTGCTCGGCGCGGTCGGCCAGCTGCAGTTCGAGGTCGTCGCGCACCGGCTCGAGCACGAGTACGGCGTCAAGGCGCGCATCCAGCCGAGCCGCTTCCAGGTCGCGCGCTGGGTGACGTGCGAGCCGAAGGACGGCGGCGACAAGGAGCTGCAGCGCTTCATCGACGCCAACCAGCATCGCGTCGCCTACGACGCCGTCGACGCGCCGACGGTGCTGGTCGAGTACGCGCCCGAGCTGCGCGCGATCGAGAGCAACTGGCCGAAGATCAAGTTCCACGCGCTGCGCGAGCACGCGGGGCTGGTGTTCCAAAAGCAGCTCGAAGGCTGAGACCGCAGCTGGTTGTCGGCCGGACCACCGGTCACGGTCTCGCGCCGCGCCTCGCGGGCTTGTGGTCTATCGCGGCCCGACGCGGTGAGCGTCCGGGCCCACGTCATCGTTCAGTGCTTGCTCTTCTTGTCGTGGCCGTGCCCGTGCCCGTGGTCGTTGTCGTAATCGCCGTGCCCGTCGTGCTTGTCCCAGCCTCGATGACGACCATTGTCCCAGCCGGGATGCTCGTGCGCGTAGCGGTCGCGCACCCATTCGTCGCGGACGAAGTACACCGGCTGGCCGCAGGCGTTGTATTGGCCGCAGTAGCGGCGCCAGTTCTGCTGATGCGCCGGCGGCACGTACAGATAGATCGGCCGGCGCTCGACGACGACGGGCGGCGCCGCGATCATCACCGGCTCGGGGTGGTAGAGCGCCACGCGCGGCACGTCCCCGATGTTGATGCGGCCGTACACCCCGGGCTGGTTGATGCCGATCGAGACGCTGGTCTGGGCGATGGCCGAGCCAGCGATGCCGGCGCCGAGCGCAAAAGCGAGAATCTTCTTCATGAGCGTGTCTCCAGGACAGTGTGTCCATGATTAACGCATCGCCGAACACAGCGAAGACGGGCTTCAGACGCCGGCTGCATGTCGGACTTCACGCCGTGAGCGCCGGACGGTGCTGACCGGAGGCGAGCTGACCGGCCGGCGGGCGGCCATGCTCGCGGCTCAGTGCTTGCCCTTCTTGCCGTTGCCGTGGCCGGGGTTGTCGTAGTCGCCGCGGCCGTCGTGGTTGTCGTGTTTGTCCCAGCCGCGATGGCGACCGTTGTTCCAGCCGGGATGCTCATGCTCGTAGCGCTCGCGCACCCACTCGTCGCGGACGAAGTAGACCGGCTGGCCGCAGGCGTGGTAGTTGCCGCAGTAGCGACTCCAGTTCTGCTGATGCGCCGGCGGCACGTAGAGATAGATCGGCCGACGCTCGACAACGACCGGTGGAGTCGACACGATCACGGGCTGCGGGTGGTAGAGCGCAGGCCGCGGCAGCTCGCCGATGTCGATGCGGCCGTAGACGCCCGGCTGGTTGATGCCGATCGAAACGTGGGTCGACACGGTGGTCTGAGCCGCCGCCGTGCCGACAGCGCCGGCGGAGAGGACGAGCGCGAGAATGGTCTTCATGGATTGCTCCTGGTTCGGGAATCAGAAGTTAACGTCCCGCGGTGCGCGCGCGACGACCTCCGCCATGCCAAGGACTCCGACTTTGCCCACCTTCACACGACACGTCGCAGAAGTCGTGCTGACGAGCTGTAAATGGAAGTGACAGCATCCCCGGGGCGCAGCCGTCTGTCGCTCTACCTCGACCTGATCCGCTGGGATCGACCCGCCGGCACGCTGCTGCTGCTCTGGCCGACGGTGTCGGCGTTGTGGATCGCCGCGGGCGGCTTTCCCGGCTGGCACCTCCTCGTCGTCTTCGTCGTCGGCACGTTTCTCATGCGCAGCGCCGGCTGCGCCGCCAACGATGTCGCCGATCGCGAGTTCGACCGCCACGTCAAGCGCACGGCCAAGCGGCCGGTGACAAGCGGCGCGCTGAGCGTTGCCGAGGCGTTGACGCTCGGCGCGGTGCTGGCGCTGGGCGCGTTCGCGCTCGTCCTGACGACGAATCTCGCCGCGCTCGCCTGGAGCGTCGTCGCGCTCGCCGTGACGCTCGTCTATCCGCTCAGCAAGCGCGTCTTCGCCATGCCACAGGCGGTCCTCGGCATCGCCTTCAGCTTCGGCATCCCGATGGCGTTCGCCGCGGTTCACGGCCGCAATTCGTTGTCGATCGACTCGCTCGCGGGCGCGGTGCCGTCGGTGGCGTGGTGGTTGCTCTTCGGCAATCTGTTCTGGGTGCTCGCGTACGACACCGAGTACGCGATGGTCGATCGCGACGACGACCTGCGCATCGGCATCAAGACGTCGGCGATCACGCTCGGCCGCTTCGACGTGGTCGCGGTCATGGCGTTCTACGCCGCATTCCTCGCGATCTGGGCCGCGATCGGTGTCGCGCTCGGCTTCGCCTGGCCGTACTTCGTCGGTCTGCTCGTCGCCGCCGCGATCGCCGCCTGGCACTTCACCCTGATCCGCACGCGCACTCGCGAAGGATGCTTTCGCGCCTTTCGCCTCAATCACTGGGTCGGCTTCGCCGTCTTCGCGGGAATCGTCGCGCAGTTCGCACTGCGCTGACGCTGCAAACGACGGCGCGTCAGCGGGCGCCGCGTTCGAGCGATCGCACGGTATCGCTCAACGCCTCGACGGCGAGGTCGAGATGCTCGCTCTCGACCACCAGCGGCGGCGCGAAGCGAACGACGGTGCCGTGCGTGTCCTTGCTCAGGACGCCGCGCTCGAGCAGGCCTTCGCAGACCGTGCGCGCGCTCGCGAATCCCGGATCGATCTCGACGCCGATGAGGAGCCCCTTGCCGCGCACCTCGACGATCGCGGGGTGATCGATGGCGCGCAACTTGGCGAGCAGCTCGTCGCCGCGCAGGCGCGCGCGCTCCGGAAGGCGCTCGCGAACGAGCAGGTCGAGCGCCGCTGCGCCGACCGCGGCCGCGAGCGGATTGCCGCCGAAGGTGCTGCCGTGATCGCCGGGCGTGAACTGCGCCATCACCTCTTCGCTCGCACAGAACGCGCTCACCGGCAGCAGGCCGCCACCGAGCGCCTTGCCGAGGACGAGGCCGTCGGGTCGGATACCGTCGTGGTCGCACGCGAGCACGGCACCGGTGCGGGCGAGTCCGGTCTGCACCTCGTCGCAGATGAGCAGGATGCCGCGGCGCGTGCAGATCTCGCGGGCGCGCGCCAGGTAGCCGGCGGGCGGAACGATGATCCCGGCCTCGCCCTGGATCGGCTCGACCAGGAACGCCGCGGTGTTCGGCGTGATCGCCGCCTCGAGCGCGGCGGCGTCGCCGAACGGCACGCTGATGAAGCCGGGAGCGAACGGCCCGAAGCCGTCGCGGTACTGCGCTTCGCTCGAGAAGCCGATGATCGTCGTCGTGCGGCCGGCGAAGTTGCCCGCCGCGACGATGATTTCGGCGCGCCCTTCCGGGACGCGCTTGACCTTGTAGGCCCACTTGCGCGCCGCCTTGACCGCCGTCTCGACGGCTTCGGCGCCGGTGTTCATCGGCAGTGCCTTGGCCATTCCGGTCGTTTCGCAGACGGCGCGCAGGAACGGGCCGAGGCGGTCGGTGTGGAACGCGCGGCTGGTCACCGCGAGGCGCTCGGCCTGCTCGGTGAGGACGCGCACGAGCGCCGGATGGGCATGGCCGAAGCTGACTGCTGAGTAGGCCGACATCATGTCGAGGTAGCGGCGGCCGGCGCTGTCGAACAGCCAGACGCCGGCACCGCGCTGCAGCGTCACGGGCAACGGGTGGTAGTTGGCGGCACCGTAGCGCCGCTCGAGGTCGGCCGGCGACTCGTCGCGCCTGCGGCGGGCGGCGGCAGTCGGGGTCGGCAGGGTGGTCGCAGTCATGGGTCGCTCCGTCGAATCAGGCGAGAGTGTGGGCGGAAAGCGGCGAAATGTGCTTTCGATTCATTGCGTGATTCGCGTCGATGTCGCAATATTCGTGCGTTTCAAGTCCAAGATGCAGTCATGACCGCGCGACTCGACGCCATCGACCACAAGATTCTCGACATCGTTCAGCACGAGGGAAGGATCTCCAACGTCGACCTCGCCACGCGCATCCGGCTTTCGGCGCCGCAGGCCTTTCGCCGCGTCCGCTCCCTCGAGGAGCGCGGCGTCATCCGCGGCTACCGCGCCGATGTCGCGCCCGACGCCATCGGCTTCGCCGTGACCGCGTACGTGAGCGTCAGCATCGGCGGCGACGACTTCGGCCGCGTGCGCGAGATCGAGGCCGAGATCCGCGCTTTCCCGCAGATCCTCGAGTGCTACAGCGTCTCGGGCGAGGACGACTACCTGCTGAAAGTCGTCGCCCACGACCTCAAGTCGCTCAGCAACTTCCTCACCGACCACCTGATGCAGGTGCCGGGGATCGACGACGTTCGCTCGATGATCTGCCTCGAGGAGATCAAGCTGGCATCACCCTTGCCTGTCTCGCCTTGAAGATGCAGAGCGGCTATGGTCGATGGCGCATGCGGCGTTGGCGTGCGCCTTGAAAAGGACGGCACGGTGCACGATCCGGACAGTCAGCTCAAGGCAGTCGTCGATCAGCACGGCCCCTGGACGGCCATGTCGATCAAGCTGCCCGGCGGTGTGCACACGCGCGCGCCCGCGGTCGATCACCGCCTCAAGCGCATCGTGCAGGTCTGCGGCGACATCGTCGGCAAGCCCTTGTCGCAGTGTCGCGTCCTCGACCTCGCGTGCCTCGAGGGGCACTACGCCCTCGAGTTCGCCGCGCACGGCAGCGAGGTCGTCGGCATCGAAGGCCGCGCCGCGAGCGTCGCCAAGTGCAACTTCGCGCGCGACGCGCTCGGCTTCGTGCGTGCGGTCTTCCACCAGGACGATGTACGCAATCTGTCGGTCGCCAAGTACGGCGTGTTCGACATCGTCATCTGCTCGGGCCTGCTCTATCACCTGCCGGCGCACGATGCCTGGGCGCTGATCCAGGCGATGCACGACGTCTGCCGGGGCCTGGTCGTCTTGGACACCTTCGTCGCGTTGTCCGATCGGGTGAGCGTCGAGCTGGGCGGAACCCGGTATCACGGGCATGTCTACGGTGAGCACGGCGCCGACGACAGTGCCGAGGCGAAGGCGCGCAGGCTGTGGGCGTCGCTCGACAACGAGAGCAGCTTCTGGTTCACCGAGCCGTCGCTTCTGAACCTGTTCGCGCGCGCCGGCTACACGTCGACCTTCGAGGTCCTAACGCCGACCATGCCGGGCAACCTGCGCGACCGCAAGACCTATGTCGCGATCAAGGGCCGGCCGGCTCGCGTGCTCACCTCGGACGAAACCGATCGCCAACCGGGCGTCGCCGTTCCCGAGGGCGTGAATCCGCGGATGGACCCGTCGCAGGTTCCCCATGGTGCCGTCTTCACCGTCGCGAAACGGGTGCTGCCGCAAGGCGTGAAGAACGCCGTCAAGCCGATCCTGCGCGCAGTGCGCCTGCTGCCGCCGGACCAGACGCCGGAGTTCCAGCGCGAATCGGCCAGGAGCAAGTCGAAGAAGCCGTAGCGGCGCGGGCGACCGCTACGGATACAAGCCGCGCTCTTCGCGCGCGATCAGGATCCGTTCGCAGGCGACCGCGAACGTCGCGGTGCGCAGGCTGATCTTGTAGCGGTCGGCGGTGTCCCAGATCTTCTTCAGCGCGTCGACCATGATCTTGTCGAGGCGGACGTTGATCTCGTCCTCGGTCCAGAAGAAGCTCGAGAAGTCCTGCACCCACTCGAAGTAGCTGACGGTGACGCCGCCGGCGTTGCAGATGACGTCGGGGACGACGAGGACGCCGCGCTCGCCGAGCACGTCGTCGGCCTCGGGCAGCGTCGGCCCGTTCGCGCCTTCGAGGACGAGCTTGGCCTTGATCCGCCGGGCGCGCTCGGGCGTGATCTGCCCCTCCAGCGCGGCGGGAATGAGGATGTCGCAGTCGACGTCCCAGAACGACTCGTTGTCGATCCGCTCGCCACCCTTGACGTTGGCGATGCCCGAGTCGTGGCTGATCGCAGCCATCGTCGTCGCCATGTCGAAGCCGCCGGGGCTGACGAGCGTTCCCGTGTGGTCCTGCATCGCGACGAGCTTCGCCCCGGCCTGCGCGAACAGCTCGGCGGCCGAGCCGCCGACGTTGCCCATGCCCTGGACCGCGACGCGCGCGCCGTCGAGCGACATGCCGATTCGCCGCGCCGCTTCGCGGCCGGTGACGAAGACGCCGCGCCCGGTCGCCTTGACGCGGCCGAGCGAGCCGCCGAGGTGAAGCGGCTTGCCGGTGACGACACCGGTCGCGGTCGTCCCGGTGTTCATCGAGTACGTGTCCATCATCCAGGCCATGATCTGGCCGTTGGTGTTCACGTCGGGCGCCGGGATGTCGCGCTGCGGGCCGATGATGATGCCGATCTCGCTGGTGTAGCGGCGCGTCATGCGCTCGAGCTCCTTGAGCGAGAGCGTCTTCGGGTCGCAGCGGATGCCGCCCTTGGCGCCGCCGTACGGCAGGTTCACGGCCGCGCACTTGACCGTCATCCAGGCCGAGAGCGCCATCACCTCCTCGAGCGTCACGTCGGGGTGGTAGCGCACGCCGCCCTTGCCGGGGCCGCGCGACAGGTTGTGCTGGACGCGAAAGCCTTCGAAGTGGGCGACGCTGCCGTTGTCCATCTCGATCGGCACATCGACGATCAGCGCGCGCTTCGGGCGCTTGAGCGTCTCCGACCAGCGCGCCAGCGGGCCGAGGTAGGGTAGGACGCGGTCGACCTGCGCGAGGTAGGTGTGCCACGGGCTGGTGCCGGTGGGCGAGAGGTAGGAGAGGTAGCTCATGGCGTTGGTGTGGGCGGCAGGAGGGTCGATCGGGGGGCGACGGCAGGCTTGCCGAGCGCCTCGGCCTTGGCGCGCGCCGCCAGGATGGCGGCGATGAAGGCGTCGCGCGCGCCGCGCGTGTCGAGAACGGCCATCGCCGCTTCGGTGGTGCCGCCGGGCGAGGTGACGATCCGGCGCAGCTCGGCGGGCGAGTCGGGCGACGCGGCCGCGAGCGCGGCCGAGCCGGCGACGGTCTGTTCGGCAAGGCGGCGCGCCACGGCCGGCGCAAGGCCCATCTGCCGTCCGGCCTCGTGCAGCGACTCGAGGAGGAGAAAGACGTAGGCCGGGCCGGAGCCCGACAACGCCGTCACCGCATCGAGCTGCACTTCCTCGCCGACCCAGATCAGCTCGCCGGTGGGTGCGAGCAGGGCGACGGCGTCGGCGCGATCCTCGTCCGTGACCGCCGTGCGCGCGAACAGCCCGGCGATGCCCTGGCCGATCAGCGCCGGCGTGTTCGGCATGACCCGGATGACGCGCTCGCTGCCGGTCGCTGCGACGATGGCATCGCTGCGCACGCCGGCCATCACGCTCACTTGCAGCGCGCCGGCGACGTAACCGGCGCACGATGCCGCCGCCACCTCGAAATTCTGCGGCTTGACCGCCCAGACGAGGAGCTCGGCCATCTCGAGAAAGGGCCCCGGCGCGGAACGGGCGCTGACGCCGAACTGGCCGACGAGACGGCGCCGGGTTCCTTCGCTCGGCTCGATGACGATGATCGAGGCGCCCGGACGACCCGCCTTGACGAGGCCGCCGACCAGGGCCTGGGCCATGTTGCCGCCGCCGATGAAGACGATGTTGCGCACGGGGGCAGTGTAAGCATCATGATCGTCACAATTTGTACCTTTGCCTGGGACCCTGCCATGCACCTCGAAGGCTCCTGCCATTGCGGCGCCGTCCGCTTCAGCGTCGAGGCGCACAGCCCGGTGCCGTTCATGCACTGCCACTGCTCGGTCTGCCGCAAGACCGCCGGCAGCGGCGGCTACGCGATCAACCTCGGCGCGGCGGCCGCCAGCCTCAAGGTGCGCGGCGAGCGCCACCTCGGCCGCTACCACGCGCTGATCCGAGAGCCGGGCAAGCGCGCGCGCCGTTCGCCGGCCGAGCGGCGTTTCTGCAAGGAATGCGGCAGCGCGCTCTGGCTCTGGGACCCGCGCTGGCCGGAGCTGATCCACCCGCACGCCTCCGCGATCGACACGGCGCTGCCCAAGCCACCCGAAGTGGTCGAGGCCGCACTCGATTTCGCGCCGGCCTGGGTCGACGTGCCCCGGGGCAAGGGCCACGTGCATGCGCGCCGCTGGCCCGAGGAATCGCTCGAGGACTGGCACCGGCGCCACCGGCTGTGGAGTTCCTGACGCTGTCCCGCTGTTCTCGGCGCGGGCTGCGCGCGTGAGGCGATCTCCGGCGGCTAGGCCGCCGGGCGGCGACCGAAGATGGCGCTGCCGATGCGAACCATCGTCGCGCCCTCGAGGATCGCGGCCTCGAGGTCGTCGCTCATTCCGGCCGAGAGCGTGTCGAACGCGAGGCCTTCGCCGCGCAGCTGGTCGTAGAGGACGCGCAGGGCGCGGAACGGGCGCCGTTGCGCCCCCAGGTCGCCGCCCGCGACGGCTTCGGGGATCGCCATCAGCCCGCGCAGGCGCAATCGGGGCAGCGCCGCGACGGCGTGGGCGACGGCGCCGACCTCGGCCGGCGCGAGGCCGCTCTTGGTCGACTCGCCGCTGACGTTGACCTGCAGGCAGACCGACAGCGGCTCGAGGCCGGGCGGGCGCTGCGCGCTCAGCCGCTCCGCGATCTTGGCGCGATCGACCGTGTGGACCCAGTCGAACGTCGCGGCGACGACGCGCGTCTTGTTGCTCTGCAGTGGCCCGATCAGGTGCCACTCGGGGCGCGGCACCAGGCCGGCGAGCGCGGCGACCTTCTCGACCCCCTCCTGGACGTAGTTCTCGCCGAAGCGGCGCTGCCCCGCGGCGTGCGCTTCGGCGATCTCGTCGACGCCGAAGGTCTTGCTCACCGCGAGCAACGTGACGCTTTGCACGGGGCGTCCGGCGGCCGCACAAGCGCTTGCAATGCGCGAGTGCACCTGGGCGAGCTTGTCTGCGATCATTGCGTCCTCGCGCCGCGAAGGCGCACCGGCAGTGCCTCTTGCCGAACCGATCCGGCACTCACATCCTAAGAGCCATGGACATTACCCAACTGCTGGCGTTCTCGGTCAAGAACAAGGCCTCGGACCTGCACCTGTCGTCCGGCCTGCCGCCGATGATCCGCGTTCACGGCGACGTTCGCCGCATCAATGTCGACCCGCTCGAGCACAAGCAGGTGCACGACATGGTGTACGACATCATGAACGACTCGCAGCGCAAGAACTACGAGGAGACGCTCGAGTGCGACTTCTCGTTCGAGATCCAGGGCCTGGCCCGCTTTCGCGTCAACGCCTTCAACCAGAACCGCGGCGCCGGCGCCGTGTTCCGGACGATTCCCTCCAAGATCCTGACCCTCGAGCAGCTCAACTGCCCGCCGGTCTTCGCCGAGCTGTCGCTCAAGCCGCGCGGCATGGTGCTGTGCACCGGGCCGACCGGCTCGGGCAAGTCGACGACGCTGGCGGCGATGGTCAACCACCTCAACGAGAACGAGTTCGGCCACATCCTCACCGTCGAGGACCCGATCGAGTTCGTCCACGACTCCAAGAAGTGCCTGATCAACCAGCGCGAGGTCGGGCCGCACACGCTGTCGTTCGCCAATGCGCTGCGCTCGGCGCTGCGCGAGGACCCCGACTGCATCCTGGTCGGCGAGATGCGCGACCTCGAGACGATCCGACTGGCGCTGACGGCGGCGGAGACCGGCCACCTGGTGTTCGGCACGCTGCACACGTCGAGCGCCGCCAAGACCGTCGACCGGATCGTCGACGTCTTCCCGGCGGCCGAGAAGGAGATGGTCCGCTCGATGCTGTCGGAGTCGCTGATCGGCGTCATCTCGCAGACGCTCTGCAAGACCAAGGACGGCTCGGGCCGGGTCGCCGCGCACGAGATCATGCTCGGCACCGCGGCGATCCGGAATTTGATCCGCGAGAACAAGGTCGCGCAGATGTACTCGTCGATCCAGACCGGCAACAACATCGGCATGCAGACGCTCGACCAGAACCTCGCCGATCTCGTGCGCCGTAACATCGTGTCGCCGGCGGAAGCACGCGGCAAGGCGAAATTCCCAGAGAATTTCCCTGGGTGAGCCCGGACGGCGGGCCGTCCCTGCGGACGGACCGTCGCCTGGCGAACGACCGGCGCTTGCAAGCGCCGGGCTGGTAAAAGGAAAGTGAATGGAACGCGACCAGGCATCGAAGTTCGTCAACGACCTGCTGCGCCTGATGGTGTCGCGCAACGGCTCCGACCTCTTCCTCACCGCCGATTTCCCGCCCGCGATCAAGGTCGACGGCAAGGTCACCAAGGTCTCGCCGCAGCCGCTCACCGGCCAGCACACGCTGGCGCTGACGCGCTCGATCATGAACGACAAGCAGGCGGCCGAGTTCGAGCGCACCAAGGAATGCAATTTCGCGGTCGCGCCGCAAGGCATCGGCCGTTTTCGCGTCAATGCGTTCGTGCAGCAGGGTCACGTCGGCCTCGTCATGCGGACGATTCCGCAGACGTTGCCGACGATCGACAGCATGAACCTGCCGCACGTCCTGAAGGACGTCGCGATGACCAAGCGCGGCCTGGTGATCTTCGTCGGCGCCACCGGCTCAGGCAAGAGCACGTCGCTCGCGGCGATGGTCGACCACCGCAACGAGAACTCGTTCGGCCACATCATCACGATCGAGGATCCGGTCGAGTTCGTCCACCCGCACAAGAACTGCATCGTCACCCAGCGCGAGGTCGGCATCGACACCGACGGTTGGGGCATCGCCCTCAAGAACACGCTGCGCCAGGCGCCCGACGTCATCCTGATGGGCGAGATCCGCGACCGCGAGACGATGGAGCACGCGGTCGCCTTCGCCGAGACCGGCCACCTCTGCCTGGCGACGCTGCACGCCAACAGCGCGAACCAGGCGCTCGACCGGATCATCAACTTCTTCCCGGAAGAGCGGCGCGCCCAGCTGCTGATGGACCTCTCGCTCAACCTGAAGAGCCTGGTCTCGCAGCGCCTCTTGCCGCGCCAGGAGGGCAAGGGCCGGGTCGCGGCGGTCGAGATCATGCTCAACACGCCGCTCATCTCCGATCTGATCTTCAAGGGCGAGGTCGCCGAGATCAAGGAGATCATGAAGCGCTCGCGCGAGCTCGGCATGCAGACCTTCGACCAGAGCCTGTTCGACCTCTACGAGAGCCAGACGGTCACCTACGAAGACGTCTTGCGCAACGCCGATTCGGTGAACGACCTGCGCCTGCAGATCAAGCTGCACAGCCAGCGCTCGAAGTCGAGCGATCTCAACGCCGGCACCGAGCACATGCAGATCGTGAAGTAGGACGCTTCGTGGGTTGAGCGCTTCGCTGGTGTAAAACGGCCTCTTCGAGGCCGTTTTCATTTCCATGTCGACACGAAGCTACGAATCGATTCCCGCCCGCGACGTCGCGTTCCTCGGCCTCGGCGTGATGGGCGACCCGATGGCGGGCCACCTGGCCGCGGCCGGGCACCGAGTCACGGTCTACAACCGGACCGCCGCGAAAGCCGCCGAATGGGTCGCGCGCCATGGCGGCAAGAGCGCGCCGACGCCCGCCGAGGCAGCGCGCGGCGCCGAGCTGGTCTTCGCCTGCGTCGGCAACGACGACGACCTGCGCTCGGTGACGCTCGGCGCGAGCGGCGCGTTCGCGGGGATGAAGGCCGGCGCGATCTTCGTCGATCACACGACGGCGTCGGCCGAGGTCGCGCGCGAGCTCGCGGCCGCGGCGAAGGGCAAGGGGCTGGCCTTCGTCGACGCCCCCGTCTCCGGCGGCAACCTCGGCGCGATCAACGGCGCGCTCACCGTGATGTGCGGTGGCGACGCCGAGGCGTTCGCGGCAGCCAGGCCGGTGGCGATGGCGTTCGCCAAGGCGATGACGTTGCTCGGCCCGAGCGGTGCCGGCCAGCTCGCCAAGATGGTCAATCAGATCGCGATCGCCGGGCTCGTTCAGGGCCTGTCGGAGGCGATCGCCTTCGGCGAACGCTCGGGCCTCGACATGAAGGCGGTCCTCGACGTGATCGGCAAGGGCGCGGCACAGAGCTGGCAGATGGACAACCGCGGCCCGACCATGATCCAGGGCAAGTTCGACTTCGGCTTTGCCGTCGACTGGATGCGCAAGGACCTCGGCATCGCGCTCGAGGAAGCGCGCCGCAACGGCGCGCGCCTGCCGGTGACCGCGCTCGTCGACCAGTTCTACGCCGACATCCAGGCCGCCGGGGGCCGACGTGACGACACGTCGAGCCTGATCAAGCGCCTCCGCTAAGGCGCGCTGGCCGGCTTGGCCACCGTGTGCGGCGAGCTGTTGGCGAGCTCGGCCTCGCTCAGGATTTCGAACACCTTGACGACCTTGACGACGCCGCTGACGCCGCGCGCGATCTCGGCGGCACGCGCCGCTTCGCGCTCGGTGACGCGACCCATCAGGTAGACGACGCCGCGATGCGTCACGACCTTGATCTGGTTCGAGAACACGTCCTTGGCGTCGACCAGGCTCGCCTTGACCTTGGTCGTGATGAAGGCCGCGTTGGTTTTCTCGTTGAACGAGTTCGGCGGGCCGACCGTCAGCTCGTTGACGACCGAGACGACGTTGTCGATGCGGGCGACGATCTGCTCCACCGTCGTCTTGTCGGCTTCCTTCGGAACCTCGCCGGTCAAGAGGACCATGCGGTTGTAGCTGGTGACATTGACGCGGACGTTGTCGCCGGGGAGCGCTTCGCCGATCCGGCCGCCGGCTTTCCCCTGGATCACCTCGTCGTCGACCTGCGCGCCCGAGCTGCGTCGGTCGGTCACGACCATCGCGCCGGCGACGACGGCCGTGCCGACGATGAGCGGCGCGCAGCCGGCGAGGAGCGTCGCGGCCGCGATGGCGGCGACGAACAGGGAAGCGCTCGTGCGCTTCGGCAAACGGGTCATGTGTCTTCCTCTTCGCCGAGCAGTTGCAGGTCGACGGCGTCGCACAGGCAGTGCAGCACCAGCAGGTGAACTTCCTGGATGCGGGCGGTGCGCTCGTGCGGCACGCAGATGTGAACGTCGGTCTCGGTGAGCTTGTCGCGGATCCGGCCGCCGGTGTTGCCGGTCAGGGCGATCACCGTCATGTCCTTGGCGCGCGCCGCCGCCAGGGCCGCGAGCACGTTCGCCGAGTTGCCGCTCGTCGACATCGCCAGCAGGATGTCGCCGGGCGCGCCGAGCGCCTCGACCTGCTTGGCGAAGATCACCTCGTAGCCGTAGTCGTTGCCGACGGCGGTGAGGATCGAGGTGTCGACGGTCAGCGCGATCGCTGCCAGGCCGGGCCGCTCGCGCTCGAAGCGGCCGACGAACTCGGCGGCGAAGTGCTGGGCGTCGGCGGCCGAGCCGCCATTGCCGCAGGCGAGCACCTTGCCGCCGCCGGTGATGCAGCCGACCAGCGCGCTCACCGCGTCGGCGATCGGCTTGGAGAGCACTTCCGCCGCGGCGTACTTGAGATCGGCGCTGTCGAAGAACTGCTGCTGGATGCGTTGCTCGAGCATGGTCACCGATGATAAGACACCGCTTTCGACGCCCGCTTCATGCGGCCTCGGTCAGCCCGCGTCGAAGGCCGCGCGCAACCATTCGATGCGGTCGCCGTCCACCGCGACGACGTCGAACCGGGGCTGGCGAGGCGGCGCA
>Ga0207658_10000771_pt1 | contig 27367 bp, 22 predicted proteins | sample KBSS33metaG_FD_184322 | JGI IMG/M metagenome (GOLD analysis project Ga0207658, IMG submission 184322) | Switchgrass rhizosphere microbial communities from Kellogg Biological Station, Michigan, USA - KBS S3-3 metaG (SPAdes) (version 2) | ecosystem: Host-associated > Plants > Roots > Rhizosphere...
TCTTCTCTAACTTTTTCTTCTCTAACTTTTTCTTCTCTAGCTTCTTCTTCTCTAACTTTTTCTTCTCTAACTTTTTCTTCTCTAGCTTCTTCTTCTCTAACTTTTTCTTCTCTAACTTCTTCTTCTCTAACTTTTTCTTCTCTAGCTCTTTCTTCTCTAGCTTCTTCTTCATTTCCTATCTCTAATTGTCCATTAACTACACTTGAAACCACGACTAAAGCGTTTTTTTGCTCAATCATCTGTTTAATGCGTTCGAATCCATTTTCAACTGCATACATTAAAGCTGTCTTACCAGATATATCCTTTATATCCGTTTCAGCTCCACCTTTCAATAACAAATCTACAGCCCCTTCATGACCTAATTCAACTGCATACATTAAAGCAGTTTTTTGCGCAGTTATAACTCGATAATAACCATGGGCATACTGAAAACTTTGTTGCATATTAACATTAGCTCCAGCCTCAAGTAATAATTGTATATTTTTTATATGACCACCGTTAACCGCCAACGTTAAACATGTCCAACCACGTCCATCTTGCTGATCTATAGCATCCCTAACTGCTTGTTGTTTCTTAATCAATAATTGCAAAATCTGATCTTGCCCATGTTCAGCCGCAAGCATTAAGGCTGTTTGACCATCATGATTCCGTGCATTTAAATCAGCCCCAGCGTTAAGCAGTGCTTCTACAATTTTTACATTGCCTTTTTCTACTGCACACATTAAAACAGTCCAACCATTTCTATCCACATCAGTGAACGCCGCTCCATTGTTAAGCAATAACGAAACATAATCCAATCTATTCTTTACAATTGCCAACACCAAAGGAGAATAACCCAATTCGCCAGACGCATTAATGGTGTTTTTTTCTGTGCATAATTTTTTCACTGCTTCTACGGCTTTGCCGGTTTTAATCGCAACAATAAACTCTGTATCTCCCTCTTGGCCTTTATCAAGATTGACACCAAAATCATTCGGACGCTCATAAGCAATCCAGCTTGATCTTTCGGCTATGTCTAAAGTAGCCGCATGCACACAAGTATTCACTATGCCACTAAAAACCAAAATAATTATTAACCCATATACCATAAAAAAATATCTCATCTCCACCTTTTATCTGTATCTATTTTTAAAATAATTATATCAATACATTCTATTATTTAATTTATATATATCTAAAATAGCATTATATTAACATATTGTAAATTGCCAACATTGATCAGCTTGCAATAACAAAAAAATGATTTATGGCTTTAAATGAAGTAAAACTCTTTTAAAAGCGAGACATTAAGCAGTTTGGATTAGGTGAACAATATGTAACGTTGATGATCAACGGAATTACAACTAAGATGGTTGAAGGAGTGAATGCCCTGCGAGCATGCGACATCGAATTACTTAGCCCAAATGTCCAAGCAATATATCAAAATTATAGTATTGGGGGCTGATTAATGTGGGGTAAAAAAAATTATATACATAAAAAAAAACAAAAGGCGAGCACTTAAAAGTACTCGCCTTTTGTTTTTTAATAACGATAGAAAACCTATTTAAATATCTTTTTAGCTTTAAGCTCTTCAATTGCTTCTTTTTCACGAGAAGAATCTTTTAAAATAGCTTGAATTAAATCCGCTTTACGGATTTGCATTGCTATTTGCGCTTGCTGTGGAACTGTATCACAATAATCAAAAAGAGCTAACTCAACTGCCATAACAATCCCCATAGACTCTCTTTCCTGCCCAGCTAAACTTGCAACAATATTAGTCGCTCTAAAAAAATGCTCGAAATCTTGTTGCCTTAAGTTATCCTCTAAAGTTTTTGCATCTGGCAACTGTGTTAAAACTGCCTGAAGAGAAACAGCACTTATCAATAAACTCAAAAATACCAATTTTTTCATACTTTTCCTAAAATTTATAAATATTATAATAAATTATACTTATTCCATACAAAAACATAATACCTCAAATCAGGGCTTTGAGCAACATCCATAACGAGTTGGCAGTAAAAACGCCGGAGAAAAATGGTTCAGCTGCTCGCTTATCTTTCATAACTAAAGCTAAAACTTTACCTAAAATGCCACCAAAAACAAGGCCAATCGAAAGATTAAGGGACATATATACACTTTTCTCTTTCTTAAATCACAGAATAACATAGATTTTATGTTTCATAACTTTTTTGCTATAATTATTCGCTATAACATTACCACTATTAATGCTACACATTATTTTACTGCCAACATTAATCAACCGACTCACCAATTAACACCACGAACTAAAGACACTATTTATGATACTTATTATTATTATGTACGCGTTTTTTGCCTGCTCTCTTTCAATAGGAAAAATCTTAGTAAACTTTGCAACACCAACACTCCTAACCGGCATTCGCATGACCATTGCGGGAATTATACTCCTTACCTATCAATACTTTTCACCCCACCAAGAATTTAACTTTAAAAAAGAACACCTAATCGACTGTGCCAAACTTGTTTTTTTTGGCATCTATGTAACCTATATATTACGTTTTTGGGGACTACGAGGGCTACCATCATATAAAGCAATCTTTTTGCATAATTTTGCTCCCTTTGCAACCGCTTTTTATTCCTACTTTTTATTGCAAGAAAAAATAACCAAAAAACAGGTTCTCGGTCTCTGTATCGGTTTTTTAGGAATGATTCCTATTTTATTAACCACAACACCTATCGAAGAGATGACAAGCGGAATATCTTTTATCTCATGGCAAGAATTAGCAATTATCGTTTCTGTCTTTTCAAGCGCTTATGGATGGATTATTGTACGAAAAATGATCTACAAATATAACTATTCTCCTACCATGATCAATGGATTGAGTATGACCGCTGGCGGCATATTGGCACTTGGCACTACTTTCTTTATACAAAATGGCTTTACCATAACTAACCCACTACCTTTTGTTGGCTGGCTCACTATAGTCATTATTATTAGCAACATTCTCTGTCACAATATATATGGGCATCTACTAAAAACCTACACCGCTACCTTTATATCTTTTGCGGGATTTATATGTCCACTTTTTGCTGCATTTAATGGATGGGCGTTTTTGGGAGAAAAAATTACCTGGCACTATTTTCTCTCTACTCTTATCGTTTTTATTGGTCTTTACATTTTTTATCAAGACGAGCTCAAGCATCATCTGAAAAAGCAGTCTTAACTCAGCTTATTTTTTCGCGTTAGCTAAAAATCAGACATGTGCATGCCAGCTAAAAAGTGAAAGTGGAGATGAAATACTGATTGGCCTGCGCCAGCACCATTATTAGTAAGCAAACGAAAATCAAGCATTTCCTCATTATCACATGCCAACTTTTGAGCCATTAACATTATACTGCCCATAAGAGAAATGTCGCTTTGTGTGATCGAACACAGACTGTCTATATGTTTTTTAGGAATAATAAGATAATGAATAGGAGCTTTTGGACGAATGTCTTGGATAACGATAAGATCAGATGACTCTGCAATAAGCGCTGCCTTTAACGTTCCAGCAACTATGTTGCAAAAAACACAATTATTAGCAACACTATTCTTCTCTACAAAATTATTCTGATTCTCAGAACTATTTTTACTCACCGCCTACTCTCTATTATTTAGGTATACTTCTTTTCTGGTGCCGAGGGCCGGACTTGAACCGGCACGGTGTTGCCACCGCGAGATTTTGAGTCTCGTGCGTCTGCCATTTCGCCACCCCGGCCAACTATTTCAAAAATATATTTTATATGTCTAAAATTAAACTATAAAATTTAAAAATTTCTAAATTATAAAACCTAGATTATAAAATATGGTACCCATAAAGATAAAAAACGTCAATCAAAAACTATTTAAACCGAATCTTGATCATCTTCAGAACTAACATCAGAATTAGCACAATAATCTTCAACGGTTTTCGCAAAATCGCCCATAGTAAGCCCCGGAATACGTGATAGACTTACAACAACGTACTTTTTCTGCTTTTCAGACAGCTCTAAAGGCTTTAATATACAAGCTACTAATGCTTTATCTGGATATGTTGTATAAAAATTTTCTTCCTCGGTCGTTAGTTGTGGCATATATCCATAACTAGCACTCCGAACATACTCACCGCATAATACACCTTTTAGTCTTCCTGTTTCTTTTTGCCAAGAATCATCGCAGCAATCATAAAATAGCGTTTCAGATTGATCAACTGGCCGACAGCCACAATAATCGTAACCAGTACCTTCCATCACACAAGCAACAGCGCGTTCAACCAGGCGGAGACCAACAGGCTCTCTCCACCTATTATATAATAAACATCCCAAAATACTATTTTTCTGCAACTGCGTTAAATTTTCTAATGACTTCCCTTGTCGTCTCCTGCCACTTAATTCCATTTCTCTGTTCCATTCTGTATTTATATCTGTTATTTTTTCAAGCATTTCACAAGACCAAGCTGAAAAATCTTTTGTTTGATTGGGAGAATAACGGTCTCTCATGACATTATAACGAGCCTCCAATGATTCAGAAGACCCAAAATTCACATTTAAGTTATTATCTACAATCTCACACATTACTTCACACAACAAATTTTCCAATATATTCGACGATAATGCTACAACTGCTTCCTCTTCATCACTTTTTTCATTTCCAGCAGCGACTTCGTCAAATAACGACCCACTATTTACAGAATTTGCTCTTATCAGACCACCTGTCTCCGACAACGTACTATCAATTGGCTCTTCGCCCTCAGCCTTTTTTTCACCGCGATTAGCCCCATTTACATTTGCTAGAACACCCGGTCCCACTTCACTCAGAACAATCTCTTTTGTAACGACAGCCCTATTTTGATTTGCCTGACGAATAGAATTTCCTGCATATGTTTTACGAATATTATTTCCCGCATATAGCAAAATACCGCAAGCTAACACCGTTACTAAACCTTTATTAATTGTAGCACTATCAACACCAAACAAATCCTCAACGCGATCGCCACCAAATAGTTGCGCGCTCATAAAAAGCACAATCAACAACAAATTCTTAATTTGCATATTTTCCATAAAAAACAAACCCCCAAATTCTCACGTTTAAAGTTAATATTCAACCCAATAGTATTTATTATAAACTATTTTAAAAAACCTGAATACAAAACACATAATCCCACTATTGCAGTAAAGTGATAATGTTCTATAGTAGAGCAAATAAAAATCAATCAGATTCAGAACTACCAATCTCTTCTGCAGGATACTCAGCACAATAATCTTCAACGGTTTTCGCAAGATCGCCCATAGTAAGCCCCGGAATACGTGATAGACTTACAACAACGTACTTTACCTTCTCTTCAGACAACCCTAAAGGCTTTAATATACAAGCTACTAATGCTTTATATGGATATGTTGTATAAAAATTTTCTTCCTCGGTCGTTAGTTTTGACATATATCCATGACAAGTACTCCGAACACACTCACTGCATAATACATCTTTTGGTCTTTCTGTTTCTTGTTGCCAAGAGTCATCGCGGCCACCGTAAAATAGCTTATCTACCATTTTTTCATGCAGTCTCTGAAGCATCTTTTTCTCTAACTCAGTTCGCTCGCCATAAAGAGGAGGACAATAACATGTTCGTCGACCTCCGTCACCACGGAGGACTGTATCATCAACACAACACTTAACACCATTTTTAATTGTCTCAAAATCAAAAAAACCACCATCTCTGTGCAATAAACATGCTAAAATATAATTTTTACGCTTTTCTCTTTCTTCTGACAATTCAAATTTACCCTTATTCTTATATTCTGGAAACTTATTTTTTTGCAGCAAATAACTTAAACCATTAAACCAATTTTGAAAATCTTTACGCCCTATTTCTATTTTTCTCTTATATCTATCCTTCCAGCTTTCATAATTAGGAATCGCAAGCGGAGGACTGCATCTTTCAGCTTCTTCTCTCTCTGCTCGTGTTACATCGTTAAAAACTTCTATATGTTCTTCAGGAGTAAACAAAGCCATTAGATTTTGTAGCGGTTCATTTTCAGCCCTTCTATTTTCATAAAGCTGCCTAAGGTCATCCTCCGTAAACGGCATTACAACAAGCTCTTGATACTCAATATCCCGTGCATGATAATCATCCCCTTGAAGTCTTGTGTCAGCTAAGTCCAAAAGCATACGAATGGACTTACAAGATGCCCCTCTTTTCAATACATCGGGCCATACTATCGCTCCACTATGAACACATACACCATCATCATATTCAGAACTACCAATCTCTTTTGTAGGATACTCAGCACAATAATCTTCAACGGTTTGCGCAAAATCGCTCATAGTAAGCCCCGGAATACGTGATACTTTTACAATAACGTACTTTAACTGATCCTTACCAAACTTTATTGACGCGTCTAACTTTTCTAAAGGTTTCAATATATCAGCTACTTCTTTTTTCTCTCGATTTCGATACTCACAATACTGATTATAAAAAATTTCGTCGGCGAGCGTTATTGGTAACATATGTTCAACATGTGCACCTCGAACAAACTCACGGCATAAATCAATTTTTGATAGTCGCGTTTCTTTTATTCTGAAATCGTTGTAAAAATCAGAAAATAGCATTGCGGATTGATCAACAGGTTGACAATCACAAGAATCGTCCTGGCGGCAGCTTATCTTAGTACGGAATTTGCTGCTCACCACACAACCAACAGCGCGTTCAAACTTGCCGAGATCAATAGGCTTCCTCCACCCATTATATAATAGACATTTCAAAATACTATCTTCCTGCGACTGCGTTAAATTGTCTATTGATACTCCCTTTTTTCTGTTCCATTCTGTATTTATATCTGTTATTGCTTTAAGCATTTCATATTTTCTGTTCCATTCTGTATTTATATCTGTTATTGCTTTAAGCATTTCATAAGACCAAACTGAAAAACCTTTTGTCTGATTGGGATAAAAACGGTCTCTCATGACATTATAACGAGCCTTCAATGATTCAGAAGACCCAAAATTCACCTCTAAGTTATTATCTACAATCTCACACATTACTTCGCACAACACTTTTTCCAATATATTCGGCGATAATGCTACAACTGCTTCCTCTCCATAACTTTTTTCATCTTCAGATAACGACCCACTATTTACAGAATTTGCTCTTATCCGACCTGTCTTCAGCAACGATTCTTGCCTGCTACTATCGACAGGCAAAATTTCTGACTCTTCGCCCTCAGCCCTTTTTTCACCGCGATCAGCCTTTGAAAGCACACCATTTACATTTGCTAAAACACCCGTTCCCACTTCACTCTGAACAATCTCTTTTATAACGACAGCCCTACTTTGATTTACCTGACGAATAGAATTTGCTATATATGCCAAAACACCCAAAGCAGACACTGTTACTAAACCTTTATTAATTGCAGCTCTATCAACACCAAACAAATCCTCAGCGCGATCGCTACCAAATAGTTGCGCGCTCATAAAAAGCACAACCAACAACAAATTCTTAATTTGCATATTTTCCATAAAAAAACAGACCCCCAAATTCTCACGTTTAAAGTTAATATTCAACCCAATAATATTAGCGCATCCGCTGCTTTTTCAACATCTTCCAAAGCAATATTATTACCCAAAAAAATATGAAAAACAACATACTCTAATCGCTCATCACTTAGTTGTGAATTAAATCGATGCAATACATCAATTCTAGGCATAAGCCATTCTTTATACTTTTCTAAGAATTGAGCTTCTTCTTCTTGAGATACACATGCATTCTCTTCTATCTTATGCACATCCTCTTTGTAAAGAGAAAACAATGACCTAAAAACATATTCCATCGCTCCATTTTCCTTTTTTTCAGTTCCACTCCCAAAAGGCAATTGATACTTATACTCTTGAACAACGCAAGCATCACCTAGCCTCACCTTGCGAACAGAGTGCTGTTCTCTTGCATCTGCACAAATTTGACCTATATTATTAGCTATTCTCATTATTCGAACATTTTCTCGCTTAAGCACTTCTTCTTCACTTACTACTTTTTGCTCAGCAGGCTTAGTTTTTGTTAAATCTATCAATTGCTGCTGCTTAAGATCCTCGGCCTCTTTTTTTTTTCGTTGCACAAACAAAGAAACCATTCTTTTAATTTTTGGCTCTTCCCATTTTTTTTTAAAGAAAAGCTCAACAAAAATATAGTTCAACTTTTCGTGCACAACATTTGGATCACCATTCGGCCATAATTGTTGACTAAGTTCGTCAAAATCCTTATACGCAAGACGACGAAAACAATCAGAACCAATACGCTCCATATGTGATTTTGCTTCACGGTGAGCGTCAAAAAAACCATTATCAGTTAATCTTTGACCAGAACTAACCAACCCTCCCATTGTCTCCAAATCTTGCTCCTTTTTTGAATCACGATCAGCCAACTCTTTTTCTTCTGCACTGCGTTGACTATCGTCCCTTATTGTGGTCGCAACTAGATCTAAACTAACTCTTCTTTGCACCCTAACCAACCCTTTTATTGGCGGCTCAGCAACAACTTCACCAGCTGCTAACCCTAGAAGAGCATCTCCTGGATTTACGTCTAATTCAAAATGCTTCCCTTGGCCATCCAACTTTTCTTCTTCGTCTTTTTCATAAGATCCAGTTTTTAAAGCTTGACCGGCCAACTCTTTTTTTTCTTTTTCTTCTTCTTCTTCAATATCCGCAATTAATTCATCGCACCCCATAAATCTAGTCATGAATCTTTCAAAAAAGCCAAATATTCCAGTCTTTGTTTTTGGCAATGCGGGTGCAACACCCTGAGACACAGCCGAATCTTTATCCTCTTTATCATGTAAAGCCATTTCTTCTTGACTTGCTCTATAGCCTATATACGTCAAAACGACACAAGCTCCAAGAAACACAGCACCTTGTTTAGCTCTACCGCTATTAACACCAAGTACCGTTTTAGGATCATCGCTACCAAATAGTTGCGCGCTCACAAACAATACAATTAACAACAAGCTCTTTATTTCCATATTTTTCATAAAAAACAGACCCCCCAAATCCACCTATTCAAAGTTAACATTCAGCCCAATAATATTTATTATAAACTATACAACAGCTCTATTTCTTATATAAAAAGACGGCCTCTTTCAAATCATCCAGACTAAGCTCAGATCCAGGCAACAATGTACATCTAAGAATATAATGTATCTGCCCAGGAGTTAGCCCTTCTGATTTTAATATCTCTGTTCCTTCCTGAAACCAAGCCTCAAAAGCTTCTTCGTTTAACTTTTCAACAGGAAGGTTGGCAGCAAAATAACGATCGTGAACGTCTTGTCTAGAGAACGAAGGCCCATTCTGCGAATCATGGAATGCCTCATGATACATAAAATGATTATCAAAACGACGTTTATCGCCTGCCTTATCAACTATACGTGCTTCTCCATCAACTACTCCAGCTCCTTGCAACAATTTCTTCTGCTGTGCTGCTTGTTGTCCTGCAACTACATCTAAACCATCTCTTTTGTGCACCCTAACCAACTCTTCTTTTTCTCCTGCACTGTGTTGAACACCCAAATTCTCTTCAGGCGCAACTAAACCACCATACCCCATCCATCTTTCCAAAAAGCCAAATCTTCCAGTCATTACGTTTAGCAATGCAGATACAACATTCTGATACATACCAAAACGTTTTACTTCAACCCGACTAGCCTCAGATCCAACCAAAACACTAGGCGCTAGCAACCGCGACACTAAATCCTTTACACCACCAACTACTGGAGTCTTTTCTTCAGCCGGTGGAGGCTCTACTGCAGCCGAACTAGACACAGTTTCTGTTGGCGAATGCAAACAACAGTTAACAAATGCTAAACAGCTTAATAATGTCGAGTAAACCAAATTTGGCTTCATCTTTTCTTTTTGCTGCTGCTCAGCCAAACAACGAAGCTGCTCTTCTTTTGCATGCGCTTTTTTTAATAAGTCTTCTTCTCTATACTGCTTTTGCTCCGCTTCTCTTTGCTGTTCCAACTGCTCTTGCATTAACCGTTCTTTTTTCAACTGCTCTTTTATTGATAGTTTTTCTTCTGCGGTCACAATTAGTTCTTTAATAGATCGAACATCTGCTAAAACTTCTTCAGCGATAAACTTATTTTTTTTCCATTTATTATAAAGACGACAAACAGTATAGCCGGGGGTGTGGCCATCATTATTTTGCATGCCTAATACAGGATGTAATTTTTCACGGCGAGAGTCTTCTTGAGAAATTAAATCTAAAACAACTTTAACCAAAAAAGGATCGTTCGTATAAACAGCATAATGCATTACGGTATCCCCGTTCCTATCCTGCCTTAGAAAATCAGCTTTTTTTGCATGCAATGCCACGAGTATATTTACTTTTTCTTTGCTTGAAAATTCATTGCTCTTAACAATTTCATGCAGCATCATCCAATCTCTTGAAAATATACTGTCAAAATCTTTATCTAAGCTTTTTAGCGCCTCCAAACTTCGACTATCTTTAAAAGCTCGAATCTTTTCTCTAAAACTTCCATTTTCAAAAGTTTTAATCAAGCTTTCCTGTCTTTGCTCAGCTTCTTGAAGCCATTTTTGCTCTTCTTCTCGCGACAACCTTTGTCGCTCTTCTTCTCGCGCCAACCTTTGTCGCTCTTCTTCCTGAGATAACGCTTTCTTTTCTCGAGGCAATACTTGCCCTTCACTCCATTGCCTACTTTGAACAAGCACAAAAAGACCAAGCGCTGCCACCGCTATAAAACCTTTTTTCATAGCAGCTTGATCACTATCAGCAAGAGACAAACCTTCAAAACCAAGCAATTGCGTGCCCATAAAAAGCACAAGCAATAACAAATTTTTTATTTGCATATTTTCCATAAAAAAAAAGACCCATGATTCACGCATTTAAAGTCAATATTCAGCCCAATAATTTTTATTATAAACTATTTTCACGCATTGTACAAAAACCTACAAATCACTTAATCCTGCCAAGATACTCTGCTTGAGCTTGCTTTCTTCACCTTGCTGATGATGCCCCTCTTGCGGCAAAAATACTACTCCATAACGCAACACCGATAGCTTTTCTGAGGCCATAAGAGGCTTCATGGCCATACTCCTGGCCAGAGAGCTCCTCACCAACAAGTTCCCACGATTCTTCTTTTGCACGTTCCGATACAACACTAGACTCACTAGAATCACTAAAATTATTTCCATCAGACATCACATCGCCACTACTACTACTACTACTACTACTACTACTACTACTACTACTACTACTACTACTACTACTACTACTACTACTACTCATGCTACTCATGCTGCTCGAGCTGCTACTGCTACTTGAGCTACTTAAACTATCACTACCACCGTAGCCAGAGCGTCTGTCTTGAGAGGTTTGTAAACGATGGCCATTTAACAATCCAACAACGATTTTTCCGGCATCTTTCTGCTCATCTTCACCACTAATATCCTTACGTCCATCTTGGCCGCCAAACAACTCTAAACCAGTAACAAAACCAATCAATAAAAACAGATATATATACTTCATGACTACTCCTGACACAATTTTTATATAAAATAACAGGTAACACCAAAACGATTAATGGCTAAAAACTTAGCGATTACTAAAATTTTACCAAATAACTTTTTTTGGATATAGTTTTTTCAGCTTTTCTGATTGAGTCAATGGAATTGATATGAATATAGAAAAAAAAATGACTAGATCTTGCTATACACAAAATCTAGTCATACAATCTAACTTCTCGCACCCACTCCTAGATGCTCAATATCTTAAAAATCAAATTATTAACAATTTATCTCTAAAATTAATATTCTTTTAAATAGTCTTTTATATTGGATGTAAATAGTCTTTTATATTGGATGAAAAACCTAATGGTTGTCGAGGATCAAACTTAGCACTAGCTTGATCTCCAAATTCATCTTTAAGCATATCCCAAGCTTCTTTTTTAGCTGCAAGCAACATAGAGGGGTCAATAGCAAAGTGTTTAGGACTAGCCAATAAAGCTTTCTTATCGTCAGCGCTAAACCCATCGTCCAAATTACCAATTATAGCTATATGTTCGGCTATTCTTTTGCTGTCTTCATTCTCAACAACTTTCTTACTAAACACTTGTATATCTTCATTTTTAAAACCAGATATGTAGTCTGTTGGCTTTAAAGAATAACCATCAGTAAAACCAGAATCATATAAAGGTGTACAGCCCAACATTTCTGTAGACTCTTCCCTAGCTTTTAAAATACCCTGCACACCAACTGTCTGTCTTGTTTTTGCATATGCAGCGTCCTGCTCATGCTTATTTAAAGGCGACCTACTGAGTTCTTCTCGATATTTTCTATTTGCCTCTCTACATTGAGCAGAAAGTATTTCTTGATAAACCACCCGATGCGCGTCCCAATGTATACTTTCTAATTTTGTTGCTAATTTTTTATATTCTTTACACACCGAAGGAGCACCAATCAAACCACCCTGTCGTCTCAACCTTTCCATATCATCATATAATGCTTGAGCCGATACCCTCTGATCATCATCCAATGCCACACGCATAAAAGGCTTTTCATCCAAGGCGTGTGTAGTACGCCGATACTCTTCATCCAAGTCGCCTATACGCCGATACTCATTATCCAAATCCACCATCAACCGATGCTCCCTCGCTAATTTTTCATCCAATTCATTCGTCAACTTCTGATTTTGAGCAATCTCTTTTTTCATGCATTTAATATGTTCTTCAATATATTGTTTTTCTTGATTGTCCACATCTTCTTGACCACAGCTTTCTTCGCTAAGTCTAACTTCTTCTTCAAACGCTATCTTTTGATCTTTTAATACCGCTAATGCGCTTTTATATTCTTTCATCCTTTTTGGGCTCAACGAAGACATAAAAAGCATATCTTCAATTTTTACATCTCTTTTTTTATCATTGTCCAAGACAAAATCCCAAAAACTACTTCTTTTTTCCATTTCTAATTGATTTGCTAATTTTTGTTTTAATTTTTCTGCTAATTGAACGCGAAACATCTTTACTTCATTTTTACGCACTTTTTCCCGTTCCCGCTCTCGAATAGATGCCCGAATCGGCCTATAAAAAATGCTCTCGACAACCATCAAAGCCGTTGATATAGGAACAAGTAATCCCATCCACCTACTTTTACCACTTCCATCTTCAGCGCAAAGCACCCCATTGCCACTGAGAAATAACAAAATAATTGCTATTATTCTTGTATTATTAGTATTCATACTTGTCATATCAACCTCCATAATAAAAATGTATTCTTTAAAAAATTATTCTTTAAAAACCATATAAAACCTAAGTTTCTTATTAATAGGCTACACTATTTATTATAATTTTTCAAATTATTTCCAGAAAGAACTCGGGCCTGATTCGCTGCCAATTGATTATTTCAATGAGTCAATTGCGGCCACATGCAAACACCTTTCATATCAAAGAACCATTTCTCTATCCAAAAAGCATATACTTTATCCTTCTTATCTCTTTCCAATATTACTTTCCAATATTACTTTCTAATTGTCTAAAATATATCTTTTTGCTATATTTAAAAGACTTACCTGATCAACTTTCTTACTTAATGATGGATTCGTGTATGATTAATGTATACAACCTTACCCTCTCTTTTGGCACTCAAACAGTATTTGACCATATATCCTTTACACTAGACCAACGACAACGTATTGGCCTCGTTGGAGCTAATGGATCAGGTAAATCGACTCTTCTTAAAGCATTAATGGGCACCCAAGCGATAGATGATGGCAAAATTGTCATCAACAAAGGTAAAACAATTGCCTATCTACCACAAGAAGTTGTATTAAATTCACCGAAATCTATCATAGATGAAACGTTCAGCGCTTTTGAACATATAGCAATGCTGCAACAGCAAGCTGCCGAATTAGAAAAGCATCTACAAGCAGACCCTAAAAGCTTAGAACAATACACAGAAATTCAAGCTCAACTTGCAGAACTTAATATAGATCGCGCTCGTGCAGAAGCAAAACGAATGCTTAGCGGCCTTGGGTTTTCAGAAAAACAGTTCGATGAGCCAGTTGCAAATCTCAGTGTTGGCTGGAAAATGCGTGTAGTTCTTGCAAAACTACTTCTGCAAAAAGCTGATTTTTACCTGTTTGATGAACCAACTAATCACCTTGATATTACGGCACAAGACTGGTTTTTACAATTTTTAAACCAAGCGCCTTTCGGCTTTCTACTCATATGCCATGAACGCTACTTCTTAGATGAACTTTGTAATCATATTCTTGAGCTTGAAAATGGCAAGGGAACTATGTACACCGGCAATTATGAACAATATGAGAAACAAAAAGAACATAACACTGAGCTTTTGGAAGCTGCCTATCAGACACAACAGAAAGATATAAAACAGCGACAAGAGACTATTAATCGGTTCCGTGCCACTGCATCAAAAGCAAAAATGGTACAGAGTATGATTAAATCTCTCGATAAAGTTGAACGAATAACGTTAGCGTCAAGAAGAAGAATGATAAACTTTAGATTTCCTCCTATTGAACGAGCTGGCAACGTAGTACTCTCTGTTAAAAACGTGGCACAATCATTTGAACAAAAAGAGATTTTTAATCATGTCTCATTTGAGGTACTTCGTGGCGAAAAAGTAGCTATTATCGCAGCTAACGGTGTCGGAAAAACAACACTTTTTAACGTTATATCGGGAAAATACCCACTCCAAAAAGGTGAGATCATCTTTGGACATAATGTTAGCTATGCACTTTTCAACCAAGATCAAAATGCAACTCTTGATCTTGATGCAACAGTCTTTGACAATATTAAATCACGTGTTTCAGGAGCAACAGAACAAGAGATTCGTACTTTCTTGGGATCTTTTTTGTTTGGCAATGATGATGTTAAAAAAAAGGTTAAAGTTTTAAGTGGTGGTGAAAAAAATCGCGTTGGTATGATCAGCGTACTCTTGCAAAAAGCAAATCTTTTGCTTCTTGATGAGCCGACCAATCACCTTGATATTGCATCAAAAGAAGTGTTATTAAAAGCTCTTAATGATTACGAAGGCACTATTATATTTGTGTCTCACGATAGAGATTTCGTAAATAAACTTGCCACTCATATTATTGAATTAACCCCAACGGGCGTTATTAGCTATAAAGGTAATTATGATGGGTATATCTATTATAAAAACAACATACTCAACAATCCGGATCAGGCAAAAAGCACTGTAGCTCATACTCAGCCTGCCAATGGCCCTGACGATAAGTCTGTTGGAAACGAATCGACTAAAAAGAAAATAAATCCAAAGCACCTAAAAGAGATAAACAAAAAAATAGGTGCTGTCGAACGTACCATTTATAATCTAGAAAAACATATTGAACGTACCCAAGAAAGCTTTGCCAGTCTTTCATATGGCACAAGCGAATTTACCGCTGCACAAAACAGCTTGACCGCCTATCAAAAAGATTTGTTGGCTCAAAATCAACAATGGGAAAATTTACAGGTCGAATTACAAAAGTTAGGCGAATAAAATACCCCACGATTACCCGCGGGGACCCCAGAAATCGCGCGCGGGGGCCCTGAATAAAGTACCCAATCTAACTAAGCCATCAAATAATTTTTTTAGTTTCCATAATATCCAAAAAAAGTCTCTCGTGGGCCGCTCCGCGGCCCACCTCTATTCCCCCCAGCGGGGGGTATGGGGGGGGGCAACTCAAAACTATAATTACATTGTATAAGAAATCGACAAAAGCGGCGTGTAAATCGCGATCAACAGAAACAAAATACATAAACCAAGCACAATTATTAAAAGCGGCTGTATAACCATAGTTAACCATGCAAGCATACGCTTTACCTTTGCATGATATATAGACGCCGCCTGTTTTAATTGATTACCTAACGCTCCAATCTCCGATCCAATACGAATAAGAGCAAGAATATCCGGTGAAATAAACTTTTTGTCCCAAACTTGCAATGCTCGCGCAAGAGAATTACCATGCTTTACCCGCTCAATCATCACAAACATCTGCTGTGCAAAGATATCGTAAGTAATACTTTTTTGTACAGCCGTAAGCGCAGGAACAAGCTGAATTCCTCCATCAAGCAGCAATCCTACTGATTCAAAAAAATAGCCTAACATCTGGTACGTCAAAAATGTTCCTACATACGGGAAAGAATATAAAAAACGCTCTCCTAATTTTCTCCCTTTTTTTGTTTTTTTGAAATAATAGTAAGCGCCAATAATAACCAACAAAAAGCCAATTAAGAAGAAAGCAAAAAACCAACTAGTTACATATGTACTAATATGCAAAAGAGTTGCCGTAAATGAAGGTAGCGTTGATCCCATAGAAGAAAACATCTGGGCAAAATGAGGAATAATCGAAATAAATAAAAATAATAACACCAATAAAAAAACGATTAATGTCAGTACAGGAATAAAAAGAGCTGCATATAATTGTGAATAAAAAGCAGCTTGTACTCGATGATACTGAACCACCGCTTCAAATGCAGCCGCCAATGACCCATTATTTTCACCGACAGTTAAAAGCTGAATAGATAGAGAATCAAATAAAACGGGATATTTATAAGCAATGTGACTTAACATCTCTCCTTCTTGCACATGTAACGCTATTGCATGCAACACCTCTTCTAAAATCAGATGTCGATTTTGCTGAGCAACAATAGTTAACGCTTCTGGCAACAAAATCCCTGATGCTACGAGAACATGCAGTTGGCTAAAAAAGGCTGATTTATCAGCACGAGTAACACGAGTAAAAAATTTCAATGGATAACATAAGCGGCTCTTTATCAGGGCTATATCAGACTTAAAAAGAGCATCCCCCAACTCCTTTTCAGACACAGCAAATAGGCGGCCTGCTACCATGTTTCCCTGTATATCAACTCCAGACCATTTAAAATACGGCATATGGCTACTCCCTTTTTTTTCTTGCCCTATAACAATTTATATAGCTAATCAAAAATACCAGTCTGCCTATAAATTCCCAACATATGCAATAGCTGATCAAAAGTGATATCTCGTTCTATTTTTATTTTTTTAAGACGGTGCGTTAGTCCCGCTACCAAAATAATATCAACCTGCGCAATCTTTAAGCTCTTTGCCAAAAACTGTATCAATTCTTTATTGGCTAGGCCACGTTCTGGAGCAGCCTTAAGATAACAGACAAGCTGATCATTTTTACCCAGCTTCCAAGCTAAACGTCCGGATTGGGGGACCACTTTTATAGATACTGTTAGGCTCACCAAATCTCCTGATAATTAATCAACTGATCACCAAATTATACAAAAGTTTATAAAAAAAGTATTTATAACTTGAGAAAAAAGTAAAATAGCTTTATTCTTTATGTATCTTTAAAATATAAGGAGAGATGGCTGAGTGGCCTAAAGCGCTTGCCTGCTAAGCAAGAGCCTGAGTAATCGGGCACGAGGGTTCGAATCCCTCTCTCTCCACCAGATACAAAAATTGACAGGCGCCCGTAGCTCAATTGGATAGAGTACCAGACTACGAATCTGTAGGTTGGAGGTTCGAGTCCTCCCGGGCGCACCAAGTTATCGCTAAAATACGTAATACTTACACTTCTACCAATCTTTAAGCCTGAGCCCAATTAAATTTTATTAGCCTAAAACTATACAAACCTACTATTCTGGCTATTATTATCAAAATATATTATTAAAATCTATTTTTTTGCTTTATTTTTAAGATATTCTTTATCCAAGATCTTTATTTTTAAGATATTCTTTATCCAAGATCTTTATTTTTAAGATATTTTTTATCTAAAAAAGGGCGAATGCACGTGAAAAAAATAATTATTCAGGCAAAAATTAATCTCATTTTTCTTGTTTTTTTTATAGCCATGCTTAACTGCACGACCCTGCTTAATGCAATAAATACTGAACCAATAAGTACTACCTCAACAACTGAGTCTATAAATGTCGAGCATATAGACACGCTGCCACACACCATTGAAATCGAAACTATATCCAGCCAAGCTATATATGATGGCATATGCAAAGCCGTCAAAATAGCTGGTAATATTTTTTTATTGTCTAGCGCTCTAAAGCTAGCTGAAGGCTTGATTGATATTATTGATGACCACGACGATTCATTAAACAGACATGTAGCCTTCTTGTTTGCCGAAAGAGCAATCATCGCAGGCTATGCTTTCTATCAAAGTCTTTTAAATATCCATCATGAAATTGAAAATTAAAATATAAATGTTTAACTCCCCGCATTATATCAATTTCAGGCGATAGTGCGTATTCTTAAGTTTGTTTCTCGGCACCACTTTTATCCCACCGATCTCTGGAAGCCCTATTTAACAAAACTGGTATTGCTTTTGCTATACTGTGTTACTTTTGCTATACTATTTCTCTATATAAGTATGGTTTTTAGACTATTTATCTAAGACCAGGGCCAAATAAGATCCAAAGAAAGAGATAATATGGGTAACATTTTACTATTTTATAAGTATGTACACATTATAAATCCGAAAAAATTTACTGAATGGCAGACAAAACTTTGCAAAGCACTTAATCTCCGTGGCCGACTATTAATTGCACATGAAGGCATTAACGGTACTCTCGGGGGCTCGATAAGCGATACGCAACAGTATGAACAAATAATGCTTAAGCTTTCTTTGTTCAAAAATATGGACATAAAAAAAGCACCTGGATCTGCAGAAGACTTTCCCCGACTTCGTATAGCAACACGCAATACTATAGTTAATTTAGGTATTGATCCAGAACAGTTGACAGTATCACAAACGGGTACGCACCTGGCTCCCCAAGAAGTACATGAACTTTTATTAAACAAACCTGATAATTTGGTGATTTTAGACGCTCGAAACATGGTCGAATCCGCTGTTGGAAAATTCACCGATGCTCTTACTCCTAAAATTAGACGATTCCGAGATCTTCCTGAATATATCGATAACAATAGCGATCTTTTCAAAGATAAACAGGTACTCATGTATTGCACTGGTGGTGTTCGTTGCGAACGTGCTACCGCTTATCTTAAAGAAAAAAATATAGCAGAAAAAGTCTTTCAAGTAGAGGGTGGGATACATCGCTACGTTGAACAATACCCAGACGGCTTTTTCCGCGGAAAAAACTATGTTTTTGACAATCGAATTACGGCAAAAATAAATGATGATATTTTAGGAACCTGCGCTATCTGTTCTGTGGCCTATGATGACTACACCAACTGCCTTAATGCCTTATGCAATAAACATTTTATCTGCTGCAACACCTGCAAAAACAACTTTGCAAATACCTGTAGCTTAACATGCAAAACATTAATCATAGAAAACAAAGTTCCTCAACGACCTCTTTTTGGCCAACAAACAGTATCTCAGCAACAACTATATACTCAACAGCAAACACCTTCCCAACAAAAAAATATACATGATACACCCAATCAACAATAACTCGCAAACACATAATAACGTACAGCCAGCTACAAACAATACAATAAATAGTAGCTCGTCGCTTGTTATACAAGAGCACGTATCTCTACGCGATAAAAACTGGTTTAACACCGGTGGCAACGCGAGATATTTTTGTGAACCAACAACAGAACAAGAATTTAAAGATGCACTCGTATACGCTGACATGCACAAACTACCACTCTTTATTCTTGGCTTGGGCGCAAATATTCTTGTGAGCGATAGCGGATTTGATGGCCTCATTATTCGCCCTCGCCTTACTACAATCACTATTATAAAAGATAATGTAAAAAATAATGATAACCAAGCATTAGTGCAAGCTGGTGCAGGTGTTACTATAGAAGAACTTATAAACCATTGCTTAGACAATCATATTCTAGGTCTTGAAGAATTTAGCGGCATTCCCGGAACAGTCGGTGGATCTGTTTATATTAACCTGCACTATTATGAATTTTTACTCAGTCAATTTATCGTTGAAGCTGTTATCATACATAGACAAACAAAAGTTATAGAAACAGTACCCGTATCATGGTTCGCTTTCGGCTACAATAAATCACGGCTACAAGAGCATACCTATTTCATTCTCAGTACAACATTTAGGCTCAGAACTTGTAACGAACTTGATGCAGCCTATGCTCGTGGCCGATCAGTTGAAATTATTCGTCACCGCGTCAATCGTTACCCCTCAAAAAATACCTGTGGTAGTTTTTTTAGAAACTTTCACGATCATGAAGTTAGTCTTGAGATTAATAATAAAAAAATGATTTATATAGCTTATTATTTGGACAAAATAGGAGTCAAGGGCGCTCTGCAAGTTGGTGGAGCTTTAGTGTCATATCAACATGCCAACATGCTGGTTAACACAGGAAATGCAACGTCGCAAGATATTGTTAATCTTGCTCGCGCTATGCAAGAAAAAGTGTTCCAACAGTTTGGTATTATACCAAACGCAGAATGTCTCTTTATTGGTTTTGACCAACACCCACTATTGCAGGCTAAATAAAACATGATCCCAACACATATGCCCAAACAAAAAATCATAAAACTTTGCTAACAGATTGGGTCCGTAGGCAGCGCCTACCCCCACCCCCCGCCGCGCGTGCGGCGGCTGTATTTGCAAAACTAACACACCTACTTACCTTAAAACCCCAAAACAAACACCCATAAAACATGATCCCAACACATATGCCCAAACAAAAAATCATAAAACTTTGCTAACAGATTGGGTCCGTAGGCAGCGCCTACCCCACCCCCCGCCGCGCGTGCGGCGGCTGTATTTGCAAAACTAACACACCTACTTACCTTAAAACCCCAAAACAAAAACCCATAAAACATGATCCCAACACACGTACTCTCTAACGAACTTATCTTTTTATTCCAGACACTTTTTGTAAGTGCCACCACGCTAGCCGCCCTCTATCTTGGCAAAGAAGCCCTCGTCGCCTTTATCTGCCTTATTTGCGTCCTTGCCAACTTATTTGTCCTTAAACAAACGACATTGTTTGGACTTAACGCTACATGCGCTGATTCTTTTACCATAGCAGCTACGCTGGGCCTTAATCTATTGCAAGAATATTACGGCCCCACTATTGCTCGCAAAACCATTACTATAAACTTTTTTTTACTCTTATTCTATGCCGTTATCTCTCGCATTCATCTCATCTATATACCAAGCCCTGCTGACACTTCACAAACAGCATTTACGCTTATTTTAGGCTTTATGCCCCGGATCGCCATTGCATCGCTGACCTGCTATCTTATCTCGCAATATATCGATTATCTTGTGTACGGTTTTTTGAAAAAAAAACTGGTCAATCGCTTTCTTTTAATCCGCAACTATGGCTCCATGCTTATCAGCCAATTAATCGATACTATATTATTCAGCTTTCTAGGCCTCTATGGCATAGTCGATTCTATTGGAGAAATTATTGTCATTAGTTACATTATTAAAGTTATAGCAATCGCCCTGGCCGCCCCTTTTGCCACCCTTGCCAAATTTTTAATAAAAAGATAAAACGCTAAACTTAAAGTTTTTTACGCCCAATTTGACAGATAGTGGTTTTTTTTATAAATTAAGAATAATATTATTGCTTTAATTTAATAAAATAGGCGACCAACCAATGTTAAAAAAAGTTATTATGAATTCTAAAGCTATATTAGCACTATTTTTATGCCTACTCCCCACAACATCTTTTACTTCTGAAAATTACTCGACTCTTCTAAAAACTTTTCTTGTCGGAAGTTGCTTTGTCGGTGGCTCATGCTTAAGCTATCAAGCAGCTAAAGCGCCATTTTTTGATAAAAATAACTATTGGGCACTTGCAACAGGAACGTTTGCGATAGGAACAGGGATAGCCTATTATGTAAGTAGCGATCGACTAGATCCATTGATACGTCCTAATCCTAAACACCTTGATAAAAGAGAACAATACTTACGAAACCAAATGGAAAACCCAGGTCCATGCCCCACAGAATACGACATAAAAAAAATCAATCTAATCTACCGCAAAAAAATGGCCAAAACAATACCTAATTATGAGCTGCATAAAACTACTTTTTTTGCTAGCATATGTGCAGGATTAGGCCTACTATGTGGCCTTGCTCTACAATCAAAAACAATACGAGCTCTCTATTCAAACTCATAAATAGGTAATCATGAATACTAAAATTATCATAATATTATTTTTAACTCTGCTTCCTGCAAGCTCTATAGCCGCTGACAAGCCCCTAAGCCGTGCTCCTGGCCAGAATAAAAGCACCACATACGTTTATTATCCTAAAGACCTCAAATCAGAGTATGGCACTCTTGGTTTTTTTACTACTGCAGCTATAATTATCTTGCCTTTTTCAAACAACACCTTGTCTTTCTCAAACAAAACAGGGTTAATCGTTAACGTCACCGGCTTGGGAAATATGTTCAACTTAAAAAGTTCAGTTGCCCTCGGCTTGGCTGGCTCTATTGGATATAATGCTGCATACAACAAAGCTCCTATTTACCATAACTTACAAGAACTACTCACAAAAAAAACCAATAATAACGATAGCAATAGCCTTAGTACCATGTTAGACAATGATAATAAGCGAGCTTTTCTTTTTGGAGCCACTGCAGGTACGATAGTGGGAGCGGCAGTTATAGCATATGAATGGTATAGTGAAACAACTTAGAATTAACTTCACCCAATAACAATACTATTGCTGTTTTTAGTAACCCAAAAAGCATTCAAAATATCTATAACCGAATACCCAATAGATAGAATAAACGCACACAATTGCACCCCCTGCACTATTTTATTTTTTACAAAAATTTCAAAATAAGCTATACTTTACCGTAATATCACTTTTTACTTTATTACGTTAGAATATATCCACTATGCACATAGATAACCCAAGCCTAATTCCAAATGCACACCTGCCACTACCACAATCACAGCCAATTCAGCCGTATTTTTACTACGAAATAGTCCATACATCAAAAAAATCTCGTGCTCGAGTCGGCCGGATTCATACCCCTCATGGCATTATTGATACACCCAATTTTGTAGGGGTAGGTACCAATGCTACCATGAAATCACTGGATAGCGTTACCGTCGATGATCTTGGCTTACAGCTTATGTTTTGCAATACATACCATCTTATGCTACAACCAGGAACGGAAATCATTAAAGCTGCTGGAGGTCTCCATACCTTTATGAATCGCCGCATGCCCTTAATCACGGATTCTGGTGGATTTCAAGTCTTTAGCCTTGCTTACGGTACAGTAAAAGATGAACTTAAAAGCTGTGGTAAAAAAATTGGTAATAGCGCGGTTCTTAAAATAAATGAAAACGGGGTCCTTTTTAGATCTTACCGAGATGGAAGCTCCATACTCCTCACTCCAGAAACATCAATTGCTGCTCAAAAAGCTCTTGGTGCTGATATCATTATCCCTTTTGATGAGTTACCCCCTTACCATATCGATCAACGAGTTCTTGAAAAATCACTGCATCGCACTCATCGTTGGGAGACTCGATCATTAGAAGCTCATATGGCCAACAAAAACAACCAAGCCATGTATGCAGTAGTACACGGTGGCATCGATCCTAAACTTCGAGCATTAAGTGCATCTTACTTAAGTAAGCTCCCTTTTGATGGATTTGCTATTGGCGGAAGCCTAGGAAAAACAAAAGAACAGATGATAACCATGCTGACTGAACTCATGCCACAAATCCCCGCCGATAAACCAAATCATTTATTGGGTATTGGTGATCTTTATTCAATAGATGAATGCGTCAGGCTTGGCATAGATACTTTTGATAGCTCACATCCTACCCGCTGCGCCCGGCATGGTCTTCTTTTTACCTCAAAAGGCAATATTAAAATAGGCAATTCAGAACATAAATATAATTTTAGGCCTATCGATGAAACATGCACCTGTAGCGTATGCAAAAACTACACCATAGCCTATTTACACCATCTTCTTAAAGCTAAAGAAATGACCGGATACATGCTTGCAAGTATCCACAATCTTCATTTTATGGTGCAATTAATGCAACAGTATAGACTTGCTATTTTACACGATCAAATATAATACTAAATATAGCCAAAATAATATGAGAAAAATTTTTTTGAAAAATTAAAATATCTGGAAAACTATATGTCTCACGATTCTATTTTTCCCCCCATACCCATAGGGGTTGAAGATTATAAAGAAATTATCGATAACAAGAGCGCATATATCGATAAAACTCTTCTTATTAAAGAATTTTGGCAAGATGGAGGCAAGGTTATTTTAACTCCTCGTCCACGACGATTTGGTAAAACATTAAATCTTTCGATGCTCAAATATTTTTTTGAAAAAACAGATCAGAATAATGCCAATATTTTTGAAAACACAAATATATGGACCGACCCAGAATTTCGTGATCTTCAAGGACAATTTCCGGTAATTTTTCTAACGTTTAAAGATATTAAAGTTGATTCATGGAAAGAAGCTTATGAAGAATTTATAAATCTTTTAACTATAAATATAGAAAAATTATTAAGCCCAATCTATCCATCATTAACCCCCGTTGAACAAAAATGGTATGCACGTCTAGTAGACAGAAGTGCAACTGAAGCCGATTATTCTGATAGTCTTTTATATGCAACGGTGATTCTAGAACGTCATTATCAAAAAAAAGTTATTATTTTAATCGATGAGTATGATGCTCCTATAATAGAAGCATATATTAAAAACTATTACGAAAAAATGATAAAGTTTATGCGCAGTTTACTTTCTAAAGCATTAAAAACAAACTCTGCGCTCCAAAAAGCCTTTTTAACCGGCATAACTCGTATAGCAAAAGAAGATATATTTTCAGGGCTTAATAATCTTTCTATATATACTGTATTAAATGTCGAATATTCTGATAAATTTGGATTTACTCAAAAAGAAGTAGATCAATTATTGGTTGGCTATGATCTTGTTGATAAAAAAGACGAAATCAAAAATTGGTATGATGGCTATATGTTTGGAGAAACTAATATTTATAATCCTTGGTCATTGCTTAATTGCATCAAAAATAAAGGAATCTTTAAAGCCTATTGGGTTAATACTAGCGACAACAAGCTGGTGAAAAACATTATTGCCAACTCAAATGAAAAAATTAAAAAAGAATTAGAACTTTTATTGCAAAACAATGTTATTATTAATAAAGAAATTGATGAAGGAGTCACTTTTTCTGATTTTGATAATAATGATCAAGAGCCATGGAGTTTTCTCTTATTCACTGGCTATCTCACTACAACATCCCATACTATAATTGATGACAACTATTATTATACGCTAGCTATTCCCAACAAAGAAATCGAAAAGCTTTATCAAAATCTTATTTTCCAAGCATTAAGTACCAATATCTCTTTTGCCAAACTTAAAGAGCTTTTTGAAGCTCTAATTACAGGAGACAAAAAAATAGTCGAGCAATATTTACAAGAATTTATTGCAAAAGCATGCTCTTCTCTTGATGTAGCTAAAAATGATCTCGAACGTAATATACATATGTTTGTACTAGGATTACTTGCGGGCCTTTCAAGTCGTTATATAATTCAGTCAAATCGTTCACCCCACCTATCGGCGGGGACCCCGAATTGTGAATCGGGCGATGGTCGTTATGATATCATGCTCATGCCGCGAAATCCACACGATCCTGGTATTTTGATCGAATTTAAAAGAACAACAGAGGACGACAACGCAACACTAGCAACACTAGCACAAAAAGCATTGGAGCAGATAAAAAATCTTAATTATAAAACACAGCTAAAAGACTTTGGCTACCAAGGCTCTATCTTTTGTTATGGTATTGCGGTATGTGGTAAAAAATTAATAGTTGCTATGGAAATTATATAATCTATGAAAACAATAACAAGTCGAACTAATCAAGAAATTAGCAGAGTCGTGCACCTTAAGGAAGCTCGTGAAAGAGAAAAACAACAACGTTTTACGGCCGAAGGCGTTCGTGTCTGTAAAACATTGATAGATAACGGGATACAGCTAGACACTCTTTATACGACAGAGCCTCTCTTAGAACAAGCACAGAAAATTACTTTTGACGACAACATAGTTCTCGTTAGCCAATCAGTAATGGAAAAAATCAGTAGCCACAAAACACCAAGCGGGGTATTGGGTGTTTTTGCAATACCAAAAACACCGAAACCTGAAGCATTAACGTCAGGCCTTGTACTTGCCAATATCACCGATCCGGGAAATATGGGAACACTCATAAGAACTGCTGTTGCAGTTGGTGTTCGTTCAGTCGTAATTGTTGAAGGAGTTGATCCGTTTCATCCTAAAGTTATACAAGCAAGCGCAGGAACTATTGGATCAATACAGATATTTCGATGGTCATGGGAGCACCTACTCACCCATAAAAAAAATAAAGCCCTCTATGCTCTTACCGTAAGCAATGGAAAACCTATTAGCACTATAGACTCTCACAACGCCCTTCTGGTAATTGGCAACGAAGCACATGGTATTCCAGAAAATTGGCTTGTAGATTGCGAAAATAAAATAACTATTCCGATGCCTGGCGGTACAGAAAGTCTCAATGCTGCCGTTGCCGGTTCAATTGCGCTCTATCTTACGTTTGCAAAAACTTAATACACTTGCTATTTTACCTGATCAGATATAATTACTCGATAAAGAATAAGGGTATTATTTTATTTTGGTATAATTACCGGTAAGCTATAGAATATTTGAAAACTACTATCTGGAGAATCACATGTCACAGTACCGTCCAGTTCCTATAGGGGTTGAAGATTATAAAGAAATTATCGATAACAAGAGCGCATATATCGATAAAACTCTTCTTATTAAAGAATTTTGGCAAGATGGAAGCAAAGTTATTTTAACTCCTCGTCCACGACGATTTGGTAAAACATTAAATCTTTCGATGCTCAAATATTTTTTTGAAAAAACAGATCAGAATAATGCCAATATTTTTGAAAACACAAATATATGGGCCGACCCAGAATTTCGTGATCTTCAGGGCCAGTTTCCCGTTATTTTTCTAACATTTAAAGATATTAAAGTTGATTCATGGGAGTCTGCTTATAGAGAATTTACCAGTCTTTTGTTCAAGAACATAGAAAAATTACTTAGTCCAATTTATGCATCGCTAACTCCTTCAGAACAAAAATGGTACACGCATTTATTAGACGGAAGCGCAACTGATACCGATTATACCAATAGTCTTTTATATACGACTATTATTCTAGAGCGTCATTACCAAAAAAAAGTTATTATTTTAATCGATGAGTATGATGCTCCCATAATAGAAGCATATATTAAAAACTATTACGAAAAAATGATACAGTTTATGCGCAGTTTACTTTCCAAAGCATTGAAAACAAACTCTGCGCTCCAAAAAGCCTTTTTAACCGGCATAACTCGTATAGCAAAAGAAGATATATTTTCAGGGCTTAATAAT
>Ga0207658_10000776_pt1 | contig 27307 bp, 25 predicted proteins | sample KBSS33metaG_FD_184322 | JGI IMG/M metagenome (GOLD analysis project Ga0207658, IMG submission 184322) | Switchgrass rhizosphere microbial communities from Kellogg Biological Station, Michigan, USA - KBS S3-3 metaG (SPAdes) (version 2) | ecosystem: Host-associated > Plants > Roots > Rhizosphere...
GTTTGGCTTCTGGTTAGATTGAACCCGGTCGGGCTGATCGGCTAGTTGCTCGTGATCGTCGTCGGGTAGGACGGACAGGTGTTACCAACCGACGTAGGGCCGTTCCATGTGGGGTTGTAAGGCGGTCCAGGTTGGTTCGGGGTCTGGCGGCATCGCGATCGTGGCGTTGAGGGGGTTGAGGCAGTCGGCGTGGTTACGGGCCCAAGTGAGCCATTCGACCGCGGCGGCTTTGTCTTCTGGCTCGGTGATTGCTTCCACGATGGCGGTGAGTGCGGTCAGGTAGTTGTTTAGTTGTCGGGCTCGGGTCCAGGCGGTGACTTGTTCGTCGAGGATTTGCGTTCGGTGTGCCTGGATAAGTCGTTGTGTGGCACGGGCGATCTGTCGTTCCTGTTCTAGCTCTTGCTGTCGTTTGCGCTCTTCGGCGGCGATCTTCGCGCGTTCGGCTGTGTGGGCGCAGTGTTCGATGGCCTGCAGTATCTCAGGGAGGCGGTTCTCCAGTTTCCTGCGTATCCCGTCTTTCCAGGAACTTGCCGCGGAGTTGGTGAGTTCCAGTTTCAGCCGGTCACTCGGTGTGTAGTCGTAGCGGGGGATCGAGTAGTAGCTGTAGCGCTGTTTGTCTGCCAGTTCCTTTGGGGTGGGGACGTGGTCGGTGCGGTCGCTGAGTTGACTGATCCGCAGCCCGATGTCGTGACCGGCGACTGTGAACGATAGGTGCACACCTGCCGGTTGGGAACGTCCATGGCGGTCTTGTCGGCGGATGGCGGTCACGGTGTGGCCACGTTTCGTTGCCGCAGCTACCAGAGCCTGTAACAGAATCAGCGCCCGGCGACGGGACGTTCCGGTGATAGGGAGCAGGTGCTCGTCGTCGCGTAGGACCGCGATGGCGTCGTGTGGGCGGCGTAACTGGGACGGGACGGGGACTTCGACTGGCGGTTCGGCCATCCAGTCGGGTAACTCCTCAATGTTGAGGATGAAGGTTTCCCACCGGGGCTGATCGACCACTAGGTGGGTGCCGGGTGGTGTTTTGTGGTGGCGTTGCGCTGCGTGGATTTGTGCTTTCAGTTTGCGGTGCTCAGTCTCGTTGCGGGTGGTCACGGTGAGCGAGCCGTCGGTCGCGGCGATCCGGGCCACCAGTTGCTCGGTCGATGTTCGATCTATCGCTGGTGGTTCCTGTCGGGCAGCAGGCCTGACTGCGGAGGTGGATTTTATCGGCGGTGCAGCGGCAACGGCTGGTTCACTTGTCGGCCGTGAACGGCCCGGCGGGGGAGTCGGGTAAGTGCTGTGTTGGAGGTAGTACTCGCCGTCGGGCTGGAGGACAGCGTTCCACTTGCCGTACCACCGTCGGATCGAGACGAGGTTCAGCGTCTCTAACCGTCCTACCAGGAGTTTGTGTGAGTGGTCCGGCCAGACACCGTCCGGGCAACCGTCACTGATCCATCGCAGGACCGCGAGTTGACGAGCGGTCAACGCAGGTCGGTGAATAGCCACCATGACTTTCTATCGACACCGTTGAGACCACTCGCAGCCACCCCTAATCCGGGATAACAATCCGCCCCGCCCGAGCATCCGTCAGCACGGTCCTCGGCGGAAGTTCACTGCCGATAACCAGCAGAAAACGGCCGTCATTTGCTGGCTGTGCGACGCCTACGTTTAGGTGTCTTTACCGCAAATCGGATCAGTTCATCGGTTACCCCAACGCCCATGAGGCGAGTGCCTGGATCTGCTCATCGCTTTGAACAGCGGACTTCCCGGGATGGCAACGCTGCATGCCAACTCCGCCCGTGAGGCCCTGGTGAAGATGTGTACTTTGCCTTTGCTTGCAGGGCAGAACGTCTCGTCTGCCTTCGTCGTGCCGACCGTCGCCAGCAGCGTGGACATCGTCGTTCACCTCATGATCGACGCCGCCGGTGTTCGTCGGGTGACGGAGATCGTTGCCGTCTCAGGCCGCACGGAGAACGATGTCATCGAGACCACCGAGGTATTCGGTCGGGCTGGTGCACAGCTACGGCGGGCTGGTGGGTTCCCGCCGCACCTTGAGCGGTTTGCCCAGGCGGGGATCGATATTGCCGCGCTGCTCGACCGTGCGCCGCGAGGCAATCATGCAGGCGCCACGCGGCACAGCGTGGAGATTCCGGCCTAGGCATGGGGGCATTTATCGGGCTGCTCTTCGGTACCGGTCTTCTCTCGCTGTGGGCGGCGTGGAGCTATCCGGGTCTGACCTGGCGTGGGTTGACCGCGCACCGCTTCAGCAGACGTCGCGATCGGATCCGGCAGGCTGGCCTTCAGGGGCTCGGTGCGGTGCAGATGCTGACGGTTCAGTTAAGTGTGGGCATCGTCGTTGCGCTGCTAGTGCTGCTGCTCACCAACGCTGTCGCAGTGGCCGTCGCCTTGGGTGCGTTTGCCAGCGCGTTACCGATGGCGTTGCTCAACCGGCTGGCTCGCCGACGACAGCGACTGCTTCGTGAACTATGGCCTGAAGCAATCGACAATCTCGCCTCTGCGGTGCGGGCAGGGATGTCTTTGGCGGACGGCTTGTCCGCGTTGGCGCAGCGCGGTCCCGAACCGCTGCGGCCGGCCTTTGCACGTTTCGGTTCGTCCTATCGGGTGTCGGGGCGCTTCAACGAATGCCTGGACGGTCTCAAGGCCGACATCGCCGATCCAGTAGGCGATCGCGTCTGCGAAACGATCCGATTTGCGCGTGAGGTCGGCGGCACTGATCTCGGTGTCGTGCTGCGGACGCTGGCAGACCTACTGCGCGTCGAGGCACGTACCCGGGCCGAGATCGAAACTAGGCAAGGGTGGATCGTCAATGCCGCCAAGCTCGCGGTCGCCGCACCGTGGCTCGTGCTGCTGATACTCGGCAGTGATTCCCATGCGCTGCAGGCATACAACTCTCCGACGGGTGTCAGCATTCTCGCTATGGGCGCTGGAGTCTGCGTGGCGGCGTATCGCCTGATGATGCGTATCGCCCGGCTTCCTGCTGACAAGCGGGTGCTCGCGTGATGCTCAGTTGGTGGGGTGCAGTGATCGGCTTGCTCTTCGCGAGCGGTGTGTTGTTGGCGGTCTATTACTCGCCGCCGCTACGACCGACCAAGCTGGACGAACGGATCGCTCCCTACTTGGGCGAGCTGTCGATGAAGAGCGGTAGCGGCACTCCAGGTGCGTCGAGCCCTGCATCGATGTGGAACGGTCTGCGGGCGCTGGTGCGAGTGGCGTTACGTGAACTCGCCACGATGATCGACACCGCGCTTGGTGGGTCGGAGTCGGTGCGGCGTCGACTGGCTGGGCTCGGCGAGACGATCACCGTCGAACAGTTCCGAGTCGAGCAAGTGCTGTGGGGTGCTGGTGGTGGCGTCCTATCTGGGCTCGGCGTCGGCCTCATCGGTTGGCTCGGCGGTGCTCTCGATCCGCTGTCTGCGCTTCTCGCTGCAGCTCTCGGCGTGCTGGGCGGCATTCTGGCGCGCGACTACTACCTGACGGTGACCCTGGGACGGCGATCGGCGGCGATTACCGCGGAATTACCGGTGATTGCCGACCTTCTGGCGTTGGCGGTCACGGCTGGCGAGGCACCTGCGGCAGCGCTGGAACGTATCTGCAACCTGACCAAGGGCGAACTCAGCAAGGAGATCAACGGACAACTGGCCGCCGTCAAGGCAGGGGAGTCGTTGACTCGCGCGCTGAGCGAACTGGCCGATCGCTCCAGCATTGATGTCGTGCGCAGATTCTTCGAAGGTGTCGTCGTCGCTATCGAACGTGGCACTCCACTGGCTGGTGTGCTGCGCGCTCAAGCAGCGGATGTGCATGAGATGCGCAAGCGTGCGTTGCTCGCGGCGGGCGGCCGCAAAGAAGTGGCGATGATGGCGCCCGTCGTCTTTCTGATCCTTCCCATCACCGTAGTTTTCGCTTTATTTCCTGGCCTTTCTGTACTGACATCACTGACAAGCTGACCAAGAGGAGCGCGCAAATGATCGACTTTCACCTACTCCAAGCCTGGCTCAACGTCACCTATCGCCGCGTCCGGCGACCGCATGGTGACGCAGGCGAGGTACCCGGCTGGGTCATGGTTTGCGTGATGACAGCTGGCTTAGTTGTCGTGATCTTTGCGCTGTTCCGGGCCCGCATCACCACCGCCATCGACAGCGCCCTCGACTCCGTCTCCAACGGTACGAAGTAGCGTTTCCCTGACGACTCGTCTGCGTGATCTCCCGGGTGCCTGTTTCTCGATCAACAGACACCCGGGAGTATTCACTCTCAGCCGCTACAGGCCGAGGCAGAAGCCCACATCGTCGTAGCTGACGTTATGACCCCACGGCACGCTGTCAACGATGGAGCGGTCATAGACCCACAGCTGCACGACGTAGCCACACTGTGCCCACGTCCCGTCCGTCTGCAGCGACCACGTTCCAGACGGCACAGGCACCGTCGTTGAGAGCGGAACATGCGACGGCGCAGGCGGATTCAGACTCGCCGGCAACGTATCGAGTGAGTACACACCGAAGTAATCATCCGTCGCCGTGAACGTGCCATTCACCAGATCACCCGGCGTTGCCTTATTGCACGGCGTCCCACCGGTAAGCGAGATATCCGCCACCGGCTTGGTGTTATCCACCCGGATCTTGAACCACGGTGTCGAGCCAATCGGCACGCTCGCCGCGTTGGTCATCTCTAGCGAGATCTCGTACAACCCATCGACCACCACACCACGTGTCTGCCACGCACCGAGCACGCTGTAGATGTTCTGGCTCGGGTCCAGGTACGAGCACAAGCCCGTGAGCGGATCCGGGTACCGCGTCGTCGTAACGTTGAGATCGTCAGTGTTGTACGGGTCGGTGACCGGTGTCCCTGAACCAGAACTACCCGCCGGACGCCACAGCAACCGGTACTTACGCCCTGCCGCTGCGAACAACGGCGACACTGGCACGGTCGCTTCGATCACCCCACCGAACGGGCAGGCACGCGAGCCCACCCAAGGGTCAGCCGGCGAACCGTAGTGCGCAAACGTCACGTTCGGCTTCGTTAGTCCAGTGCTGCCTGTTTCGATATCGACGATGTGGATGCCACCCAACGTGCCGATCGCCGGAGTCTCCGGAACCACTCCACGTGGACGGATCTCGATATGGGTCTCCAACGCGTTACCCCACCGAGGCATCTCGTACGGGTTCGTTGTCGATGGGGGAGTCGCCCACGACAGCACCGCGCGGATCCGGCCGATCTTCGGCTCCTTGCACGTACGGGAATGCTCTGCCGTCTTCGCTGGCACACCTACCCAGTAATGCAGGCCGTCGGCCGGCATCTTGGCGTAGTCGTGCACGACGACCTTCGCCGTATCGAGATACGTCCAGTCGCAGGTGTCCTCATAGTCGATCCAGAACGCCACATACTCCGGCGACCCCGCCGAACACGGCGGACCGGAGAAACCACTCGGCAACTTGATGGAGAACGTCCCCACCAACAGATCGCGGTTGTAGTCCAAGCCGAGGCAGTTGAGTTGCTCGTAGGCCGTATCGCCTTGGTTATCGAGGAACGCCTTGATCGCCTCGGCGTAATCCACGCCGATCTCTTTGAACTCCGCGAACGCACTCAGCGTCGACTCCTGTGACAGCATCTTCGCCGCCAGCGACCCCGCAAGTGCCGGTGCGGCAAAGCGATGCACCGGCACATCGGCCTTCTTTGCGTAGGCCAGCGCATCCTGCAGTACAAACGGCGCTGGGTCAGGCTCCGGGATCGGGAAGGGGAGCACCGACTCGAAGAACTTCGGCACCTTCTTCAGATCGATCTCCAGGGAGTCGAGAACGTCCTGCAGAATTCGGCCACGCGGCTTGATCTGCACGTGGTGGTCGAGGTGGTTACCCCAGATCGGTGACCAGTTCGGCTGCGACGCCGGTGGCTGCACCTGCCACGACAAGATCGCCCGCACCAACGGCAACACTGGTCGGGAGCAGCGCTGACGATGCGGTTCGAGCAGCGGGAAGGCCACTGTGTAGATCAGCGGCTTCGTCTTGTGCTTGCCGCAGTCCACTGCGTCGGGAATGTCGTGGGCATTGAACGAGCCAAGCCCGACGTCCTCCCACGTGGCCCCCTCGTCGTAGGAGAGGTAGAACCGCACCCACTCCGTTGAACCTGCGCTACACAGGTCCCCGCCGTAGCCGAAGGGGCGTTTGAGCTGCACCGTCGCTTCGAGGGTGTCGTTGTCGGGATTGAGGCCCACACAGCTGACCTGCTCGAAGAAGACATCGTTGACGATCTCGAACTTCGCCTCCCACCCCGAGTCGCTGAGGTTGCCGAAGTAGTTCGGGTTCTCCGCTAGCAGCAGGTGTAGTGCGCCGCGTTGCTCGAGCAAGCGTTTCAATTCTTCAGGTGACGGATCGTCACCTCTGCCACGGGCGTGCTCGCCGTGGCTCTCCGTTGTACTCATCGTTCCTCCGCAACCTGTCCGTCAAGGGGCTCGTGGTTGGGGCGAACCCGTCAACTTGACGGACAGTTCACTGCCCAGGAGGTCTGGGAGTGGGAACAGATACTTGGTCACCGTATGGCCGGACCGAGTGGGTTAGCCGGACCTGCTAGCTGGGGGCGTTAGCTGGAGTGTTAGCGAGGGAGCGATCGATGGCTAGCGAACGGCCCTGGCCGTAATCATCTCGTAATAGCGCGATACCGCGGCGGCGAGTAGCCCTGAAATGCATTCACTACATAAGCGTTCGTCACCGAAACAATTCATCGCACTATCGCGTCGGAAACATTTGAACTCGCGATTATCGATTCGTTACTAATCGATGTCGCGTCAGCAAAGAAGGTGTGGCCTGATCGGCGTGTGGACCAGGAACTTGCTGCCCTCTAGCGGCCAATCCACTTGGGTCGAAGTGATCTGATCCGGACGAGAGGTCCGCGAAGATCGTGTACCGGTCCTCAATCGCCCGCAATTGTTAATAGCTGGTTAACCAAAGGTGTTCATTCGTACAACACGGGCTGAAGATACAGGTCGTTGGGCACTTTTAAGGCCGCGGGTATGGCTTTTCGGACCAGGGTCTGCTAATAGTTATAGCCATGATCCCCCGAATCTTCACCTTGGTGACCTTTCCTCTGAGTTTCGCCGCCGACATGTTCTACGGCTCCGCGTACCGGACCTTCGCCGCCACTTACCGTGGCGTGATCTGAAGCCTGACGCTTACCCGACGGCCGTCGGCCGCCCCATTCGGCGTGGTTGAGTTCGCTCCCGCGCCGTCTTTCTTGCCCAAAATCAGCCCTTGGCTGTCCACTTCTGAGCCACGGCTACTGCGGTTACGTCGCTTGTTGGCGTTCTCGCCTCCATTCGCTCGCGTAACCTGAATGACCGTGACCGACGTCCCCGCTGACCTCAAAGATCTCTCCGCGACCTTGGCGAGCATTGAGTCAGTCCTCGACCTCCCCGCGATGCGTGCTGAAGTCACCGAACTTGAGGCGCGTGCTAGCGAACCGAACCTCTGGGACGACCCTGATCGGGCCCAGGTTGTGACGAGCCGGCTCTCCCTCGTCCAAGGCGAGGTACGCCGCGCGGAGGACCTACGTCGGCGCATCGATGATGTCGCCGTCTTGTGGGAACTCGCCGAAGCTGAAGATGACCCGGCCTCACGCGAGGAGGTCGCCACTGAGCTGGCCGACCTGCGCCGACGCATCGAGGAACTCGAGGTTCGTACGCTGCTCTCCGGTGAGTATGACGCCCGCGAGGCCCTCATCACGATCCGCTCGGAGGCCGGCGGTGTGGATGCCGCCGACTTCGCTGAAATGTTGATGCGGATGTACCTGCGCTGGGCCGAACGTCACGGTTACACGACGGAGGTGCTCGATACCTCCTACGCCGAAGAAGCCGGCATCAAATCGGCGACCTTCCAGGTCAAGGCGCCCTACGCCTACGGCACCCTCTCCGTCGAACAGGGCACGCATCGGTTGGTGCGGATCAGCCCGTTCGATAACCAGGGACGGCGCCAGACCAGCTTTGCTGGCGTCGAGGTGCTGCCGGTCGTCGCACAATCCGACCATGTGGACATCCCGGACGACGACCTGCGCGTCGACGTGTACCGCTCCAGCGGCCCCGGCGGTCAGGGCGTCAACACCACTGACTCGGCCGTGCGGATCACCCACCTCCCGACGGGCATCGTGGTCAGCTGTCAGAACGAACGCAGCCAGATCCAGAACCGCGCGAGCGCGATGGCGGTGCTGCAGGCCAAGCTCCTTGAGCGGCGCCGTCAGGAAGAACAGGCCACCATGGATGCGCTCAAGGACAGCGGCAACAGCTGGGGTAACCAGATGCGCAGCTACGTCCTGCACCCGTACCAGATGGTGAAGGATCTCCGCACCGAATACGAAGTGGGAAATCCACAGGCAGTTCTAGATGGCGACATCGACGGCTTCATCGAGGCTGGCATTCGCTGGCGTCGTTCGGCTTAAGAGCGCTCGAAAAGCATGGGTGCAGACGGTCCGCGTCGTCTACCTGTCCTCATGACGAGTGTTCCTGCGCCGCCTCCAAGTTGGAGTCAAGTAAACTGACGCCCTGTGATTCGCCTCGAAAATGTAACCAAGTACTACCCCCAGAGTTCCCGTGCGGCTCTGGATGGGGTCACCTTGGAGATCGAAAAAGGCGAATTCGCGTTCCTCATCGGCCAGTCCGGATCGGGTAAGTCCACCGTCCTGCGCCTGCTGCTTCGCGAGGAACTGGCCAATTCCGGCAAGGTCACCGTCGATCGTTTCGACGTCGGCAAGATGCCCAAGCGCAAGGTTCCGGAGCTGCGCCGCGCCATTGGCTGCGTCTTCCAGGATTTCCGGCTACTGCCGAAGAAGACCGTCTACGACAACGTCGCTTTCGCGCTGGAAGTCATCAACCAGTCGCAGCGCAAGATCCGCAAGACCGTCCCCGAGGTCCTCGATCTCGTTGGCCTTGAGGGCAAGGCGCGACGTTTTCCGGGCGAGCTTTCTGGCGGCGAGCAGCAGCGAGTCGCGATCGCCCGGGCGTTCGTCAACCGCCCACTGGTACTACTAGCTGACGAACCGACCGGAAACCTCGACCCGGACACTAGCCAGGGCATCATGACGTTGCTTGAGCGGGTGAACCGAACCGGCACGACGGTACTGATGGCGACTCACGACAACAACATCGTCGACGCGATGCGCCGCCGCGTCATCGAGTTGGAGGCAGGCAAGGTCGTGCGCGACCAGAGCCGTGGCGTCTACGGCGTCGGCCGGTAACGCCGCCGCAAGCGAAGGACGATAGGAAACCATGCGAGCAGATTTTGTGATGTCCGGCGTCGCCGAGGGCATCAAACGCAACCTGCTGATGACCATTGCCCTCATCCTCACCACGACAATTTCGTTGTTCTTTCTCGGCGGTGCGTTGCTAACCGGCACAGAGATCGACCGGTTCAGCAAGAGGTATGAGGACAAGCTGAACGTGTCCCTGTACTTGTGTACCGCCTTGGCGAAAGCCCCGTGCAAGCATGCCGTGACGCCGCAAGAACGCGATGCGCTAACCAAGCAATTCGCAAGTGATCCGCGGATCGCGTCGGCCGACTACATCAGCCAGGAAATGGCCTACGAAAAGAACAAGAACATCTTCGGGCGTGGTGCTGAGCATCTGATCAAACCGGACGATTTCCCCCCTTCGTTCACGATTAAGCTGCACGATCTCAAGCGCGACTATGCCGCGACAGCCAAGACTTACGGCCAACTACCAGGCGTGAGTGGCGTGCAGAATGTCAACGATTCCTTGAATGCGTTGCTGCAGATCTTCGATTCAGCTCGAACCGGGGCATTCGTCTTTGCCTTCTTGATCCTTTTGTGTTCGATCATCCTCATGGCCATCACCATCCAGGTGGCGGCTCAGCAACGACGTGATGAAACATCGATCATGCGACTCGTCGGGGCGTCGCGCTGGATGACGCAATTGCCGTTCATCATCGAAGCGGTCATCGCGGTGACCGTAGGCGGTCTGCTCGCCTGTCCGGCGCTGTGGCTGGCGAAACAGAAAGTGCTCAACGACATCTTTCGAACCTCCGTGGAGAACGACGTTATTCCCGGGTTGAGTTCCAACGATGTGCTGATCGCCTCGGGTTACTCCCTAGGCATCGGGATGATTCTGGCCGCCATCACTGGCTATGCGACGCTGCGCCTGTATGTGCGTCTCTGACATCCCGTTGGACAGAGTCGGTACCTTCTACTGGTGAGCAGCCAAGCCGCCTCCAGCAACCGCGACACTGCGCGCAAGCTCATTGCGCAGAACCGCAAGGCTCGGCACGACTATGCCATTCTCGACGTCATCGAGACCGGAATCGTCCTCACCGGGACGGAAGTGAAGTCGTTGCGGATCGGGCGTGCCTCCCTCGTGGACGCCTTCGCCACGATCGATGACGGCGAGGTATTCCTGCGCAACATGCATGTTCCGGAATACACCCAAGCAAGCTGGACCAACCACGAACCGCGCCGCACCCGCAAGCTGCTGATGCACCGCATGGAGATCCGGAAGCTGACCGGCAGGATCCAACAGGACGGCCTCGCCCTCGTCCCGCTGTCGATCTATTTCCGAGACGGCAAGGTGAAGGTCGAACTAGCTCTCGCGAAGGGAAAGAAGAGCTACGACAAGCGCCACGACCTGGCCACCCGTGATGCGAACAGGGAAGTGCAGAGGCAGCTCGGCCGACGGGCAAAGGGATATGAATAGCCAGCCGTCTGTTGCAACGATTGTCCCCAAGTCAGTGAAATAGGCTGGTTAGCGGACATTCGCTGACGGGGGCGCAACCTCGTGGCGCAGTTCGGCGGTAGCGACTACCCTGGGCAAGCTAAGCAAGATTTACGAGCACTCAGCTGAGTGCGCCCAACATGGGGGTGAACGGTTTCGACTCTGGACGTCGATGCAGGAGAAGCGGGCCGAGGACCGCATTGCTGACCTCGTTAAAAAAGCGATGTAAACCAATAAGCGCCGACAATGATCAGCGCGCCTTCACTCTCGCTGCCTAAGTAGCGGAGTGAGGCTGTCAGTCCGGGGATGTCACCGACCCGGTCACTGGCATCAGCTAGGTGGCTTACCGACAGCGCCGGTCGCGGGCACTGAAGGGAAATCGCACAGCGACTGGGCTTGTCGCCCCGGCTTGTGTGCATGACCGGGGAAGCCGAGTAGAGGCAACGCACACTGCGCCCGGAGAAGTCCTGTTGAAGCGACGGAGGACGCGGGTTCGATTCCCGCCACCTCCACCCATGGAGGTCCCGTAAGGGACGGAATGGCCGAGCATGCTTGCCGCTCGGCCATTCCTATGTTTGTCCGAGGTCCTCAGACTGACGCCAATAGGTCTTCCGCGCCCTTGGATGCTTACCCAAAAGTCAGTTGGGGGTGGTCGTCCCTGCGGCACCTCCGTGCCGACCCTGTACGTCGTGTAAGTTCGAGCCAATTCGTGCCGACATTCTGGGAAATACCTGATGACAACTCGTGATACGGCGTTCCCACCCGGAACGCCATGTTGGGCTGAGTACCGATGCGCTGACATCGATGCTGCCGCAACCTTCTACTCCACGCTCTTTGGCTGGGAGGTCGAGGAGATGGGCGGCTACCGCAATTTCGTCTTCAATGGACGTCGAGTTGCCGGCCTTGTGCACGACGAGACGGTGGCCGAGCCCGTCATTCCCGAACCCGCTCCGAAGTCGGAGAGTAGTTCGGAGAGTAATGAGGAGCCCGACGCGCCGACTGCAGCTCCGGTGTTCGTCGAGCCTGAAGGGCCGATCGAGACTCGAAACGGCACCTGGCAGGTCTACATCTGCACTACAGAGATAGACACTTGGGTGGAGAATGCGGTCGCTGAAGGCGCTGCTCTCCTGAGCCCCATAGCGACCATGGAGGGCATCGCCACGACGGCGGTAATCGCCGATCCGGTCGGTGGCAAGGTGGGACTCTGGCAGCCCATCGCACACACCGGCTACCGCCGGTACAACGAACTCAGTGCGTTGACCTGGAGCGAGCACCACAGCACGGACTATGCCAAATCGACCGCCTTCTTTGGAGCCGCGTTCGGGTGGAAGCCCTATTCGATGGCCGACACCGACGAGTTCCGTTACGCGCAGGCGTTGCTCAACGGGCAGATCGTCGCCGGCCTGACGGACGCGGCTAAGTACCTTCCAGTGGGCTATGACTCCTACTGGGCGGTGTACTTCAGCGTCGCCAAAGCCGACGAGGCGGTCGCTCGTGCTGAGGAGCTTGGTGGCGTGTTGATCAAGCCAATCGAGGACACTGCGTTTGGCCTGATTGCCGACATTACGGACCCATGGGGTGCGCCGTTGAAGCTTCATCAGGCACCTCAGCCCACCATGGGTTTCCGCCCAAACTAAGCATTTCCTCTCACCCGCAGGGTCGGGCATTCTCGCCTGCCGGCGGGTGATTTGAGCTGATTTCTGGGTACATGGTGTGTCGTTCGACGTGCCGAAATTGCCATTCCTAGCAGATCTCGGCTTGACTTACCCCGAACGACATGGGTGTAATTCCTTCAGTGTCATCCACTTGGAGTCGCTTCCCCCAAGCAGCAACTCAGCCTTCAGGCGTGATGGGACCGGCAAGACCAGCCCCCGAGCGGCCGGTTGTTCGACAGACTGGCCATGAAGCGAAGCCCGCAGGCCTCGCGAGAAAGGAACGGCAATGACGGAACTGAAGGATGAGTCCACAGACCTGCGTGCCGCGGCCGACTATGAGTTAGCCACCATCTTTGGACTTCCTGACGAAGAAAGCTGGCAGGAGCGGGCGTTGTGTTCGCAGACTGACCCCGAGGCTTTTTTTCCGGAAAAGGGCGGATCGACTCGTGAAGCCAAGCGCATCTGCACCGGATGCGAAGTGCGCTCCGAATGCCTGGAGTATGCCCTCATGAATGACGAGCGATTCGGCATCTGGGGTGGCCTCTCGGAGCGTGAGCGCCGCCGTCTCAAGAAAATGGCCATTTAGCCCCAAGAGGGTTCTCTGAGTCAGTCAGTGCTTGTCCGTTCAGTCAGAGTGGATATCGCCGGGGTCGCGGCCTAGTAGTTGCCCGACAAGCTCCGCGACTACGGCGAAAAGCAACGAAGCCCTTTCGTCGCCTGGCTCGCTACGTGCCTCGATCGGACGTCGATAGAGCAAGATCGTGGGGCGGCTGACCGTTTGAGTGTGGATCCCGATCGTCGGGGGAGCCGTCTGGCCGGGCCGCAGCAGCTGCCCTAGGGCGACGCCGCGGTCGGCCACAACGTCGCTGTCGTAGCTGGCTGGTGATTCCGCAGGGACGTCGTCCACAGCAAACTCAACGCCGTCAAGATCGCCAGGCCAATGACTGTCGAGGTGTTCGACGGCGTCTAAAACCTCGTCGTCGAAGGCATCCGAACGGGTGCGATGTAACGGCACCCCCTGCGGGGCTAGCGTTCCGCGCAGCCCGCGGCCGTGTCTGTCTCGATGTCTGCGTACCGCGTTCACGTCCCCGACGCTACCGGGCCACTACGACAATTCCGGTCTGGGTTCCGGTCTGGGTTACCGGTCTGGTTCCGGTCTGGGTTACCGGTCTGGTTCCGGTCACGGTACGACACGAAGGTTCTGTGTCCGCAATCCGTGGAGAGCTGGGTACAAGCGACTATCGTCAGCGTCTGTGAAGCACGGACGCGCTTGTACCCGCACAGGCTGTGGCCGCGGTGCGGTCGCGACGTTGACGTACGTGTACTCGGACTCCACCGCCGTCGTTGGCCCACTGGCCACCGCCGCCGAACCGCACTCCTATGACCTCTGCGAAGAACACGCTGTGCGCCTCACCGTTCCTCGGGGCTGGGAAGTAGTGCGCCACGCCGGTGAGTTCCCGGCGCCGATGGTGCACACCGATGACCTTGAGGCGTTGGCCGACGCCGTTCGCGAAGCTGGTCGCTACGACGCCTCTGCTCCTGCAGGCGCGCGGGGAGCAAGCAGTTCCTCTGAAAACGAGTGGAGTACCCCGTCCACGCATTCGACTGCCCGGCGTGGACATCTGCGAGTGGTCCCGCCCACTAACGGCTGACCTTCGCGAAGCGGCCGCCGCCTCGCCGATAGACTTCGGCCATGGTGGATCTCGCTAAGTTTGTTAAGGCATACGACGTTCGAGGCACATACCCCGATCAGCTCAACGAGACTGTCTCCCAAGCTTTGGGCGCGGCCTTCGTAGAGGTGACGCAGGCGAGCAGGATCGTGATCGCCCATGACATGCGCGATTCGGGGCCATCGTTGGCGGCTGCCTTTGCGCGCGGCGCGGCCGGGCGTGGCGCTGAGGTGGTCAATGGCGGCCTTGCCTCTACGGACATGCTGTATTTCGCCGCGGGACGGCTCAACATTCCCGGTGCCATGTTCACCGCAAGCCACAATCCTGCCCAGTACAACGGCATCAAACTGTGCCGTGCCGGCGCTGTGGCGATCGGCCAAGACTCCGGCCTCGCCGAGATCCGTGACCTTGCCCAGCGTTATCTCGATGCCGGCGACATCCCCGGCACCGACGTGGACGAGGAGAAGGTGGAGCTGCTGGCTGACTACGCCAGCTACCTACGCGGTCTCGTTCCGCTCGATGACATACGTCAGCTCAAGGTTGTCGTCGATGCAGGCAACGGCATGGGCGGCTACACCGTGCCAGCAGTGCTCGGCGACACGTTGCTGCCCGCGCTGCCGCTGGAGATCATCCCGCTCTACTTTGAACTCGACGGCACGTTCCCCAACCACGAAGCGAACCCGCTTGAGCCGGCCAACCTCGTTGACTTGCAGAAGAAGGTCGTTGAGGTCGGCGCCGATATTGGCTTGGCCTTCGACGGTGACGCCGACCGGTGTTTCGTCATCGATGCCAACGGCGAGCCTGTCTCACCGAGTGCGATCACCGGCCTGATCGCGGCGCGTGAGCTTGCCAAGTCTCCAGGCTCGACTGTGATCCACAACCTGATCACTTCCCGTGCCGTGCCGCAGATCGTCCGCGAACACGGTGGAACGCCGGTACGCACGCGGGTCGGTCATTCCTTCATCAAGGCCGAGATGGCTCGTACCGGCGCCGTCTTCGGAGGAGAACACTCCGCGCACTACTACTTCCGCAACTTCTGGTACGCAGATACCGGCATGCTCGCGGCCTTGCACGTTCTGGCAGCACTCGGTGAGCAAGACCGACCGTTGGCCGATATTGGGCGAGAGTACGAGCGGTTCGTCGCCTCAGGTGAGATCAACTCGACCGTCGATGATCAGGCTGGTCGTATTCAGGCCGTTCGCGAGGCGTTCGGTTCCCGCATCGTCAGTGAAGACGATCTCGATGGCGTCACATTCGATCTTGGTGGCGACAGCTGGTTCAATGTCCGCGCGTCGAATACCGAGCCGCTGCTGCGCCTCAATATCGAAGCGGCGACCACAGAGCAAATGTCGGAGATCCGCGATACCGCCCTCGCGGCGATCCGCTCGGGTAACGTCTGAGTACATGCCTGTCGACACTGAGCTGCTCAGCATTCTCGCCTGCCCAAGCGAAGATCATGCACCGCTTCGTGAAGTTACACAGACCCTCGAGACGGCACAGACCCTCGAGATTGCACAGACCCTTGAATGTACTTATTGCCTGTCACGGTTCCCCGTTCGTGACGGCATCCCTGTCCTTCTGATCGACGAGGCAACCCCCGGCCCACATGGCATAGGGGTCGCCGCCGATGTATCGGCACCCGACTCGTGAGCGAATTCGACGCTGACCTGCTCGACGACGCGCAGCGCCTCACGGCGGCTGATCGGAACGGGCTGTTATGGGCTTTGGCAACGAGCGGTGCCGCGGTACGGCGAAGCCGGAACTGGCGTCAGGACACCGACCTTTCTTCTATTCATTCAGATGAGGCGCCGCGTTCGTTGCTCCTCGCCACGGATGCGCCACTCTCGGACGCCGCGCGTCTCGTGGCGACTGCGGGGACCGCGCGCACACCGTCGATCGTCTGGGACGAAGCAGAGCTTCCGGTGTGGGCAGGCCCGGCAGACTCGCTGATCGTGGCCACGGTGCATGGCCTCTCGGCTCGTCTCGCGGAACTCGTCGACGCTGCTCGACGTCGGGGGCTGGCAGTCCTCACGGTTGCACCTACCGGCACACCGGTAGCCGATGCGGCTGCGAATCAACCGCTGTGTGAAATCGACCCCGAACTGCACCCATTCGCGGCTACGTGGCATGCGTTAGCTCCGATGCTCGTTGGTGCGCAAGAGATGGGTGCCCTCGCTGCGATCGACCTCAACGAGCTCGCAGACGCACTTGACGTGGTGAGTGAACGATCCGGCCCGGCGGAGGATAGTTACGCCAACCCAGCGAAAGCCCTGGCCTTGCAGCTGAGCGAGACCTACCCCGTCGTCGTCGGCTGTGGCACCTTGCCCTCTGTAGCTGCGCAGACTGCAGCGCATTCTCTGCAACGGCTCGCTGGCGTCAGGTCGGCATGGGCAGCGTTGCCTAACGGTGCGGACCGCGTCGCCGCCCTACTCGGCACCGCGACCGTAGCCGACCCTGACGAAGATTTCTTTCGTGACCGGCTCCAGGAGCCCGCTGCTCGACCTCAGCTGGTAGTCATCGGCGCGGAGGCATCTAGCCACAGCGACTCTGTGGCGACGCTGTTCGCACCGGCCGGCGGTGGAGAGGGCATTGAAAGGGTCGCGGCCTTAGATGCGCTACGTCAGCTGCAAGGAATGGCCGAGGCGGCCAACGTGAGAACGTGGCTCGTCGAGGTCGCTGAAGGCTCTCCGATCGCAAGGTTTGCAGGCGCGACACACTTAGTTGACTTTGCTGCCGCATACTGCAGCTTGGCTAGAGGCGTGAATACACGACATGTCTTGGGGGTGCTGTGAAGGGGGCGACACAGATCGCAACGGTCCTTCCGATTGAGGGCATCATCCGTCCCTACGCCTGGGGGTCACGGACAGCGATTCCCGAACTGCTGGGGGTTGAGCCGACAGCTGAACCTGCTGCGGAGCTGTGGTTAGGCGCGCATCCAGATGCGCCTTCCCGAATCCGAGGCGAGGCGAGGACCCTTGAGGAGTTCATCGCCGACGAGCCCTTAGCGGCCCTCGGTGAGGGAGTCGTCGAGCATTTCGGCGCCCGTTTGCCGTTCTTGTTGAAGGTGCTTGCTGCCGACAAGGCGCTGTCTATTCAAGTGCATCCCACGTTGGCCCAGGCAAGGGAGGCCTTCGCACGTCAACAGACACGTCAACAGACACAGGGCGAGAACGCGCTCCTCAGCTACACAGACGACAACCACAAACCTGAGTTGGTCTGCGCGATAAGCGACTTTGAAGCATTCTGCGGTTTCCGACCGGTGACGCAGATTCTGGATCTTTTGGAATCCATTGAACGTGCCGTTGGTGATGTCGCTGCAAGCGACTTGGTGATGCAATGGCGAAATGAATTAGCCAAGCCGGACGGTATCCGCGCGGGCTTCAGCTGGTTGTACGAACTGCAGGCACCTTCGGTCGCCGCGGTGGTCGATTACCTAGTCCGTGGCTGCACCGAACTTGCCATTACGTCGACGCCATGGACGGGCGCAGCGCAAGCCATCAGTCGGGTTGCCGGTGATTTTCCAGGCGACATCGGATTGGCCGTGGCGCTGATGCTCAACTACGTCGTTCTGCAGCCCGGCGAGGCATTGTTCCTCGGAGCAGGCAACGTCCACGCGTACGTGCGTGGTCTCGCGGTGGAGGTCATGGCCAACAGCGACAACGTGCTGCGATGTGGCCTGACAAAAAAGCCACTCAACGTTGCTGAAGTGCTACGCATTGCGGATTTCACCTCGTTGCCAGATCCTCGTTTCCGCGCCTCCCACGCTGGACGGCGCACCAGTTTCTGTCCACCGGTACGTGATTTCAGCCTTCATCGGTGGGTCTTCACCACAGAAGACATCGCTGAGCCTCCGGAAGTGTTGTCCTGTGGCGATCCACGAGTACTACTCGTGACGGAAGGCTCAGTCGTCTTGACCTTCGCTGAACAGCAACTGATCGTCGGCAGAGGGGAGGCGGTCTTTGTGCCTGCGAACGTCGAAGTCACCATGCATGGGGTGGGTACAGTTTTCGAGGCCCAGCCCGGGCTAGGTAACGTCCCCGCTCGCCCTGGACTAGCCTTGTAACGGCCCTCTGGCTACCCGTTAAGCGACAAAGATCAGGAGAGTTCCCCGATGACCGCGACTTTGAAGGCCGATAGTGCAGGCTCCGTTCACGACTTCAAGGTTGCCGACCTCGGCCTAGCCGCCTTTGGTCGTAAGGAGATCACCCTCGCCGAGCATGAGATGCCAGGGCTGATGGCGCTGCGTCGTGAATATGGCGACAGCAAGCCGCTGCAGGGCAAGAAGATCGCCGGATCGTTGCACATGACGGTGCAGACAGCCGTGCTGATCGAGACGCTCACCACGCTCGGTGCCGATGTGCGCTGGGTGAGCTGCAATATCTTCTCTACCCAGGACCACGCTGCTGCCGCGATCGTTGTCGGCCCGAACGGAACGCCGGAAAACCCGCAGGGTGTCAGCGTCTATGCCTGGAAGGGCGAGACGCTGGAGGAGTACTGGTGGTGCACCGAGCAGATGCTCGTATGGCCGGACGGTCGTGGACCGGACTCCATCGTCGATGACGGCGGAGACGCCACCCTGCTGATCCACCTCGGAGTTGAGTACGAAGCCAGTGGCGTTGTCCCCGCCACGACCGAGGAAGATTCCGAGGAGTACGGGATCATCCTCGATACCCTGCGTCGCTCGATCGTTGAAGAGCCTGGCAAGTACACCGCCATGGCGAAGGACATCGTTGGCGTCACCGAAGAGACCACCACTGGTGTGCATCGTCTCTACGAATTCGAACGCGACGGCAAGCTGCTCTTCCCGGCTATCAACGTCAACGACTCGGTCACCAAGAGCAAGTTCGACAACAAGTACGGCTGCCGGCACTCACTCATCGACGGCCTTAACCGTGGCACCGACGTGATGATCGCAGGCAAGCTCGCTGTGGTCTTCGGCTATGGCGACGTCGGCAAGGGTTGTGTCGAGTCTTTGCGTGGCCAGGGCGCACGTGTCGTCGTCACCGAGGTTGACCCGATCTGCGCGCTGCAGGCGGCGATGGACGGCATTCAGGTCGTCACGATGGAAGACGTCGTTGCCACCGGTGACATCTTCATCACGACGACCGGCAACAAAGACATCATCATGGCCGCGCACATGAGCCAGATGAAGCACCAGGCGATCGTCGGCAACATCGGCCACTTCGACAACGAGATCGACATGGCCGGTCTGGCCAAGTTCCCCGGCATCACCAAGATCGAGGTCAAGCCTCAGGTCCATGAATGGGTCTTCGCCGCAGTTGGCGGCCGGGACGCCCATTCGGTGATCGTGTTGAGCGAGGGACGTCTGCTCAACCTGGGTAACGCCACCGGCCACCCCAGCTTCGTCATGTCGGCGTCGTTCTCCAACCAGACCATCGCCCAGGTGGAGCTTTACGCCAACCGAGGCGAGTACGAAAACAAGGTCTACGTCCTGCCGAAGCACCTGGACGAGAAGGTCGCCCGGGCGCACCTTGAGGCGGTGGGCGCCAAGCTCACCGTGCTCACCCAGGCGCAGGCCGACTACATCGGTGTGCCGGTTGAGGGCCCCTTCAAGTCGGACCACTACCGCTACTGACGTTCGGAGCGAGTCTTACCTCGTAGCAATTTCGTAGCAAGCTTCTACCGGGTCAGCGGCCGTTCCACGGCCCCTGGCCCGGTGGCATATATCCGTACGGTGACGGCGGCTGCCCAACCTGGTTCTGCGGGAACTGGAACGGCTGAAACGTCTGTTCTGTGCGGCGGCGCCGCTCGGCGAGGATGGTCGTCAAGAACAACGGCGTCGGTAAGCCTCCCGGAGGCGGGGGAGCGATAACGGCTTCGACCTGGGCGCGGAAGTTCTCGCCGAGCTCGTAGCGTGCCGCGTCGGACATCGCGTGGGCGCGAGTGACGAACTGACGCAAGCCAAGGGCCAAGTGATCGTCGAGGCGGGTGAGGTCCAGCGACTGTGCCCACGGCACGAGCGTGGGCGGCACCCAGAACTGTGGCACCGTGTTCATCGTTGCTCTCATACCGGCGCGCTCGTTGACGACGAACGTGCCAGCGAGATGGTCACCGATACGGCGGTTGTACTCGGAGAACAGCATCACGAAGATGCCAATCGGCAGCACACACATGATGCCGGGTTTCTCCAGCAGGCCACCGCAGATTCCCCTGACGAGTGCCTGCCGGAAACCGACCGGGCCGCCATCGTTGCGTACCACTCGAAGCCCCATGGCGGACTTGCCGATTGTCTTGCCCTGCCACAGCCATTCGCACAAGACGGGGTAACCCAGCAAGATCGCAATGACCACCGCGATCAGAAAGGCTTGGCCTAGCGCCTCGTCGGAAGCCGCCACGACTCCGCCGGCGATGGAGAGCACCGCGAGGGCGAAGCCCTGAATAAGCAGGTCTAGGCCGCCGGCGAGGATTCGGCTGCCGAGGCCCGCTGGCGCGACGTCGAGCGCCACGCCCTCGCCGGAGATGATCGAACTCATGACCAGCAGTCTTGCATCACTACACTGCGAACGTGGACGTAGACGCCTTTATCGCCGGCCGCGACCAGGCATGGCGACGAATGGATCAACTGGCGTCGCGGCGCAGCCTTAACGTTGACGAGGCTGACGAACTTGTCCGCCTGTACCGGCAAAGTGCTGCTGATCTGGCTTTGGTGCGCTCCCGCACGCCTGATCCGGCGACGATCACGCGGCTTTCGCTGCTGGTCGCTCGTGCGCGTTCGAAGGTGGTCAGCACGCCGACCCGCGGTGCTTGGCAGGCGTTGATGCACGGTGTCACGGTGAGTTTTCCGGTGACTGTGTACAGGTCCTGGCGATGGTGGGGGAGCATCTGGCTGGTCAATATTCTTTTCTGCCTGGGGACCTGGGTGTATCTGGGGCGTCACCCTGAACGGGTCGGTCGAGTACTCGGCGATGAGAACGTCCGGCAACTGGTCGATCACGATTTCGCCGATTACTACAGATCCGGCCCGGCAGGCTCGTTCGCGCTCCATGTCTGGGTGAATAACGCGCTCGTCGCCGCAGGGGCGTTGTTCCTCGGGGTCACCGTCGTGGGCGCCGTATTTCTGCTCTTTCAGAACGCCCTCAACCTCGGCGTGATCGGTGCCGCGATGATCAACGCAGGCAAGGGCGATGTCTTCTTCGGGCTGATACTCCCGCACGGTCTGCTCGAACTCACTGCTGTCTTTGTCGCCGGCGGGGCCGGACTGCAGATGGGCTGGGCGTGGATCGCTCCGGGACGCTTGCCTCGCGGTCGTGCGCTCGCGCAGGCGGGGCGCAGTGCGGTGACTGTCGCGTTGGGCTTAGTCGTCGTGCTGGCGGTCTGCGGATTCAACGAGGCATTCGTGACGCCGTCAGGTCTACCGACCGCTATGCGTGTGGGTATCGGCGTCTTCGTCGAGGTGTTGTTCTTGGCCTACGTCATCGTCTTCGGCCGTCGTGGCGTGTCGGCAGGCGAGACCGGCGATGTGGGTGTCGGTGATCGTGAGGACTACGCACCTGTCGCGTAGCCAGTCCCTTGTTTTAGACACTTTGGATCCTAAACTGAAAAAAACACCCATAATGGTTGTCTATGCCGTGAGTTGACATTCAGTGCTTGGGTCGGGTTTGCTTCCTTCGCAGTAGAAGCTGCGAGGTCGGAAGTTCCCGAAATCCAAGGAAGCCCTGTGAACCAGATAAAGGCAAAACGCCGAGCTGTTATGGCGGCCGCGGCCGTGGCTGTCCTAACGGCGGTGTGTGGCGGCGTGAACGCTGCCGAGGCATTTGAGGGGCCAGGCATCGTCGATACCTCGACGACTGCCGTGCCGCCGATGCCAGGCACCACGCGCAACGTCGACGCGTGGAAGTTGGTCGGCTACTGGTCCATACCTGGACAGGCTCAGGGAGCGCCGGAAATCAAGGGCGATTCGGCCACGCAGATCGCGCCGCAGTGGATCGTCACAGCGCGCCATAACCAGCCCGCCGACCCAACGCCGTACCTTCAGGTGACGTTCCGCAACGCCCTCGGAGTAGCACTCATCGATAAGGTCTACCCGGTGCCCGGAGCGGATCACGGCGATCGCAATTGCGACGCAACTGGTGGCCCAGACATCACAATCTCCCACCTCGCGACGCCAATCGCTGGTCCCGCCGGCGGTTTTCCCAAGATCCTGTCCGATCCGCTGCCGCCCACGAAAATCAGCGCCGGGGGGTATTCCAACCCTGTTGCGACGCTTCCCGGGTATGTGTTGGGCACCGGCAACACAGGTAACACAGGTGTGATCAAGGCTGTCTGGATGACGACCGGCGACAGAAGCCCATTTGATCCCTACCAAGAAGTCGATGCGACTGACGGAGACAGTGGAGGTGGCGAATTTTGGTACCCCAGCGCCACATCTGATCCGATCTTCGCCAACGTCAACTCGGTTGCCGGGCCACCGTTCGGTGAGAACGCGCAGCTTGCCGGCTCGTGCGGAGCCGCACCAGACATCAAGGCCTGGGCAGACTCGGTGTTTGCCAACCACGCCGACCAAGCCCGTCCGATAACGACAACGCTCGAACAGGCCGCCCCGTCGGCGACCCATCTGCCGATGAACCCCGACGCGCTGGCGGTAGTGAAGGGCAGCGGCTCGGCAACGTCAATCGTGTTATCGATCTCCCCACCGGCAAACCTGTCGGGTTGGAGCACGCCAACCGTGGCAAAGTACCGCGTGGCAATGGTTCCGCCGGCCGGGTCGGGCTTACCAACCGTCACTTCAACGACTAGCTCGGCCAGCGCGACCGCGGCAACCTCGATCACTGTGGCCGGCCTAAACACCGGCGTGTTGTATACGCCGTACGCGGCCTCACTTACGGTCAGTGGACTGGCCAGCCGCACATCAGTAACTGCTGCGGTCGCCTCACAGATCCCGCCGCAGGCGTTGACGAACGTGAAAGGCGAGACCTACGGCACGATGACCAACAGCGTGTTGCAGACCTGCGTGCAGTTCAGTTTTGGAGCACCGTCCAGCGGGCCAACGCCGACCGAGGTGCTTTTTATCGGCCCCGGCATTCGGAAGACGGTGGACTGGAGTACCGCGCCGCTAACTTCGATCTGCGACTTGACGCCGGACGACACCGCAAACTGGTTTGTCGTGCCGCTAAACGGCCCGATCGGCGGCGTGGTCAACGCCATGTCGCTGACGACGCCGATAGGAGCTACGGGACAGCCAACAGACGTGAAGGTCCTGAATGGTCAAGACAACTGCATGTCGGTCTCCTGGACAGCGCCGACTCCACCGACCGGCGGCGGGGTGTTGCAGTCGTACAGCCTGCTCGCCCAGAACGTCACTCCGGGACCAGGCAGTCAATTCTTGACTCTGCCGTCTGATAAGACGACGTGGAGCGGATGTGCCATGCCTGGTGGCGCGAATTACGGTGTATCTGTAAGGGCGAACTGGAATCGCACCGACGTTCCAGGTGCGACGTGGGGCGAAATGAAGTCTTACGTGACGGCGACGGCGCCACAGGCAGTGACCGCAATCGCCGCGGAGCCGTACGGCAACGCTGCTAGCACGGGCCTTAAGACCTGTGCACAGTTCGTCTACGGTGCCGTGCTCGGCGGGACAATCCCGACGTCGGTAGTTGTCCGATCGGGCACCATCACTCAGTCGGCCTCATACGCACCGGGTCAGCCCGTTACGGTGTGCGGGCTTGATGCGGACATGCCATACATGTTTGGCCTCACCACCTATGCAGGATCTGTGAAGGGCGTATCGATGTTTACTTCGTTCGTCACGCCGCCAGATACCACTGGCCAGCCGAACAACGTACGTGCTGTGAACGATGCGACCTGCACGACGGTGAGTTGGGATGCCCCCAACACACCGGTCGGCGGCGGGATACTGCAGTCCTACAAGCTCGCCATTTATGACTTGAGTTGGACGACCCCGAACCGAGTGATTTCTCCTATCTCTACCGGGACGTACTCCGTCCGGCTCTGTGACCTGCCGCGCAGCTCCACCATCATGTTCGCCGTAGCTGCGAGCTGGAATCGGACGGTTCCGGGAAGCGTCAGCAACAGCACATTGATCACGACGCCGGCCTAGTAGCTAGTGTGCAGGTGGTGATGTGGGTTAACGATCGTCATATCGCCGCCTGCACACTAGCTATGCAAAATAGGCAGATCAGAGCTGGCCGGCGGCCTTGAGATCGAGATAGGCGTCGGCGACCTGAGAAGCGAAGGTTGCCTCCGGCGCGCGGACGACGTGCACGCCGAGCGCCCGTAAACGATCCGCCACCGCTTCACGAGCACCCATCGCGAGCTCCGCGGCGGCGGCCATCAAGACTTCCTCGGTCGTGCCGCGGGTCTGGGCAAGCTCCAGCAACCGATGGTCATCGACGCTAGCCACTACCAGTTTGTGCCGACGTTGTAAGGCGACTGCGGTATTCAGCAACGCGTCGGCGTTGGCATCGTCGAGATTGGTGAAAAGCACAACTAGCGATCTCCGCGCCGACAACCCCAATGTCTGAGCAATGAGTAGGCGAGTGTCGGTCTCCACCAGGGCCGGCTCGAGCGGCATCATCGCGGTCGCCATGGCATTGACCAGATCCTTGCGGTTCTTCGGTGCAAGCTTGGCCCGCACAGCAAGATCGGCCGCGACGACACCCACCTTGTCGCCTGCGCGCCCCGCTAAGGTGCCGAGCAACAGAGCTGCATCGATGGCGGCATCGAGTCGTGGTTCGTCACCGATGCGTGCCGCCGATCCTCGGCCAGTGTCGATGGTGAGGATGATGTGTCGGTCGCGTTCCGGGCGCCAGGTCCGAACGATGACGTCATGGTGGCGTGCCGTCGCGCGCCAGTCAATGGCGCGCACATCGTCACCGGGCACGTACTCACGCATCGAATCGAATTCGCTGCCCTTGCCACGTTGGCGCATCAGCACCGCGCCCTCGATCAGACGTAGACGGGCGACTTTCTCAGGCAGAAAGCGACGAGACGTAAAGGCGGGAAGTACCGCGATCGAACCGGGCACAACGATTCTGCGCTGGCGGGCGAGCAGACCGAGCGGGCCATGGGAGCGGATCGTCACCGAGACAGCGTCACGTTCCCCACGCCGGGATGGTGTTAATGCCGTGGTGGTCTGCTTATGCTCGCCTGCGTCGAGACGAAGCGGTATCGGTCGTTGGCCTGCGCCTGCCGACGGAACCCACGTATCTGCGATGAGGCCGCGTAACGTGCGCCGCCCGACGTTGCGAAACGTCAACGTCGTCGAGCCTGACTCGTAGAGCCGCACCGCCGCGCTGGGGGAGCGCTGCACCGTGATGTCGCCGATGGTCGCCGCGTACGCAAAGTCCACTAGCGCCACGCACACCAACACCCCCGCCGCGGCCCAGAGCACGCCGCTCGGTGCGACGGCTAAGGCCGTGCACAACGCGAGCAGCGCAACGAGGCGCCCCGTGATGATCATTAGCGAGGCGCGGGCACCGAGGCCAACACCGAGGCCAACACGGAGTCGGCGGTGACACCTTCAAGCTCCGCCTCCGGACGCAGGGCGATGCGGTGACGAAATGTCGCGGGCGCGAGTGCCTTGACGTCGTCGGGCGTGACGAATTCTCGGCCGCTGAGCCATGCCCATGCCCGCGATGCGGCGAGTAGGGCGATGACACCACGTGGCGACACACCCAATGAGGTGGCGGGCGCGGAGCGGGTGGCACGTGCCAGTTCGACGATATAACTGAGGATTTCTGGGGCGACGTGTAGCTTCGCGACCGCGTCTGCGGCGGCGGAGAGGTCAGCGGCGCTGGCCACGGGACGCACACCGGCGGCGGCAAGATCACGGGGATTGAAGCCCGCCGCGTGAGCCGCCAGCATTCGAAACTCAGTGTCGCGGTCCGGCAGCGGCATCGTGACCTTCAGCAAAAATCGGTCGAGCTGTGCCTCGGGTAGGGGATAGGTCCCTTCATGCTCCACGGGGTTCTGGGTTGCGATGACGCAGAACGGATCTGGCAGCAGCCGCGGCTGCCCTTCGACGGAGACTTGTCGTTCTTCCATCGCCTCTAACAACGCGGACTGAGTTTTAGGCGGCGTGCGGTTGATCTCGTCGCCGAGCAACAGGTTCGTGAAGACCGGTCCTTCACGGAAGGTGAATTCGCTGTTGCGGGCGTCGAAGATCAACGAACCAGTGACATCGGCCGGCATGAGGTCTGCGGTGAACTGCAGTCGCGCTGTCTTCAGCTCCAAGGCGGTCGCCACTGTGCGCACGAGCAGCGTCTTCGCCACACCGGGCACGCCCTCGATGAGGATGTGCCCTCGACAGAGCAGCCCGATCAACAGGCCGGTCACGGCGGCGTCTTGGCCCGCGATGACCTTTGCTACCTCTGCTCGTAGCGCGGTGATCGACTGGCGTGGGTCCTTCGTCAGGGATGTCGTCACGGGGTGCTGTCCGTCCTCATCGTGTCGGTCTTGTTCGAGCCGGTGGTCGTGGGTGCCGCGAGGTCCGTCTCGGATTCCAGCCGCGTCAGATCTTGCGCGAGCCTAACGAGAGCGGTGTTGTCGTTTGGCGAAGGTCCAAGAAGGAGGGCGTCTGATCCTGGGGTATCCATGATTGCCGCGAGGGTCTCGATTGGTGTGTCCCGACCAAGTCCGAGGCTGATCGTGAGGCGTCGGACGGTGGCTGCACGCAGGATCTGCGCCGCCCGGACCAGATTGCCCGGCGCCTTTCGGTATAGCCGCCCGTGTCCTTCTACGACTTCGGCGGAGCGGACGACGACCGGCAGCGGCTCAGTGACCACCTGTGCGTGTCGTGGCGCCTTCCACAAGGCGGCGACGAAGCCGAGAATCAGAAGCCAGAGCATCGCGCGAGGCGCCCAATCGGGAAACAGCACCCAGACCGAATCCTGCCCCTGCGCGGTGGTGTCCGCCTCCGCCATGAGCCAGTACACGCGGGTCTCGGCACCGTTATTGCTGAGCAGGTTGATATCCAGTGCCGCAACGCCCTTATGGGCAAGCCAATCGTTGGTGATCAGGCTTGACGATTGGAGTATGACAAGTTTGTCGCTGGCCAAGACTCGCCATTGGTAGCAGACGGTGTATCCCGGAAGCGTTTGGTTGAGGTCGGGCGGCAGGAGGCTGTCGCTGTCATCGAACTCCACGTCTCCCGCGGCGACGGCCGCGGGAAGGTCGCAGTCCGGGGGGATCGTGGTTCGGAACGTAAAATTGTCCTGTGAATTGTGGGGGAAACTAGGATCCGTTGCGGCTAGCACCTGCGCCGACGGCGTGACGAGTATTAGACGATGGTGAGCGGAGAG
>Ga0207658_10000780_pt1 | contig 27247 bp, 29 predicted proteins | sample KBSS33metaG_FD_184322 | JGI IMG/M metagenome (GOLD analysis project Ga0207658, IMG submission 184322) | Switchgrass rhizosphere microbial communities from Kellogg Biological Station, Michigan, USA - KBS S3-3 metaG (SPAdes) (version 2) | ecosystem: Host-associated > Plants > Roots > Rhizosphere...
TGAGGTGCTGCTGCGCAGCTATATTCCCCATGCAATCGATGAGCAATTGATTCGGTTGTGGGGAACGGTGCTGACCGATATTGCCACCACCTACGTCCATAATCTGGCTCGTACCGCTAAAACCCCTGCCCGATTCGAGCGCCAGGCGGTCAGCGATCGGGTGGCCGCAAGCGCGCTGCCTGCATTCCGGAAGTTCCTGGACCAGGAGGGCCAGGCCTTTCTCGAAAGACTGGATGCCTGGCTCACCGCGCATGAAGTCAAAGATCAGGCGGGCCAACCTGCTCCCGACATGATCCGTTTAGGCGTCGGGATATACCACATTCAAGATTGATGGGAATACTCATGTTTGCCTCAAACACATTACGTTCCATGAGTCAATTGAAAACTGCCGGCATCGCAGCGCTCTTTCTGCTGACCTCGTGCGGCGGCGAGCAAATCGCAGGGATCCAAGGCTCTGGCGCGACGACCCCGGCCGACGCGTCGGGAACGGCGGTTGGGCCCATCACTGCGTTTGGCAGTATCTTCGTGAACGGCGTCGAATACTCGACGTCCGGGGCCGCGATTCATATCGACGGTCAAAGCGGCACCGAGGCGCAGCTGCAGGTCGGGCAGATCGTCACCGTCAAAGGCCAGGTCAGTGACGATGGTACCACGGGCAGTGCAACCGAGGTTTCCTTCACCGCTGACGCACGCGGCGCCATCGCACAACTCGATACCGGCGGCGGAACGTTCATCGTCCTGGGACAGACCGTACAGGTGACGGATACCACCGTGTTTGGCGATGGCATTCAGCCGGCGGCGATCGAAGGTCTGCACTCCGGAGATTCTGTGGAAGTCAGCGCTTTTACCGATGCGTCAGGGAATCTCGTGGCCTCGCGCATCGAGCTCAAGTCATCCGCCGAGAGCCTTCAGGTCAAAGGTGCTATCGCGGGGCTCGACACCAATACGCAAACCTTCCGGATCAATGACCTCACGGTGAGTTACAACGGCATTGCTCCCGACGGTGTGCTAGCTAACGGCGCAGTGGTCAGCGTCGAAGGGTCGGCGACATCGGCGAACGGATCCTTACAGGCCAGCAGTGTCGGAGTCGTGCCGAGCGCCGCCGGTGCAGCCAACGAGCGGGGCGATGTGCAGGGGCTCATCACAAGCTTTACATCGCAAACAGATTTCACGGTCGACGGGCAGCGGGTTGCGACGGATGCCAACACGCAACTCATTTTGCACGACCAGACTTTGGGGGTGAATCTCTTAGTCAAAGTCAAAGGAACATTCAACGCAACCGGCGTGCTGGTGGCGAGCAAGGTGGAAGCGAAGCCGCAGGGCTCCGGCAATGGAGGCAACAATGCTGAGGGGAACACGGGCGGGAATGGAAACGGCAACAGCAACGGTGATGGGAACGCGAATGCACGCGATGGCAACGTAAACCAGAACGCCGCGAGCGCCGATATCGTGCGCGGCCTCGTCGATTCCGTCTCAGGCAATGCGCTGAAAGTGCTGGGCGTAAACGTGACGGCGACCGCCGACACCACATTCAACGATAAGTCTCAGCAGCATCTGCGAACCTTTGGGATGAAAGACATGCGTGCCGGCGACTATGTCGAGGCGCGCGGCGCCGCGGATGCGTCCAACGAGATTCACGCGAGCGTGATAGAACGCGATAAAGAGGAAAACCGTTCGTACCTGCAGGGCGAGGTTGCGGGCGTCGCGACTCCGGAATTTAGCGTGCTCGGCATCCGGGTGACGACGGATTCACAGACGCATTTCATTGGATTGCAAAACGACCCGAAGGGAACCGACGAATTCTTCGCTGAGGTGGCCCGCCATGTGGTGAAAGTGCGAGGCACTTTCTCTGCGGGAGTGCTGCTTGCCGATCAGGTGCAAATCAAGGAGTGATGACAAAACTACTGTGGCGAGAGGCGGGCTCGCCGGGTCTCCGCCAGGGCCGCGCTTTCCGATGCCGGGCGGTTTGATCGATGCCGATCTAGGCGGCAAGGTCTACAAGAAGCGGGTGGCTTTGCCGGGGCGCCGCCATCGAAACTCTCGAGGATCGAGATCAACTCGAGCGGTCTTGGCCTGCACTGGCCGCTGCTGGATGCGCACGCCCACAAAGCATCGCCGTGCGGGGCGCCAAGCGCAAATTCAGCGCAAGGCGCCTCGGGCAAGGCACTGGACCCATTATTTTACAAGCACTTACGTACCTTTACCGCCTCCTAAGCGGTAGGTCGTCGGTTCAACTCCGGCCGGGGGCGCCATTCGGATCGAGCAGCCTGGGGCCAGGTCCCTGTTTGGAGAGCTTGTCGCCGGGGTTATACAACGGACAGGAATCCAGCGACAGGCAGCCGCAGCCGATGCAGCCCGTGAGCTCATCGCGCAGACGGGTGAGTTTCGTGATCCGATCGTCCAGCTCTGCCCGCCACCGGGTGGACATTTTGGCCCAATCCTCAGCCGTCGGCGTGCGCTCCTTGGGGAGTGCCCGGAAGGCATCGTGTATCGCAGCCAGGGGGATCCCTAATCGCTGGGCTACCTTGATCACTGCCACGCGGCGCAGCACCAGACGGGGATAGCGCCGCTGGTTGCCCGCCGTACGCCAGCCCTTGATTAATCCTTTTGCCTCGTAGAAATGTATAGCAGACACGGCCACGCCGCTCCGGGCCGCAACCTGGCCGACAGTCAACTCTTGCGGGGGTTTGTTTGGCTTGGAGCTTTTCGGCAGTTCCGGCATTTTTTGTTTGACCTCAATTTAAGTTGAGGTCATAGGATAGCCGGAATAATGCACGTATAGGAACGAGCACGATGGCAGGGGAAAAAGCGAGCGCTGCGGCGGCGCCAATCGAAGTAGCTGTCGAGGGCGGGAGAACGTACTGGTGGTGCGCCTGCGGGCGAAGTAAGAGCCAGCCGTTCTGCGACGGTTCACACAAAGGTACCGCCTTTTCGCCTTTGCGCTACCAGGCGACGGAAACGGCAATGAAACGATTTTGCGTCTGCAAGCAGACCTCAAGTCCTCCTTTCTGCGATGGGGCGAGTCACCCCTGCGCCTTGGCATATGAGTGAACCCAGTTGATTTTCAGGTTCGGTCTATGGGCGGTGACCTGCTCGTGGGTCGTGGCCGGATTGGCGGCAGAAAATCCCGTCGTGCTCGAAATGAATCCGCGGTTTCTGACACTTCCACAGTGCATGAGCACCATCGGCGACGCTCACGGCGATATCGCGGTTTCTCCCGCTGGTGAGATCTACGTCAGCGTGGAGGCCGGAGAGCACCCGGGTGTGCAGGTCTACAGCCCGCAGGGCGGCTATTTGCGTAACGTACCCAATGCACCCTATGACTTTCATGGATTCATTATTGCAAACGCCCCTGATGGGACGCCCAACCTATTCGGCAGCAGCCTATTCGGGCAACAGATCGTTCAACTGACGCTGGATGGGAGGATCGTCCAGACCATCCCGGCGACCTCAATTCCCGATCGATACAAAACGAATGAGGATGGCAAGCTCTCGGTCGCTCTTACCGGTATCGCAGTCGCGCCTAATGGCGATATCTACGTAGTAGACGGCTACGGGCGCGACTTCATTCATCGCTTCGATAAATCCGGCCGCTATCTCGCCACGTTCGGCGGCCAGGGGGAGCCGTGGAATTTCAAGCAGTGCCACAAGATCGCCATTGACCCGCGGTTTAAGCCGGCAAGGCTCCTGTGCACCGACCGGCTTCACGACCGTCTGATCCACATGGACCTCGACGGACGCGTCTTGGGTGTGTTTGCCGAAGGACTGCGCTGGCCCAGCGCACTGGCGGTGTACAGGGATGAGCTGGCTGTGGCGGAGCTTGGGGGGCGCGTTACCATCCTCGACAGACAAGGACGGACCACTGCCTCGATCGGCACCAATGAAAATACGGACGAGACCAAAACCAACCGGATTCCGCCGCAGAAGTGGCGACCCGACCTGTTTTATGCCCCGCACGGGATCACGTACGACGCGGCCGGCAACCTGCTGGTGACGGAGTGGAATCAGTGGGGCCGGGTAGTGCGGCTGCAGCGCAGGAGCAAAGACTAATGGGTCTCGCCCACTAAAAATGGGTATCGGAATACCCCTAAACGGGGTTATTGGCGTATAATAGGTATTGTGATATCCATTAATCTCCTACCACCCACTATCCTTCTGCGCAACCTCGGCCAGCGGGCCCGCGAGCGCCGCCTCGAGCAGAACCTCTCGCGCAAGACTCTGGGCGAGAAGGCCGGCATTTCCTCCGAGACGATCAAGCTGTTCGAGCGCACCGGCCGTATCGGCCTGGAAAGTCTGGTATCACTGGCCATCGCACTGGACAGCGTCGATGAAATCGAACTTCTCTTCAAACCCCGTCCCATTCGAACGCTGGCCGATGCGCGGGTGCGCAAGCGGGTCAGGGGCAGGCGGTGATGCAGCATGTCGAAGCGCTACGGGTCTTCCTTGCAGGCCGGCAGGTCGGACGCCTCTCCATCGCATCCCGTGGCCAGATTTATTTCCAATACGACAATAGCTGGCTCGATAGCGGGTTCGATCTTTCTCCTGGCACCTTGCCGTTCGAGGCATTGCCCACGGTGGGCCCCCCCGAGCCTTTCTCCGGTCTGCACGGTGCGCTCAACGACTCGCTGCCTGACGGTTGGGGCTTGCTGCTGATGGATCGCGCCATGCAATCGCGTTTCGGCTGGAGCCGCGAAGATATTACGCCTCTGGACCGTCTTGCCTACATCGGCGATCGAGGCATGGGCGCGCTCGAATACCAGCCAGAGCTTGAATCGGCCGCGCCCGAGCATGCTATCGATATCGCCGAGCTGGCCGCAGCCTCGCAAGCCGTGTTGAGCGGACAGGCTCACAAAATCGTTGCCGACCTTTATATTCAAGGCGGCTCGCCGGGTGGCGCGCGGCCCAAAATCACCGTTGCCTGGAATCCCAAGACAAATGCCTGCCTGTCCGGATTCTCGCGATTGCCCGCGGGCTTCGAACATTGGATGGTTAAATTTCGCGGTGTGCCGGAATCGCGCGATGCAGGTCGCATCGAGATGGCTTATGCGCAAATGGCCGCCGACGCGGGTTTGTGCGTGCCCGAGGCGCGCCTCATGGAGGTTAAAGTCGGAAAATCCAAGGAAGCATTCTTCGCCGTGCGACGCTTCGACCGATCGGGGGACGAAAAGAACCACGTGCTTTCGTTAAGCGGCTATCTCGGCGCCGACCATCGCCTGCCGTCCCTTGATTACCAACACATCCTGGCTGCAACTCAGCGGCTGACCCGCGACGTGTCCGAAGTGGCTCGAGCGTTCCGTCTCATGGTATTCAACGTGCTCACGCACAACAAGGACGATCACGCCAAGAATTTCGCCTTCATCGGCACGCCGGCGGGCTGGTCTTTGAGTCCCGCCTACGATTTGACCTATAGTGCGGGCATGGGTGACGAGCACACCTCCTCGGTCGGTGGCAAGGGTAATCCCGGACTTGCGGACGTCTTGCCACTCGCCGGGAATTTCCTGATCAAAAATGCCGCAAATGTCGTCGATGAAGTGCGTGCGGCGGTGGCGAAGTGGCCGAAAATCGCATCGAAGTGGCAGGTTTCAGTCAAGGCGATTCAGGCTATCGGCTCGAGGCTCAAGGTGATTGACAAAGGGTTTCAGCGAAACTAGGGGGTGTCGTCATGAAGATGATAAGCCGGACAGCCGTCATCATTGGGTACGCGCTCGCGCTTGCGCCGCAGGCTTACGGCGCGGCGAAGCCGCAAGCGAAAGTGCTGAGTGCCGCACAGGCGGCGAAGCCCGCGCAGCTGCGGCTTCTCGAGCAGGTCGTGAACATCGACTCCGGCACCGGCGATGTGGAAGGCGGCCGCAAAGTGGCCGAGGTGCTGATGTCTCATCTGCGGACAGTCGGCATGACCGTGGAATCCGTTCCCGCCGAGGCGCCCGACCTTCCCGACAACATCGTCGCCACTGTGACCGGTCGCGGCAAGACCCGCATTCTCCTGATCGGCCATCTCGATACGGTGTTCGGTCCCGGCACGGCGCAACGCCGTCCTTTCCGCACCGATGATCGCCGTGCCTACGGAGCCGGCGTGGCCGATGAGAAGGGCGGCGTGGTCGAGGGCGTCTATGCCCTGAGAATACTCCGCGATCTCAAGTTCGATCGCTTCGGAAAAATCATGTTCCTGATCGAGACCTCCGAGGAGAAGGGCTCTCCCGGAACGCGGGCACTCATTGCCAGGCTCCTGGCGGACACCGATGTGGAGCTGAACCTCGAGCCGGGAGACGATCCGGATGCCGTCACAGTATGGCGCAAAGGTGTGGCGACTTTTCACATCGACGTGAAAGGCCGGGCCGCGCACGCGGGGGTTGCTCCGCAGGAAGGCCGCAATGCGGCACTCGAGCTCATCCACCAGATATCGGGAGTCGCGGTGTTTCCCACATCGGGGCAGGGTCTGACCGCGAACCTCACCTTGATGAGTGCCGGCAGCCGCGCCAACATCATTCCCGAGGCGGCCTCCGCGCAGGTCAATGTGCGGGTCCGTGATATGGCCGATTTGGATCGGGTGGAGCAGACTCTGCGCAGGAATGCCGAGGTCACGGTGATTCCTGACACGAAGGTCACCGTCACGCGTGAACAGGCCTATCCACCACTGCCCGAGAATCCCGCGACGGCGAGGCTCGCGAAACTGGCGCAGTCGATCTACTCCGAGATCGGCCGTCCGCTTGCGACGGGGGGCAACGGGGGTGGATCGGAATCCGCGCTGGCGGCGGATGTGGGGGTGGCGGCGCTGGACGGCCTCGGGCCGGCCGGAGGCGGCTATCACTCCGACCAGGAGTACCTCAATCTCGACACGGTTACGCCCAGGCTTTATCTGCTTACTCGGCTCCTGATGCAGCTGGGAAACGGTTTCCCGCAGCCGTAGCGTGCGATCATGCGATAAAGAGTAGCGTGTGTCCGCTAACCACCTGGTATAGGCAGCACGGGCATGATCTCGACTGAATCGCCCGGAAAGATGGCAAAGTGCGGATGCTTCTCGAAGAGCTTGGCGGCGGCCTCGTGCGAGGCCGCGCGCACCACCGTAAAAGCGCCGATATTATTGCTGGTATCCTCGATCCCACGTTCCGTGACCTTCTTGGTTTTCCCTAGGGGTCCGCCCATGGCGACAATGGCGGCTTGATGTTTCTCGACCCATGCCTTCCAGGCCGCCATGCCTTCGCGTTCCTTCGCGCGGCGATCGCCTTCGGAAAGGGCGTCCCAGGCCGCTCGGCGCGGACTGGTTTTGCTGCCGAGGAATACAGCGAGATAGGTGTCGTTCGTGCTCATGGCGTCTCCTTAGGCTTTTAGGTGAGGCCGGCTCGACCGCGCGATGCGTGACTTCGAGCGACTCTAAATATTATGCACGTTCTTTGGCGAAATGTGCGTACACCTTCGGCTACCATGCGCCCGGCGAGTGATCACCACTCTCGCCAATCACAACAAAGGGGATATCCATGAACGTCTTACTCAGCTTAACAGCTGCTATTGGCATCGTTTTCTCGGCCGCAGCGAGCGCCGCCCCGACAGCAGTTCACCCGCCTGTGAAGAACATCGTTCTTGTGCACGGCGCCTTCGCCGACGGCTCGAGCTGGGCCAAAGTCATCCCGATCCTGCAAGCCAAGGGATACAACGTCGTTGCCGTGCAGAATCCGCTGACCTCACTGGCGGATGACGTGGCCGCGACTCACCGCGCGCTGGCGCTGCAGAACGGGCCGGTCATTCTCGTCGGCCATTCCTGGGGCGGAGCGGTCATCACTGAGGCTGGCACGGACCCCAAGGTTGCGGCGCTCGTTTATGTTGCGGCCTTTGGACTGGATGCCGGTGAGTCGGTCGGCGAGGTTGGCAAGGGCTATCCGCCGCAGCCTTCCTTCAAGGATCCGATTGTGGACAAGCAGGGGTTCATGACGCTAAATACGGATGCGTTCGTGAAGCATTTTGCCTCGGATCTGCCTGCGGTCGAGGCGAAAGTGCTCGCGGCGGCACAGGGTCCGACGAGCACGTCGGTTTTCGGCAGTAAGATCTCCACTCCGGCCTGGAAGACGAAGCCATCCTGGTACATTGTGGGAAAGAAGGACGAGGCGATTGCGCCCGATGAGGAGCGCTTTTTCGCCAAGCGTATGAAGGCCGCCACGACGGAGCTGGATACAAGCCACGTGCCGATGCTGTCGAAGCCGAACGAGGTGGCTGCCGTCATCATGGAAGCGGCGGCGAAAGCGGCGCACTAAACTTCGAGCGGTATGAACTCCACGGATAGGGTGGTGCAGTGCCCGCACCGCCCGCCTTGCCCGGCCTGCCCACGCTTCGGCGAACCGGGCATCGCTCCTACCGCGCGCGACGCACTCAACGAGCTGGCACATCGTCATGGCTTGCCCGACGTTGCCGTGTTTTCCGGGCAAACCTCCGGTTTTCGACATCGTGCCCGACTGGCCGTTCGAGGTCGCCTGGGTTCTCCCAAGCTAGGGCTGTTCGAGCTCGATTCCCACCGCGTCGTTCACATTCCGAACTGTATTGTTCAGCACCCCTTGATAAATCACGTCGCCAATGTCGTCCGTCGTGCTCTGGTCGATACTCGTCTCAGCAGCTACTCGGATGTTGCGCACCAGGGCCTCGCGCGCTATCTGCAGGTTGTGGTCGAACGCAGTTCCCAAACCGCACAAGTGGTGATGGTCGGCAATAGCGCAACCGCGGACCCCTTCGTAGCCTGCCTTGACCTCATCCGCGAGCGCCTCGGCGGCGAGCTGCACAGCCTGTGGTTCAACTCGAACTGCGAACGCGCCAATGCGATCCTCGGTCCCGTTTTTCAAAACTGGTGCGGGCCGGTAAGCGTAGTCGAGTATTTCGGCGGTGCCGCGGTACATTATCCGCCGGGCGCGTTCGGCCAGAATAATCTTGAGATCGCTCAGAAGATCATCGAGCATGTGCGTGCTCAAATCCCGCTAGGCGCACGAGTTGCCGAATTTTACGCAGGCGTTGGCGCCATAGGCCTGTCGGTGTTGGAACGTGTCAAGGAGATTCGGATGAACGAAGCCAGCCCTCATTCGCTACAGGGGCTAGAGCTTGGACTTGCGCACCTCGAGGGAACTGATCGAGCTAAGATCTCCGTCATACCAGGTGCAGCAGCGCAGGCGCGTCTTGCGGCATCCGGCGCGGACGTGGTGATTGCCGACCCGCCTGCCAAGGGTCTTGATCCTGAGCTCACCGCGTATTTGATCGAGCAGCCGTCCGAACGCTTCATCTATATCAGTTGCGGCATTGACTCGTTCCTCAGGGACGCCGAACAGCTGACGTTATCCGGGAGGATGCGCCTGCGCACGCTGACCGTATTCGACTTCTTTCCATTCACGCAGCACGTCGAAACCGTGGCACGATTCGAACACATTTGATGGTTAGAACCGCCGCAGATCGAGCAAAGCCTACCGTGAATATTCTCGCCCTGTCCGGCAGCCTGCGCGCCGCATCGATCAACTCGGCACTGCTGCGCGCCTGCGCACGATTGGCGCCGCCGGCTGTCTCGGTGCGGATTTTCACCGAGGTGGGGGCGCTGCTCCTCTTCAACCCGGATCTGGAGCCAAGTCCTCCCGCGGCCGTCGTCGGTTTTCATCGGGCGGTGGCGCAGTCCGATGCGCTATTGATCGCAAGCCCCGAGTATGCGCATGGCGTGACCGGTACCCTCAAGAATGCGCTCGACTGGCTGGTAGGTTTCGAGGCTTTCGCGGCGAAGCCAGTGGCGGTACTCAACGCCTCGCCACGCGCGCATCACGCCGATGAGGCGTTGCGCGAGACGCTCAAGACCATGGCGGCGGTCATCGTCGAGCCCGCATCGATCGCCATTCCATTGCTGGGCGCGCATCTCGACGAGTCGGGAATGGTTGCGACGCCGTCCGTCGCCGCGGCTATTCGAGGCGCGCTGGACGCTCTACAGCAAGCCGTGATCGGCCATGACGAGAGTGGCCCCTATTCGGCATGCTGATGAACCGTCGTTCACCGCCGCGGTGGCATCGCCGCCCGCTCGATCTTGCGATCTGCGATGTGAGCCGCGTCCTGCGGCAGGTAGCGGTAGATCTCGCGCGGCGCGCCGTGCGCGAGCAGGCTCTGCGCCCGCTGGATCTCCTGCTCACCGCGTGGATGCACGGTGAGCGTGGCGGCGCCGTCTATGACGGCCTGGGTGAAGCGCGCCAGCTGCGGGTGAGCTTCGCCACCGCCATTCAGCGTGCGAAAATAATCGCGGACATTGGCCTCGAATACGGTGGCGGGCCCCACGTCCGCCTGGCCGTGCTCGCGCAACGAGGTGAGCTCGATGCGATCGGTGGGAAAGCCGTCCTTGACCAGCTCGGTGCGCACCCGGGCGGCGCTTGAATGATCGTCATATAAAGCCACGATCAGGTCTTGCATGGAAGCACCTCCTTAAGAGTGCACAACGGCTATCTTCCGATCCGGTTCCCGTTCGCGATGGCAACAGGCTAGGATGGGGGTTGGACGAACGATAGGCCTTAAGAGAATGTCCCGATGGGGCGGTATGGCACAGGGTGGTCTGTGCGCACTTTTGATATCCACCGCGTGGGCGCAGACCGAGGAGCGGACGGGCTTTTCGGGCAGTGCTCAGTTGGGGGTGGGATATGACACCAACGCGAATGCGTCCACGGCCGATCAGAATTTCCTCGGCTTCATTCTGGACCCGCGCTTCCAGAAATCCGAATCGCCTTTCGGGGAGCTTGCGCTCGAGCTCGATCATACGGCTATCCTGCGGCCGGACTTCGGCTTCAACTCTTCGCTGCAGGCGGCGCATCGCGCCAATCCTGATGCGCCGTTCGCCGACCAGACGGTGGGCTCTATGGCCACGGAGGCGGTATATTTGCACGCGGATGATCGCTACACGGCGGGGGTGAGCGCTTACACGGACCGCCTCGATCATCATGACTTCGAGCAGGGCAGCAATATCGAGCTCGGAGTCTCGCATGGCACGGCACCTCATCTGGATACGGCCTTCAGCCTGCGCGCCAGCCGCATTGGCTACAGCAGCAGTGACTATGCAGCCATGGATGTGGACCGCTACCTTGTCGGCTTGACCCTGACTCGCGAAGCCCTCGGGGCCCGGCAGGGCAGTGTCGCCCTGACAGGGGTCGCCGGTCGGGATATCGCCCGGCAGGAGGGTTCTCCCTTCGGCAACACCCGGGCGGGCCTGCAGCTGTCGACCACTTGGCCGGTGCTGCCCCGGGCTGCCCTGACGGGGGAGGTCTCGGCGCTGCGCAGCCGCTATAAGGGGCTGTTTTTCGACCTCAGCCGCCGCGATGAGCAGTATGAGGGCGTGCTCACCCTCGAATTCACCGACTGGCCGGCCTCAGGATGGCACGTGGCGCCGCAGCTGCACTATGTGCGCAACGACTCGACGGTAGCCCTGTACGGCTACGATCGAACGGAAGTCGCGCTTTACGTACGCCGCCAGTTCTAAGCCCGCCGGCCATCCGCTAAACTAGCTGCCGCTTGCTATATCTTTGAGCTGACAGCCCTTTTCCCGCTTGCCATGCTGCAACCCACGCCCCTTTACGGCGGCAACGCCGAGTTTTTGGAACGTCTGTACGAGGAGTACCTGCGCGATCCCGCGAGTGTCGAGCCGCGCTGGCGGGACTATTTTGCCGGCATCGCTCCCGGGGGCGATGTGGTGCGCACCTACCGCCCGACCGGGGTGAGGCGGGTCGTAGCGGCTGAGGGGTCGGGCGATGGCGCCCGGCAGGCGGCGGTGTCGCGCCTCATCCAGATCTGGATCAATCGGGGGCATCTGGTGGCCCAGCTCGATCCCTTGAGGTTGCTGCATCGGCCCCGCCCCCGGGTGCTCGACCTCGATTACTTCGGCCTGAGAGAGACGGACCTCGATGCGGAATTTTTCACCGGCAGCCGCACGGATGCGATCCCCAAGCGGATGAGGCTGCGGGACATCCTGGTGCAGCTCGAATACATCTACGGTGGCACGATCGGCGCCGAGTTCGCGCATGTGTCCAATTCCGACGAGCGGCTGTGGCTGCAGGATCAGTTTCAGTCGGGACGGGTGCTGCACAAGTTCAGTGCGGAGGAGCGGCGCAATATGCTGTGGCAGCTGACGGCTGCCGAGGGCCTGGAGCGCTACCTGCATACCAAGTACGTGGGCCAGAAGCGCTTCTCGCTCGAGGGCGGCGAGGCGTTGATCCCGCTGCTCGACGATCTCATTCAGCGCAGTGGCCTGGCCGGCGTGGAGGAGGGTGTGATCGGCATGGCGCATCGCGGACGCCTCAATGTGCTGGTGAATCTGCTGGGCAAATCCCCCTCGGTGATGTTCTCGGAATTCGAGGGCAAGTATGAGTCGGGGGCGGTGCACGGCTCGGGTGATGTCAAATATCACAAGGGCTTCTCGGCGGACCTGCGCACCCCGGCCGGCAATGTGCACGTGGTGCTGGCGTTCAACCCCTCGCACCTCGAGGTGGTGGACCCGGTGGTCGAGGGGTCGGTGCGCGCGCGTCAGGAGCGCCGCGGCGATGAGACGGGCGACCGGGTGCTGCCGGTGCTGCTGCATGGCGATGCGGCTTTCGCGGGGCAGGGCGTGGTGATGGAGACGCTGCAGCTGTCGCAGGCGCGTGGCTTCTATACCGGCGGCACGGTGCACATCATCATCAACAACCAGGTGGGCTTCACCACCTCGGATCCGCGCGATGCGCGTTCGACCACCTATTGCAGCGATGTGGCGAAGATGCTGGAAGCGCCCATCTTCCACGTGAATGCGGACGATCCGGAGGCCGTGGTGTTCGTCGAGCGGCTGGCGCTCGATTACCGCATGCGCTTTCACAAGGATGTGGTCATCGACCTGGTCTGTTATCGACGTCATGGCCATAACGAGGCGGACGAGCCGGCGGCCACGCAGCCGCTGATGTACCGCGCCATTCGCCAGCATCCCACGGCGCGGCAGCTGTATGCCGACAAGCTGGTGGCCGAAGGCGTGGTGGCCGAGGCCGATGTCACCAAAATGGTGGAGCAGTACCGGCAGGGTCTGGATGAAGGCCGGCCGCAGGCGCGCGCCTCGCTGGGCCTCATTGGCAACAAATACACGGTGGACTGGAGCCGCTACGCCGACGTGGATTGGACCGAGCGCGTCGCAAGTGGAGTCGAGCTGCCCAAATTGCGCGCGCTGGGCGAGCGAGCGACCGCCGTACCGGCGGATTTCACGCTGCATCCGCGCGTGGCGCAGGTCATGGCCAACCGCGCCAAAATGCTGGCCGGCGAGCTGGCGCTCGACTGGGGGTGTGGCGAGACGCTGGCCTATGCTTCTTTGCTGGCCGACGGTTTCAGAATCCGGCTCACGGGTCAGGACAGCGGCCGCGGTACTTTCTTCCATCGCCACGCCGTGCTGCACGATCAGCAGACGGACCGCACCTTCATTCCTCTGCAGCATTTGAGCGAGTCGCAGCCGCGCTTCCAGGTGATCGACTCGGTGCTGTCCGAAGAGGCGGTGATGGGTTTCGAGTACGGCTACTCCACCACCGATCCCGATAGCCTGGTGATCTGGGAGGGCCAGTTCGGCGATTTCGCCAACGGCGCGCAGGTGATCATCGATCAGTTCATCAGCTCGGGCGAGGCCAAGTGGGGCCGGCACTGCGGTCTCACACTGCTGCTGCCGCATGGCTATGAGGGCCAGGGACCGGAGCACTCCTCGGCCCGTCTCGAGCGCTTCCTGCAGCTCTCCGCCGAGACCAACATGCAGGTGTGCGTGCCTTCGACCCCGGCGCAGATGTTCCACATGCTGCGGCGGCAGATGCTACGGGATTTCAGGAAGCCGCTGATCGTCATGACACCGAAGAGCCTGCTGCGCCATGAGCTGGCGACATCCGCGTTGAGCGAGCTGACCCAGGGCAGCTTTGCGCCGGTGATCGGCGAGGTGGATGAGCTGGCCGAGGCCCAAGTGCAGCGAGTGGTGTTCTGTAGCGGCAAGGTGTACTTCGATCTATTGAAAGCGCGGCGCAAGGAGAACATCCGCGAGGTGGCGCTGGTTCGAATCGAGCAGCTCTATCCCTTCCCGAAATCCGAATACGATGCCATTCTGCGCCGCTACTGCGCGGCGCGCGAGCTGGTCTGGTGTCAGGAGGAGCCGCAGAACCAGGGCGCCTGGTATCAGATCCGCCACCGCCTGCAGGATCCGGTCGGCAAGCGCGAGATGCTGTATGCGGGACGCGCGCCCGCCGCCGCGCCCGCCACCGGCATGAGCAAGACTCACGATGCCGAGCAGCAGGCGCTGGTTGAGGCCGCGCTCGCCGGCACGGCCACCGAAGATTCGACCCGCGATACACCGCGTCTCACTCCCACGCCCATGAGGAAAAGCTCGTGACCACTGAAATCCGCGTTCCGCAATTGCCGGAGTCCGTGGCCGATGCCACCCTGGTCGCCTGGCACAAGCAACCGGGCGAGGCGGTGAAGCGCGATGAGAATCTCGCCGACCTCGAGACCGACAAGGTGGTGCTGGAGGTGCCGGCGCCGTTCAACGGTGTGCTGCGTGAGATCAAAGTGCGTAGCGGCACCAGCGTGAAAAGCGGCGAGGTGCTGGCCCTTATCGAGGAGGGGGCGCAAGGCGCGGCCGCAAAGCCCGCTGCTGCCGCTACCGCTGCTGCGGCACCGGCCAAGGCTGCGGCGGCTCCCGCCAAAGAGGCCGACGCCTCCAAATTGAGTCCGTCGGTGCGCCGCCTGGTCGAGGAGAACAAACTCGATCCGTCCGGCATCCCGGGCTCGGGCCGCGACGGCCGCGTGACCAAATCCGATGTGGTCGACTACCTCGACAAACAGAAGGCGCCCACGGCACCGGTCACCACTCCCCCGGCACTGAAGCCGGCCGTAAGTGGCGCGCGTGGCGAGCAGCGGGTACCCATGAGCCGGCTGCGCCAGCGTATTGCCCAGCGCATGGTGGAGGCGCAGTCCACGCAGGCCTTGCTGACCTCGTTCAACGAGGTCGACCTCACGGCCGTGCAGGAGCTGCGGACGCGCTACAAGGACAAGTTCGAGAAGCAGCAGGGGGTGAAGCTCGGCTTCATGTCGTTCTTCGTCAAGGCGGCCATCGAGGCGCTGAAGCGCTTCCCGGTGGTCAATGCCTCGGTGGACGGCGCCGACATTCTGTATCACGAGTACTACGATATCGGTGTGGCGGTCTCCACGGATCGCGGCCTCATGGTGCCGGTGGTGCGCGACGCCGATCTCAAGGGCTTCGGGGAGATCGAGAAGGAGATCGGGGCGTATGCGGTCAAGGCGCGGGAGGGCTCCATCGCCATCGAGGATCTGACCGGCGGCACCTTCACCATCACCAATGGCGGGGTGTTCGGCTCGCTGATGTCGACGCCCATTGTGAATGCGCCGCAAAGCGCCATATTAGGGATGCACAAGATTCAGGAGCGTCCCATGGTGGTCAACGGGCAGATCGCCATCCGCCCGATGATGTACCTGGCGCTGACCTACGATCACCGCATCATTGACGGGCGCGAGGCGGTGCAGTTCCTCGTCACCGTCAAGGACAGTCTCGAAGACCCGGGCCGCATGCTGCTCGGCATTTAAGTCAGGAGAGTTCATGACTGATTCATTCGATGTCGTCGTCATCGGCGGCGGCCCGGCTGGCTATCCCGCCGCGATCCGCGCCGGGCAGAACAAGCTCACGGTCGCCTGTATCGATGAGTGGAAGAATCGCGACGGCACGCTGGCCTTCGGTGGCACCTGCCTCAATGCCGGTTGCATTCCTTCCAAGGCGCTGCTCGAGTCCACCGAGCTTTATCATCGGGCGCAGCAAGAGTTCGCCGTGCACGGCATCCAGATCGCCAGTGCGTCCATGGACGTCGCGACGATGCAGAAGCGCAAGGCCGGCATCGTCAAAGTGAGTACTCAGGGCATCCTGGCCCTTTTCAAGGGCGCGGGTGTCACGCCGTTGCAAGGACACGGGAAGCTCCTGCCGGGGAAAAAAGTGGAGTTCACGGCGCACGACGGCACGAAGCGGCAGCTGCAAGCCAAATACGTGATCCTGGCATCGGGGTCGGTTCCCACTGAATTACGTTCCGCGCCCTTTGATGGAAAGAACATCGTGGACTCCTGGGGAGCGCTCGATCTCGATGCCGTGCCCAAACGTTTGGGTGTGATCGGCGCCGGTGTCATCGGTCTCGAGCTCGGTAGCGTATGGCGGCGGCTGGGTAGCGAAGTGACGGTGCTGGAGGCGCTTTCGGACTTTTTATCCATTGCAGATCAACAGGTTGCGAAAGAAGCTTTACGTCATTTCAAGAAGCAGGGCATGGACATTCGCTTAGGAGCCAAGGTCAGCGGCGCCAAGGTGGCCGGCGGCGAGGTGGAAGTGACTTACACCGATGCCAAAGGTGAGCAGAAGATCACGGTGGACCAGCTGGTGGTGGCGATCGGTCGGCGTCCGTTCACGAAGGATCTGCTGGGCTCGGGTACCGGCGTCGAGCTTGATGAGCGGGGCTTCATCAAAGTGGATCACGAATGCCGCACGGGCGCCGAGGGCGTGTATGCCGTGGGCGATTGCGTGCGCGGTCCTATGCTGGCGCACAAGGGCAAGGAGGAGGGCGTGATGGTCGCGGACCTGATCGCCGGGAAATTTGGCGAGGTCAATTACAAGACCGTACCCTCAGTTATCTACACCGCCCCGGAGATTGCCTGGGTGGGCCTGACCGAGGAGCAGGTCAAAGCGAGCGGCCGGGCGTACAAGACCGGCGTGTTTCCCTTCCTGGCGAGCGGGCGGGCGCGAGCGATGGAGGCGGCGCAGGGCTTTGCGAAGGTCATCGCGGCACAGGACGACGACGAGATCCTGGGCGTGCACATCATTGGGCCGATGGCCGGCGAGCTGATCGCCGAGGCGGTGCTGGCGATGGAATACTCGGCGAGCAGCGAGGACCTGCAGCGCACGATCCATGCGCATCCGACGCTGTCGGAGGCCTTGCACGAAGCGGCGCTGGCGGCGGACAAGCGGGCCATCGATTCGCTGAACCGATAAAGGGCTATGATACGTCCCGGTTTTCCCGTGATCCTGGAGGCTGGTTCCCACGCGCATGTCGAGATACCGCACCAGAGCGTGGCGCTCTTACGATCCCGCGGCTCCCGCCGACGGGGCGCCTACAGCGTCCGTCACTCTCAGCCGCTCCGCGCGGGTGCGCATCCTCGGTCTCGACCCCGGTTCGCGCAGCACCGGCTTCGGCCTCATCGACTGCGACGGCGCCGACAGCGCCCATCTCATCCATGGCTGCATCAAGGGCGAGGGGGCGACGCTTGGCGAACGGCTGCGCAGCATTTTCGAGGGTGTGCAGGCCCTCCTCGAGCAGCACCGGCCCGATGAGGTGGCGGTCGAGAAGGTGTTCGTCAACCGCAATGTCGACAGCGCGCTGAAGCTGGGCCAGGCCCGCGGGGCCGCGCTCTGCGCCGTGCCACAGTCCGTCCCGGTCTTTGAGTACGCCCCGCGCGCAGTGAAACTGGCCGTGGTGGGCTTCGGCGGCGCCGAGAAATCCCAGGTGACGCACATGATCCGCGCGCTGCTGCACCTGCGGGCACGCATCACCGCCGATGCCTCCGACGCGCTCGCCATTGCCGTCTGCCATGCGCATGCCCGCCGCGTGCAGCTCATGATGCAGCGGAGCGCCTAGGTGATCGGTCTCATCCACGGGCGAATCGCCGCGAAAATGCCGCCCCAGCTGCTGGTGGACGTAGGGGGCGTGGGCTACGAGATCGAAGCGCCTATGTCGACTTTCTTTCTGCTGCCGGCGGTGGGGGAGGAGGTGCGCCTGCTCACCCACCTGGTGGTGCGCGAGGATGCGCAGCTGCTGTACGGATTCAGCACCGAGGAGGAGCGGCGCCTGTTCCGCAATCTCCTGAAAGTGTCCGGCATCGGTCCCAAGATTGCCCTCGCGCTTCTCTCGGGCATCAGCGTCGAGGGTTTCGCGCACTGCATCCAGAACCAGGATGTGTCCGCGCTTACCAAGGTCCCCGGCATCGGCCGCAAGATCGCCGAGCGGCTGCTGATCGAGATGCGCGACCGGCTGAATGGGGCGCAGAGCCTGCCGGGTGCCACCACCGTGCCCGTGGGCACGAGCGCCGAGGCTGAAGCCTTTGGCGCGCTGGTAGCGTTGGGCTACAAGCCAGCCGAGGCGACACGCCTGCTCAAGACCGTCGAGGGCACCGCCACCACCGAGGAGATGATCCGGCGCGCGCTCCAAAGCGCGGCGCGGGAGTAGGCCATGGCCGCCGAAAGAATCGTGACCGGGCTTGCGAGCCACGAGGAGGACGCGGTGGATCATGCCATCCGCCCCAAGCGACTGGCGGAGTACATCGGTCAGTCGCAGGTCAAAGCGCAGCTGGAGATTTTCGTTAGCGCCGCCCGCCAGCGCGGCGAGGCGCTCGACCATGTGCTGATTTTCGGTCCGCCGGGATTGGGTAAAACCACTCTCGCCAATATTATCGCCGCCGAGCTCGGCGTGAGCCTGCGCCAGACTTCGGGGCCGGTACTGGAACGGCCCGGGGATCTGGCCGCGATTCTCACCAATCTTCAGCCGCGCGACGTGCTCTTCGTCGATGAGATCCACCGCCTGAGCCCCATCGTCGAGGAGGTGCTGTATCCGGCGATGGAGGACTACCAGCTGGATATCATGATCGGCGAAGGCCCGGGCGCGCGCTCCATCAAGCTCAACCTGCCGCCCTTCACGCTGGTGGGCGCGACCACGCGGGCGGGACTGCTCACCTCGCCGTTGCGCGACCGCTTCGGCATCGTGCAACGCCTGGAGTTCTACGGCGTCGACGATCTGCAAAGTATCGTCACGCGCTCGGCCGCCATTCTGAAAGTGGCGATTGACACAAGCGGCGCGCGCCATATCGCGCAGCGCTCGCGCGGCACGCCGCGCATTGCCAACCGGCTGCTGCGCCGGGTGCGCGACTACGCCCAGGTCAAGGCTGGCGGCAGCATCGATCAGGCGGTGGCGGGAGCAGCCCTTGATATGCTGGGTGTGGACCCGCAGGGCTTTGATTCCCTAGACCGCAAGCTGCTCCTCTCCATCATCGAGAAATTCGACGGGGGGCCGGTGGGCATCGACAGCATCGCCGCGGCGGTGGGTGAGGAGCGCGGCACGCTCGAGGATGTGATCGAGCCCTATCTCATCCAGCAGGGCTTTTTGATGCGCACGGCGCGCGGCCGGGTGGCGACCCGCACTGCGTACCTGCACTTTGGCTTGAAAGCGCCGGACCGCCCGGCTGCCGCACTGCCGCTGTTCGAGGATGAGTCGTGAGGGAGTTCACCTGGCGCGCGCGCGTGTACTGGGAGGATACCGACGGCGGCGGCATCGTCTACTACGCCAATTATCTCAAGTTCCTAGAGCGCGCCCGCACCGAATGGCTGCGCTCGCTGGGGCATGCGCAGTCGCAGCTGCTGGCGCAGGCCGGCATTGCCTTTGCGGTCGCGAACGTCAACATCGACTACAAGCGGCCTGCGCGCCTGGACGATGAACTCACCATCACCTGCCAGCCCGAACGGATGGGTGGCACTGCGGTCCATTTCGTGCAGCGCATTTACCGCGGCATACCGGAGGACCTGGTGGCGCAAGCGCAGGTGCGTGTGGTGTGCATCGATACGCAGCGTCTGCGCCCCACGCGGCTGCCCGATTTTCTCATCCAGGCCCTTGCGGCAAACGAGGAGACCTTCCCGGCATGAACTCCGACCTGTCCATCATCCGTCTCATCGGCGATGCCAGCATTCCCGTGCAGGGGGTGCTCGGTATCCTGATGTTCGCCTCGCTCTATTCCTGGGCCATCATCTTCCGCAAGCGCCGCGTGATCCGCCGCGCGCGCCACGAAGCCGATCAGTTCGAGAACAATTTCTGGTCGGGGGGGGACCTCTCGCAGCTGTATCGCGGCATCGAGTCGCGCGGCGGCGCCACTGGTATGTCGAGCATTTTCGAGTTCGGCTTCCGCGAGTTCGCGCGTCAGCGCCAGCAGGGCATTGCGCCGGACCAATTCCTGGAAGGGGCGCGCCGCGCCATGCGCGTGGCGCAGCTGAAGGAGATCGACCGGCTGGAGGAGGGCCTGGCGGGACTGGCCACGGTGGGGTCCACCAGTCCCTATGTCGGCCTCTTTGGCACGGTATGGGGCATCATGAGCGCCTTTACCGGCCTGGGTAACATCCAGCAGGCGACGCTTGCGATGGTGGCGCCGGGCATCTCCGAGGCGTTGGTGGCCACCGCCATCGGTCTCTTCGCCGCCATTCCGGCCGTCGTCGCCTTCAACCGCTTCGCCGACCAGGTGGGCCGGCTCGAAGTGCGCTACGACGCTTTCACGGAAGAGTTCTCCACCATCCTGCAGCGCCACGCCTCGCGCGGCGCCGCGCCGCAGGCGGGGTAGCCATGGCACAGCTCTCTCGCGGACGGCGGCTGATGGGCGAGATCAACGTCGTACCCTACATCGATGTGATGCTGGTGCTGCTGATCATTTTCATGATCACGGCGCCGCTTCTCACCCAAGGCATCAAGGTCGAGCTGCCCAAGGCGGCGGCCCAGCCGGTGGATCCCAGCCAGCAGGAGCCACTGGTGCTATCCATCGATCGGCAGGGATTGCTCTATGTCAATGTCGGCGGCGCGCCCGACCGCCCGGTGAGCGAGGATATCCTGACGGCGCGCGCCACCGCCGCTCTGCAGCGCAGCCCCGAACGACAGGTACTGGTGAAGGCGGACCAGGGCATCACCTATGGCCGGGTGGTGCAGGCCATGGTGATTCTGCAGCACGCGGGCGCAAAGAAAGTGGGGTTCCTCACCGAGCCTCCGCCCGCCTCAAAATAGCGGCCCATGGCGCAGCGCAAGAGCGATCGTTGGATCCCGATGACGCAGTCCCTGCTGCTGCACGGCGCCGTGGCCGGCGCGCTGATCTATGGCTGGTGGGCCTACAAGCATCCGGACCAGCCGCCCGCGGCGCAGACACTGGGCATCGAGGCGGAGGCGCTCGACTCCAAAGCCTTCAACGCGCCCAAACACGAGCAGCCGCCCGAGCCGCAACCACCGCCTCCGCCCCCGGAGGATGCGGGCCCACCTTCGCCGACGCCCGAGGAGATCGCCGAACGCAAGGCGCAGGAGCAGCAGGCCCAGGAGAAACGTAAGGTCGAGGAGCAGCATGCCGCCGAGGAAAAAGCGCGTGAGGCGGCCGAGCGCAAGAAACAGGACGAGGCGCAGGCCAAGCGCCAGGCGGAGGAAAAACGTCTCGCGGACCTGAAACACAAGGCTGAGGAGCAGAAAAAGCGCGACGAAGCCAGGCAGCGCGCGCAGCGCGAGGACGACCTGCGACAGAGTCTGCAGGAGGAGGAGCATGTCATGGCCGCGCGCTCGAGCGGTGCGCTCGCCAGCTGGACCGCGCAGATCACAGCGCGCATCCAGCGTGCCTGGCTCAAGCCGCCAACGGCGCGGCCCGGCATCGATTGCATGGTGCACGTCACCCAGATTCCCGGCGGCGAGGTGACCGATGTGCGGGTGGGGACTTGCAATGGCGATCAATCGGTGCGGGAATCCATCGAGGCGGCGGTGTATCGTGCGTCGCCGTTGCCGCCGCCACCCGACCCGGCGCTGTTCGAGCGCAACCTCGATATTCATTTCAACCCGAAGGATTGAGTCGCGAAACCATGAAAGTCCCAGCCCAGATCTTTGGCTTCCTCGCGCTGGCCGCAGCCGCGACCGCACCGGCCCAGCTACGCATCGAGATTACCTCCGGCGTGACCGATCCCATCCCGATCGCCGTGGTGCCCTTTGCGGCGGGCACAGGTGGCCTCGATGTGGCCGAGGTGGTGCAGCACGACCTCGAGAGCAGCGGCCGCTTTCGCGCTCTGCCGCGCGCGCAGATGCCGGGCAAGCCGGCGCGTGCCGAAGAGGTGGCACTCACGAGCTGGCGCGGCGGCAGCAACGACTACGTGGTCGTGGGAAGGGTGAGCACTCTGGCGCCGGATCAGCTGGCGGTGGACTTCGACCTGGTCAACGTTCTCAATGGCCAGCGCGTCGCCACGCAGCGCTTCACCGCAGGCGGCGCCACATTGCGCAATGCCGCGCACCGCATCAGCGATGTAGTCTACGAGAAGATCCTCGGCGTGCGCGGCGCCTTCGCCACGCGCATCGCCTATGTGGCGGTGGACGGGCAGCCGCCGTCGCAGCGCTATCGGCTGATCGTGGCCGATACCGACGGGGAGAACATGCGCACAGTGCTCGAATCCGCACAGCCCATCATGTCCCCGGCCTGGTCCGCGGACGGGCAGTGGCTAGCCTACGTGTCCTTCGAGGGCAAGCACTCGGCGATCTACGTGCAGCGAGTGCGCACCGGCGAGCGCAGCCGCGTGTCAGCCCGCACCGGCATCAATGGCGCCCCGGCCTGGTCCCCGGATGGCCGCAAGCTGGCGCTGGCCTTGAGCGGCAGCGGCGGCAATCTCGACATCTACGTCCTCGATCTTGCGACCCAGGCTCTCACGCGCGTGACGGACGATCCGTCCATCGACACCGAGCCCGTCTGGACGCCGGATGGCGCCAGCCTTTATTTCACTTCGGACCGGGCGGGCGGGCCGCAGATCTACCGCGTGGCGGCGCAGGCGAACGCGAGGCCGAAGCGCATCACCTTCACGGGCACCTATAACGCGCGGCCGCGTGTCTCGCCCGACGGCACGCAGATCGCGATGGTGACGCTCGACCAGGGTAGCTATCGCATCGCGGTGCAGGATGTGGCGAACGGCAACTTAAGGGTGCTGTCGCACGGCAAGCTCGATGAGTCACCGAGCTTTGCGCCCAACGGCGCCATGCTGATCTACTCGGGCCAGGAACGCGGCCGCGATGTGCTCGCCACGGTGGGCGTCGACGGGCTGACCGGCCAGAGGTTGAATTCCGATTCGGGGCAGGTGCACGAGCCCGCATGGGGTCCATTTGCTCAGTAATTGTGGTAGAAAGCGCTCGTCCGCGCGGCGAGATAACCGGAGTGAAGGTATGTATAAGACATTGACGATTTTGTTGGTCGGGGCGGTGCTGGGTCTCTCGGGGTGTCACAGCAAATCCGTACGGCCCGACACCGGCGCGCAGACGGGTGCGCAGGAATCCGGTGCCAATGCCGCCGGAGCCGATGCTAACGGCGCGGGAGTGGGCGACACGGGGGAGGGCACCGAGGTGCCGGGTCCACAGGAGGGTCTGCTGGCCAAGCGCATCGTCTATTTCGATTTCGACAGCAGTGAGATCCGCGGCGAGGGCACCAACATCGTGGCCGCCCACGCCAAGCACATCGCCAGCAACCCCAATGTGCGCGTGCGGCTCGAGGGCCACACCGACGAGCGCGGCTCGCGCGAATACAACATTGGCCTTGGCGAGCGCCGTGCCCAGGCGGTGAAGCGCGCCCTGCTGTTGCAGGGCGCCTCCGAGAAGCAGCTGTCCACGGTGAGCTATGGCGAGGAGCGGCCGGCGGCCGCGGGCAGCGATGAAGCGGCCTGGGCACAGAACCGCCGCGTCGAGATCGTGTACCTGCAGTGAGGTCCGCCATGCGTCAGCTCGGTGTTGCGATCGCGGTGGCTGTGCTCGCCGGCTGCTCCCTGACGCAGCCCGAGGAGGACCCGGTGCAGATCAAACTGCGCGATCTCGACGGCCGCGTCGCCGGCGTCGAGCGCGTGGTCGCAAACCAGAGCCTGCTCGATCTTGCCCGGCGCATCGATGCGCTGGAAGCCGACATGCGCGCTCTGCATGGCCAGCTCGAGGAGCTGCAGAACGCCAACGAGGCGCTGCGCAAGCAGCAGCGCGATCTGTATTCGGATCTCGACAAGCGGTTGAGCGGCGGGACCGCGGCATCGCCCGCTATCCCCCCTGGCCCGAGTCCGGGCGATGCCGGGGAGCAGGCCGCCTACGCCCAGGCCTTCGATGCGCTCAAGGCTTCCAACTATGCGGCGGCCATCGGCGGCTTCCAGAAGTATCTCAGCGCCTACCCCAGTGGCACCCTGGCCGACAATGCGCAGTACTGGCTGGGTGAGGCCTTCTACGTGACCCGTGATTATGAGAAGGCGGCGGATGCGTTCCGCACCGTGGGGCAGAGATGGCCTGATTCGCGCAAGGCGCCGGATGCGCTGCTCAAGCTCGGTTACAGCCAGTTCGAGTTGAAGCGCTATGATGATGCGCGCGCCACGCTGCGTGCGGTACGCCAGCGCTTCCCGGACAGCGATGCGGCGCGCCTCGCGGGCGAGCGCCTGCAACGGATTCCGCTCGACGCGCACTGAAGAAAGTGGCCGGCCGGCTCAAAGTCACCGAAATCTTCCATTCCCTGCAGGGCGAGGCCGATACCGCGGGAATCCCGACCACATTCGTACGGCTCACCGGCTGTCCGCTGCGCTGCCAGTATTGCGATACGGCCTATGCCTTTACGGGCGGCGAATGGTGGGAGCTTCCGGCCATCCTGGCGCGTGTGGGGGAGCTTGGCGCCACGCATGTCTGCGTGACGGGCGGCGAGCCGCTGGCACAGAAAGCCTGTCTGGAACTGCTGACGGCGTTGTGCGATGCCGGCTACCGGGTGTCGCTCGAGACCAGCGGGGCGATGCCGCTCGATGGTGTGGATGCGCGTGTGGTGAAAGTGGTGGATATCAAAACACCGGCTTCGTTGGAGGAGGTCCGCAACCGCTACGAGGAGCTCACACACCTGCAACGCAGCGACCTCATCAAATTCGTCATCTGCAGCCGCGAGGACTACGACTGGAGCCGCGCGAAGCTGCGCGAGCTCGAGCTTAACTCACGCTGCACCGTGCTTTTCTCGCCGAGCCACGAACAGCTGCCCGCGCGGCAGCTGGCCGACTGGATTCTGCAAGACAAGCTGCCCGTGCGCTTCCAGATTCAACTGCACAAATACCTGTGGGGCAATGTCCCCGGCAAGTGACAAGGCGGTGGTGCTGCTGTCGGGCGGCCTTGATTCCGCTACGACGTTGAGCATTGCGCGCTCGCAGCGTTTCGATTGTCATGCGCTGTCGATTGACTACGGACAGCGTCATCTGGCCGAGCTCGACGCGGCGCACCGGGTAGCGCAGCAGCTGGGCGCCCGCGAGCACCGCATCATGCGTGTGGATCTCGCCGGCATCGGCGGCTCAGCGCTCACGGATCCCTCGATTGCCGTGCCGGAGCAGGGGACCTCAGGCATTCCGGTCACCTACGTTCCGGCTCGCAACACCATCATGTTGTCGCTGGCCCTGGCGTGGGCTGAGGTGCTCGAAGCGCGTGACATTTTCGTTGGGGTCAACGCCGTCGATTTCAGCGGTTATCCCGACTGCCGCCCGGAGTTCATCGCAGCCTTCGAGCAGCTGGCGGCGCGGGCCACCAAGGCGGGTGTGGAAGGGGCGCCCTGCCGCATCCATGCGCCGCTGATCCGCCTTTCCAAGGCCGAGATCATCCGGGAGGGGGCACGGCGGGGAGTGGACTTCAGCGGCACGGTGTCGTGCTATCAGGCGGATGGGGAAGGCAGGGCCTGCGGGCGCTGCGACTCCTGCCGTATCCGCCGCGAAGGCTTTGTTTCCGCGGGAGTTTCCGACCCCACCCGTTACCGGCCGCTGTAGTATCATGCGCGCCCTCGCGAGGCCCCCCTCCTGCGGGGTGGTAGCTCAGTCGGTAGAGCATCGGACTTTTAATCCGCTGGTCGAGGGTTCGATTCCCTCCCACCCCACCAATTTTTTTGTGCTGCTTTAAAGCTTCAGGCTGTCGGTTTCGGCCGCGCCAACGCCCCCGTTCAACCGCTTTGGACACTCCCACATCGCCATAATTTCTCCCTCACAGGAGAAATGGTATGGGCGCCTCCCACTTGAGCGGTGAGGGTTAAGGTTTCGAGGTGAAGAGGACCCTCCAGTGCCAACGGCATCGAAGTGCCAAAATGGGAAGAGGTGAATCTTTCCAGGCGAACCGGAGGGTCCGAGATGAAGCTTAACGTGGTCGGTGTGGATATCGCAAAGCGGGTATTTCAGGTGCATTGGGTCGAGCGAGAGAGCGGAGAGATTGTGAGCCTGCAGCTCAAGCGTGGGAAGTTTCTGGAGCATTTTGCCAACCGAGAGGCCTGCATGATCGGCATGGAGGCGTGCGGCGGGGCTCAGCATTGGGCGCGGGAGCTTTGCAAGCTGGGGCATCAGGTGAAGCTGCTGGCCGCCAAGAAGGTCAAGCCCTTCGTGGGCGGGAATAAGAGCGACGCGGCGGATGCTCGCGGGATCTGGCTGGCGATGCAGGAGCCGAAGTTGAGGGAGGTGGCGATCAAGACCGAGGCGCAGCAAGCGGTATTGGCGCTGCACCGGATGCGCGAGCAGCTGGTGAAGTTTCGCACGGCGCAGATTAACGGACTGCGCGGGTTACTGACGGAGTATGGGGAAGTCATGCCGGTGGGCCGAGCGGGGTTCAAACGGGAGATTGCGGCCGTGCTGGGGCGGCTAGCTGAGCGGTTGCCGGGATTATTGATGGACACGTTGCGCGAGCAGCTGGAACGGATTGGGGAGTTGGACAAACAGATTGTTGAGATCGAGCGGCGGTTAAAGCAATGGCATGAGCAGGATGAAAACAGCCAGCGGATTGCGCGGATCCCGGGTGTCGGGGTGTTAAGCGCCACGGCAGCGGTAGCGACGATGGGCGATCCGAAGGTGTATCGCTCGGGACGAGGATTTTCCGCCTTTTTAGGCTTGGTGCCGCGCCAAAGCGGGACGGGCGGGAAAATGCGGCTTTTGGGCATCAGTAAGCGTGGCGACCGGTATGTGAGAACGCTGTTGATTCACGGCGCCCGAGCGGTGCTGACGCACAGCAAGAACCCCGGTGAGTGGTTGACGAATTTACAGCGACGGCGTGCGAAGAACGTGGCCGTGGTGGCGCAAGCGAACAAGATGGCCCGCACGATTTGGGCGTTGGTCGCGCATGAGCGGAACTATGAATTTGGGTACGTGGGGCAGTCTGTGTAAGGCTGCACACGAGTGTATTAAATTTTGTAGAGGATGGCACGCTAAAAGGTTGCGCAAGATCGTCAACATGTGATGGCAGATAGGTCAGACCGTGACTCGCCAAACCTGAATATTTGTCCGAGCTTCGAGCTCTTAGGAGAAATGAGGACCGAGTCAGCGGAAATCCATCAAGGCCAACAGACTTCGGTCTGTGCAAACAGGCCGGATATAAATCTGCAGCCTGAGCCTGTCGAACATCACATCAAGAGGGTCTTGGCAAACGGGAGGCGTCCATATAAC
>Ga0207658_10000781_pt1 | contig 27185 bp, 14 predicted proteins | sample KBSS33metaG_FD_184322 | JGI IMG/M metagenome (GOLD analysis project Ga0207658, IMG submission 184322) | Switchgrass rhizosphere microbial communities from Kellogg Biological Station, Michigan, USA - KBS S3-3 metaG (SPAdes) (version 2) | ecosystem: Host-associated > Plants > Roots > Rhizosphere...
GGCGCAGCGCGTCGGCGTTTGCGAGCGCGGCCAGGTCCGCGCCGCCGTGCGCGCGCAGCGCGGCCTGGGCGTGCGCCAGCCGCTCGGCGCGCGCCTTCGGCAGGCCCGGGCACGGCGCGCCGGCGCGCAGCCACGCGGCGAACCCGGGGATCGGCGACAGCGTGCAGAAGGTGCGCAGCTGCGGCAGCTCGCGCTGCAGTTCCTCGGCCACCCGCTTGATCAGGAAGTTGCCCATCGACACGCCGCGCAAGCCGGGCTGGCAGTTGCTGATCGAGTAGAAGGCCGCGACCTTGAATTGCTTGGGCGGCACCGGCTCGGACGCCTTGTCGATCAGCGGCGCGATCGCGCCGGGCATTTCGGGCAGCAGCGCGACCTCGACGAAGATCAGCGGCTCGTGCGGCAGCTGCGGGTGCTGGAAGGCGAAGCAGCGGCGATCCGGTTGCAGCCGCCGGCGCAGGTCATCCCAGCCGTCGATCTGGTGCACGGCCTCGTGGCGGATGATCTGTTCCAGCAACTGCGCCGGCGAGTTCCAGTCGACCCGCTCCAACTGCAGGAAGCCGGGGTTGAACCAGCTCGACAAGAGGTGCCGGAAGTCCGCGTCCACGGCCTGCAGCTCGGGTCGTTTCGCCAGGCGCGCAAGCAGCGCGCGGCGCATCGCGACGATGCCCGCGGTGCCGCCGTCGGAACGGTTGATGCGACGCAGCAGCTCCTGGCGCGGCGGCTCAGCCAGCCGGGTCAGGCGCAGCAGGTTGGCGGCGTTCGGATCCTTCGCGTAGGCCTGCGCGCTTTGCAGGACCGCCGCGGGGTCGGGGCTGAAGTCATGCGCCAGGCGCTCGAAGAATGCGTGACGCTGCTCGTCCGGCAGCTCGCCGTAGCGGGCCAGCAACTGGCGCGCGATCGCCACGCTGTTCGCTTCGCCGCGCTCGGACATCAGGCGGCGGCAATCGAACATCAGGCTGCGCAGCTCGCGTTCGCCCTGGACCTTGCGGGCCGCGTTCTTCAACTCTTCGAGCATCAACTCCTCGCGTCGGCTGGTAGCGCGTCGCCTCAGTTTACGGCGCATGCGCCGTAAACTGCAGAGCCCGATGTCAACGCAACCACCCACGCTGCCGCTGCCCGCCGACGCCGACGGCGTGCTGAAGCTCGCCGCGCAGAGCATGTTCGAGACGCTGGCGAGCACCGCGATGGGCATGCTGGTGGTCGACCGTGAGCACCGCATCGTCTGGATCAGCGAAGGCTACAAGCAGTTCCTGCCGGGGCTGGAGCGCGAGGAGTCGGACTTCGTCGGCCGGCGCGTCGAAGAGGTCGTGCCGAACACGCTGATGGCGCAGGTGATCGACAGCGGCCAGGCGATCCTGGTCGACCTGCTGAGCAACAAGGCAGGTACGTTCCTGGTCAGCCGCTTGCCGCTGCGCGACGCGAACGGCGTCGTGATCGGCGCGATCGGCATGGTGCTGCTCGACCACCCCGAGACGACGATGCAGCCGCTGATCGGCAAGTTCGCGCGGCTCGAACGCGAGCTCGCCTCGGCACGCCAGGAACTCGCCGCGCATCTGACGCAGCAGCGCCGGCCCAAGCACACGATCGCGAGCTTCGTCGGCACCAGCCCGCAATCGGTCGAGGTCAAGCGTCAGGCGCGCCGCGTCGCGCAGACCGACAGCACGGTGCTGCTGCTCGGCGAGACCGGCACCGGCAAGGAACTGCTCGCGCACGGCATTCACGCGGCGAGCCGGCGTGCCGCCAAGCCCTTCATCGCGGTCAACATCGCCGCGGTGCCCGAGACGCTGCTCGAGGCCGAGTTCTTCGGCGTCGCGCCCGGCGCCTACACCGGCGCCGAGCGCAAAGGGCGCGAGGGCAAGTTCCGGATTGCCGACGGCGGCACCTTGCTGCTCGACGAGATCGGCGACATGCCGCTGGCGCTGCAGAGCAAGCTGCTGCGGGTGCTGCAGGAGCAGGAGGTCGAGCCGCTGGGCAGCAACCTGGTGCAGCGCATCGACGTGCGCATCATCGCGGCCACGAGCCGCGATCTGCCGGCGATGGTGGCCGCCGGCAGCTTCCGCGCCGACCTGTTCTACCGCCTCAACGTGCTGCCGATCCGCCTGCCGGCGCTGCGCGAGCGTCTGCCCGACCTGGAGGCACTGGTCGAGACGCTGCTCGAAGACATCGCGCGGCGCAGCGGCATGCCGCACAAGACGCTGTCGGCCGACGCGCTCGACCGGCTCGCGCGCCACCGCTGGCCCGGCAACATCCGCGAGCTGCGCAACGTGCTCGAGCAAGCCAGTCTGATGACCGACGACCTGCTGCTGACCGCGGCGCATTTCGCCGCGCTCGCCGCGGATGCGCCCGAGCCGGGCCGCGCGCGATCGGCCGCGCCGCCGGTCGCTCGTGCGTTGCGGGACGCGGACGATGGCGATGACCCGGCCGGGTCGGGCATCGCGGTGAAGCCGCTGTCCGAGGCCGTCGCCGAACTTGAAGGCCGCGCGATCCGCGATGCGATGCGCGCCACCGGCGGCAACAAGCTGGCCGCGTCGCGCCTGCTCGGGATTTCGCGCGCCACCTTGTACGAGAAGCTCGCACTGGCGCAGCGCATCGCGCCCGACTGACGGCGCACGGCGCGCATCGATAATGCGCGCCATGCCACGACCCGCCATCTCACGCTTATCGGCGCGTGGCGGGCTTCGGCGTTGCGTGGTCGTGCTGGCCGGCGTATCGCTCGCTGCGATCGCGCGGGCGCAAGTGCCACCCGCGGCGCCGGCCCCGGCGGCCTCGGCGGTGCCGCTCGATCGCGTCGAGGTCAAGTCGGTGCGACCCTCGGATTTGGAAGAACGGCGCCAGTCCACCGCCGCGAAGATCATCGTCGGCCGCGACGAGATCGAGCGCTACGGCGACACCACCCTCAGCGAGGTGCTCAAGCGCCTCCCTGGCGTGACGCTGCAGGGCCGCCCCGGTCGCGGCGGCAACATCCGATTGCGCGGCCTGGGGAGCGGCTACACACAGATCCTGCTCGACGGGCAGCGCATCCCGCCGGGGTTCTCGCTCGATTCGCTGACGCCGGACCAGGTCGAGCGCATCGAGATCCTGCGCGCGCCGACGGCAGAGACCGGTGCCCGCGCGATTGCCGGCACGATCAACATCATCACGCGCGAGGGCTTCAACAAGCACATCAACGACCTGCACCTGACGGCGGGGCTCGAGAACGGGCGGCTGCAGCCGCATGTCGCGTGGACGCGCAACGAACCCGTCGGGCCGTTCATCGTCAACACCTCGCTGTCGCTGTTCGGCGTCGACCACGACAGCGGCAGCACGACGACGACGCTCGATCACAGCCTGAGCGACGGCAACGTGAGCCTGGACCAGCGCGATGTCGGGATCGTGCGCGAGAAGCGCCACGGCGTGCACCTCAGCGGCCGGCTGCAATGGCGCGCCGAGTCGGGGCTGGACTCGGTGACCTTGCTGCCGCTGCTGCTGCACGGCATCGGCACGACGCGGCGCAGCGGTACGCTGACCCAGGCCGTCGGCGCGCAACCGCCCGCGTACGACCAGAGCGCCACCGACGGCGACGTGAGCTACACGCTGCTGCGGCTGAACGGCCACTGGAATCATCGTTTCGAGGCCGGGGGTCGACTCGAAGGCAACCTCGGCCTCGGCCAGACCCGCGTGCTCAATGCCAGCCTGCGGCGCGAATACAGCGCGGGGACGCTGACCCGCACGCTCGACGATCACGGCGACACGCTGGACCGCAACCTGCTGCTCGGCGGCAAGTTCGTGCGGTCGCTGGTCGGCGACCACAGCCTCGTCGCCGGCGTCGAAGGCGAGGCCAATCGCCGCGAGGAACAGCGTCAGACCAACGACCCGGCGCTGCTGGCCAACTTCGGCGACAACGTCCAGGCATCGGCGCTGCGCCTGGCCGGCTACGCGCAGGACGAATGGAACGCGACGCCGCAGTGGGCGCTGCACGCCGGGCTGCGCTGGGAAGGCATCACGACGCGCGGCGCGAGCGGCGAGAACGGTTCGACCGACCAGGTCAACCGCAGCGGCGTTTGGACGCCGCTGCTGCATGCCGTGTGGAAGCCCGAGCCGGAGAGCCGCGACCAGGTCCGCCTCAGCCTGACCCGCAGCTACCGCTCGCCGACGCTGCAGAGCCTGATCGGCCGGCCGAGCATCAACAACCGCAACCCGGCGCCGGGCAGCAACACGCCGACCCAGCCCGACCGCGCCGGCAACCCGGCCCTGCGGCCCGAACTCGCCACCGGCGTTGATATCGCGGTCGAGCGCTACCTGGCCGGCAGCGGGCTGCTGAGCGCCAACGTGTTCCACCGCCAGATCAGCAACTACATGCGCAGCCAGACGATGCTCGAGGCCGTGTCCTGGTCGCCGGGGCAGCCGCGCTATGTCTCGCGCCCGCAGAACATCGGCGCGGCGATGACGCAGGGCGTCGAGCTCGAGGCCAAGTTCCGCCTCAGCGAGCTCGTGGCCGAGGCACCGAAGATCGATCTGCGCACGAACGCGAGCGTGTTCCGCTCGCGCGTGAAGGCGGTGCCCGGCCCCGACAACCGGCTCGACCAGCAACCTGGCTACACGGCCAACTTCGGCGCCGACTATCGCGTGCCGGGCTGGCCGCTGACGATCGGCGGCAACCTGAACTGGACGCCGGCCTACGACACCCGCGTCAGCGAGATCCAGACCGCTTACCAGGGCCGCAAGCTCGTGATCGACGCCTACGGTCTGTGGGTCTTCAACCCGAATTGGCAACTGCGCCTGACCGCCAGCAACCTGAACCCGCGGGACTACCTGACGGCGGGCAACGTCGACGACCTCGGCGCCAACTTGCGCGAGACCTCGACGACCACCGCGCCGACTTACCTGAACGTGCAGCTGCGCTTGGAGATCAAGCTCTGAGCATGTTTCCGGACAGTGACTGTATTTCGGACAGTTCTCTTCGAATTTGCCTGAAAGTCGGACTGCTTTGGGTTGAGCCAAGTGGCCAATCGGCATGCCTCACCGGGTGAATCCTTGCCGGATCAGGGTTTGCACTAAGTCGGTGCGTACTGGCACAACGATTGCACTCGATGGTCATCCGGCGCCCGCCGCCTGGCCATTCCGATCCATGCAACGACCCCGTTCAGGAGACACATCCATGCCGCTGTTCAATCCCTCGAAGCCGCGCCGCGCCGCGCTCGCCGTCCTGTCGATCGCGGCCGCGATCGGCGCCTCGCCGCTCGCGCTGGCGCAAGGCAAGGGCGAGATCCGGATCGCTCATGTCTACAGCAAGTCGGGCCCGCTCGAGGCCTACGGCAAGCAGACCCAGACCGGCCTGCTGATGGGCCTGGACTACGCCACCGGCGGCACGATGACGGTCGCTGGCAAGAAACTGGTCCTGATCGAGAAGGACGACCAGGGCAAGCCCGACCTCGGCAAGAGCCTGCTCGCCACCGCGTACGGCGACGACAAGGCCGACATCGCGGTCGGGCCGAGCTCGTCGGGTGTGGCGCTGGCGCTGCTGCCGGTGGCCGAGGAGTACAAAAAGATCCTGCTGGTCGAGCCCGCGGTGGCCGATTCGATCACCGGCGACAAGTGGAACAAGTACATCTTCCGCACCGGCCGCAACAGCTCGCAGGACGCGATCAGCAACGCCGTCGCGCAGGACAAGGCCGGCACCAGCATCGCCACGCTGGCGCAGGACTACGCCTTCGGCCGCGACGGCGTGAAGGCCTTCAAGGACGCGGTCAAGAAGGCCAAGATCGTCCACGAGGAATACCTGCCGCCGGCGACCACCGACTTCACCGCCGGTGCGCAGCGCCTGATCGACGCGCTGAAGGACAAGCCGGGCCGCAAGGTGATCTGGATCATCTGGGCCGGCGCCGGCAACCCGTTCAAGATCGCCGACCTCGACCTCAAGCGCTACAACATCGAGATCGCGACCGGCGGCAACATCATGCCGGCGATGGTCGCGTACAAGCAGTTCCCGGGCATGGAGGGCGCGACCTACTACTACTTCGGCATCCCGAAGAACCCGGTCAATGAGTGGCTGGTCGCGAACCACTACACCAAGTTCAAGAGCCCGCCGGACTTCTTCACCGCCGGCGGCATGGCGGCGGGCATCGCGCTGGTCGAGGCGCTGAAGAAGACCGGCGGCGACACCAACACCGACAAGCTGATCAAGACGATGGAAGGCATGAGCTTCGAGTCGCCGAAGGGCAAGATGACCTTCCGCAAGGAAGACCACCAGGCGATGCAGAGCATGTACCACTTCAAGATCAAGGCCGACCCGGCGTTCGCCTGGGGCGTGCCGGAGCTGGTGCGCGAGATCAAGCCCGAGGAAATGGACGTCCCTATCCGAAACAAGGCGCGCTAGGACTGACACCTTCAGTGCAGTCCTAACTCGGCGCGTTCGAACGGCGCACGCGCGCCGCTCAACTTGCCGGAGCGGGAGTCATGCTCGAAACACGCGATCTCACGATCCGCTTCGGTGGCCACGTCGCCGTCGATCACGTCAGCTGTGCCTTCCACCCGGGCACGCTGACGGCGATCGTCGGCCCGAACGGCGCCGGCAAGACGACCTACTTCAACCTGATCTCGGGCCAGCTGCGCGCGAGCGAGGGCTCGGTGCGGCTGGACGGCACCGACATCACGAACGAAGCGGCCTCGGCGCGCACGCATCGCGGGCTGGGCCGTGCGTTCCAGCTGACGCAGCTGTTCCCGGGCCTGTCGGTGCTCGAGAACGTGCGGCTGGCGGTGCAGTCGCGCCGCCACGAAGGGCTGAACCTGTGGTCGGTGTGGCTGGACCGGCGCGCGACGCTCGATCGTGCGATGGAGCTCGTCACGCGGGTGGCCCTGGCCGACCGCGCCGACGCCCGCGCCAGCAGCCTGCCGCACGGCGACCAGCGCAAGCTCGAGGTCGCGATGCTGATGGCGCTGGAGCCCAGCGTCTACATGTTCGACGAACCGACCGCCGGCATGAGCGTCGACGACGTACCGGTGATCCTGGACCTGATCCGCGCGCTCAAGCGCGAAGCGAACAAGACCATCCTGCTGGTCGAGCACAAGATGGACGTGGTGCGCGAGCTCGCCGACCGCATCATCGTGCTGCACAACGGCCAGCTGGTGGCCGACGGCGAGCCGGCCGCGGTGATCGCGTCGCCGATCGTGCAGCAGGCCTACCTCGGTCTGGCGGCGGAGGAACCGGCATGAACCTGCTGACGCTGGCCGGCGTGCACACCCACATCGGCGCGTACCACATCCTGCACGGCGTCGACCTCGAGGTGCCGGCGGGCCAGGTGACGATGCTGCTGGGCCGCAACGGTGCCGGCAAGACGACGACGCTGCGCACGATCATGGGCCTGTGGCCGACCTCGCAGGGCAGCGTGCGCTTCGACGGCCAGACGATCGGCGGCCAGGCCGGCCAGCGCAGCACGCCCGAGATCGCGCAGCTCGGGATCGCCTACGTGCCCGAGAACATGGGCATCTTCGGCGACCTGACGGTGCGCGAGAACCTGTTGCTCGCGGCGCGCCGCGCGCGCACGGTCGAGCAGATGGACAGTGCGCGGCTCGAGTGGCTGTTCGGCCTGTTCCCGGCGCTGAAGAAATTCTGGCTCTACCCCGCCGGCAAGCTCTCGGGCGGGCAGAAGCAGATGCTCGCGATCGCGCGCGCGATGGTCGAGGAGCAGCGCCTGCTGCTGATCGACGAGCCGAGCAAGGGCCTGGCGCCGGCGATCGTGCAGAACCTGATCGCGGCACTGCGCGAGCTCAAGAGCACGAAGACGACGGTGCTGCTGGTCGAGCAGAACTTCGGCGTCGCGAAGGCGCTCGGCGACTTCGTCGCGGTGATGGACGACGGCCGTGTCGTGCACAGCGGCGCGATGGCCGAGCTCGCCGAAGACGAATCGCTGCAGCACCGTTTCCTCGGGCTGTCGCTGGGAGCGCATCAATGAGCACGACGACCACGGCCGCTGCGACGCCGGCGCAGGCCGCCGCGGCGATCCCGAAAGCGCGCTTCGACGGGCTGCCGATCGCGCTCGTCGTGCTGCTCGCTCTCGCGGCGCTGCCGCTGATCGGCTCGCCGAGCACCTGGGTCACCTTGACCGTCGCAGGCCTGGCGATGGGCATGATCATCTTCATCATCGCCTCGGGGCTGACGCTGGTCTTCGGCCTGATGGACGTGCTGAACTTCGGCCACGGCGTGTTCATCGCGCTCGGCGCGTACCTCGCGACCAGCGTGTTCGCGGCGATGAGCGGCTGGACCACCGCGCCCGAGCTGTGGCGCGGCCTGGTGCCGATCTTCGCGACGATGTTTGTCGCGATGCTGCTGGCCAGCGCGGTCGGCTGGGCCTTCGAGCGCGTGCTGATCCGGCCGGTCTACGGCCAGCACCTGAAGCAGATCCTGATCACGATGGGCGGCATGATCATCGGCGAGGAGTTGATCAAGGTGATCTGGGGCGCGACGCCGATCACGATCGAGATGCCCGAGGCGCTGCGCGGTGTCGTCACGTTGTTCGGCGACGCGGCGGTCGAGAAGTTCCGCCTGCTCGCCACCGTGGTCGGCGTGCTCGTGCTCGTCGCGATGCTGTTCACCTTGAACCGCACCAAGCTCGGCCTGTTGATCCGCGCCGGCGTGCAGGACCGCGAGATGGTCGAGAGCCTGGGCTATCGCATCCGGCGGCTGTTCGTCGGCGTGTTCGTCGCCGGCTCGGCGCTGGCCGGCCTGGGCGGCGCGCTGTGGGGCATCTATCAGCACGGCGTGCTGCCGCAGATCGGCGCGCAGGTGAACGTGCTGATCTTCATCGTCATCATCATCGGCGGCCTCGGCTCGACCACCGGCTGCCTGATCGGCGCGCTGCTGGTCGGGCTGATGGCGAACTACACCGGCTTTCTCGCGCCCAAGGTCGCGATGTTCTCGAACATCGGGCTGATGGTGGCGATCCTGCTGTGGCGGCCGCAGGGGCTGTACCCCGTGGCGAACCGGTGAACGCGATGCTGAACCGCCTGCTCTCGCACGACCTGCCGCGCAACCGCGTGCTCGCACTCGTGCTGCTGGTCATCCTGCTGGCGCTGGCGCTGACGCCGTTCCTGTTCCCCGGCACCAAGGCGTTGAACGTGGCGGCGAAGATCATCGTCTTCATCCTGCTCGCGGCGAGCTTCGACCTGCTGCTGGGCTACACCGGCATCGTCAGCTTCGCGCAGACGATGTTCTTCGGCATCGGCGCCTATGGCGTCGCAATCGCCAGCAGCATGATCGGGCCGACCTGGGGTGCGCTCGCGCTCGGCATCGTCGTTGCGCTGGTCGTGTCGCTCGCGCTGTCGCTGCTGATCGGGCTGTTCAGCCTGCGCGTGAAGGCGATCTTCTTCGCGATGATCACGCTCGCGGTCGCCTCGGCCTTCCTGACCCTGGCATCGCAGCTGTCGGACTTCACCGGCGGCGAGGACGGCCTGACCTTCAAGGTGCCCGAGGCGCTGCGGCCCGGCACCGAGTACCTGAACGGCACGCCGCTCGGCGCGTCCGTCGACGGCCGCTTCGCCACCTACTACCTGCTGTTCTTCGTCGCGCTGGCGCTGGTGCTGATGCTGTTGCGCATCGTCAACTCGCCGTTCGGGCGCGTGCTGCAGGCGATCCGCGAGAACGACTTCCGCGCCGAGGCGATCGGCTACCGCACCGTCGTCTACCGCACCATCGCGTCGGTGCTGTCGGCGCTGTTCGCTACGCTCGCCGGCGTGCTGCTTGCACTCTGGCTGCGCTACAACGGGCCGGACACGACGCTGTCGTTCGAGATCATGCTCGACGTGTTGCTGATCGTCGTGATCGGCGGCATGGGCACGGTCTACGGCGCGGTCATCGGCGGTGTGCTGCTGGTGCTGGCGCAGAACTACCTGCAGGACCTGATGAAGCTCGGGGCGTCGGCGGTCGAAGGCATCCCGGTCGTCGCGCAGCTCGTCTCGCCGGACCGTTGGCTGCTGTGGCTGGGCATCCTGTTCGTGCTGTCGGTCTACTACTTTCCGAGCGGCGTGGTCGGCCGGTTGCGCGCGATGCGCCGCGGAGGGCCGGCGCCATGAGCTCTTTCAGCTCGAACTACATCATCTGCGAAGGCCGCGAACTGCACTACACCGAGTGGGGCGCGCAGCACCGCGAGACCGTGATCGCCTGGCACGGCCTGGCGCGCACCGGGCGCGACATGGACGACCTTGCCGCCCACCTCGCACAACGCTACCGCGTGATCTGCCCCGACACGATCGGCCGCGGCCTGAGCCAGTGGAGCCCCGAGCCCGAGCGCGAATACTGCCTGGCGTTCTACGAGAAGCTTGCGCGCGCGCTGGTCGACCAGCTCGGCCTGGCCGAGTTCCACTGGATCGGCACCTCGATGGGCGGCGCGATCGGGACTCGCGCCGCGGCTGGCGCCTTGCGCGGCCGCGTGCGGCGCCTGATCCTGAACGACAACGGCCCCGAGCTCGCGCCGGCGGCGATCGCGCGCATCCGTGGCTACGCTGGCAACCCGGCGGCGTTCGCGACCGTGACCGAACTCGAGCAGTACTTCCGCACCATCTACAAGCCCTACGGCGCGCTGACCGATGCGCAGTGGCGGCGCCTGACCGAAACCTCGACGCGCCGCCTGCCCGACGGCCGCGTGACGCCGCACTACGACCCGTCGATGGTGATGCAGTTCACCCACCACACCGACGACTACCTGCAGTGGGACGACTGGGATCGCCTGGACATCCCGGTGCTGTGCCTGCGCGGCGAAAGCTCGGACCTGCTGCTGCCCGAGACGGCCGAGCAGATGCGCCGGCGCGGGCCCTGCGCGGTGGTCGTCGAGATCGCCGGTTGCGGCCATGCACCGGCGCTGAACACGCCCGAGCAGCTTGCGCTGGTCGAGCGGTTCTTCAGCGGCGGCTGAAGCCAACTCGCGCCGCGCGTCAGTTGGGCAGCAGGTTGCCCGCCGGGATCGCGACGCCGGTGCTGTTGCCCGGCGTGATCCACAGCAGCCGCATCGTCGACGAGCCTTTGCCTTCGTAGTACTCGACGACGATCGTGGCCTGTTGGCCCGCGCCGAGATTGAACGCTGAGCTGGTGTCCGGCGCGCCCGCCGCGTGTGAGGCCCAGTGGTCGATCACGAGCGCGCCGTTCAGCCAGACGCGCACGCCGTCGTCGGCCTGGGCTTGCAGGCGATAGGTCCCGCTCGCCGGGGCCACGAGTCGGCCGGTCCAGCGCGTCGAGAAGTCGTTCTTCGCGACCGCGCCGCCGGGCGACCCGCCGCCCCAGTTGAAGTCGACCGCTTCGACGCGCGTCAGTACCGGCGTGCCGGCGAGCGTGGTGTTGTTGAAGTACTTGCCGGTCAGCCCGGTGCCGTTGCCGGCCGGCGCGGGCGCGGCTGGCTCGTCGGCGCCGATCTCCTGCAGGTAGGCGACCAGCATCGTCAGGTCGGCGTCGCCGATGAACACGTTGCTATGGGCACGGACCGCCGCGTCGAGCGTTGGCGCCGAGCCGTCGTGCAGATAGGGAGCGGTGGCCCAGACGTCACGCAGCGTCGGCACGTCGATGCCGGTCAACGGCCCGAACAGCCGCGAGCCGCTCGAGGGCTTGATCGTGCCGATGTTGACCGGCGTGTTCAATCCGCTTCCCGTGAACGCCGCACCGCTGTGGCACGCCGCACAGTTCTGAGACGTGAACACGGCTTTGCCGGCCGCCGCGTTGCCGGACAGTGCCGTCGCGCTCGGCCGTGCTGGCGCCGGCGCGAACGTGTTCAATGAAGCGACGTAGGCGGCCAGCGCGTCGAGGTCGACCGAAAGCCCGGCCTTCGGGTCGCCGAGCGGCGTACTGCGCGTACCAGCGCCGAACGCGGCGTCGCTCATCAGCCCCGTACCGCCGGCGAGCGCGCGGATCTGGCCTTCGAAGTCCTGCACTTCGTCGAAATTGTTGCTCCAGTGCAGAAAGCCCTGGCCGCTGCCGCCGCGGCCGCGCAGCGCGATCGTGTTGCGCAGGCCTTCGCCCTGGCTCGTCAAATCCCACACGCGGCCGTCGTGCCCGCCATCGTTGTGGCAGCTTGCACAGCTCATGTAGCGGTCGCGTGCGAGCCGCGGGTCGCGCGCGTCGTAGAAGAGCTGCTTCCCGGCCCGCACGTTCGCGGCGAGCTTCTCGGTGGCGACTGCGGAGAGCGTCGCCAGCAGCGGCACGCTGTACTGGCCGCCCTGCAGCAGCGGCGCGAGGTCGTAGACGCCGACGGTGCGGTCCATGAAGTTGTTGACGTACAGCTTCAGCCCGTCGGCCGAGAGCGCAAGACCCTGCGGCGCGAGGCCGACGTCGAAGCGCAACAACTGCGCGTGCGAGAACGCGTTGACCACGGCCACCTCGCGGCTGGTCTCGAGTGCAATGAACAGGTAGACGCCGTGCGGATCGTAGACCGCGGCGCTGGCGACGCTCGCGTTGTCGTGATCGATGCGACCGGCGAGGTCCTCGCTGTTGGTCGCGAGGTCGATGCGCGAGCTGATCGCGCGCACCGTGTTCTGAAAGTTCAGCCCGGTGTTGTTGCGCAGCGCGCCTCGCTTCACGTTGTCCTGCTTCGACGGCACGTAGGCCTGGCTGCCGTCGGGTGAGATCACCGCCGCGCCGAGGTAGTTCGGGATGCCGCTGCCCGTGGTTTCGGTGTCGGGTTGGTCGCTGTGCTGCAGCACGATCGTGCGCGTCAGGCCGAGCGTCGCCGTGTCGAGCTGCAGCACTTCGCCGCCGGTGGTCACGGTCGGGGTGACCGTGGCCGTGCTCTCGCCGGGCAGCGCCGGCGTCACGAAGCGCGAGACGTAGAGCCGCGTGCCGTCGCCGCTGATGGACAGGTGCCGCGCGTTCGGGCCGACCGCGGCGCTGCCGGTTTGTGCATAGGTCGTGGTGTCGAACTTCAGCACCTTGCCGCCCGCCTCGAGTGTGACGTACGCGATACTCGCCACCGGCGACATCACGATGCCGAACGGCTGCGAGCCGCGCGCGAGCGTGATCGTTCGCGTGACGGCGCGCGTCGACGGGTCGATCACGCTGAGGGTGCCGCTCTGTTTGCCGACGACCCAGATCATGCCGTTCGGTGCCCGCGCGATCGAACGCGGCGCGGTGCCGACCGTGATCTCGCCGAGCTTCGCGTAGCTCGCCGCGTCGAAGACGCTGACGCTGTCGTTGTCCTGGTTCACGACCCAGAGGCGCGGGCCTGCGCCGGAAGGGCTCTCAACCAGCAGGTTGCCCGAGGCGGCCGGCGACTTCGCCGTGGCCGGCAGGTACACGGCCTGGACAACGCTGCGGCTGCGCAATTGCCCGCTGTCGTCGGACACGCTGATGGTCACGACGTAGGTGCCGGGGTTTGCAAATGCGTGCGTCGCTGTCGACGATGCGGACCAGTTGGTGTCCGGTGTGCCGTCGCCGAAGTTCCACTGGTAGACGAGGTTGCTGCCACCGCTCGCGCTGGCGCTGAACGTGGCGACACCGCCGGTGACGATGAACGTCCGTGCGGGCGGATTGTCGAGAACAAGCGGGCTTGTGCCCTGCGTCGTCCAGACGAATGCTGCGGTGGCGGTGTTGATGCCGTCCGTCGCCGAGACAACGACGCTGTAGCTGCCTGCGAGCGACGGCGTGCCGGTGATGTGGCCGGTGCTCGCGTCGACCGAGAGGCCGGGCGGCAGGCCGGTTGCGGCGTAGCTCAGCACGTCGCCGTTTGGGTCGCTTGCGCTCAGCGCCAAGTCGAGCGGGGTGCCAATCGCGCTGGTGCGTGCACCCGGGTTCGTGAGCACCGGCGTGATCGCCGGGTTCGGGTTGCTCGCGATGCCCATGCGCATGATCTTCGCGACCGACGGCACGCCGGCCTCGTTGAAGACGAACAGCAGGTAGAAGCCGGGTGGCGCCTCGCCGGCGTGCGTCGGCGCCTGCACCGCGACATGGGATCCGCTCGCGTTGAATGTCAGGTCGAGGAAGCGCTGGTCCATGTTGAAGCTGTGCGACGTCGAGCCGGTCTTGACCAGCGTGACGCGGCTGATGCTCGCCGCGTTGGCGACGACGTCGATGCCGAAGGTCTTGCCGATGTCGATCCAGGTCGGTGCGTTGTCCACGACCGGCCGGGGCGCCCGCTCCCCGGCCGAGGTGAACAGGTACGGCGGGTAGTAGATCTCGGCGTTCAGATTGTTCTTGTTCGGATCGGTCGTTGGCGTCGGCGCCGTTGCGCCGCCGCCGCTGACGAGCACACCGCCGTCGGGCAACAGGAGGGCGTTCGAGTGATACAGGCGCATCTTCTGTGCGACCGCCCCTTGGAGCCACTGCCCCGTGGCCGGATCCCAGATCTCGGCGATGTTGTTGTAGCCGGTCGCTTCGCCCGGCACGGCGCTGCCGCTGGTCGCGACGACCTTGCCATCGGCGAGAACGGTGGCATTGACCCATGCGCGCGTGCTCGACATCGTCTGCGTTGGTGTGACCACCGGGTTGCCGCCCGTGATATCGATCGTGTAGGCGCCGTTCGAGGTGCCGCCAATCTGCAGGATCCGCCCCGGGCGGTACATCGCGGTGCTCGAATACGAGCCACCGCTGTACGCCGTGTTGAACTTGGAGAGCAGCGTGATCGAGCCGGTGCCAGCCGGATCAACCCAGTACATCTGGCCGCTGCCGGCGTCGTAGCCGAACACCCGGCCGTCGGGCGCGACGAAGTTGCGCGGGAACGTGGTGCCGAGCGTGCTCGTGTTGATGGCGCTCATCAGCCGGAACGAGCCGTCGATGGCGCGGATCTCTGGTCGGTCGGCGCCGCCGGAGCCGCCCTGGATGTAGGTCTCGCCGCTGATCAGCGTCGTCGAACTCGAGTACCACCGCGCCCGGTTCATGTTGATGCCACGTGTCAGCGAAACGCTGGCGCTGTCGAACAGGTTGCTGTTGTTGTTCGGACCATTGGTCGTCTTGGTGCCGGTCCAGACGTCGCCGCCCGCGATGAAGACGTTGCCGGTCTGCGGCAGCAGAACCTGCGAGCTGCAGAAGATGTCGGTGCCGGTGGTGTTGTCGAGCGTCAGGTGGCCAGCATCGGGGGCGCCGTTGCTGTCCCAGACATCGTAGTTCGCGTGGCCCGTCTGGAGCCCGGTCAGGTCGGAGCCGTACGTCATCACGCGTCCGTCTGGCAACAGCACCGAGTGCACCGAGATCAGCGGCCAGGGATAGACCGGCGACCACATGCCCTTGACGCTGGCATCCGCGGGGATCGCGGTCGACGGCACGAATTTGGCCTTCTTCATCGACGCCGCAATTGCGGACGTGGCCGGCGGTGGTTCGGAACCGCCCTCGCCGCCGCCGCACGACATCAACAAGACCGCAAGCGGCATCGAGACTAACGCGCGGCCGGCACGAGCGAGTCGATCCATGGACACCTCCCGCCGTGGCGGACTTCGCAATGAGAGTAACGAAGTGTTCCGCGTTTCCCGCGATACAGGAATCCTTCAGACTTGGGGTGGGATTGTGCGCAGTCGAGAGGTCGGAGCGCGCGTCAGGCCGCCGCTGAGTCCTCGGCGCTCAGCCACTCCGACAGCACGCGCCGCAGCTGCTCGAGCTGCACCGGCTTCGTCAGGTGCTCGTCCATGCCCGCGGCCAGGCTGGCGGCGCGGTCCGAAGCCATCGCGTGGGCGGTCAGCGCGATGATCGGGAAGGGCCGCAGCTCGCCCGCGGCCTGAAGCGCGCGCAGCCGGCGCGTCGTTTCCAGCCCGTCCATGCCGGGCATCTGGATGTCCATCAACACCAGGTCGGGCGGCGTGCTGCGGCAGCTCAGCATCGCCTCCTCGCCGCTGCCGACCACGGCGGGGCGCAGGCCCAGTGCGGCCACCATCTCGCGCGCGATGATCTGGTTCATCGGGTTGTCCTCGACGACCAGCACGCTGCGTCGCCGCTCGGCGGGCTGCCGCGGCTCGGGTGGGGCGAGCGCCACCTGCGTGGGCACCGCGTCGGGCATCAGGATCGAGTACAGCTCGGCCGGTGCCAGCGGTGCGATCGCGATCCGCAGCTGCAGTCGCTCGGTCGCGGCATGCACGATGCCAAGATTGAAATCGGGACGCAGCAGCAGCGTCACCGGCACGCAGGGCCGCAGACCGCGGCGCAGGTGTTCGAAGGCGGTGTCGTCGCCGAGCGCGTCTTCGCCGATCAGCACGCCGTCGGGTGCAGTGCCCTCGGCCGGCGCAGTGCGCAGCCGCAGGATCGCCGCGGCCACGTCGGGCAGCACCTCGGCCGACCAGCCGATGCGCGCGAGACGCTGGCAGATGCCGGCGCCGTGGATCGCGTCGCGCACCAGCACCCACGCGTGGCCGGCGGCGGCTGCCGTGGCGGCGTGCGTGCGCAGCGGCTGATCGGGCTCGGCCGGCAGCCGCAGCTCGACGCGGAACTCGGAGCCGCGCCCGGGCTGGCTGCGCACCGACACCTCGCCGCCCATCAGGCGCGCGAGCACCTGCACCACCGACAGCCCGAGGCCGCTGCCGCCATGACGCCGGTCGATGCCGGAGTCGCCCTGCTCGAAGGGCTCGAACACGCGCGCGACGGTCGCCTCGTCCATGCCGATGCCGGTGTCACGCACCCGCAGCCGCACGCGACAGGGTTCGGTGTCGGCGCCGGCCTCGACCGCGACGATCAGCAGGATGCGACCCGTCTCGGTGTACTTGATCGCGTTGCCGAGCAGGTTGCCGATCATCTGCCGCACGCGGCCGGCATCGGCGCGCACCCGGGTGATGTCGCCGACGTAGTCGAAGCCGACCTGCAGGCCCTTGCGCCGCACCGCGGGCATGAAGCTTCGCAGCGTCTCGGCCGCGAGCGCGGCGAGGTCGAAGGGTTCTTCGCGCAGCTGCAGGCGCCCGGCCTCGGCCTGCGCGAAGTCGAGCACGTCGTCGAGAAAGCCCAGCAGCGCCTGGCCCGACTGCTGCGCCAGCTCGAGGTAGCGGCGCTGCTCCGTGCCCAGCGCCAGTGCCTGGGCGAGCTGCGTCATGCCGAGCACGCCGTTCAGCGGCGTGCGCAGCTCGTGGCTCATGTGGGCGAGAAAGCTGGCCTTGGTGCGGTTCGCACGCTCGGCCGCGAGGCGCTGTGCCTCGGCCTGCTGCAGCGCCGCCTCCAGGCCCTGGGTGCGCTCGCGCACGCGCTGTTCGAGCACCGCTTGCTGCGCCTTCAGCGCCTCGGTGGCAACGATCTGGTCGTGCACGTCGTGGAGCGCGCCGACCAGCACGCCGGGTTGGCCCTGCGCGTCGGGCCAGACGGTGAAGCGACCGCGGAACCAGCGGTAGCGGCCGTCCTTGACGCGCACCCTTGCCAGCCCGTCGCCGCCCTTGCCCGATGTCTGCGCCGCTTGCGCGAACGCGGCGCGCACGGCGCCCAGATCGTCGGGATGCAGGCGCTCGCGGACGGCCTGGACGAGGTTCGGCAGCTCGTGGTCCTCGAAGCCCAGCAAGGCCTTGTAGCGCGGCGAATACCAGACTTCGCCGGTCTTCAGGTCGCGCTCCCAGACGCCTTCGTTCAGGCTGTCGAACAGGCGCCGGTCGTTGCGGGCGGCGGCACCGAGCACGCCTGGTGATGCGGGGTTCTCGGCGGGCTGGGACACGGGCGGATCGTCGGTCATGCGGCGGCGGGCGATTCGGACTGTTCGGGCATGTTAGCTTGGGGGGGGTGCCCCGACATGGGGTCTTTTGAGGATGCGTGGGGCCGAAGACTGTGCCGTCCCTAGAATGCCCGGCTCGCTCTGGAAAGTAGTCCCCGCATGACTTCCGGTCTGATCCGCATTCGCGGTGCACGCCAGCACAATCTCAAGAACCTGGATCTGGACATCCGCACGGGCGAGATGACGGTGGTCACCGGGCCGAGCGGCTCGGGCAAGTCGAGCCTGGTGTTCGACACGCTCTACGCCGAAGGGCAGCGCCGCTACGTCGAGACCTTCAGCGCCTACGCGCGCCAGTTCCTCGACCGCATGGACCGGCCGGCGGTCGATCGCGTCGACGGCGTGCCGCCGGCGATCGCGATCGACCAGACGAATCCGGTGCGCAGCTCGCGCAGCACGGTCGGCACGATGACCGAGCTGAACGACCACCTGAAGCTGCTGTTCGCGCGCGCCGCACAGCTGTTCGACAAGCAGACCGCGCAGGGCGTGCGCCACGACTCGCCGGAAACGATCTACGCGGACCTGATGGCGCGCACCGCCGGGGCCGATCCGCGGCTGGTCGTCACCTTCCCGGTCGAGCTGCCTGGCGGTACCAGCGCTGCGGAAGTCGAGCAATGGCTCGCCGCGAGCGGCTTCACGCGCGTGCAGGCCGAGCGCGAGGTCGGCTCGACCACCGGTCCGCGCAAGCTGCTCGATGTCGTGGCCGACCGCTTCCGGCTGCAGGGCACCGAGAAGATCCGCGCGATCGAGGCGATCGAGACCGCGCTGAAGCGCGGCAGCGGGCGCGTGATCGTCTACGCATTGAAGGAGGAGGGCGAGCCGGAGCTTTGGCGCTTCTCGACCGGATTGCACTGCCCCGACAGCGACATCCGCTACGCCGATCCGCAGCCGGCGCTGTTCAGCTTCAACTCGGCCTACGGCGCCTGCGAGACCTGCCGCGGCTTCGGTCGCGTGATCGGCGTCGACTACGGCCTGGTGATCCCGGACGGGCGCAAGACGCTGCGCGCCGGTGCGATCAAGCCGATGCAGACACCAGCCTGGAAGGACTGCCAGGACGATCTGCTGAAGTACGGCGGCGAGGCCGGCATCCCGCGCGACACCGCGTGGAACATGCTCAGCGAGGCGCAGCGCGACTGGGTTATTAACGGCACGCCGAACTGGAAGGGCAACTGGAACAAGCAGTGGTACGGCGTCAAGCGCTTCTTCGAGTACCTCGAGTCGAAGGCCTACAAGATGCACATCCGCGTGCTGCTGTCGAAGTACCGCAGCTACACGCCGTGCGAGGTCTGCGGCGGGGCGCGGCTGAAGACCGAGGCGCTGCTGTGGCGCCTGGGCACGAAGGGCGATGCGGACGCGGTGCTTGCGCCCGCGAAACGCTTCCTGCCGCGCGGCACGCAGTGGACGCGCGCGCAGCTCGAAGCACTGCCCGGCCTGACGGTGCACGACCTGATGCTGATCCCGATCGAGCGGCTGCACCGTTTCTTCGACCAGCTCAGCCTGCCGAGCACGATGCTCGACGATGCGCTGAAGCTCTTGCAGGACGAGATCCGCACGCGCCTGAAGTACCTGGTCGATGTCGGCATCGGCTACCTGACGCTGGACCGCCAGAGCCGCACGTTGAGCGGCGGCGAGGTCCAGCGCATCAACCTGACGACCGCGCTCGGCACCTCGCTGGTGAACACGATGTTCGTGCTCGACGAGCCCAGCATCGGCCTGCACCCGCGCGACATGAACCGCATCATCGAGGCGATGCACCGGCTGCGCGACGCCGGCAACACGCTGGTCGTCGTCGAGCACGATCCGGCCGTCATGCTCGCCGCCGACCGGTTGATCGACATGGGCCCGGGCCCCGGCGAGCGCGGTGGCCAGATCGTCTTCGACGGCACGCCCGACGCGATCCGCGCGGCCGACACGCTGACCGGTGCCTACCTCGGCGGGCGCAAGCACGTCGGCATGGGCATCAAGCGGCTGATGGGCGAGAAGACGCCGAAGCTGATCCTCGAAGGCGCGCGCGACCACAACCTGAAGAACGTCACGGTCGAGTTTCCGCTGCTGCACCTGGTGTGCGTGACCGGCGTGTCGGGCTCCGGCAAGAGCACGCTGATGCAGGACGTGCTGTTCCCCGCGCTGCAGCGCCACTTCGGTAAGGCGACCGACGCACCGGGCGAGCACGACGCGCTGCTCGGTGCCGACTGGCTGAGCGACGCGGTCTTCGTCGACCAGTCGCCGATCGGCAAGACCGCGCGCTCGAACCCGGCCAGCTACGTCGGCGCGTTCGACGAGATCCGCAAGCTGTTCGCGCAGGCGCCGCTCGCGCTGCAGCGCGGCTACGGCCCCGGCATGTTCAGCTTCAACGCCGGCAACGGCCGCTGCCCGACCTGCGGGGGCTCGGGCTTCGAGCACGTCGAGATGCAGTTCCTCTCCGACGTGTACCTGCGTTGCCCCGACTGCGACGGCCGGCGCTACCGCGCCGAGATCCTCGACGTGAAGATCGACCGGCGCCTGCCCGGCGACCTGATCCGCGACCTCTCGGTGGCCGATGTGCTCGAGCTCACCGTCAGCGAAGCCGTGCAACTGTTCCGCGACGACCGCGAGGTGCTGCGCGTGCTGCAGCCGATCGTCGACGTCGGCCTCGAGTACGTCAAGCTCGGCCAGCCGGTGCCGACGCTGTCGGGCGGCGAGGCACAGCGCCTGAAGCTCGCCGGCTTCCTCGCCGAGACCTCGCAGTCGCAGAGCGCGAGCCGCCAGCCGGTCGCGCGGCGCGGCACGCTGTTCATGTTCGACGAGCCGACCACCGGGCTGCACTTCGACGACATCGCGAAGCTGATGCGCTCGTTCCGCAAGCTGCTCGACGCGGGGCATTCGATCATCGTGATCGAGCACAACCTCGACGTGATCCGCGCCGCCGACTGGCTGATCGATCTGGGCCCCGAAGGCGGCGACGCCGGCGGCCTCGTCGTCTGTACCGGCACGCCCGAAGACGTGAAGCGCCATCCCACGTCGCACACCGGCAAGGCGCTGGCCGACTACGACATCGCGATGGGGCTGGCAGGCCACAGCGTCGAGGAAGGGGCGCCGCTGCAGTACCTGTTGCGTGCGGCGCGCGCGCAGCGGCTCCCGGTCGACGAGAACATCCGCATCGTCAACGCGCGCGAGCACAACCTGAAGTCGCTCGACGTCAGCATTCCGCGCGGCAAGTTCAGTGTCGTCACCGGCGTCTCGGGCTCGGGCAAGAGCACGCTGGCGTTCGACATCCTGTTCAACGAAGGCCAGCGCCGCTACCTCGAATCGCTGAACGCCTACGCGCGCAGCATCGTCCAGCCGGCGGGGCGGCCCGAGGTCGACGCGGTCTACGGCATTCCACCGACGGTGGCGATCGAGCAGCGGCTGTCGCGCGGCGGGCGCAAGAGCACGGTCGCGACGACCACCGAGGTCTGGCACTTCCTGCGCCTGCTGTACGTCAAGCTCGGGCTGCAGCACTGCACGAAGGACGGTTCGCCGGTCAAGCCGCAGAGCGCCGAGAGCATCGCCGCGCAGCTGCTGCGCGATCACAAGGGCCAGCATGTCGGCCTGCTCGCGCCGCTGGTGGTCGCGCGCAAGGGCGTCTACACCGACCTCGCGAAATGGGCCAAGGGCCGCGGCCACACCCACCTGCGCGTCGACGGCGAGTTCATCAAGGTCGATCCGTGGCCGCGTCTCGACCGCTTCAAGGAACACACGCTGGAGCTGCCGGTCGGCGACATCGTCGTCAGCGCCGACACCGAACCCGAACTGCGCGCGCTGCTGGCCAGCGCACTCGAACTCGGCAAGGGCGTGATGCACCTGCTCGCGCCGCTCGACGGCCTGAAGGGCGCGATGCTGACCGACGCGCCGACCGCGCAGATCGGCGCGGTCAAGGTGTTCTCGACCAAGCGCGCCTGCCCGACCTGCGGCACCAGCTACGCCGAGCTCGACCCGCGCATGTTCAGCTACAACAGCAAGCACGGCTGGTGCACGACCTGCGTCGGCACCGGCCTGAAGCTGACGCGCGAACAGCGCAAGGCCTACGACGATTCGATCAAGGACGACGACAGCAAAGGCCGCGAACAATCGTTCCCGTCCGAGGAGCAGGAGGTCGAGGGCGTGGTCGACGAGCCCTGTCCGGACTGCGCCGGCACGCGGCTGAACCCGGCCTCGCGGCTGGTGACCTTCGAGGCCGAGCCGATCACCGCGATCGGCGCGTGGTCGGTCGCCGATGCGCGCGTCTGGATCGAGGCGCTGCGGCTCGCCGGGCGCGACGCCGAGATCGCGCGCGACGTGGTCAGCGAGATCCGCAGCCGCCTCGAGTTCCTCGAGGAAGTGGGCCTCGGCTACCTGACGCTGGACCGGGCCGCGCCGACGCTCAGCGGCGGCGAGGCGCAACGCATCCGCCTCGCGGCGCAGCTCGGCAGCAACCTGCAGGGCGTGTGCTACGTGCTCGACGAGCCGACGATCGGGCTGCACCCGCGCGACAACCAGGTGCTGCTGAACGCGCTGCAGACCTTGAGCGACAAGGGCAACACCTTGGTGGTCGTCGAACACGACGAGGACACGATCCGCCGCGCCGACCACATCATCGACATCGGCCCGGGCGCCGGCAAGCGCGGCGGCAACCTGGTCGCCGAGGGCAGCGTCGCCGACCTGGCGCTGCACGCCGATTCGGTGACCGGCCGGCTGCTCGCGAACCCGCTGCGGCACCCGCTGCAGGCGCGCCGCTTCGTCGAGCCGGTGACGGCCGCGACGCTGCGCAAGGAGAGTGAAGCGAACCGGTTGCTGACGATCCGCGGTGCGTCGCTGCACAACCTGCGCGACGTGACGGTTGACCTGCCGCTGAAGCGGCTCGTCGCTGTCACCGGCGTCAGTGGCTCGGGCAAATCGACGCTGGCGCGCGACGTGCTGCTCGCGAACCTGCAGTTCATCAACGCGCGCGGCGGCAAGCCGAACTGGCAAGGCTGCGCGCAGATCGACGGTTGGGGCTTCATCGACCGCGTGCTCGAGGTCGACCAGACGCCGATCGGCAAGACGCCGCGCTCGTGCCCGGCGACCTACATCGGCTTCTGGGACACGATCCGCAAGCTGTTCGCCGACACGCTCGAGGCGCGCGCGCGCGGCTACGCGCCGAACCGCTTTTCCTTCAACACCGGCGAGGGGCGCTGCGCCGGTTGCGAAGGGCAGGGCATGAAGACGATCGCGATGAGCTTCCTGCCCGACGTCAAGGTGCCGTGCGACGTGTGCCACGGCGCGCGCTTCAACGCCGAGACGTTGGCGGTGAGCTGGCGCGGCAAGAGCATCGGCGACGTGCTGACGATGGAGGTCGACGAGGCGGTCGGTTTCTTCGCGTCGATGCCGAACATCTCGCACCCGCTGCAGCTGCTGAAGGATGTCGGCCTGGGCTACCTGACGCTCGGCCAGCCCTCGCCGACCCTGAGTGGCGGCGAGGCGCAGCGCATCAAGCTCGTCACCGAACTGAGCAAGGTGCGCGACGACGTCACGCGCCGCGGCAACAAGGCGCCGCACACGCTGTACGTGCTCGACGAGCCGACCGTGGGCCTGCACATGGCCGATGTCGAACGGCTGATCCGCGTGCTGCACCGCCTCGTCGACGGCGGCCACAGCGTGGTCGTGATCGAGCACGACCTGGACGTGATCGCCGAAGCCGACTGGGTCATCGACCTCGGGCCCGAGGGCGGCGTGAAGGGCGGCGCGGTGGTCGGCGAGAGCACGCCGGAGGCACTCGTCGCGAACGCGGCGAGCCACACCGGCGCGGCGCTCGGACCGGTGCTCGCGCGGGGGCACGCAGAAGAGCGCGCCGTCAGTTCAGCTTGATGCCGGCCGCGCGAACGATCTGCTGCGACTTCGCCGTTTCGTCGGCCAGGAACTTGTCGAAGGCCGGCGGCGCCATCAGGAACGGCTCGGCGCCGAGCTTGTCGAGCCGCTCCTTGATGTCGGCCGAGGTCATGAGCCTGGACACTTCGTCGTGGAGCCGGTCGACGATCGCGGCCGGCGTCTGCGCCGGCGCGAACAAGCCGACCCAGAATTGGTACTCGGAACCGGGCACGCCGGCTTCCACGGTCGTCGGCACCTGCGGCAGCGCCGCGGAGCGCTTGGCGGTGCCGACGGCGAGCGCCTTGAGCTTGCCGCCCTGCACGAGCGTGAGCGCCGAGACCATCGGCGCGAAGAACCAGTCGATGCGGCCCGCCATCGTCTCGCTCAGCGCCTCCGGCGTGCCCTTGAACGGGATGTGCAGCGCCTGAATGCCGGCCGCGTAGCGGAAGACCTCGGCATTCATGTGCGTCGCCGAGCCGTTGCCGGCCGAGCCGTAGTTCAGCGTGCCGGGCTTGGCCTTCGCCTGCTCGACCAGGTCGTGCACGTCCTTGAAGCGGCCCGGCGCGGTCACCAGCACGTTGGGCAGGCTGGCCAGCGGCGTGATGCCGGCAAAGTCCTTCAGCGTGTCGTAGCCGAGGTTCGGATAGATCGCGGGGTTGACGAGGTGGCCGGCCGAATGCACGAGCAGCGTGTAGCCGTCGGGTGCCGCCTTGGCGACCAGCGCGGCGCCGAGCGTGCCGCCGGCGCCGGCGCGGTTGTCGACGACGATCGACGTGCCCAGCGCCGGCCCGAGTTTCTCGGCGAGCAGCCGCGCGACGACATCGGTGCCACTGCCGGCCGTGAACGGCACGATCACCCTGATCGGCTGGCCGCGCGGCCACGCGGACTGCGCGAAGGCGCGCTCCGTTGCCAGCAGCGCGGTGGCAGTGAGCACAAGCGCGTCGCGGCGATTGAGGGTTCCTCTGTGCATGGCGGTTTCCTTCGTGGGGCCAGTGGCATCACGGCGCGGGCTTGCGCTTGAGCTCGTCGCCGCCGACGTACAGCCGGTTCCACACCGGCGTGATCACGAGTTCGTTGATGCACACGTGGGCCGGCATCTCGGCGATGAAGCGGATCGTGCGGCCGAGGTCGTCTTCCTGCAGCATGCGCGCCTTCTCGGCGGTGCTCGGCTCGACCGGTCGGTTCTTCAGGATCGGCGTGGCCGCCTCGCCCGGACACAACGCGGTCGCACGCAAACCGTGGACGCACTCCTCGATGTTGAACGAATGGCTGAGCGCGATCATCGCCGCCTTGCTCGCGGTGTAGGCCGGGCCGGTGAGCAGGCCGAGGTACCAGCCGGCGAACGAGGCGACGTTGACGACCGTGCCGCAGCGGTGCCGGCGCATGCCCGGCAGTACCGCCAGCGTGCAGGCCGCGGCGCCGTTCAGGTTGATCGAAACGACCTTGGCGAAGGTCGCGCTGTCGGTGTCGGCCCAGTAGCGTTTCGCGTAGTTGACGCCGGCGCTGTTGACCAGGATGTCGATGCGGCCGTGCTGCTGCTCGATCGCCGCGGCAACGCGGGTGACCGCGTCGGCGTCGGCCACGTCCAGCGACGCGGACTCGATCGAACCCGGCGGCGCGCCGCGCGAATGCGCGTCGATGATCGCGGCGTCGAGCTTGGCCGCGTCGCGCCCCGAGACGACGACGCGGCAGCCGGCCTTCGCCAGCTCGACGGCGCCGGCCAGGCCGATGCCGCTGCCGCCGCCGGTGACCCACGCCACCTGGCCGGATAGTGCCGCTGCGTTGTTCATCGTCGGCTCCTCAGCTCAGCCCGTCGTCGACGGGCACGCCTTCGGGCACCAATTCGATGCCCGCGGCCCGCGCCTGCAGCACGATCAGCTTGGCGAAGTCCTCTTCGTCCATGCCGTGGCCGATCAGCGTCTGCACCAGGTCGCGGGTGATGGCCGCGAGCGGCATCGGCGCCTCGAAGGCGCGCGCCGCATCGAGGCCGAGGTCGAGGTCCTTGCGCAGCAACTTCGGCGTGAACGTGACCTTGAAGTCGAGGTTCACGAAGGCCGGCGACTTGTAGCGTGAGAAGGTCGAACCCATCACGCTCTGGTTCATGAACTCGAGGAAGGCGTGGCGCGGCACGCCGGCCTTCTGTGCCAGCACGGTGATCTCGGCGAGCGACTGGGTCACGACGCCGAGGAACACGTTGTGGCAGATCTTGACGATGCGCGCGAGCTCGCCCTCGCCGACGTAGCTCGCGGCCGGCGCGATCGCCTTCAGCCACGGCAGCGCGGCGTCGAAGGCCGGGCGCGGCCCCGAGCAGACGAACGACAGCCGCCCGGCCTTGATCACCTTCGCGTTGCCCGACACCGGCGCGGCGAGTAGTTGCACGCCGCGCGCCGCGAGCAGCGCGCGCAGCTCGGCCGAGCCCTCGAGCGAGATCGACGAGCACTCGACGACGAGACCCGGCGAGCGCTCGCCGCTGAGCAGGCCCTGCGGCCCGGCGACAACCTCCTTCACGTCGTCCCAGGTCGAGACCATCACGAAGACGATGTCGCAGCCGGCGAGTTCGTCGAGCCGGGTCGCGACCTTCGCGCCGAGCGCCGCGAGCGGCTCGGCCTTGGCGCGCGTGCGGTTCCAGACCGTCAAATCGGCGCCGGCCTTGGCGAGGCGCTCGGCCATCGCGTAACCCATGCGGCCGATGCCGATCCAGCCGAGCTTTGCAGACGCGGGAATATTGGTCATGACTTCTCGATCAGTAAGGGTTGGCGATCGGCAGCTCCTGCGCCGGGTACAACGAGATGACCTTCGGGCCGCTCGGCGTCAGGATCACCTCTTCCTCGATGCGTGCCGCCGAGACGCCGTCGCTGGCCGGGCAGTAGGTCTCGACCGCGAACACCATGCCGGCCTTCAGCTCGATCGGTTCGGTCATCGAACTCAGTCGCGAGATCAGCGGGCGCTCGTGCAGGCCGAGTCCGAGACCGTGGCAGAAGTTCAGGCCGAACGCGTCCATCTCGGTGTCGATGCCGATCTCCTGCGAGGTCGGGAACGACGCGGCGACGACGTCCGACGAGATGCCGGGCTTGAGCAGCTCGATCGCGCGGTCCATCCATTCGCGCGCGCGGCGGTAGGCGTCGAGTTGCGGCGCGGTCGCCCGGCCGACGCTGAAGGTCCGGTAGTAGCAGGTGCGGTAGCCCATGTACGAGTGGATGACGTCGAAGAAGGCCTGGTCGCCGGGCCGGATGATGCGGTCGGTGAAGTTGTGCGGGTGCGGGTTGCAGCGCTCGCCTGAGATCGCGTTGATCGCCTCGACGCAGTCCGAACCCATGCTGTACAGCCGCATCGTCGCCAGCGCGACGATGTCGCTCTCCTTGACGCCGGGCCTGAGCGCCTGCGCGATGTCGAAGTAGACGCCGTCGACCATCGCCGCGGCCATGTTCAGCAGCATCAGCTCGTCGATGTTCTTGATCTCGCGCGCCTGCAGCATCGTCTGCTGCGCGTCGCGCACGTCGATGCCGAGCTTCTGCAGCTCCAGCATCATCGGCACCTCGACGATGTCGACGCCGAGCGGCATGTCGGCCACGCCTTCCTCGATCAGCAGCGCCTGGATCTCGCGCGCCGCGCTCTTGAACAGCTTGCCGTCGCCGCCGACCGCGCCGCGCATGCCGAGCAGCCCGGCGCGGCAATGGTCCTTGCACAGCCACGGCGTGTACAGGCGGTGGTGCTTCGCGGCCG
>Ga0207658_10000789_pt1 | contig 26987 bp, 21 predicted proteins | sample KBSS33metaG_FD_184322 | JGI IMG/M metagenome (GOLD analysis project Ga0207658, IMG submission 184322) | Switchgrass rhizosphere microbial communities from Kellogg Biological Station, Michigan, USA - KBS S3-3 metaG (SPAdes) (version 2) | ecosystem: Host-associated > Plants > Roots > Rhizosphere...
TCCGATCTCGCGCGGGCGTCGTGCATACGGCGCACGGCCCGATCGAGACGCCGGCTTTCATCCCGCTGGCGACCAAGGGGACGGTGCGCGGGCTCGAGTCGGCGGAGGTCGTCGAGCTCGGCTACCAGCTGATCCTCGGCAACACCTACCATCTGTTCGTCTCGCCGGGGCCGGAGAGGATCGCCGCCGCCGGCGGCCTGCACGGCTTCATGAACTGGGAGCGGGCGCTGATCACCGACTCGGGCGGTTTCCAGGTCTTCTCGCTCGCCCACGGCGGTGTCGCCAACGAGGTCAAGGGGAGCGGTCGGCGGGAGGGGGAGCCGCGCTCGCGGGTCGAGATCAGCGAGGAGGGCGCGCGCTTTCGCTCGCCCCGCGACGGCGCCGAGCTGTTCATCTCCCCCGAGGTCTCGATGAGCGTGCAGGCGGCGCTCGGCTCCGACATCGCCCTCGTCTTCGACGAGTGCACGCCGTTCCACGCCGAGCGCGACTACACCGCCCGCTCGACCGAGCGCACCCATCGCTGGCTCGACCGCTGCCTCGCCTGGCACGAGCGTGAGGGGCCGGCGCGGCAGGCGGTCTTCGGAATCGTCCAGGGCGGTGTCTACGAGGATCTGCGGCGCGAATCGGCGCAGGCGGTCGGTGAGGCGGCGGTCGACGGGCTGGCAATCGGCGGCACGCTCGGTCGCGACAAGGAGGAGATGGCGGCGGTGCTGGCGATGACCGCGCCGCTGCTGCCGGTCGAGGCGCCGAAGCACCTGCTGGGGATCGGCGAGGTCGACGACCTGCTGGGTGGGATCGCGCTCGGGCTCGACGTCTTCGACTGCGCGGTGCCGACCCGGCTCGCTCGCCACGGCGTCGCCCTCGCCCCGAGCCCGGAGACGCGCTGGCGGCTCGACCTGCGCAAGGGCCGCTGGGTCGGCGATCGGTCGCCGCTGGTCGAGGGCTGCCCCTGCCCGGCCTGCACCCGCCACGACCGCGACTACCTCAGCTACCTGAGCCGGGCCGAAGAGCTGACCGCCGTCCGCCTCGTCGTCCTCCACAACCTCGTCTACATGCGCGAGCTGACCCAGCACGCCCGCGCCGCGATCGAGGCTGGCCGCTTCGACGCATACCGCGCCGCGGTCCTCGCTGGTTCTCCGCCCTGGTCCGCTTAGCCAGCTCGCGCTCGCGCGGCGGCCTATTCCTTGTTGTTGTTGACCAGGTTCTTGACTTCTTCGACGACCTTGTCGACGGTGTCGCCGGCCACCTTGCCGACCTTGACGCCGGCGGCCTGGTCGGTGGCGAGGATGACGCCGATCGCGACCGCGGCGGCGACGAAGATCAGCGCCAGCAGCGCCAGGACGAAGCGGACGAAGCGCGAGAAGCCGCCCCGCTTGCGCGGTGGCGCTGGAGCCGGTTCGCGCCGGGGCGCCGCGACCGGCGGCGGGGCGGGGGCGACGCGCGGCTCGGGCCGCCGGCTCGGGCTCGCCGGCCGGTACTCGGTGGCGGCGGTGTCGCGGCCGATGTGGCGGGTCGCGGCGGTATCGCTGCCGAGCACGCCGGTTGGCCGCGTGTGGCCCTCTTCGTCGACGGTGATTTCTTCGCCTTCGAGCCCCAGCTGCAGCCCTCGCGAGAGCTCCTCGGCGCTCGCATAGCGCCGGTTGGGATCGCCCTCGAGCGCCCGCAGCACGGCGGCGCCGAAGGTGTCGGGGACTTCGTCGTTGTACGTGCTCGGCGGCAGCGGCTTCTCGTTCTGCTGGCGCACCGCCAGCTCGGCCAGTGAGCTGCCCTCGTAGGGCAGCCGCCCGGTCAGGAACTGGTAGAGGACGACGCCGAGCGCGTAGACGTCGGTCGCCGGGGTCGCCTCCTCGCCGCGCACCTGCTCGGGTGCCAGGTAGGCGGCGGTGCCGACCACCGAGCCGACCTGGGTGATCCGCGTCTGCTCGATCGCCCGGGCGATCCCGAAGTCGGTCAGCTTGACGAGCATCTCGCCACCGCCGACCGGGCCGCCGCTGACCATCAGGTTGCCCGGCTTGACGTCGCGGTGGATGATCCCGCGCCGGTGCGCGTAGTCGAGCCCGGCGCAGGCCTCGATCCCGATCTCCGCCGCCACCTCCGCCTCGACCGGCCCGTGGCGCTGCAGGATCTGCGCCCCCGAGCGGCCCTCGACGTACTCCATGACGATGTAGTGGCGCCCCTCGTCGACCCCGGTGTCGTAGACCTGGACGATGTTGGGGTGGATCAGCCGCGCGACGGCCAGCGCCTCCCGTTTGAAGCGGGCGACGAAGCGCTCGTCGTCGGAGAGGTGCTCGGCGAGGATCTTCACCGCGACGGTCCGCTCGAGGATCCGGTCGGTCGCCTTGTAGACGTTCGACATCCCGCCCGAGCCGAGCCTCTCACCGGTTTCGTAGCGCCCCGAGAGCGTTCCCGCCTCCATTATTCGACTTCCGTTCCGGGGCCGACGCCGCCGGCCGGGGGTTCGACGCCGCTCGGCGTTTCCGCCGGCGGACCTTCGCCGGTCGGCGTTTCCGCTTCTTCCTGTTCAGCTTCTTTTTCGGAAGCCTTTTCTTCCTTTTCGGCTTCCTTTTCGGCCTTTTCGTTGGCCTTTTCTTCTTTCTGTTCTTCGTTTGCCAATTCTTCTTCTTCGGCTTCAACAGCGGCTTGTTCTTCTTGTTCCGCTATTTCGTCTTCTTCGGCTTCGCGGTCGGCTTCGGCTTCGGCCGCCGCTTCTTCCCCGCATGAGGACACCACTTCGTCCAGACGGTTAGCCCCCTGGCGCAGCGCCGCCTTCAGTTCCCGGTCGACGCCGCCGAGGTTTTCTACCTCTTCGTTCACCTCGGCGACCGCGCTTTCGGCCCCGGCGCAGTCGCCTTCAGCCGCGAAGGCGCGCACCTGGTCGAGGTTTTCGTTGATCTGCGCGGCAGTCTTTCCCGGCAGCAGGTCGGCGTCGCTGCCGCCGCAGGCGGCGAGGCCGAGCACCGCCCCCAGGACGAGGACGCAGACGATCGAAGCGGCTCTCAGGCGGCCCATGGTGCGAGTCTAGACAACGCTTTCGCGTACGGATTTCGCCTGCAATTTGGCATCATCGGCCGATCTGCAACCGCTCCGCGAGCGGCCTCGGGAGCCCGGCCTCGAGGATCGCCCCGGCGGCCGCCTCGATGTCGTAGGGGACGCGGTGGTAGCGAGCGGCCCAGGTCTCGGTGTCGAGCTCGAGCCAGGCGGCGCGCGGGTCGCCATCGCGGGGTTGGCCGACGCTGCCCGGGTTGAGCAGCCAGCGGCCGCTGGCCATCTCGACGCTGGCGCCGTCGCCCGCCTGGGCGCCGTGCGCATAGGTCGGCCGTTTGGCGGCCGGCCGGGTGAAGAACAGGGCGACGTGGGAGTGGCCGATCAGCCCGACCCGCTCCTCCATCGCGTCGAGTCCGGCTTCCGCCTGGTCGAGCGAGAGCACGTACTCCCAGACCGGATCGCGCGGCGAGGCGTGGAACAGTCCGACCTCGGCGCGACTGCCCTGTGGCGCCAGCGTCCGCAGGTAGGCGAGGGTCTCCTCGCTGGCCGCCGCCCGGGTCCACTCGACCGCCGCCGCGGCGGATTCCGAGAAGGTGGTGATGTCGAGCTCGCCAAGCACTGCCAGGTCATGATTTCCGCACAGCGTCACCGCGCAGCGCTCGCGTACCAGCTCGGTGCAGCCGTCGGGCTGGGCCCCATAGCCGACCAGGTCGCCGAGGCACCAGAGCTCCTCGACCTCGGTCTCCCCGATCGCTTCGAGCACTGCTTCCAGGGCGGGTCGGTTGGCGTGGATGTCGCTGAGAACGCCTACGCGCAAGCGGGCAGCGTAGCGGGGCACCGCCCCTCGCCCGGTGACCGTCCGGTTGGCCCGCGGGCGCGTTACTTACGATGGGGCGGTGAGCGCCACCGATTCGATCAGCGAGCTGCGGGGCGCCGTCGACGAGGCGGCGCGGGCTCTGCGTGGCGGCGAGCGGACTGAGCCGGCGCCGACCCTCGACCGCCCGCCCAACCCCGAGTTCGGCGACTACTCCTCCAATGCGGCGATGCTGCTCGCCGGCCCGCTCGGCGACAACCCGCGGGCCGTCGCCGAGCGGCTGCGGGGCGAGCTCGAGCAGCGGCTCGCTGGCGCCGGCAGCCTGGAGCGGATCGAGGTCGCCGGGCCGGGCTTCGTCAACTTCTTCCTCGCCGACGCCTGGTACCGGCGGGCGCTGGCGACCCTGCTCGAGGCCGGCGAGCAGCTCGGGCCGTCGCCGCTGCCGGCGAGCGGGCGGGAAAAGATCCTGGTCGAGTTCGTCTCCGCCAACCCGACCGGCCCGCTGCACGTCGGCGGCAGCCGCGGCGCCGCCTACGGCGACACGATCGTCCGCCTGCTGGAGGCGGTCGGCCACGATGTCGAGCGCGAGTACTACATCAACGACGGTGGCTCGCAGATCGACCGCTTCGCCGACTCGATCGCCGCCCGGATGACCGGCGCCGACCTGCCCGAGGGCGGCTACGAGGGCGGATACGTCAGCGACATCGCCGAACTGCTGCTGGCCGAGGGGGTCGAGCCGAGCGACCGCGAGACGGTCGGACGGCGCGGGGTGACGCTGGTCCTCGACGGCGTCCGCGAGACCCTCGAGCGGTTCGGCGTCCGCTTCGACACCTGGACCTCCGAGCGCTCGCTCTACGAACGCGGCGAGGTCGAGCAGGCGCTCGGCGAGCTCGAGCAGCGAGGGCACACCTACAAGCACGACGGCGCCACCTGGCTGCGGTCCAGCGACTTCGGCGACGACAAAGACCGGGTCCTGATCCGCTCCGACGGCGAGGCCACCTATCTGGCCCCAGACATCGCCTACCACTGGGACAAGCTGCAGCGCGGGTTCGAGCGGCTGATCGACGTGCTCGGCTCCGACCACCACGGCTACGTGGGGCGGATGCGCGCGGCGATCGCCGCGCTCGGCGCCGACCCCGAGGCCTTCGAGGCGCTGATCCTCAACCTCGTGCACATCGTCGAAGGCGGCGAACGGGCGCGGATGTCGAAGCGCAGCGGCGACTTCGTCAGCCTCGACCAGCTGCTCGACGACATCGGCGTCGATGCGGCGCGCTGGTTCATGCTCTGGCGCGGCCACGAGACCGCGGTCGACCTCGACCTCGAGCTGGCCCGCAGCCAGTCGAACGAGAACCCCGTCTACTACGTCCAGTACGCCCACGCGCGGATCGCCAGCATCCTGCGCAAAGCGGGGGCCGCTGCCGAGGAGGCCGCCTCTCCCGGCGAGGGCGCGGCGCCGGACACGCCGCTCGACCCGAGTGAGAAGGCGCTGATCAAGCGGCTGCTCGAATTCCCCGACCAGGTGGGCGAGGCGGCGGCGCGCCGCGCCCCGCACCGGATCTGCGCCTACTCGACCGCGGTCGCCGCCGACTTCCACGCCTTCTACCGCGACTGCCAGGTGGTTGGCGCCGAGGGCGAGGGCGTTGAACGCTCGCGGCTCGGCCTCTGCCTGGCGACGAAGCGGACCATCGCCGCGGCGCTCGACCTGCTCGGCATCTCCTCGCCCGAGCGGATGTGATGGCGGGCGGGCGCGGGAAGCTCCCCGTGCTGGCGGAGATCGCCGGCCCGCCCGGCGGCGAGGAGCCCAGCTGGGGGATCCGCGAACGCGACTTCGAGGCGCTGGCGCGGCCGCTTGCCGAGCTCGACGGGACCGGCGACCTGTTGGTCACCGGCGGTGGCGAGGAGCAGCGGGTGCTGGCGATCGCGCTGGCCGCGGTGGCGGCGGCGGGGGGGAGGCGGACGATCCTGGTCGAGTGCGACGTCGGGCGGCCGCGGCTCGCTGCCGAGCTCGGGCTTGCCACCGAGCCGGGCCTGCACGAGTACCTGCGCTGGGAGGCGACGCCGGCCGACCTGCTGCAGCCGGTCGTCCTCGCCGGCGCCGCGGCCGCGGCTGAGGAGCCGCTGGTTTGCGTCGCCGCTGGCCGCGCCGCGCCGGACCCGGCGGCGCTGCTCGGGCTCGGCAGCTTCCGCCACATGGCGGCGAGGCTGCGCGAGGCCTACGAGCTGCGGGTCCTGCTCGGGCCGCCGCTCGGCAGCGGCGATGCCGGCCTCGCCAGCGTTGCCGCCGAGGCCGAGGCGCTGCTGGTGGCGCTGCCGCCGGAATACGGCCGCGGGCATCGGGCGAAGACCGTCGGCACCGTCGCCCGCCGCCTCGGCCCGCGCCCCCTCGGCACCGTCCTGGTCGGCGGCTAGAGGTCGTAGCGGGCGAGGTCAGCGTCGAGCCGTTCGCCCTCGGCCTCGGTTGGGCCGCGGGCGGCGGGCGGTCGGCCGTCGGGCGGGCCGCCCGAGCGGCGCCAGCGGTAGACGCCGAACACGAGCGCCAGGGCGGCGAGGACGAAGGCGATGATCGGCACCAGGTAGGCGGAGAGGTCGAAGCCGTCGCCCTGGGGCAGCGCCAGCACCGCCTCGCCGTACTGGGCGACGAGCGCGTCCTTGATCTCGTCCTTCGACTTCCCTTCGGCGGCCAGCCGTTTGATGAAGACCTTCTCGCGCTGCGCCTGCGGCGATTCGGCAACTTCGAGCAGGGTGCCGCAGACCGGGCACATCACTTCGCCTTCGATCTCGGTGACGTTGACCTGCGGCTGCGCGGCGCCAGCCGGGGCGGCGAGCGCGCCGGCCAGCACGAGCAGCGCCAGCAGCGGGCCGACCCGCCTCACGAGTTGCCCTTCGCCGGGATCAGGGGCAGGAAACGTTCCCGCAGTATCTCCTCGGTGACCGGGCCGGCCTGAGCTTCGCGCAGGATCCCCTTCGGGTCGAACAGGTAGCTCTCGGGGACACCGGTGGTGCCGAAGTCGTTGCCGAGGTCGCCCTGTCCGTCATGCAACTGCGGGTAGCCCACGCCGTAGCGCTTTACGAATGCCTTTGCGTCCGGGCTGAGGTCTTCGGTATCGACTCCGAGCACGGTGAACTTGGGGCCGCCGCGTTCCTCCTGCAGCTGGTTGAGCGCCTTCGCCTCCTCGCGGCAGGGCACACACCAGGAGGCCCAGAAGTTGACCATCACCCAGCGGCCGCGGTAATTGGCGAGCGATTCCTCGCCGCCGCCTTCGAGCCGCTCGACCATCGCCTGCGGCGCCGGATCGCCGACCGCGATCCGCGAGTCACCCTTGGTGGCCAGCCCGTAGACGAGCAGCCCGACGGCGGCCAGCACGGCAAGGACAACGATCGAAGAGCGAATGCTCACGGGGCCCCCAAGGTTAGAGACCGGCTACTGCGGCACGTACTCGCGAACCGCGGCGAAGCTCTCGTCGATCAGACCGATCAGGTCGGACTTCTCGCCCTGTTCAGCCCAGGAGGCGACCGCAGCGGAGAAGGCCGCCATCGCCGCTCCGGCCACCGCCTCGGACCGCAGGTCGCCGGGCTCGAGGCCGAGCCGAGGGGCCAGCTGCTCGCTGATCATCAGCCGCCACTGCTCCTGGCGCTCGAGCTCGTGGGCACGCAGGGCCGGGGTGCCACGGGCCAGCCGCACCCGCCTCAGCGTCTCGCTCGGGCTGCGTTCGTAGTTGCGCACCGCGGCGTCGAAGGCACGTCGCAGCGCCGTCCAGGAGTCCTCGTCGTCGGGCCGTTCGCCGAGCGCCGCGGCGATCTCTTCGCCCATCGCCTCCTGCACCGCGAAGACCGCCTCTTCCTTCGAGCTGAAGTAGCGGAAGAAGCTCGCCCGCGAGATCCCGGCCGCCTCGGCGGCTTCGCTCGCGGTCGTCTCCTCGAAGCCCCGCTCGGCGAAGACCGTGAAGACCGACTGGGCGATCTTCGCCCGCACGCTGGCCCTCGCCTGTTCCCGCGGGCTGGCCGATTTCGGAGCCGCTGCCTCCATCGACGGGAATCCTAGGTGACCTGGGACCGCACCGCACGCTCTCGCGTCTCAGCCCACCAGACCGATCTATAAACTGGCCGCCGCAGCGAGACTGAGTCCCTAGAAATGGACACCGAAGAGAAAATCTCCGCTTTCGTCTGGATCCAGGTCGGGATGGCGACGCTGATCCAGGTCCTGCTCGTCGTCTTCGTCGTCGGGTTTATCGTCGGCCACTACTTCATCGGCAGCGACAAGGTCGTCGAAGTGACGCCGAACGGCGAAGAGATCTCGTTCGGTACGCCGCCGGCGATGAAGTCCTGGTCGGCGCCCAACGGCGATCAGTACAACCACCGCGTCGCCGACTCGGAAATCGACTCCGACAACGTCAACGAACTCGGTGTCGCCTGGACCCTGCCGATCACCGCGACCCTCAAAGACACCTACGTGCCGGCGGCAAAGTTCGGCTACTTCGCCAGCACCCCGGTGATCGACGAAAAGGGGGTCGCCTACTTCCAGGACGCTGACAACAACGTTTTCGCGGTCAACATGGAGACGGGCCAGGAAATCTGGAAGAAGGAATACAACCTCCCGAACGAGGGACCGAACGGGGTTACCTACGTCGATGGCGCCGTCTATGGCTGCACCTCGAGTTTCTGCTTCTCGCTCGATGCCAAGACCGGCGAAGAAATCTGGAAGACCGACCGGCTGACGATCACCGAAGCCGAAGCCAAGGCCCAGTTCCCGGCGGCCGAAGCAGTCGGCGGCAGCATCGACACCTCGATCGGGATCACCGCCAAAGGCCAGGGGATCAACTTCGCCCCGCAGGTCCACAACGGCCGCGTCTTCGTCTCCACCTCGGGCCAGATCACCGGCGGCGAGGCGATCGCGCTCGACTCCGCGACCGGCAAGGTGCTGTGGAAAACGAACGAGACGAAAAACCCAGAGGACCGGGCGGTCGGCGGCGTCGCCGGCACCGGCGGTTCCTGGAACGCGCCGGCGATCGGCCCCGACGGCACCGTCTACTACGGGATCGGCAACCCCTACCGGACCGACGAACAGGCGATCGAGACGCCGACCGAATTGCTCTACAACGACTCGACTATCGCGGTCGACCCCGAAAGCGGCAAGGTCGATTGGTACATGCAGGGCGTCCCCAACGACTTCTACGACTGGGACATGCAGATCTCGCCCGTCTACAGCGAAGAAACCGGCAAGGACATCGTCCTCGACGCCGGCAAGATGGGCTACGTCTACGCGATGGACCCGCAGAGCGGCGAACTGCTCTGGAAGACGCCGGTCGGTACCCACAACGGCCACGACGAAGACGGCAAGCTGGCGCTCGAAGGCAAGTACCACCCGACCAGCTATCCGTACAAGGTCTACCCCGGCACGCTCGGCGGGGTCGAGACGAACATGGCAGTCGACGAAGGCGTCGCCTACGTGGTGACGGTCAACAGCTACCAGGAACGGCCCGACCCGAACACGACGCTCGGCGGCGGCCAGAGCCTCGAAGAAAGCGACGGCGACATCGTCGCGATCGACGTCGCGACCGGCAAGAAGATCTGGGAAGAGCCGCTCCCCGGCGTCCCGTTCGGCGCCGCGACGATCTCCAACGACATGGTCTTCACCACGCTCTACGACGGCACCGTCGTCGGCGTCAGCCGCAAGAACGGCCAGATCCTCTGGGAAGAAAAGCTGCCCGGTGGCACCAACTCGCCGCTGGTGATCGAAGGCGACACCCTGATCGCGATCAACAGCGTCCCGACCGGCAGCGAAGGACCGCAGATCGTCGCCTACAGGCTCGGCGCGACCGCCGAAGCCGAAGAGAAGGAAGCCGAGGAAAAGGAAGAGGCCGAAGCCAACGGCGAAACCGAGGCGCCCGGGAAAGAAGCCGGCGCCGGCGGTGAAGCCGAAGCGGGCGAAGGCGAAGAAGCGGCCGAAGAAGGCGAAGAAGGGGCCGAAGGAGAAGCGCCCGAAGGCGAAGAAGCCCCGAGCGAAGGCGCCGGCGGCGAAGAAGCCCTGCTGACCGAAGGCAAGACCGCCTTCACCACCAACTGCGCCTCCTGCCACACCCTCTCCGAGGCCGGCACCACCGGCTCGGTCGGCCCCAACCTCGACGATCTCAAACCCGAAAAATCCCTCGTCGAAACCCAGGTCACCAACGGCGGCGGCGGCATGCCCGCCTTCGGCGGCACGCTCTCCAAAGCCGAAATCGAAGCGATCGCCGAATACGTCTCGAAAGTCGCCGGCACCGGCAACGACACCCTCGGCGGCGAAAGCACCGGCGGTGGCGGCGGCGTCTGAGCGCGCCGCCTCCCTCTAGAATCGCCCCCACGCGGACGTAGCTCAGCTGGTAGAGCGCGAGCTTCCCAAGCTCGAGGTCGCGGGTTCGAGACCCGTCGTCCGCTTAGCCGTCGCGCCTGCCCCGTTTGGTTTCGGCCTCGCCCCGCTCGAGTTTCCGGATCAGGCGCTGACGGGCGCTGAGGCTGCCCGGATCGAGAACGCCGGACCCGGCGGCCCGTGAGATCGACGAGCCGCCTTGGCCGCGCAGGACGATGGCGCATCCGACCGCGATCAGCGCTCCCGCGATCGGGCCGACCACGTAGACCCAGTAGCTGGTGAAGTCGGCACCGACCAGTGCCGGTCCGAAGGAGCGGGCCGGATTCATCGAAACGCCACTCACCGGGGCTGCCCAGAGCCCGGCCAGAGCGATGTAGCCGCCGACGCCGAGGGCGGCGATCGCGCCGACGTTTTGGGCCGCTGAGGCGGTGCCGAGGATCACGCTGACGAGCCCGGCGGTAAGCGCCGTCTCCATCAGCAGCGCCTGCCAGTCGTGGTATTCCGGCCCTGGCAGGGTGGCTCCCAGGTGCTCGACATTGCCGAAGACCGCCAACAGGAACAGGCAGGCGAGGCTTGCCCCGATCAACTGGACGATGATGTAGCCCGGCAGGCGTTTCCAGGGAAAGTCGCCGCGCAGGGCAAAGGCCAATGAGACGGCCGGATTCAGGTGCGCGCCGGACACCGCGCCCATGAAGAGGATGATCGCCATCACCATCAGTCCTGGCGCGACGACGGCGGCCGCGAGGCTGATCTGACCCTTCGCGTGCAGGAGGCCGCCGCCCGCCGCGACGAGGACGAGGAAGAAGGTGCCGAGGATCTCGGAGAACAGCCGCCGCCACTCGAGCCGGGGATCGTCGAAGTCCTTTCGGTCTCCGAACTCGAGCGTCAGGAGGTGGCGAGCCCGCGGGCTGAGCGGCAGGCCAGCGAGGTCTGACTCCGCTCCCTCGTCCTTGCGCTCGTCCGCCACGCGATCCCTATCCACAACTTTGTCGTGTCAGCCAGCACGATCGAGTATCCACAATCCCGACGGCGCTGTCACCTGAGGGCCTCGACCTCAGCGAGCACAACGCGATAGAAGGCCGGTGGGGAAGGGGCGTCGCCGAGTCGCGACCGGTAGTGGTCGAGTGCCTCGGTGGTGGAGACGTCGCTGAGCAGCCGCAGGCCGCGCTCGCCGAGGTAGCCCGGGAGTTGATCCGGGTCGAAGCCGAAGGTGAAGGGCTCGCCGGCGCTGCGAACCGCCCCGACCCACTGCTCCGAATCCGAGAAGCGCTCGGATCCGTCGAGCAGGCCGCGATGCACATAGGTGAAGGCGACCCGGCTGCCGGGCGCCGCATGAGCGGACATCCACCGGAACGTCGCGTCGACGGCATCGGCGGTGAGGTAGTTGGTGACGCCCTCCCAGATGAAGAAGGTGAGCTCGTCCGGCCGGTATCCGGCACGGTCCAGCGCGGCGCCCAGGTCTTCGCGATCGAAGTCGATCCCGACGAAGGCGGTCTCGGCAGGCGGGGCCGGCAGCATCCTCAGCAGCCGGCGGCGCTTCGCGGCCTGGGTGTCGGGATGATCGAGCTCGAAGGTGCGGATCCGATTCGCCCCCGCGATCCGATAGGGGCGGCTGTCGTAGCCGGCCCCCAGCAGCACCAGTTGCTGCGCCCCGTCCGTCAATCCCGCCGCTAGCGCCTCGTCGATGACGCGGGTCCGCACCGTCGCCGACACCCGCGGACCGGGCCAGCGGCGGTCGATGAAACGGCGGATCGACGCGCCGAGAACTGGTAGGCGCGAGAGGACGACGACCGATCGCAGTGGGGAGGAGAGGAAGCCGGCCGCGAAGCGGTCCTCGAACAGCCGCCGATCCGGCGGCCGACCGGACTCAAGGGCGCGGAACAGCGCCATGTATTCGGCGGTTCGAGATGCCACCCCGCTCCTCATGAGGTGACGACCGCATCGAGGAGGAGGTCGACCGCGGCGTCGAACTCGCGGTCGGTGTCGATTCCGGCGAAGCGGCCGGAGACCTCCGAGAGCGCGAAACCGATCACGACGGTGCTCAGCAGCCGTTGCAGCCTCGCCGCCTCCTCGGGTCCGATGCCGGCGTCGCGCAGGGCGAGCTCGACCGCGTCGCGGGTCCGCACCGCGTCGCTGCCGACCGCCGGCCGCTGCAGCAGTAGCACGAAGAGCCGGGGATGCTGCCGCGCCAGCGCGCGCAGCTCGGCGGCCATGAAGCGAAGCCGGTCCTGCCAAGGAGCGGACTCCCGCGGCAGCGGCAGTTCGGCGAGCAGCCGGTCGAGAAGCCCGTCGAGCAGGTCGTCCTTGTTCTTCACGTGGCGGTACATCGCCATCGGCGAGACCCCGAGCTCGCGGGCGAGCGCCCGCATCGAGAGCCGGTCCAAGCCGTCGCGCTCGGCGACGTGACCGGCTGCCGCCAGCACGCGCTCGCGGGTGAGGGGCCCGGCCGCGGCTGTATACGCTGTAAACATCGAAAGGAAGACTAGCGCAGCGGGGCAAACCCCAAACCTTCAGCCCAGGATCTAGATTGGCCGCATGGACTGGGGCCAAGGTCGTTACGAGCGCATCGCCGAGCAACTGCTGCCCGTCGCCGAAGAGCTGATCGCGCTGGCGGCGCCGGCGCAGGGCGAGACCGTTGCCGACCTCGGTACCGGGACCGGCAACGGGGCGCTGCTGGCGGCCGAACGAGGGGCGCGGGTGATCGGCATCGACCCGGCAGAGCGGCTGCTCTCGGTCGCCGCCGAGCGGGCCCGCGCGCGCGGCCTCGACCTCGACCTGAGGGTTGGGGCAGCGGAGGAGATCCCGCTCGAGGACGGCTCGGTCGAACTCGTCACCTCGGTTCTCGGAGTGGTCTTCGCCGCCGATGCCGAGGCGGCCGGCGCCGAGATGGCGCGGATTGCGACGCCGCGGGGACGGATCGTGCTCAGCGCCTGGATCCCGGACGGGCCGGTCGCGCGGGCGATGAGGATCGGCCGCGAGGCGGTCGCCGCCGCGACCGGCGCCCAGCCCGGCCCGCCGCCGTTTGCATGGCACGAGCGCGAGGCACTGGCCGGCCTGCTCGGTCCACGCGGCTTTTCGGTTGCGCTTGAGGAGCGGAGCATCGCCTTTCGCGGCTCCTCACCGGCCCAGTGGTTCGAGGAGGAAGTGCGCTTCCACCCGGTGCGGGTCGCCGCCGCCGGGGTGCTCAGCGAGGAGGCGGCGGCGGAGGTCTCGCGGCGCTCGCTCGAGATCTTCGAGGCGGCGAACGAAGACCCCGACGCCTTCCAGGTCACGAGCCGCTACGTGATCGCCGTGGCGACCCGCGACGGTTAGGCCGTCGCGGGTCGCCGGGGGCTTGGGGGGAGGACGTCTAGGTAGCGTTCGCGGCCGCCGGCACGGGCTTGGCATCGGCGCCAGCTCCGTTGGCTTTCGCGATCGTCGAGCCGGGGAGTCGGTAGAAGTGCTCGGTGGCGCCGCGGACCTGGCGCTCGCGGGCGAGCTCGATCAGGCCCGCTTTGTGCAGCTCGGTGACGTGGTAGTTCGTGTTGCTGAGCGGGATCTGCAGCTCCAGGCAGAGCTCAGAGGGGGAGAGGGTGCGGCCGCCTTCGATACCGAGGATTTCGAGGATCGAGACCCGCAGCGGATGGGCGGTGGCGCGCGCCAGCTGCTCCCAGTCGACCGGCACCGAAGCGGAGTGAGATCCGTTGGTGCTGGCCCCGTTGCCGTTGCCGTTTCCCGAGTAGCTGTCGCCTGGCATACGAGGATATTACCAAAAAATATTGACTCAAGTCGTGAAAATCGGGTAGCTTCGAAACCGGGATGTTTCCTTGGGAGGGAGATCCGATGGGCGGACGCCGTGCCGGCGCGACCCTGGTGGCCGTGGTCGCGGTCCTGCTCGGTGCCGCCCTCTCCCTCCCAGGGATGGCCGCCGCCAACACCGAAGCGATCATCAGCGAACCGTTCGACCCGCACAATCCGCAGGTCAACTCCGGCTGGCAGGCCGGGACCTGCAAAGCGGAACCGGGCGATCCGGGGGTTACGGACTTCTGCTCCGTCGCCACGCCGGACCAGTTCTTCGAAACCGCGGCGGCCCATCCCAATTGGGGTTTCACCCAGTTCATCGTCAAGCACACGACGCTGCCGCAGATTCCGCCGCTGCCGACGCTGGAAATCCCGACCGGCGAACTGAAGACGGTCCGGGTCGACCTGCCTGTCGGGCTGAGCGTCAACCCCGGTGCGACCGAGATCTGCACCCAGGCTCAGTTCAACGCCGGCGGCTGCCCCGCCGGGTCGCAGGTGGGCCAGAGCGAAGTGACCGTCTCGGTTGCGGGCTTGGTGGTCGCGCCGACCCCCGGAATCACCTCGGTCCCGGTGTACAACGTCGAACCGCTCGTCGGTGAGTCCGCTCGGTTCGGATTGATGTTGGCGGGCAAACCGGTCTACCTCGAAGGCGACGTCGAATGGGCCGGCGACTACCACGAGGGTTTCACCATCGCCGTCCCCGAAGCGATCCCGGTCCCGCTTGGCACGGGGGTGGTCCTGAAAAATCGCCTCGTCTTCAACGGGCGCGCCGGAGACGGGACGTTCCTCACCACCCCGAGCACCTGCCTCGGCGAAGCGTTCAAACAGTCGGGCAGCATCTACTCGACCTTCCTCCGTGCCGCCTCGAAGCAGGAAGAGGCCCAGCCGGGCTACGTCTTCCCGCAGAGTGCCGAACCGCGGCTCGAGTCGCCGATTCCGCCCGGCACCTCGCCGAAAGCATGCATCACGATCCCCTATGGGCCGACCGTTGCCACCAACCCGGGCACCGGCAGCGTCAACTCGCCGGCCAGTGCCGCGGTGGCGATCACCGTGCCGCATCTGAAAACCCCAATCGGCCAGGACAGCTCGAACACCAAGAACGCGACGGTCACCCTGCCGACCGGGATGGGAATCAATCCGGCGGCGGCCAGCAACGCTTCCGGCCCCAACGGCCTGCAGACCTGCAGCGACCAGCAGTTCGGCAAGGGCACCCGCAACCCCGTGAGCTGCCCGGCGCGCTCGCAGATCGGCACGGTGAAGATCGAATCGCCGCCGCTGCCGGAGGCCAACAACCAGCTCGAAGGTCCGGTCTACGTCGGCCAGCAGCTGAGCCGCGACCCGCTCTCCGGCAACGAGTACCGGATCTTCATCAACGCGGTCTCGAAACGCTACGGGGTCGACGTGCGGCTGGTCGGCAACGTCCGCGCCAACCCGGTAACCGGCCAGCTCTCGACGACGATCACCGAAGCGCCGCAGGTGCCGTTCACGTCATTCGTCCTCAACTTCAGCAACTCGCCGCGGCCGTCGGTGCTGAGCAGCCCGCCGACCTGCGGCCCCAACCAGACGACTGCGGTGATGGTTCCCTGGTCGGGCAATCCGGCGGCAACCCCCAACGGCAGCTTCTCGCTGAGCTCGCTGCCGGGCGGCGGCGCCTGTCCGAAATCGATGGGCGAACGGCCCTTCTCGCCGCGCCTCGCGGTGGCACCGAACAGCAACCGGGCCGGCGCCTTCAGCCCGCTCAGCATCGACGTCATCCGCAGCGACGGCCAGCAGGAGCTGAAAGGCGTCGACCTCACGCTGGCGCCGGGGATGACCGGCAAGCTCGCCGGCCTCGTCTACTGCAACGCGCAGGAACTCGCGGCGGCGGCCGGGCGCAGCGGCGCCCAGGAGGCCGCGGCCTCGAGCTGTCCGCCGCGGAGCCACGTCGGCAGCGTCGCGATCGAAGCCGGTACCGGCAGCTCGCCGCTGAAGATCGAAGGACAGGCCTTCCTCTCGGGCCCCTACAAGGGCGCCCCCCTTTCCCTGGCAGTGATCACCCCCGCCACGGCCGGACCGTTCGACCTCGGGACGGTCGTGGTGAGGGTGGCGCTGTTCGTCGATCCGGTCAGCGCCCAGGTCCACGCCGTCTCGGACCCGATCCCCGACGTCTACGGCGGCAGCCAGCTCAGCGTCCGCGCGATCCGCCTCGACCTCGACCGCAAGGAATTCACTCTCAACCCGACCAGCTGCGAACCGCTGACCAGCGGCGGGGCGCTGCGCGGCGGCGGCGGCAACCCGGCCGACGCGGCGTCCTGGAGCTCCTTCAACGTCAGCTCCCCCTTCAAGACCAGCCGCTGCGAAGAACTGAAATTCCGCCCGAAGCTGACCACCAAGCTGATCGGCAACCGCAAGAAAATGCGCCGCAACGGCCACCCGAAACTCCGCGCGACCCTCGTCGCTCGTCCCGGCGACGCCAACATCGCCCGCGCCGCCCTCACCCTGCCGCACGCCTCGTTCCTCGACCAGAGCCACATCAAGACGATCTGCACGCGGGTCCAGCTGGCTGCCAACGACTGTCCGAAAGGAGCGATCTATGGCCGCGCCGAAGCGATCACCCCGCTGCTCGACCAACCGCTCAAGGGCCCTGTCTACCTGGTCTCCTCGGACAACCTGCTGCCGGACCTGCTCGCCGACCTGCGCGGCCAGGTCGACATCCAGCTGCACGGCGTGATCTCGACCAAGAAGGCGCGGACGAAGACGGTCTTCTTCCCAGTGCCCGACGTGCCGGTCCGCAAGTTCGTCCTCAACATGAGCGGCGGCAAGCGCGGTCTGCTCGTCAATTCGCGCAACCTCTGCGGCGACCGCGCCTTCTCCTTCCTCAACTTCAAAGCCCAGAACGGCAAGAAGCTGAAGAAGAAAAAACTGCCGCTGCAGACGCCGGCCTGCAAGGGCAAAAGCAAGAAAAAGGGCACGCCGAAACGCGACACCAAATCTGGTTGAGGTTTTTGGCGATTGGGTATGCGCTGTAACGGGCGTCGCCTCTGCGAGCGGGGGCGACGCCGAAAACTTCGATTGATCATCGGGAACACGGAGAAGGAGACCGAACCTTGAGGAGACTTGGGATCGCGAGCGCCATGCTGTGCGTCGCGGCGGCGCTGCTCGCCACGACGCTCGCCTCGACGGCGAGCGCCTTCGAAGTCACGAAGTGGGAAGCCGGAACCTGCAAAGCGGGGGTCGGCCAGTGCACCTACGTGAGCGATCCGAGCCGCTTCTTCACCCAGGCCGCCGGCCATCCGGAAGAAGGGCTGACCGACTTCAGCTTCAAAACGAATGTGCTCGGTGTGCCGGAAGGCAACGTCAAAGACGTACGCGTCGACCTCCCCGAAGGCCTCAACGTCGATCCGCAGGCGGTCCCGCAGTGCCCGAAAGCGACCTTCGAAGCGAACCCGGCGCAGTGCGCAGCGATGGGCAGTCAGGTCGGGATCAGCGAAGTGACTGCGGTCAGTCTGCTCGGGCTGGTGCCGATTGGGCTGACCGGACCGGCGAGCCCTCCGGTCTACAACCTGGTGCCGAACGACGGTGAACCGGCGCTGTTCGGCTTCAACGTCAACGTGCTCGGGGTAGCCGACTTCGACATCTATCTGCAGTCCGACGTCGAATGGGCCGGCGACTACCACGAGGGCTTCACGATCAGCGGCATCCCCAACACCGTTCCCTTGGTCGAGAACCGCCTTGTCTTCAACGGTCAGGCCGGCGGAACGTTCCTCACCCTGCCGAGTCCCTGCAACGGGCCGACGACGACGACGCTGAAGGTCGATTCCTATGAAGGTCAGTCGATCGGGCCGCTACCGACCACGCCACCGGCACCCATCGGCGGCTGCCAGGCGGTGCCGTTCAACCCGAACGTCGGCGCCACGGTCAACGGCGCCCCCGCCGACTCGTCGGCCACCGTCACCGTGGCGCTCAACGTGCCACAGAAGCTGCAGCCGATCAACACCTCGACGGTGAAGGCGGCGCGGGTAACGCTGCCGCGCGGCGCCGGCCTCAACCCGGCCACCGCGCCGGGGCTCGCCTTCTGCCCCAACTCGAGCTTCCCGCTGAAGTCGAAAGCGGCGATCACCTGCCCGGCCAACTCGCGGATCGGCACCGTCGCGATTCAGACGCCCGTGCTGCCGCCGAATTCGCTCACCGGCCCGGTCTACCTGGCGCCGCAGGAAAGCCGCGACCCGGCAAGCGGCAAGGCCTACCGGATCTTCTTCGACGCGGTGTCGCAGCGCTACGGGGTCGACGTCCGGCTCGAAGGCAAGGTCTCGGCCGACCCAACCAGCGGCCAGCTGACCGCGACCTTCGAAGGCGCCCCTCAGGTCGCCTTCGAATCGGTGGCGCTGACCTTTGGGCCGACTGCCGGCCACAGCGTCCCGGCCCTCAGCAGCCCGCCGATCTGCTCGAGCTCGTCGACCTCGCAGGTCACCCCGTGGTCGACCGGCATCCCGGTGGCGACGCCGCCGACCACCCTGACCCTGACCCAGGCGCCCGGCGGCGCGCCCTGCGCAAAGTCGCTCGGCGAACGACCCTTCGCGCCCGGCTTCAGCGCCCAGCCGAGCTCCAAGCAGGCGCTCGACTACACCCCCTTCCAACTGCAGATCACCCGCAGCGATGGCCAGCAGGAGATCAAGGGGATGGACATCACCCTGCCGCCGGGGGCGACCGCGAAGCTGGCTGGCGTTTCCTACTGTCCGCCGCAGCAGCTGGCGGCGGCGGCCGGCAAGTCAGGCGCGAGCGAGAAGAAAGAGGCGAGCTGTCCGAGTGACAGTCAGGTCGGAGTCGCCAACGTGCTCTCGGGTGCCGGCGGCTCGCCGCTGAAGCTCGAAGGCGATGTCTACCTCGCGGGACGGTACGAAGGTGCGCCGCTGTCGCTGGCGGTGGTGACGCCGGCGCTCGCCGGACCGTTCGACCTCGGCACCGTCGTGATCCGGGTCCCGATCTTCGTCGAACCCGAAACGGCGCAGATCCACACCGTGACCACCGCGATCCCTGATGTCTTCGGCGGCGCCAAACTCGACATCAAGTCCATCGGGGTCAACCTCAATCGCAAAGAATTCACCCTCAACGGGACCAACTGCTCGCAGCTCGCGACCACCGGTTCTGTCAAGGGCGGCGGCTCCGATCCGACCAACTCGGCGTCGTTCTCCTCGGCGAACGTCACCAACGGGATCCAGCTGAACAACTGCGACAAGCTGAACTTCAAACCCACCCTGAAGCTGCGCCTGTTCGGCGCGACCAAGCGCAACAAGAGCCCGAAACTCCGGGCCGAACTGAAAGCGCGCGGGGGTGACGCCAACATCGGCCGCGCATCGGTCGCACTGCCGCACGCGATCTTCCTCAAGCAGTCGAGCATCGCCCAGATCTGCACTCGGGTCCAGTTCGCCGCCAGCGACTGCCCGAGCAAATCCGTTTACGGGTACGCCCAGGCTTACACGCCGCTGCTCGCCAAACCGCTCGAAGGGCCGGTCTACCTGCGCTCCTCGAACAACACCCTGCCCGACATGGTCGCCCACCTCGAGGGCCAGATCGACATCGACCTGGATGGTCGGATCGATTCCTACAAAGGCGGCATCCGCACCACCTTCGACCGCGTCCCCGACGTGCCGGTGACGAAATTCGTGCTGACGCTGCCGGGTGGCAAACACGGGCTCCTGGTCGCCTCGCGCAATCTCTGTGCGAAGCCGGTCAAAGCGATCGTCCAGCTCAAAGGGCAGAACGGCAAGACCGCCAACAAGCGCCAAAAGCTGCAGACGCCCTGCAAGGGCAAGCACCCGAGGAAACACAAGAAGGGCAAAGGCAAAGGCGCCAAGCACAAGAAAGACGGCGCCAACCAGCAGGGCGGGGGCGGCAAACAGAAGTCCAGGAAGTCCTGAAATTTCTACCCCGGTAATCGGTATGACCGGTGCAGAGACTTGCTTGCTGGCCACCCGACCAGCTAGGGTCGGCGTGGGAGAGGGGACGGTGTCGCGGCATGGGCGGCACGAACGCAGTTCTGGGGAAAACAGGAGGGACTGATGCTTAGGCGCTTTGCAGTCGTCGCGCTAGCGGTACTCGGCCTGGTGGTGTTCGCCGCCTCCGCGCAGGCGGACACGACCGAAATCATCGAACCGCAGAAAGAACCGCCGACGGCGCTGAACGGATGGCAAGCTGCCAGTTGCACGACGGACGAACCCGTGCTCGGCGAACCGAAAATCAAATGCTCGCCGCAGACTCCCGGCGCCTTGCTCCGACAGGCCGGAGGACATCCGCCTGTCGGGTTCACCCAATACACGATTCAACACGAACCGATCACCCCACTTCCTTCACCACCTTTCCCACCCGGCAGCGTGACGGCAAAAATCAAACCGCCGCTCGAGGGCCATACGATCAAAACTTTGCGCGTCGACCTCCCGCCGGGCGAGACCATCAATCCCAACGCAACGGCGAGCAAGTGCTCGCTAGCCGAATTCCTCAACGAACCGGCTCCCAAAACCTTCGTACCGACCTGCAGTCCCGCTACGAAAGTTGGCGAAGAGGAAGTAACCCTCGTCACGAACGCGCCGAACGTCGAACTTCCGCCTCCTTTTGGTCTGATTCCAGTCGAAGGATTCGTGATTCCGCCGACTCCAACCCTGACCAAAGTCCCGGTCTACAACCTCCAGCCGAAACCAGGGGAACCGGCCTTGTTCGGCTTCGTCATTGCCGGACAAGAGGTGGTCTTCCTCGAAACTGCAGTTGCATGGGAAAGTGACTTCCACGAGAGCTTCACGATCAAACTACCCAATACGGCAGAGGCTCCCGGGCTGAACACCCTGATCAGTCGTCTGGTCAACAACGGTACGGCGGGCGACGGGACCTACATCAGCAAGCCGACCACCTGTTTCAATCCGGCTGAACCAGCCAACGAACATCTTTACTCGACCTGGTTCCGCGCCGAGTCCTACGAAAAACCGGACGCCACCTTCCCGCACGGTTCGACCGCGGTGGAGAACAAGATCATCGACTCCACTGGGCAGTTCTTCGGCCAGGAAGGATGCGACAAAGTCCCCTTCACCCCGGGCATCGAGGTGACGCCGGGGACGAAAGACGTCGACTCACCGTCGCCGGCGGCGGTGACTGCGACGCTCAAATGGCTGACTGGCGCTGAAAGCCCGATCCAGGAGTCGCATCTGCGCAAGGCGGTTGTGACCCTGCCCGAAGGCATGGGGCTAAACCCCTCCGGCGCCAATGGCCTGGTCGCCTGCACCGACGCCCAGTTCAAGAAGGGCCAGCGGGTCTACAGCAACGAATGCCCAGCGGGCTCGATCATCGGCAGCGCCGAAGTCGACTCGCCACCGCTCTCGTCGGTGCTGAAAGGCAACGTCTACATCGGGGAACAGAAGAGCATGAACCCGGCTTCGGGCGAACAGTTCCGGATCTTGGTCGAAGCGAAGGACGAAAGTCTGGGCATCGCCGTTCGCCTTGTCGGCAACGCCGCTGCCAACCCGGTCACCGGCCAGTTGACGACGACCTTCTACGAACAGGAGATCGGCGAACTCGCCGGCAAACTGCCCGCCGGCTTGCCGCAGGTGCCGTTCAGGTTCGTCCGGATCCACTTCAACGGCAAAGACGTGCTGACCAGCCCGCCGACCTGTTCTACGGCGGAGACCACCGGAAAAATGGAACCGTGGGCGCGTCCTGGCGAAAACGTCGGCGTTAGCTCGACGTTCGCGCTCAGCAGCGTCCCCGGCGGCGGCAGCTGCCCGACCTCGCTGGGAGCGCGGAAGTTCGCTCCGGGCTACACCGCCAAATCCGACAGCGCCAAGGCGGCCAAGTACAGCCCGTTCCGAGTCAACATCGCCCGCGCCGACGGTGAACAGGAGCTGAAAGTCGTCAACGTGACGCTGCCCAAGGGTCTGACGGCCAAACTCGCCGGCATCCCCTACTGCTCGGAGACGGACATCGCCTCTGCTGCGCAGAGGGGCGGTAAGGCGACGCAGGCGGAGTACAGCTGCGGCCCGAATAGCCTGCTCGGCACCGCAACGACCACTGCCGGTACCGGCAGCCACCCCTTCACGATCTCCGGCAAGGTCTTCCTCGCCGGTCCGTACAAGGGTGCACCGCTGTCGCTTGTCGTGATCACGCCGGCGGTGGCCGGCCCGTTCGACCTCGGCACCGTCGTCGTCCGGGTGGCGCTCAACGTCAACCCGAGTACTGCCCAAGTCAACGCAGTCTCCGACGCGATCCCCGACGTTTTCGGCGGGGTCAAGCTCGACATCCGCTCGATTGACGTCAACGTCGACCGCAGCAAATTCATGCTCAACCCGACGGACTGCGCTAAAGGAGCGACCGCCGGGGTGATCAACGGTGGCGGCGGCAACCCGGCCAATCCGGCCCAGTTCAGCTCGTACAACGTCACCTCGCCCTACCAGGCGACGGGATGCAACAAACTGGCTTTCCAGCCGAAGTTGCATGTGCGGATCTACGGACCGACCACCCGGGCGAAGAACACTCGGATAAGGGCGATCCTCGAAGCCCGCAACGGCGACGCCAACCTCGCTCGCACGGCGCTCAACCTGCCGCACTCGCTGTTCCTCGACCAGAGCCACATCCGCACGGTGTGCACCCGGGTTGAGCTGGCGGCGAAGCAGTGCCCGAAAGGCGCGGTCTACGGCCACGCCTCGGCGAAATCGCCGCTGATCAGCAGGAAGTTGGAAGGCCCGGTCTACCTGGTGTCCTCCAACAACACGTTGCCGAACCTCGTCGCTGACCTGCGCGGCCAGGTGAACATCCAGCTCCGCGGAGTGATCAGCTCCAAACACGGCGGGCTGAAGACGGTGTTCCCCGAAGTGCCGGACGTGCCGGTGTCGAAGTTCATCCTCAATATGCAGGGGGGCAAAAAGAGTCTCATCGAGAACTCGGAAAACCTCTGCAAATCGCCGCAGCAGGCGATCCTCAACCTGAAGGGCCAGAACGGCAAGAAGGTGAAGGACAACCAGTTCCCGCTGCGGATCGACAAGTGTGGCGGCGGCAACTCGAAAGGGAAACAGGGCAACAAATAGCGGCGCTCCGCTGATCGCAGTGCTCGCACCGGCGCGGATGGCTCACTAGCCTCCGCGCCGGTGCACCCTTCGCTCTCGGTCCTCATCGTTGCCTGGAACTCCCGCGCCGAGCTGGGGCGGACGTTGCCCGCGCTGCTGGCCGAGTTGGGAGAGGGCGACGAGCTGATCGTCGTCGACAACGACTCGCCCGACGACTCGGCCGCGGTGGTCCGCGAGCTGGCGCCGGCGGCGAAGCTGGTGCGGATGGGTCGCAACACCGGCTTCTCCGGTGGCTGCAACGCCGGCGCTGCCGCGGCGAGCGGCGACCTGCTCGTGATCCTCAACCCCGACGCGGCGCCGCTGCCCGGCTGGGGCGAGGCGATACGCCTCCCCTGGCGTGAGGGTCGCGGCTGGGCCGCCTGGCAGGCGCTGGTCGCCGAGGCAGGGGGGACGGAGATTAACTCGGCGGGCAACCCGGTCCACTTCACCGGCATCGTCTGGGCGGGGCGCCACGGCGAACCGATCGCCGCCGCGCCGAGCGAGCCGGCCGCGGTGCCGGTCCTCTCCGGCGCCTGCCTGGCGATCCCGTTGTCGACCTGGCGCCGGGTCGGCGGCTTCGCCGAGCGCTTCTTCATGTACCACGAGGACGTCGACCTCTCGATCCGGCTGCGGCTGGCGGGCGGGACGGTCGGGATCGAGCCGCGGGCGGTGGTCGAGCACGACTACGAGTTCGGCGCCAGCGCCGGCCACAAGTGGCGCTGGCTCGAGCGCAACCGGCTCGCCTTCCTCGTTCGTTCCTACCCGACGGCGCTTCTGGTCCTGCTGGCGCCGGCCCTGCTGGCGACCGAGCTGGCACTGCTCCTCGTCTCCTCGCGCGCTGGCTGGGGCGCCCAGAAGCTGGCCGCCAACGCCGAAGCCCTGCGCTGGCTGCCGCAGTTGCTGCGCGAGCGGCGGCGGATCCAGCGCGAGCGCACGGTCGGCGCCGCCGAGTTCGCCTCCTGGCTGACCCCGGACCTCGACTCGCCGTTCATCGCCGCCGCGGCGCGCTCGGGGCCGGTGCGGCTGGCGCTGCGCGCCTACTGGCGCGTGGTGCGCGCCCTGCTCTGAGTGGGCCGCATTTGTTCGGCTATAGCGAACAAATGCGGCCCAACTACTCCGCCGGCATGTGGAAGGCGAAGATCCGCTCGGGGTCGATCCGCCAGTAGGTCGCCCCCGACTCGAGCATCTCCGCCCACTCCTCGCCGTAGCGCGGGACGTAGATCTCGAGCAGGACCTCGCGCAGCTCGGCGCCTTCGGGGGCGTTGACGTCGACCGGCAGCGCTCGGCCGTGGACGCTGACCGCCAGCTCCTCGCCCGGCAGGTGGGTGGCGCTGACGGCGGGACTGCGGGCGATGTGGCGGGCTCGAGTCGAGTCGGGCGAGGAGCCGAAGTGAAAGCTGCCGTGGAGGAAGATCCCGTCGACCGGGCCGACGACCGGCTTGCCGGCGGCGCTGACGGTGGCCAGCGCCAGCAGCCGCATCCCGGTCAGCTCGGCGGCGACACCGGCCGCGTCGAGGCGCCGCTCCGGAGTGTGGATCCGCAGCAGGTGGGGGCCGGCGCTGGCGTAGCTCGCGTCGAGCAGCTCCTGCAGGCGCTCCAGGTCGGCCTTGGTCTCGCGCACGGTCGGCTCAGCCCTGGCTGGTCGGCAGCACCAGGACCTCGGCAACGTCGACGTGCGGCGGCTGCTCGAGCGCATACATCGCCGCCCGGGCGACGTCCTCGTCCTGCAGCGCCCACTCGCCGGGGCGGTTGTCGAAGAAGGGCGTGTCGACCATTCCCGGCTCGATCACGCTGACCCGGATCGTCCGGTTGTCGTGGATCTGGCGCAGCTCGGCGCGGAGGTTCTGGCCGATCGCCGTCGCCGCCCACTTGGTCGCCGAGTAGAGCGAACCCGGCAGCGTCATCCGGCCGGCGACCGAGCTGGTGATCAGGTAGTGGCCGCTGCCGCGCTCGAGCAGGTGGGGGAGGGTGGCGCGGATCGTCAGCGCCGGTCCCAGCACGTTGGTCAGGACCATCGAGCGCCAGTGCTCGACCGACTCCTCGAGGAAGCCCCGTTTGGCGCCAAAACCGGCGTTGGCGAAGACCGCGTCGATGCGGCCGAACTGCTCCAGCGCCTGCCCGACCATCGCCTCGACCTGGTCCCACTCGCTGACGTCACAGCGCACCGGCAGGGCCCGTGCGGTGCCGCCCAGTTCGCCCGAGACCACGTCAAGCGGCTTGATCCGCCGCCCGGCCAGCACCAGCCGGTAGCGCTCGGCCGCGGCCCGCGCGGTTGCGGCGCCGATGCCGCTGCTGGCGCCGGTGATCAGCAGGACTGGGTCGTCGGAGACGGCGGCCATCGCCGAGCATTCTAGGCTGCGATAATTGCCGCTCGTGGACCCGAGCCGCAAGCGGAAGATCCGCCTCGTCGTCGCGCTGAGCACCGCCGTGCTGCTCGCCGTCGCCCTTATCTACACCTCGTTCTCGGCTTCGACCGAGGCGAAGGAGCCCTCGCAGATCCTCACGGCCTCGCCGGGCACGACCTACGACATGACCGGCCGTGTCGTCAAGGGCTCGATCGTCGACAACGGCAAAGAAGGCATCTCGTTCATGGTCGTCGACCGCACCGGCGGCGGCGAAGAGCTGCCGGTCAGCTACAGCGGCACCGTCCCGGATCCGTTCCGCGGCGGTCGTGAGATCGTCCTAACCGGCAGCCTGAAGGGGGGCACCTTCGTCGGCGAACCGGAAACCCTGATCACCAAGTGCCCCTCGAAGTTCACGACCCAAAGCAATGGCTAGCCTCGGCAGCGTCCTGCTGGCGCTGGCGTTTCTCGCTGCCGTAACCGCTGGAGTCGTCGCTCTCGTTTGGCGCCGCGACGAGCGCAAGCTCGTCCTCTCGCGCCGGATCGTCTACCTCTTCGCCGCCCTCGTCACCGCTTGCGTGGCAATCATCGAGATCGAGTTCCTGGCGGACAACTTCTCGTTCAAAATCGTCCAGGAACACTCCTCGCTGGAGACGCCGACCTTCTACAAGGTGGCGGCGATGTGGTCGAGCCAGGAAGGCTCGCTGCTGCTCTGGGCCTTGGTGCTGGCGATCTTCTCCAGTGCCGCCCTCTTCTTCACCCGCAACAAGCTGCGCCAGCTGGTCCCCTGGGCGACCGGGGTGATGATGGGGATCGCCGCGTTCTTCACCGGGCTGATGCTGTTCGCGCCCGGCGTCGACCCCTTCGCCAAGCTCAACCCGGCACCCTCGGACGGGATCGGGCTGAACCCGCTGCTGCAGCACCCGAGCATGATGATCCACCCGCCGATGCTCTACTCGGGCTACGTGGCGCTGACGATCCCCTTCGCCTTCGCGATCGGCGCCCTTGTCACCCGCCGGGTCGACGCCGAGTGGATCCGCGCCACCCGCAAGTTCGCGCTGATCGCCTGGACCTTCCTCGGCTTCGGCCTGCTGCTCGGCGCCCGCTGGTCCTACACCGAGCTCGGTTGGGGCGGCTACTGGGCCTGGGACCCGGTCGAGAACGCGGCGCTGATGCCGTGGCTGCTCTGCACCGCCTTCCTGCACTCGATCATGGTCCAGGAGAAGCGGGGGATGCTAAAGGTCTGGAACGCGACCCTGGTCGTCGCCAGCTTCTCGATGGCGCTGCTCGGGACCTTCCTGGTTCGCTCCGGCGTCCTGCAGTCGATCCATGCTTTCGGCGACAGCACCGTCGGCCCTTACATCCTCGGCCTGATCGGCGTCGTCGTGCTCGGCTCGACCGCGCTGATCATCTCGCGGCTCGACGAACTGCGAACGCCGAAGCGGATCGACTCGCTGATCTCTCGCGAGGCGGTCTTCCTGGTCAACAACCTGCTGCTGGTCGGGCTCACCCTGGTGATTGCCTGGGGCACGTTCTTCCCGCTGATCTCCGAACTCTTCACCGGCTCCAAGTCCTCCCTGGCGGCGCCTTGGTTCGACCGCTACACGACGCCGCTGGCGATTCTGCTGGTGCTGTTCACCGGGATCGGGCCGCTGCTC